>JAESFN010000342.1_pt1 | contig 51472 bp, 44 predicted proteins | sample 9269411 | NCBI WGS metagenome assembly JAESFN01 (sample SAMN14505399, study PRJNA617100) | algae metagenome | isolation source: Iphinoe sp. HA4291-MV1 and co-occurring heterotrophs from trail next to... | place: USA: Maunawili Falls, Hawaii | collected 2009-07-25
CTGGGAAGGTCAGCACACAGAAAGTCTTGGAGTATATTAATGATCCGCATCACGGATGAATAAATTCATCCCGTTCGCTTATATCCCCCGACTGAAGTACGGGGGCTTTACGCTTCACGACTCGTAATACTGCTCGTAGTAATCATGGGGTTGTGTCTCCCACCCCGCCTCCTCTAACTTTGGCTCAACATACTTACGACAGGTATTAGCTTCATTGCTCATAGTTATTTACTTCGCTGCAAAATCTTTCAACTTACAGCGCTTTTCATTTGCATAGACTACAAAGAGCGATGGTAGGAGCACAGCATGCTGTACCCTTACAATCAACCTGTATTCTACCCAATTGAAAACTGCTGTAAGCGCAACTGCTGATATATTACGTCCAATCATACAGGAATCACAGGTTTACCTTTATCAAGAGATGCGATTGCCTTTGGCAGTGCGATCCAGCGCAATCGCCCTTTGGCACTGCGCTGCGCCATCGTCTTTTCTCAGTCAAATTCCATAAGTGAGAGCGTTCGTTTTTTCCCATACCATAGCAACATAAAACACTTTCTCTACCGGGATTAAACAAATCCGGCTGTTGGTCTTTCAGCTTTTTGAGGTTTCACTGGCTAGTTCAAAACTTAACTCCTGAAACAATGGGTGACGAGGGATTCGAACCCGCAACCAATGGATTAAGAGTCCACTGCTCTACCGTTGAGCTAGTCACCCGAAAAATTATGCTATCAAATTTATCATGCAATTGCAACCTCCATTGGAGACAAAAACTACTTAAACAGAGAATGAGCAAGCAGAGCTGCCTGAGTGCGATCGCGCAAGTTTAAGCGACTGAGAATATTACTCACATAATTCTTAACAGTGTTCTCTGAGAGAAAAAGCGATTGGGCAATCTCACGGTTATTGGCTCCAGAAGCCATTAAACGCAACACTTCCAATTCTCTGGGTGTGAGTTGCGCCAATTCTGGAGGTTGTTCAACAGACGAAGTTGGCTGTGCGACGGGCATGAGCGCTTTTTCAAACAACCCCGGACCGAGTTGAGTATGTCCCTTGTAGACGGCTCGAATAGCTAGCGCCAGTTCATCTGGCTCAGTGTCCTTGAGTAAATAGCCCTTAGCACCTAGCCGCATGGCTTGCGAGACGTACTCATCATCATCGAAAGTCGTCAACACCAGCACTTTAGTATCGGGATAGTTTTGAGCGATCGCACCAGTGGCAGCAACTCCATCCATCACGGGCATCCGGATATCCATTAGCACAACATCGGGCTTCAGCGTGGGGATCTCTTCGAGTGCCCGTTGCCCATTTTCCGCCTCACCAATAACTTGCATATCGCAATTGGACTCTAGCAGACTCTTAAGTCCTTGACGGATGATAAGTTGATCATCGACTAACAAGATCCGAATCATATTAATAATAAGTTATATTAACAAGTTTGATAGTGGAAAAGAAACACAGATCCGGCAACCTTTTGCTGGTTGACTGTTCAGATGAAACTGACCACCCAACGCCAGTGCGCGTTCTCGCATCCCTTGCAGTCCAAACCCGGTTGTATTTTGAGTTGGGTTAAACCCTTTACCATTGTCCTCAATGGAAAGATGAAGCATCCCAGTCTGCTGTTGTAGCTGAACGCTCACAGCTTTTGCTTGAGAATGTTTGTAGATATTCGTCAGCGATTCTTGCACAATCCGGTAAACAGTTGTGTTGACTTCTGTGGATAAGGATAATGGTAAGTAAATTTTGCTAGACAGTTCAATCCCTGTGGTGTGCTGAAAGTCCTTCAGCAGCTTTTCAATGACTGATTCAAGTGATTGCCCGTGCAGCGGGTTTGAGCGCAAGACTGAAACTGATCGCCGGATTTCCAGCAACGCCTCAGCCCCTAGTTGCTTTGCTTGTTTCACAAAGGTCAGTGCCTTGTCGTCATTCGATTGCCAGAACAGCAGAGCGTTATTCATTTGAATGGTTTGGGCGGCTAGGGTGTGTCCGAGTCCATCGTGAATTTCGCGAGCAATGCGGTTACGTTCCTGCAAAGTTGCTTGGTCTTCAATTCGCAGTGCATACTGTCGCAGTTGCTCATGGGTCATTTCTAGTTCCTGATGAACGATTTCCAACTGCTCTCGACTTTGCCGTTCTGCAAGCAGGGCGTTAATCAACAGTAAAGCAAATACCAGTGTCAAGCTAAACAACAACACAGAACTCAATCGCCAATCCCATACAGCGACTTTAAACTTCTCAGGGATGATGGGTTTTGACAAAAGAAGTGTTCCATAGCACAGGAAAGCTAAGCTCAACACAACCAACTGTCCCTTTCGCCGAAATACCAAGCAACTCCGCATCACCAGCACCAGACACAGTAAGAAAACGGAGCGAGTGGATAAGCCTGCTTGAGTCGCTGCCAGCAAAATTAAGCCGAATTCTAGAGCAGTGTAAAACAATTTTACTCCCAACTTTTGAGTTGGCAGTCTTAAGCCCATCAAACCGAAAGCAGCAATCATGAGAACTCGCAGCAGTAACTGCCAGGACAACTGGAACGGCAACATAACTTCCATAAACACTGCTGTGGCTAACAACAGCCACTCCAGATAAAGCAATAGACGAAACGATTGGTAGGACGGGCGAAGCATAGGACTGTCTGAAACGAACGGTCAAAGCAACAACACTGGCGACATTATCCTGATTTTAGAAGGGGTAGAGTGTTGCAAATCTTTTCTTCCTTTTGTTTAACGAATCTGTCATTAGTATTGATAGAGTTTTTCCTACTGATTTGCTCTGTGTAGACTAGGAAAAAAGTCATACCAATTTTAGTAATTTCTGACTGAGTAGTTTAGGAATCTTGCTTCATGTAAACATTCGTGTCAATTTCTAAAATTAACATAGTGAATGCGGAGATTTCACCATCAACCATAAACTAAAACCAATTGGAGGCTCTTGTGCTCGATAACATTCCCAAGGAGAGTTCAGCGGAGAATCACGAAGAATTCAAGCAAAATCCTCCATCCACCAAGCGGATTGGTTTCGTTTTACTCGGTCTGATGTTGTTTGCTACGCTGGGTTTTTTTGGTCTCCGTACCGTTAACAAACCCAACAGAACTGAAAGATCTCAAAGGTCGGGACGTCAAGGGCAGTCTATGATAACTCCTGTGACCGTTGCCACAGTCAGCCAAAAAACAGTTCCGGTGCAATTGCAAGCAATTGGTAATGTTCAAGCGGAATCTACCGTATCGGTTACACCCCAGGTTGGTGGAAAAATTACCGGAGTTTTTTTCAAAAAGGGTCAGGAGGTGAAGAAAGCACAACTCCTATTTACACTGGATGACCAACCACAAATCGCTGCCATCCAACAAGCTAAGGGGACTGTGGCGAGAGACTTGGCACAGGTACAGCAAGCTAGAGCGACCTTAGCCAAAGACCAAGGGCTGGTACAGCAAGCTAGAGCGACCTTAGCCAAAGACCAAGGACTAGTGCGACAAGCGCAGGCAACTTTGGCAAAAGATGAAGCACAAGCACAATACGCACAAGCACAGAGCAATCGTTATAGTAAGTTATACAAGCAAGGTGCTATCAGCCAGGATCAAGCTCAGCAATACTCTACCAACAGCCAAGCGAGCGCAGCAACCCTTCGCTCAGATAGAGAGGCGATCGCTAATGCTCAGGAAGTCGTGAAGGGAGATCAAGTGGCGATCGCCAATGCTCAGGAAGTTGTGAAGGGCGATCAAGCGGCGATTAAGAATGCAGAGGCAGTTGTCACTTCAGATGAAGGTGCATTAAAAAACGCTCAAGTGCAACTATCCTACACAAAAATTTACGCACCGATTGATGGTCGTGCTGGAGATATTCTGGTGACTCAAGGCAACGTAGTTCAAACCAATAATAGCACAAATCCACTCGTCAAAATTAGCCAGATTCGACCGATTCAGGTTTCCTTCTCTGTTCCAGAAACACAGCTGCTGGAGATTCAAAAGTACATGAAGGATAACAAGCTGACGGTAAATGTCACCTTCCCCAACAGCAAAACTCCTCCAATACAAGGTGTTTTAACATTTGTAAATAACACGGTCGATAACACCACCGGAACTATTCAACTTATAAGTAACTTTGACAACGCTCAAGGGCAACTGTGGCCTGGTCAATTCGTGAACACAACATTAACACTGACAACGAAACCAAATGCAACTGTTGTTCCCTCGCAAGCAGTTCAGAATGGACCCAATGGTCAATTTGTCTTCGTTGTCAAGCCCGACATGACGGTGGAAAATGTCCCTGTAACCGTCAGCAGCACAGTGAATGAGCTAAACGTTATTGAGAAAGGGCTGCAACCCGGACAAAAAGTTGTGCTCGATGGTCAAGCGAATCTGATTTCTGGTAACAAAATACGCATCAAGCCTGCCATAAAATCAGCAGGAGGCGCTTCATGAATCTATCAGAACTATTTATTCGTCGTCCCATCATGACGACTTTGGTCATGGTGGGTATCCTCATCTTCGGTCTCATGAGCTATCGCTTGCTGCCGATCAGCGATTTGCCCAACGTCGATTATCCCACAATTCAGGTATCGGCGACACGACCAGGGGCTAGTCCTGAAACAATGGCATCATCTGTTGCTCGTCCTTTGGAGAAGCAATTTTCTAGCATTGCCGGACTCGATTCGCTGAACTCGACGAGTACATTGGGCAGTACCCAAATTACACTCCAGTTTAACCTGAGCCGTAGTATTGATGATGCTGCTCAGGATGTGGAAGCGGCAATTTCGGCAGCGTCTGGGCAAATTCCTAACGACTTACCAAATCCTCCCTCCTACAGCAAAGTCAACCCAGCCGATCAGCCAATTCTTTACTTATACATGTACTCCCCGACTCTGCCACTTTCCAAGGTAGACAACTATGCTCAAACCTACTTAGCTCAAAAGCTGTCTACAACCAACGGCGTTGCTCAAGTACAGGTTTACGGTTCCCAAAAGTATGCTGCTCGCATTCAACTTGATCCTGAGAAATTGGCAAGTCAGCAGATTGGACTAGATCAGGTGCAAACTGCGATACAACAAGGTAACGTAAATTTGCCTACAGGCAGTCTTTCAGGCAATCATAAAAACTTTACGGTGCAAGCAAATGGTCAGTTAGAAGATGCCGCTGCATATCGATCACTCATTGTCGCCTACCGCAATGGTGCGCCAGTATACCTTGAACAACTCGGTCGAATCGTTGACAGTGTGCAAAACGACAAAGTGGCAAGCTGGTATAACGACACCCGCGCCATTATTTTGACAATTCAACGGCAACCGGGTACAAACACAGTGCAGGTTGTAGACACAATCAAGCAAGCGCTGCCGAAGTTGAAAGACCAGATTCCAAAATCAGTGGAAATCGGTATTTTCTACGATGCGTCACAGTCAATTCGAGATTCAGTGGATGATGTCAAATTTACCCTGATCCTAACCATCTGCCTGGTTATCCTAGTTATCTTCCTGTTTTTGCGGAATCTCTCAGCGACAGTGATTCCCAGTTTAGCATTGCCCGTATCGCTGATTGCGACTTTCGCAGCGATGTACTTGCTGGGCTACTCGCTGGATAACTTATCAATGATGGCGTTGACACTTTCGGTAGGTTTCGTCGTTGATGATGCGATCGTCATGCTGGAAAATATTGTTCGTCATATGGAGATGGGTGAACGTTCTTTAGAAGCCGCCTTAAATGGTTCTAGAGAAATCAGTTTCACCATCTTGTCGATGACACTCTCGCTGGTGGCAGTATTCATCCCGATGCTGTTCATGGGTGGGGTGTTAGGACGACTCTTCCACGAATTTGCAGTGACGATCGCCGTTGCAATTTTGGTATCCGGGTTTGTCTCCCTGTCGCTCACCCCAATGCTATGCAGTCGCTTTCTCCGTCCACCAAATCACGAACATCAAAGCCGTCTGTATCAAGCCTCAGAGTATGCGTTTGATCGCTTCTTAAATCTCTACGATTGGAGTCTTAAAAAAGCTTTAAAGTACCACCGCACCACAATGATTCTGTCTGGTGTACTTTTCATCGTCACCGTTTATCTGTTTGTGGTGGTTCCCAAAGGTTTCATTCCCAGCGAAGACACTGGAGAAATCATCGCAACGACACAAGCAGCGCAGGATGCTTCTTTCGATAACTTGGTGCGTCACCAGCAAGATGTAGTTAATCTCATCCGCCAAGACCCGAATGTAGATGCAGTGAATTCTAACATTGGTCCTGGTTCCAGTGCGAGCGGAAGCGGGGCAGCAGTTGCAGGTAATTCTGGTAACATGTTCATTCGCCTGAAGGAGCGGACGCAACGCAACCTCAGTGCAGAGCAAATCATCCAAGTGTTACGAACCAAGCTGGCGACTGTTCCGGGTATTCAAGTGTTCTTACAAAATCCTCCGGCTATTCCCATTGGAACACAGCAGAGCACAGGACTATATCAGCTGGCGCTCCAGAGTACCGATGTCCAAGCTCTCGAACAATACGTTCCGCAACTCGTCGCCAAAATGAAAGCGCTCCCGGAACTTCAAGATGTTAACAGCGACTTGCAAATATCACCCCAAATAAAGATTGATATTGATCGCGATAAAGCCTCAGCCCTTGGCATAACCGCCGAACAAATCGAAAATACCTTGAGAAATGCTTACGGCGCTTATCAAGTCTCAACCATCTACGCTGCGAGTGATCAGTACGAAGTCATCCTAGAACTAGAACCGCAGTATCAGCAAGATCCCAATGCCTTGATGAAACTCTACATTAACACCAGCAGCAACTCCAGTACTGACACTAGCACCAACTCTAGTACTGACACTACGAGTACCAGCACCAACTCTAACACGAATTCTACTAGTGGGCAGGCAGTTCCTCTCAGTACCTTTGCTACATTATCTCAGGGTGTTGGACCGCTGATGGTAAATCACTTTGGTCGGATGAATGCTGCTACGATTTCCTTTAACCTATCACCCGGAACATCACTAGGAGCAGCCACGCAAACCGTGGAAGACCTTGTTCATCAAGTTATTCCCAATAATATCACGACAAGCTTCCAGGGAGCAGGTCAGGTGTTTCAATCTTCACTGCCGAGTTTAGGACTGTTGCTCCTCATCGCTATCTTAGTCATTTATCTTGTCCTCGGTATTCTCTACGAAGATTTTATACATCCTCTGACCATTCTTTCTGGTTTACCTTCGGCTGGATTTGGTGCTTTATTAACGCTATTAATTTTTCATGTCGAATTGAATGTTTATTCATTCATCGGCATCATCCTCTTGGTAGGTATCGTCAAGAAAAACGGCATTATGATGGTAGACTTCGCCATTGAAGCACAGCGAAACGACGGGAAAAGCCCATTTGATGCCATCTATGAAGCGTGTCTGATTCGATTCCGTCCAATCATGATGACGACAATGGCGGCTCTCATGGGAACATTGCCGATCGCCCTAGGTTATGGTGCAGGTTCTGAATCTCGTCGTCCTTTGGGAATTGCCGTTGTGGGCGGTTTAGTATTTTCTCAGATATTAACGCTTTATTTAACACCAGTATTTTTTACATATATGGAAGCTTGGCGGAAACAACTCAGCCAGGTGAAGTTCCGTCGCGTTTTCTCGTTTTCAGGAGGTAAGTAAAAATAAAAACAACAAAGCAGTTAAGAAACAACTTCTCACTTTCAGTTCTTTGTTTCCATCACAGTACCAATCAATGCAGTACATCAGTTTCCGAAATTCTCAAGGACTGCGCTTAGTTGGAAATTTCTTTCCGTCCGACTCCGCTGCTGTCGTTGTGATGGCTCACGGGTTTACGAGCGATAAGTCATCGAGGGGAAGGTTCGACCGCATTGCACGAGCCTTGAATGAGTTTGGATACAACGCTCTTGCCTTTGACTTCAGGGGTTGTGGAGAAAGTGATAATGACAGTCTCACGACTGCTAAGCAGGTGGACGATCTTAGGGCTGCTATTGCATACGTAAAATCCAGAGATTTACACCAAATAGCGCTCCTAGGGCACAGTTTAGGAAGCCTGATCTGCTTACGAGCTTATTCGTCAGAAGTGACAACAATGATTCTGACAGGTGCCCTTACTGGACCAATGTATCACAAGTGGGATCAATACTATTCGCCTGAACAGCTCCGTGAGCTTGCAGAAACAGGGTTTCTCACCATAAAGCAGAACGTGGGATATCGGCAAGAAGTCATCGTGGAGTCCCAGATGCTAAAGGACTTCGCGGAGATTGATCAGCAAAAGCTACTAGGCAGTATTAAGTGTCCCGTCCTGATCATTCATGGGGACAACGACGAAGAAGAGCGGCAATTACTGGAGCGTTCACGTCAAGGGTTGCACTACCTGCCACAAAGATCTCATATTGAAGTCATTCACGGAGCGAACCACAGTTTCCTCGATCACATCACTCGTGTGATTGATCTCATTCATGCTTGGTTAACCGAATACCTGCCCCGCTCTTAACGATCCAATCCCTGAGCGAAGACTCATTCAGGTCGAAGGAAAGCCCGTTTCTGAAACAATAATCGCGGAAAGCCGTTAGAGTGATGAAGGATTTACGACTAAATCTTGGATGTGGGGCAAAACGTCAACGTGAGCAGTTAGCTGAATCGGTTCGTCAACGTGTGTCCAGTGTTCAACCTGATTTGAGCCTGATTCGTTCTCGCTTGTTAGCCCAGCAACAATTATATGAAGCTTTCAGCAAATAGAATCGGTAGACACAATAATCTATAAAAAGGAGAAAATTATGGCACAGGAAACTCTTAAGCAAATACTAAATCAACTTGAGACACTTGAACTTGAAGAACTTCAGCAGCTTCATCAGACAATTCAAAGGTATCTTGCCCAGAAAGAAAGAACTGACAAGCAAGCAGCATTTCACCAAGCTCTGATTGATGCTGGTTTAGTCAAGCAGATTAAACGTCCCTCCTATGATCCAATCGCTGAGCGAAGACTCATTCAGGTCGAAGGAAAGCCCGTTTCTGAAACAATAATCGCGGAACGCCGTTAGATGGCAGTTTACTTCATGGACAGTAGCGCATTAGTCAAGCGTTACATCAGCGAAACTGGGTCAACTTGGGTCTTGGAATTGTTTGATCCGGTGTTAAACAATGAAGTCTTTATTGCTGCAATCACGGGTGTAGAAATTACTGCTGCAATCACGCGGCGATCGCGGGGTGGAAGTATCAATCTTGTGGATGCAAGGGTAATATGCAATCAGTTGAGAAGCGATTTGCATAGAGACTACCAAATTGTTGAAATCACAGAAAGTATTATCAATTCTGGGATGGTATTCGCTGAAACCTACGGATTGCGAGGTTATGACGCAATTCAACTCGCAGTTGGTCGGGTAGTCAACACCCTCTGCATTGCCAATGGATTAACTGCCATGACCTTTGTGTCCGCAGACAATGAGTTGAATGCGGCAGGGGTCAGTGAGGGATTGGTGATTGAAAATCCCAACAGCCACCCGTAGCACAGTCTAACTATCCCCCATCGAATTCCTGTTGACATCCTCTTGAGCGCGCCAAAGGCGATGGCGCTCCAGCGCCCGCTGAGTCCTCCGGACACGCTACGCGTTCGCCGTAAGGCGTGCCGCAGGCATACGCGATGGCACGGAGTGCCCGCCAAGGGCGATCGCATCAACGAACATTTTTGGGAGACTTAAGCTCATGAACCTTTCAGAACTCTTCATTCGCCGCCCCGTCATGACGACTTTGGTGATGATGGGTATCGTCATCTTCGGTCTCATGAGTTATGCATTGTTGCCAATTAGTGCCTTGCCTAACGTCGAATATCCTTTCATTTCCGTCTCTGCCAGCTTACCTGGTGCGACACCTGAAACGATGGCGTCCTCTGTCGCCGCGCCTCTAGAGCGACAGTTTACCAGTATTGCCGGACTTAATTCTTTTAACTCCACCAGCTCAACGGGTAGCACTAATATCTCCCTGCAATTCGACTTCAGCCGTAGGGTGAATGATGTTGCCAAAGATGTCCAGGCGGCAATCTCAGCAGCAGCGGGACAATTGCCTGCAGGTATGCCCAAACCACCTACCTACCGCAAAGTCAACCCGTCGGTTGCATCGATTCTCTACCTCTATATGTATTCCAAAACACTCCCTATCTCAACAGTGGACGAATACGCGGAGATTACAGTCGGTCAGCCAATTTCTATGATTGATGGTGTTGCTCAAGTACAAGTGTATGGTCAGCAACAGTATGCTGTTCGTATTCAGCTTGACCCGCGAGAGTTGGCAACACGGGGGATTGGACTGGATCAGGTAAGAACTGCAATTGGGCAAGGAAATGTAAACTTACCCACGGGTAGTCTTTCGGGCAAAGACAAAAGCTACGTGATTCAGGCAAATGGTCAACTCACCAATGCTGCTGAGTGGCGATCGCTCATTGTCACCTACAAAAATGGCGCACCAGTACGACTCCAGGATTTGGGGCAGGTGATTGATAGCGTACAGAACAACAAAGTCTTAAATCTCTACAACGGTATTCATTCTATTGTTCTCGCCGTGCAGCCTCAACCGGATGCCAACACCGTAGAAATCGTTGATGCCATCAAGCAACTTCTGCCGACGCTGCGCGAACAAGTTCCCAAATCGATTGAGATGGGCATCATGTATGATCGCTCTCAATCCATCCGGGCTTCTGTTGATGATGTAAAATTTACCTTATTTCTTTCAGTTTGTTTGGTTGTCCTGGTTATCTTCCTGTTCTTGCGCGATATCTCTGCCACAATCATTCCCAGTCTAGCACTCCCCGTGGCACTCATCGGCACGTTTGCCGCGATGTATTTGTTGGGCTATTCCTTGGATAACCTCTCACTGATGGCGTTGACGCTCTCAGTCGGCTTTGTTGTTGATGATGCAGTCGTTGTGCTGGAAAATATCGTCCGTCACCGAGAAATGGGTGAGCGTCCTTTGGAAGCTGCGTTGAAGGGGTCAAGAGAAATCAGCTTCACGATTTTGTCGATGACGTTATCGCTGGTGGCGGTGTTCATCCCTATTATGTTCATGAATGGATTGATTGGTCGGTTGTTTCATGAATTTGCTGTGACGATCGCCGTTGCCATTTTGGTATCGGGATTCGTATCCCTTAGCCTCACCCCAATGCTGTGCAGTCGATTTATCCGTCCACCCCATCATCATCAACATCAAAGCCGTCTGTATAGAGCTTCAGAGCGTGTTTTTGATGTCATGTTGCAAAGCTATGAGTGGAGTCTCAAGCCAGTCTTGAAATACCGTAGCATGACGCTCATTGGTTCTGGCATTCTCTTACTACTGACATTTTACCTGTTCACCGTCGTTCCTAAAGGATTTATCCCCACAGAAGACACCGGACAAATCATGGCAAACACGCGAGCAGCACAAGATATCTCTTTTGATGAGATGTTGCGTCATCAGCAGGCGGTTGTTGACATCATCCGCAAAGACCCCGACATAGAAGCAATTGACTCAATTGTAGGTGCGAGTGGACCTAATGCGGCGGTTAACTCTGGACGAATTACGATTCGCCTGAAGCCGCGTTCCCAACGCCGTGTCAATTCCGACCAAATCATTCAAAGACTACGCCCCAAGCTAGCACGCGTACCTGGTATCAAAACTTTGTTGCGATCGCCACCTGCTATTCCCATCGGCGCTCAACAAACCAATTCAACGTACCAGTTCACGTTACAGAGCCTCAACCTGCAAGACCTGCAAAAATATACTCCCATATTTGCAGAAAAAGTCAAAGCAATACCAGGACTTCAGGGTGTTGACAGCGACTTACAACTGGGCACTCCACAGTTACAAGTCAATATTGACCACAAAAAAGTAGCAACTCTCGGCATTACAGCAGAACAAATCGAAAGAACACTCAGCGATGCGTATGGTTCCAGCCAAGTTTCAAAAATTTATACCCCAAACGATCAGTTTTACGTGATTTTAGAACTGCAACCGCAGTTCCAGCGTGATCCCAATGCTCTATCGTTGCTTTATATTCGAGCCAGCAACGGACAACAGGTTCCCCTAAGCACGATTGCTAACATTAGTCAAGGGGTTGGTCCTCTGACTGTGACTCACCTCTCTCAAATCCCCTCTGCCACGATTTCCTTTGACTTAGGATCAGGAATGTCTCTGGATCAAGCAACACAAGCTATCAATGAACTAGCGCGTGAAACTCTACCTTCAACTATCACTACCAGCTTTCAGGGATCGGCGCAAGCCTTCAAACAATCCTTCAACGATTTAGGCTGGCTGTTGCTTGTGTCAATTGTCGTGATTTATCTGATTTTGGGTATCCTCTATGAGGATTTCATTCACCCCATAACCATTCTTTCTGGTTTGCCTTCCGCTGGTTTTGGAGCATTATTGACGCTATACATTTTCAATGTCGAATTGAATCTCTACTCTTTCATTGGTCTTATCCTGCTGGTGGGTATCGTCAAGAAAAATGGCATCATGTTGGTAGACTTCGCCATCGAAGCGCAGCGACGAGAAGGAAAAAATTCTTTTGATGCCATTTATGAAGCTTGCCTAGTTCGCTTCCGTCCAATTATGATGACGACGATGGCAGCTTTGATGGGGACACTACCAATTGCTTTGGGGACAGGTTCCGGTTCTGAAGCACGTCGTCCTTTGGGGATTGCGATTGTCGGCGGATTGGTGTTCTCTCAGATATTAACTCTCTACCTGACTCCAGTGTTCTACACTTACATGGAAGCATTGCGGAAACAGCTTAGTCAACCTAAGTTTCGTAGAATTTTCTTGCGGAAGAAAGCTAAGCATTCTGGCTGAGTTCTGAAACCTTTACGCTACCGCTATGCACTTCCCACGGTTTCAACGTCAATAACTCCGATTGCACAAACAAAAACACTCCAAAGGTGATGCAATCCCAGCAACTCACGCTGTGGATGGGGTTGCGATAGCGTGTAGTGCTTTTACTCAGTATGGAGTCAAAAGTCGTACCTCTCAAGGATGGGTGGGTACGGTAACAGTAACTCGTGCGCCATTTGCCGTTATCCGTCGCCCTCCCGTTTCACGGCGTCAACTGCATCTGGCGGTTCCCGCCAAGGGTGGAGTGAGGCGTAGGTACGGCGGCACTGTTACCCGCCACGGATTGAGAAAGGGTGACGGTGACTTGGTTAAATCTCCGAAGGGCATCGGTTACGTCAGTGGCGATACCGAAAAACAGATATCTGTCAGCGATGCTAACTGGAAACGGTTAGGGCAGATAGCATCTAGCAAAATTCAGCTAATTCGTAGATCAAACGGTTGATTGTAACTTACTAGATTTTGTAAAGCCGTCCTTCACTTCGCGGGCATGACGGGGTTTCAAACCCATATTTTTCGATGACAACTGTTCTGTTGAGCGATAAATCAAAGGTGTTCCCTACCAACGCGCACCCAGCGGTAGCCGTAACCCTCAAGCTGTATGCCGCGTTCGGGGTGTTTGATCGGCTCATAGGGCTGATCTCCAAGTAAATCAATCCAACGGGATTCGTGCTCGTCCGTATACGCCCAATCAATCTCCGATTGGCTCCCTGAACTCCCTTCAGGAGAGGCACGAAGTGCCTCGGGCGTAGGACGCGCTGAGCGCAAAGCGCTCCCTTCGGGTACGCGATCGCCATCTAGCTTTAGAGTTACTGTGCAAGCATATGACGCCAGATTATGAAGCGCAACAACCGTTCCATCGCGCCACTGGTAGCGCAGAGCTAACACTCCTGAATTATCTGTCTCAATCAGTTCCCAACTTCCCCAACCGAACTCTGGACATTCTTTAAGCATCCGAATTGCTCGTTCCATCCAGTTTAAAAGTGAGTTAGGATCTCTTCGTTGAGCGATAACATTCAGGTGTGGGTAGCCATATTCCCCCTCCTTGATGACGGGGAGAATAAGTTTATCGCTAGGAGCGGTCGAGAACCCTCCATTCGACTCTCCTGACCATTGCATTGGGGTGCGACTGGCGTCACGTTGTTTCAGCGATAAGTCATCTCCCATGCCAATTTCTTCACCCGCCTTTAGGACTGGTGTTCCTGGCATAGTAAACATGAGGCTGTAAGCAAGGCGGATACGACGCTCGTCACCTTGAACTAAAGGTGGAAAGCGACGCCGAATACCGCGATCATAAATCCACACCTGATCTTTATCCTGATGAAATTTGGTCAATATCTCTTCCTGTTCCTCCTGGGAGAGCTTGTCCAACGACAGTTCATCGTGATTGCGGATAAAGTGTGCCCACTGACAAATCTCTGGAATCTCTGGTGGTGCTTTCAATCCTTGTATAAGAGGAGCCACTGCTTCACGAGCCAAGGCAAGCATGAGATACTGATTGACGATGAAGCTAAACAGCATTTGCAATTTATCGCCATCGTCGAAATATTTCGGTACATCCTCCATTGGCACATTCGCTTCTGCCAGAATGATGGCATCTCCTCGTCGCCAGGAAAGAAAGTTCCGCATCTGTTTGAGATAACGATAAGGGTCTTTAATATCTGCTTGTTTTTCAATACCCTTTAGCTCAATTAAGAACGGAGCCGCATCAACTCGAAAGCCAGAAATCCCCAGTTGTAGCCAAAATCCCATGATTTTGTAGAATTCTTCCCGAACTTGAGGATTACCAATATTCAAGTCTGCCTGGTGCTCAAAGAAACGGTGAAAGTAATAGGCTCCAGCTTCCTCGTTATATGTCCAGGTACTCTCTTGATAGCCAGGGAAAATAATCCCTTCTTCTGCATCAGCAGGTTTTTCCTCTGACCACACATAATAGTCCCGGTATTTAGAATGCTTATCTTTGCAAGCAGCTTTAAACCAAGGATGGTCAATTGAGGTGTGATTAATTACTAAGTCAATAATAACGCGCATACCGCGATCGTTTGCCTGACGTAGAAACTCAACAAAGTCTCCTAATGTTCCCAAATGCGGATCTACATTGTAGTAATCTGTAATGTCATAGCCATTATCTCGGTTTGGGGTGGGATAAAACGGCATAAGCCAGATACAGTTAATGCCTAAACCCGCAATATAATCTAAGCGATCAATCAGTCCCTCAAAGTCTCCTATCCCATCGCCGTTACCATCCATAAACGTTTCTACATCGATGCAATAGATAACAGCACTTTTGTACCAGAGGTCTAGCATAACAGTCACAGCGATCGCCTTGGCTATCCTAACTTTACTTGCTCTTGGGGGAATATCTGTCGATGGAGCTAGATTTGCTTGTTATGGTTATCTGTTTATCATTTTGACTTTTGACTTCCCCCTCGTGGGGCGCTCACATCTTGCACTAGTTGCCTTATTGCAATTTTTGTAGGGTGGGCACTGCTTATCGTTCGCGCTCAACTTCTATTTTTACCAAAAAGAACGAAGGTGTCAGTCGTCATTCGTCAGAATGACGAGTGTACGAGTGGCGGATGAGTCGAGCATTTATTGCCCCTGCACTCCTGCATGGAGGAGTAGAAAGGCACAGCATCGTACTTGAAACCCCCGGATTCATTCGTGGGGTCCCAACTGAATTCACCAGTTCTGTCTTCTGACTCCTTCTCATGTTATTTCAGATTTTTCTCATCATCTCCCAACATTTTCAATAATTTTCTTGCAACTATAACCCCAATAACTCCTGCACCAACCAATTCCACTGCTTGCACCACTTTTTTGCCCACATCGTGAGGGTCGAGGTGATGGTGAAAAATCTCTTCATCCAGCCATTCAGTCGTGGCTTTGAAATCATGAATTGGCGTTGGTAATAACGTTAAATAAGTGCCTTGACGGATTAAGTGCGCAAGTTCACCTGCAACTTCAAAAATATTAAATAAGTTAGCAGCAGCATCATTTATTCCCAATTTCAAGAGGGTTCCACGAATGTTAACCTTGGCAGGTTTGGGTTCTTCTCCCAACGCTAATGCTTTCAAATTTCGAGCAATGTTAGCTCCTTGTTGATAAGCTACTTGCGCTGTAGGTGGTAGTGAATTATTCTGAACTGCTGCACAATCACCGCCTGCAAAAACTTCTGGAAAGTCGAACAATTGCATAGTGGGAGTGACTAGGGGACGGTTATGATGATCCCGATGTTCTTTGGGAATTGGTAAATCTTGAATCAGTGGATGGCTAGAGGTACCAGCCGTCCAGATTGTGGTGCATGTTGGCAGTGTCTTAACTTGATTATTGCTTTTATATTCAATTGTGTTAGGCTGAACAGCAGTAGCTTCTGCTCCCATGAGGATTTCAATTGGTACAGTGCGTTTTTGTAATTCTTTCTCCGCAATTAGGCGTAGTGGATCGTTAATATCGCCTTCGAGGATTTTTTGACCATGATTGAGTAGGATCACACGAATTTCATCAGAATTGCCTCCCAAAGCGCTATACCAATGTGGAAGAAAATCGCCTAAGGTAGCTGCCATTTCCACACCAGAAGCACCACCACCAACTACGACTACTGTTAATAATTTCCGACGTTGTTCTGGATCTTCAGTTTGCGCGGCTCGTTGCAAGCAGTCGCGCAAATGACGGTCAATAGCGATCGCATCTGCTTGTGTCCAAAAAGGTAAGCTGTTTTCTTGAGCACCTTCAACGTGATGATAGCCAGTGACGCTACCCAATGCTAATACTAAATTGCTATAGTTGTAAGAATTTCCCGAAGATAATTTGACTTCCCGTTGATGCAGGTCTATCGATTGCACAGTATCTTGCACAAAGATAACACCGCTACCCTTAAGTAATTCCGCAAAACGCGGTACTACCTGAAAGCTGTCCATCTCACCACTGAAATACTCATAGAGTAAAGGCTTAAAGCAAAAGCGTTCATTTTTATCAATCAAGATAACAGAGCGAGGATAGTGTTCGTGAGCTAGGTACAGGGCTGTGAAAAGCCCAGTAAAGCCACCACCAACAATCACAGTTTGATAAACTTGGCTGTTCATAAAATATCTCCAAACTCATGTGAAATCAGGATGTGCTAAATAATGATGACTTTGCTATATGAATAAAAACAAAGCAATTAAAATGGTGCTGAGAAAAATAGCGAAATAAAATAGTGTATTCGACTCTACGACTAATAAATCCAACAGCGACAACGAGGGTGTCGCTAGCCCAATAATGCCAACATACTGCTCTTTCTGTAAACCATGTGCAATTAGCGGATCTTGTGCTGTACCTGGTGGCGGACTTTCCTGAATTGTTTTTGGAGAAAGCTCTGATGCTGGCAATTCTTGTAATAATAGATTCATCAAACTACTCCTTAAAAAACTTTTAATTTCTAAATGTTTTTATTGTTTTTATGCCTGCCAAAGGTAGAGAATTGAAAACAGAATCACCCAAACCCCATCAACAAAGTGCCAAAACAAAGTGGTTGCACTGACACCGAAGTGACTTTTGTTGTAATTACCTCGACTGAAGGAGCGGATAAGCATGGTTATCTGTAGAAGAACACCAGTTAGAACGTGTAAACTGTGAAAACCTGTCAGCACGTAGAATGTTGAACCAACTAGCCCCGTACTTAACCCAAAATCGAGTTTGCTCCACTCAATTCCTTGACCAATTAAAAAGTAAGTTCCCATAGCGATCGTTAACAGCCAAAGCCAGCGAAATCTATTAAATTTGCGACGTTTAAGAGCATTTTCTGCTGGTTGGATGACAAAGCTGCTGGAAAGCAAAACTACCGTATTAATAATTACAAAGGTAGACAGTTCTGGTCCCGAAACACCCGGTGGTAGCCAATTTCTTGAGTGTGTCAATCGTAGAGCGACGTATGTAAAGATAAAACTCAAAAAGATTATGCTCTCCGACAACAGAAACACGGTAAACCCGAACATCCCCTTGCCATGATGGTCTTCAGCATTTCCGCCACCGCTTGGTAAAAACCGCAAGAGCCAATTTGGCAGGTGTCGCCGCCACTGCTCAAAACGGAAAGGACTTTCATCTATATGGATGACGCGACGGTTCATAATTCAAATGAGATTGGGTATTGGATAGTGTTGAGTTCCGAGTGAATGGCTATCATCTCTCCCCTGCTCCTCTGCCTCTGTGCCCCTCTGCCTCTTCAGTAGGTTCCACTACTGAGTATTTTGGATCGCCGTAGTCGTAGGGAGGTCTTCTCACAACCGGAATCTCCTCAAAATTCTCTCGTGGTGGTGGTGAGGAGGTTGTCCATTCCAGTCCAGTAGCGTGCCAAGGATTGTTTACTGCCTTCGGTCCGTATAACCAGGAACCCACCATATTAGCAATAAAGGGCAGCGTGGATACTCCCAGCAAGAATCCTCCAAGGCTAGCGATGACGTTCCACCCCTGATACTGTGGGTCGTAGGAGGAAATTCGGCGTACCATTCCCTGTAAACCCAGTGGGTGCATGGGGAAAAAGGTGAGGTTGGCACCAATAAAAGTCAACCAGAAATGCAGTTTACCCCAGCCTTCAGCATACATCCGTCCAGTTATCTTGGGAAACCAGAAGTAAATGGCTGCGAAAATTGCCATCGTGATGGTGTTGAAGACAATGTAGTGGAAGTGCCCTACCACAAAGTAGGTGTTGTGGACGTGAATGTCAAACGGCGTTGCGGCGAGCATCACACCAGTGACACCGCCGAAAAGAAACATTGCTGCACCTCCCATAGCAAATAGCATTGGTGTCTCTAGGTGCAACTTACTCTTCCAAATTGTCGCAGTCCAGCCAAATGCCTTGACACCAGTAGGCACGGCAACCAACATTGAGGTAACCATGAATAACATCCGCATCCAGTCAGGAGTGGCGCTAGTAAACATATGATGCACCCAAACGAAGATGCTGATCAAAGCAATACCTAACGTGGCGATCGCTAATGACCGATAGCCAAACAGGGGATTGCGAGAAAAGGCGGGGAGAACCTCCGCAAAAATACCGAAGGCTGGTAGCGCCATGATATAAACTGCTGGGTGGGAGTAGAACCAGAATAAATGCTGGTAAATTATAGGGTCGCCATTCTCTAGGGGCTTGAAGAAATGTGTCCCAAAAGCGAGGTCAAACAATAGCAGCGTCAATGCGCCAGTTAGGGAAGGCAAATTAATTAGTTGCAATAACTGTGCGCTGAGAACCGACCAAACAAAGACGGGCATACGAAAAAACGTCATTCCCGGAGAGCGCATCCAAAAGATGGTAGTAACAAAGTTGACAGCCCCCATAATTGAAGAGATGCCTATCAGTACTAAACTCACAATCCAAAACAACTCACCATTAATCGGTTGACCTGGGGGAATTTGGAGACTAATTGGTGGATAAGACCACCAACCTGCCTGAGCGGGACCGTTGGGCAGCAAGAAGCTAGACAGTAGCAAAATACTTGCTGGTGGAATTATCCAAAAAGAGATGGCGTTGAGCAGGGGAAACGCCATGTCCCGCGCCCCAATCATAAGCGGCACTAAGTAGTTAGAAATACCTGCATTGAACGGGATAATCCACAGAAAAATCATGATTGTCCCGTGCATAGTGAATAAGGCGTTGTAGAGTGGGCGGTCAACCACATTTGATTCGGGGGTGAGCAGTTCGGCACGGATGAGCATCGCCAACAGCCCGCCAATCAGGAAGAAAATGAAGGTCGTCACCATATACTGAACGCCAATGACCTTATGATCTGTGCTGAAGCTAAAGTATCGCCGCCAGTTATTATCAGACTCGTTATGGAAATTTTCAGGCTCTCTATCCCCGCTGATACTTTCTATAGAGTCATGTGTCATTACTTACCATCCTTTCAACTGTAATCACGGGAGACTTTGAGGGTGCAACAGTGTACCAACCGCTCTTAAACAATGTCTTTGCTGGCTGGATATACTCAGCAACTGCCTGATTTTTTGTAGTCGTTGGTTCGAGAGCCACCTGGGCAAGCCACTGGTTATAAGCTTGAGGGGATTCAACGTATACATTTGCATCCATCAAAGCAAAGTAAGTACCACTGAATAGAGAGTCTTTTAAATGGTATTTACCTGTGCGAATCGGCGTTAGCACAATATCAATATTGCGTCCGGGGACAATATACTGCTGTAAGCGGAACTCAGGGACGTAAAAACTGTGGAGCACATCTTGGGCGTGCATATTTAAGCGGGTGCTGCAATTAACTGGCAGGTGTAATTCATTACTAGTGACATTATTTGGATAGTGGAAAGACCAATCCCACTGCTTAACGAAAACACCAATAGTTTCAGTAGTCCCTTTGGGGTCGTTGCTAACTGGTGCGGCGTAGGCTGGTTCAGATTCTAGAGGCATATGCAAATGCACGATTTGCCCCAAACCTAATATATTTAATTGCTGATAAATATTGAAGCCTTGGAAAGCAATCCACATTACCAGCAGAGTTGGAGTTGCCGTCCACAAGATTTCTAGCCTCACATCACCTCTAGAGGGATGTCCCTCGCTGTAGTCATGCTTAGATGCTCGAAAGAAAAGTACCGAGTACACCATCATACCAACAAGCCCAAGCAAAATAAATGCTCCAACCGAGACTAAGAAGCTAAACAAAGCATCTATCTTTTGCGCTTCTGCTGTAGCTTCAGGAGGCATCCAAGAATACGCCTGCTGCCCAATCCAATGGCTGATGACTAGCAGCACCGCAATATAACCAGCGATTAGTAAATATTCTAAAAATCTAAACATAAACTCAGAATGCTTCTCGTTTAATTATTTGAGCAGCAAGTTAGGGTTTTCGCCCTGTCGGAGCAAGCCCGCAGCGGTATTGTGAATGCCAAACTCGCTTCCCATATGCCCCCCTAATGTTCCGTGGATATACAAGATACCCAGCATTGCAATACCTGCTAATAAGTAAATCCACTGCACTTGCCTGGAGGCTTCCTTGCGCCAATGGTAGCGTTGCAAGCCTCTCCACACGGTCATGGCAACAATGATCCCCAACAACAAAACACCACCCAAACCATGCAAAAGCATCGTCAAAGGCGCGCTCAACCCCCAATCACTCTTTTGATCAATTGGTGGGTTTGCCAGTAGCAACTCGAAAAAGCCAGCTGCAACGGTAAAAAAGGTGACAGTTGCCGCCGCCAGCAGGTTGTACCAGCCGACATCGAAGAAGCCAGAACGGATGGCTGTAAGACCCAAAAATTTGAAGATTGGTTTTTCTAAGGGAAAAAGCGCTCCTGCTATATCAAATAATATGGCAATAATGAACAAACCCAAAGTCAGATGCACTAGCTTTGGATGCATTGGAATTTCGTAGGGCAGTCCGTTAGCACCCAGCTTCAACCCCAAAGAGTCAATAAGTTGCGAGTTCATGGTCAGACCCCCTGCTTCATTGCTTCAACGACAGGCTCCACGTGCAGCCCGTATACCCAAAACAGCTTGCTTCCCAAATACACTTGCAAGAACACCAGGCAAATCAAAAACGTTGCTACACCTAGGTAAGCAGGCGGTACCTTCAAAGGATTGCGATTGCGAATCACGAAACGCCAAGCTGTGATGGCGGCAACAATCGCCGCCAGCGACCAACCCATAACTGTATGAAAATTCAGTGTTGGCTGGACTGCTTCGTAGACTTGTGCCAAACCTGCTTCAAACTGACCAAAGATAACCGCTAGAAAAATTGCTCCTGAAGCAACAAACATATTCCAGAAACTGACCTCAAACAAACGCACGTTGCGGGTGAAATAGCCTAGCACATCGCAAAAGAAAGAAAAGAACACCATCGCGATCACAAAGTGGACAATGATGGGGTGTAGAGGGTCGGGGTACGGTAGATTTTGGCTATTAAGAGACAGAGCGGGCATCGCTTTCTCCTTAAGGTATCCAGACGCTGTCATTATTTCTTCTGGTAAGAATACTATTCAGTATTAAATTTTTTGTATATTTTTACTTTTACAGCTGCTCCCAAAAACATAGCATTTCTACTAAACTATTTCTTAAAAAATAGATCCTAAAAAATAGAGCAACAAGACTCTATCTTAGGAATGATTTAGATAAAAATAATTTCTTTTTGCTAGCTATGTTTTTTATTAGATATTAAATTTTATCACAAAAAAAAATAATCAATAAATGTATACAGCTATACTTTCTTATCTGAACCTGTAGATTAGCTAGGTAAACCGTTGCTTGTGAGCAATTAAAGTCTTCTATAAATAAGCTTGCATCAAAAATAAAATTAGAATGAAATTTTTCTCCTACTAGGAAAGAAGCGCTGCTGCCTTCATGCTCTAAAGATTTCATAAAATAATGAAATTAGAATGAAATTTTTCTAGCTCTATAGATATAGATATTCATTACTCCAATAGTTAGAAGCGATCGCCACTAGAAAAGGCACTCAAGTGGATTGATAAATATGGCGATTTTGATGGAGATGGGTTTGTTGAGTATTTAACTCGTTCTACCCACGGATTACGCAATCAAGGCTGGAAAGATTCGGGTGAATCAATGGTTTATCCGAATGGTAAGTTAGTTGAGCCGCCAATTGCTTTGTGTGAGGTACAAGGCTACGCCTATGATGCTTGGCTAAAGGCAGCTTTCATTTATGAAGTGTGGGGAGAAAAAGAGCAAGCCCAAAAGCTACGTCAAAAAGCAGAAGAACTTTATCAATGCTTTAATGATCGCTTTTGGATGGAAAAGGAAGGTTTTTACTGTCTTGGCTTAGATAATAAGAAGCAGCAAATCCAATCAATTACCTCAAATCCCGGTCATCTACTATGGTCTGGTATTGTACCCAAAGAACGGGCAAAAAGGCTTGTTAAGAGAATTTTTCAACAGGATATGTGGTGTGGTTGGGGCGTCAATTGGGTTGGGGTGTGGTCAAAATCTGTTGGTGAAGGAATGGACAATGCCCCTTGCCCATTGCCCATTGCCCCTTGCCCATTGCCCATTGCCCATTGCCCATTGCCCATTGCCCCTTGCTAACCAACTACTTATGACCACACCCATTGGGTTGAGGAACAAACCCATGACCATTACGCTTGGCGTTGGATTTTACTCCGTTCCACCCAACCTACACTCTTTTTTTGAATATCTTGTTTGATAAGTTCAAGGTCAATATAAGAGTCAGCAACTCTAATCAGACTTTCACTGGTCATAGAACCTAAACCAACAACTTCTACTTGGATTCCTCGGTAGGTAATGTTATCAACAGCATAAGCAAGGTCGCCATCTCCACTCAACAGAACTAAAGTATCGCAGTACCTTGCTAAGGTCATCATATCAACAGCAATCTCTATATCCAAATTCGCTTTTTTAGAGCCATTAGGGAGCGCAATGAGTTCTTTACTTACCACACGGTAACCATTGCGACTCATCCAGAGCAGAAAGCCTTGCTGTTTTTCATTTGTGTAATCAATACCTGTGTAAAAGTAAGCCCTAAGCAACTGACGCTTCTTTGTTAGATATTGCAGTAGTTTGGTGTAATCAATTTCAATATTGAGGTGCATTGCTGCGTAAAACAAGTTTGCGCCATCAATAAAAATGGCAATACGTTGGTGTCGCTTCTTGTCTAGATTGTTCTGGTGACACGGTCGTAAGGTATTTGCACTTGCAATATCTGGTTTTTCAAACACAGAAAGCTGTGTCACATTCAACGGTGGCTCAAGCTCCAACTTTAAGTGGCGTTGGTTATTATGCTGAGGTCGCGGAAGTAGTTGCATGGAAATACGACTCCGAGCGTGCGTGATTCTTATTAAAGATAGCAGTGAAAATTATTTGACTTAGAATGGACAAATTAAGACACCTGAAAATTTAATGTTTTCTTTATTTTCTACTATGCTTTGTCTTGAAAGTCATCTTATAAGACAAGAAAATTTATTTATTGTAATATATCTTAGGAATCAGGAAGACGTTTTGCTGATGTAAATAAAAAAATTGAAATTCTGGCTTGAAATGTGTGAAATTGGTGGTAATGTAAACACACTTGTTTATATTTATGCACAACTCCTCAGACTAACTGGGGTCCGCTTGACCCCATAAACCTGCTGATGGTTTCATGCACCACCAACACGCCCCAGTGAAGCAGGAAGTATATCTCAATGTCCGGACAAGTCCGGCGTTGTATGAGTTTTATGGAGCAGAGGCTTATGTTTGGATTAGGATGGACGGAAGTCGGTGTTATTGTTCTGGTCGCTCTTCTCATTTTTGGACCAAAAAAAATTCCGGAATTAGGCAGCGCACTGGGCAAAACTCTGCGAGGTTTTAAGGAGGAACTGAAAAACCCCAGTGACGATACTAATCAGGAAGAAGAAAAACAATAATGAGAGGAATTCAGAATACAGAATTACCACATAGATTCACTTTTTTTGCGATTGGGCGAGCGCTCAGCCCACTTACCCCTTTGGCAATCGCCTAGTTTTTGCCAGCGTCTAATGAATTAGAATCTCAAACCAACTCCACCTTGCAAGGAGAAAGCTGTCCCACCATCGCGGACAGCATCAAAGGCAATGATAGCGTTACCAAAAATCACAGTATTACTATTTGGGACAACGTAATCAATTCCTGGTTGCAGGGCAAAGCCAATTCTATTCCCAACTGGAGAAGGTGTGTCACCGCCAGCGAGAACAAGTCCAGCTCCTATATAGGCATCAGTTTGCCAGTTGATGGGGTAGTCGTAGGAAACTGTAGGCACAAGGGCAACATTTGAACCAATGAAAGCCTGAGCACGAAAAGAAACGGGAACCTCAAGAAGCTTATAGCGACCAGCAATAACTCCTCCGACTCGGGCACCATCTGCAAAACCAACTGCCGGACCAACACCAACATAACTACCATATGCTACTTGAGCTTGTGCTGGTTGGGTAAATTGAGCAAAACTTAAAAGTGAACCAGCTAAAACAACTGATACTAAGTACTTAAGACGCTTCATTTCCCCGCTCCTCACAAAATTCCTAGTTTAATTATCGTAGATTTTATAAGAAAAATGCTGAAAACTCTACCTCTAGGGGCAACGATGATGAAGACCTCCTTGAGTACAAATGTAAGCTATTTGCTTGGCATCCAAATTTTTGACTTGAGTGAAATCGACTCCCTCCACAACCGCAGATTGCGCCCCGATCGCTGGAGTTTGCACAAATTGCTCTGTTTGGTTTTGTTTGCTAGGCGAAAGAACTGCTCCTTGAAAATCAGCTCCGGTGAGATTCGCCTCTCGTAAATCTGCAAGGCTCAAGTCGGCATTTCGCAAGTTGGCATTTTCCATATTGGCAGAGCGTAAAATAGCATTAGCAAGGCGAGTTGCGTTCAGGTTGGCATTGCTGAGATTGGCATGATCCAAATAAGCTCCTGTGAGATCTGCTCCTTGCCAGTCGGTTTTGGTTAAGTTGGCAAATGACAATTGCGTTCCTACTGCAATGACGCGACCTAAACGAGCGGCGTACAGATCCGCATCTTTCAGGTGTGCATTACTCAAGTCGGCTCCTGTCAAACTCACATTTTCTAAAACAGCACCCTGTAAATCAGCTCCCTCTAGCTGAGCGCTACTGAGGTTAGCACCAGTTAAACGTGCGTTGGATAAGTTAGCTTTGTTGAGAGTGGCGCGGCTCAAATCTGTACGGATCATGAGGACACGGCTGAGGTTAGCTTCCGCGAGATTCGCTTGCGTCATTCGTGCTTGACTTAAATCCGCAATCCAATCGTCATAGGTATCCCATCGACCATCATCGCCTGCTCCCCGAAAGCGACTCCCCTTAAAACTGCCAAAGGATAGGTTTGCGGATTTGAACTTAATTCCCCATAAATCAATTTTATCTAATACCAAGTTGAAGGAGCTTTGCTCAGAACCGTTCTGACCCAAGTGGACATTGCTAAGGTCCAAACCATTGTTTTGACCGTTGTAAACAGCCAAAATCTTACTAATTGCATACTGGTTTGCTTGCAACTGCTTTTGTAGCACTTCTTGTGGTAAGGCTGTGCTACCCCTTCCAGGCTCTAACTCGCCAGTTAGGAGCTGATTTATACGTTTTAAATTGGGGATGGCATCAGGTCCAACGTTTACCAAAGCTTGCTGAATCGTTTCAACTAAAATTGGATTGGTTTCCTTAGACAGCAAATCGACAAGGTATTGGGTTGCTTGAGGGTCATTGAGAGTACCCATCGCCAAAATTGCTTTCTGGCGTTCCTCGTTTGTTGCAGTAGAGTTAGGATTTAACTGTTTGATCAGTGCAAGAAACTGCTGGCTGTTGCGCTGCTCAGTGATTCGCTGATTTTGCAGTGTTTGAATGTAAATTTGAGCACCTACTAAAGTTGCTAATATTGCACTCATACTGAGGAGTGCGATTCCAATCATTCTCTGATTTGAATTTTGCGGTAACCACTGCCATAGCCTGGGTTGCTGGCTTGGCTGTTCTGGAGTGATCACAATTGATGCGATCGCAGCTTCCTCATCTGGCTCACTCAACTGAGACTGACTCCCCTTTGCATCACCTTGGGACTGCAGTGTCAATGGTTTGGTAGCATCTACAGTGTAGATCCCTGCAAATTTGTCATGCAATGCGCGACGGTTTTGCTGCCAAGAGAAGCCTATCGCTTCTAACACAAACATGATAGTTGCCAAGCTGGTAAAAGCACCTAAACTAGGAAACAAGAAGCTGTTGCGCCAGAGAAAATAGGTAACGGACATAGGCAAACCCCAACGACCAAGTCCTTCTCGTACCAAAACGGCTCCGAAACCGGGTGGTTTACCTTCAGCGTTGACAACTTTAATTCCAAATCGATGTTTTGCCAGTGTGCTACCAGTTTTAGCGAGTAAATACAACTGCCAACCTGAGAGTGTCAGAGGTGTTAGCAAGGCTATTGTCCATAAGAAATTCGTGGGCCATGCTACGTTTCGGGTACCATAGCTGACAGGCAGAGCTAATGGACGGGCGATCGCACGTTCCGTTTGTACTAAGATGGGGTTGAGTGGTACTCGATTTAAATCGCTTCTAGAATTGGCATATGCACCCATCCCGAAAAGCACCAGTCCACTCGCAACCACCAGTGTGATTTCCGCTGCCCAAGCAGCAGTGCGCCTAGTTGCGAAGGACAGTGGATTGGATTTTTCAGGTTTTTTGGCTTGACTAGATTGGTTACTTCTCCTCACAATTGGGGTCGCCATTGGATAATTCCCTTTAACTTTATTATTTCTACGTCACTAGGCGTGTAAGTTGAAAAATAAACTACTACTGATTTTGAGAGTGACTGGCTACCAAAAATTTGTATCCAACGTACACTAAGATTGCCAATAGTGCCAAACTGATCGCAACAGTTACGAGTTTAAGTACTGCTTGTAGTATGGTAAAACCCAATAGCAAAACTACACCAGAAACTACTAGCTTTCTCACTCTAGACAAATTGTGAAACCAGGTCAAAAATTGCACTAAGTAAGAGTCCGAGCTTGGAAAATCAGACTGAGAGGACTTTACTCTTTTTTGTGACTGTGGAATAATCACAGACGGTGTATTTATCTCTGCCTCTAATTTTTCGAGGCGACGCTTCAAGTCTTCTTCTGGTTGAGGATTCATTTATTACCTTAGCTTAAACACGCTTATGAACAATGAACCAATAAAAGGATTTGGTTGGCGATTGTCTTAGTGATTTTAGCGGATGTGCAACGCAAAACTTACTCAAACCGCATGTCGTTAATTAACAAGAGCGTTTGTGGAAATCCAGACTCGCTCTTACTCCATCTATCCACGGCTTTTGCTAAGTTCCGCAACGCCGGCGATATCGAATCAAATCAGAGGGTTTAGCAACCGCTCACACAAACCTACTCATATCTATTTAACTCATCACCCGGTTGTAAAAACTTCTCATATTCTGGAGAAAGTGCTCGTTGATTGTAACACAAGCGAATCGGGTTGACGCTTCCACGGCTTCAAGCTGTGGGATTCTCCCTTCATCCCGTTCTGCCTTCTTCTTTATTCGTGAGGGTTGTCCAGAATCCTTTTATTTATCTCTGTAATCTATAATATAGAAAATGATGAGTTATTTATGCTGCCAAATGTAGAGATAAGTTTTGTTACCAAAGCTTGCATATACTTACTATGATTGTATTGGTTGTGTACCAGTTCATAACCTCTATGAGCCTGGATTTCAGCTTTTTGAGAATTATTTAAGAGGCTCTGGATTGCTTGCTTCAGCCCGATGGGGTCACAGGGATTCACACCAGTTACGATACCTGAGTCAATCAGATCAGCAATAATTCCTGGCGAGTGAGTAACTACTACAGGTCGCCGACACGCCATCGCTTCAAACAGAGTAGTGAGTCCAGCTTGATAGTTATTCTCAAAAAGGCTTAAGACAATGACGTCGGAATCGCGGTAAAGCTGCAATAACTCGCACCAGTCGTAGAAGCGAAACGACATATTATTTGGTGTAACTTTTGGAAATGATCGTTTTAATGCAGTTGTGCTGGGCGAGAAAGCGCAAACCTTCACATCAACATTCAAGTCTTGAGTTGCATTAGCGAGAGTTCGATAATCCCGTTTCTCCAAACCTCCACTACCAATCACTGGACGCGACTTATTTAATAAACTCGGTCCTGGTGTAAAGAAGGACAGATCTATAGGTAGTGAAGAAACTTGATAGATTTGGTTTTCGCCCAAGTGCAGGTAGTGTTGAAGGAATTCAGCCTGAGCAGGAGTGGTTGTTACAAACAAATCAATCCGGTTTGCTAGGTCAAACAGTTTCAACGCCAGACAAGCTCGTAGTCGGTTAATGTTGTGAACAAAAACAATAATTTTGGGTCGCTTCCGTTTAGCACTGCAAAGTGCAGCAATTGGAAAGCCTATATGTTCACCAGTGCAATATATGACATCATCCTTTTGAAGCTGTAAAGACAACTGGCGTGCTAAAGACCAATGTTTAGGATGACCGATAATCCTGGCACGTATTTTATCTATAGGTAACACTGGTTCATCTACCGGTTGATGAATACTTGCTCCTAAAAGCTGACTCAAATCCCAGGTTGTATGTCTGGGATTTTTTCCTGCTTGAGCAGCTCGGGCGATCGCTTCTAGGTCACATGAAGGGCATAAAGCTATGTGATATTTCATCATACTCATTTGGTCACAATGATTATTGTATAAAATACCGCAAAACCGTAACCAAAAATCGAGGGTTTTCTCCAAGGTACTTTGTCAGCAAATGTGTATATTATTAAATAATTTTTATATCGTTTAATCTAACCTGTACACGACACAACTTGATTTATAACTTACGCAGCCTAACGATTTGCAAATTGGGTTAATAGTTGAACTGGTAATCCAAACCCCAAAGAATGACGAATGACTAAACATAAAGCAAGTATAGCGATAAAAAAGACAGTAGTTTGAATATCTTGGACAAAACAAGAGAGTTTTTCACGCCATAGTCCATAAAGATTGACTATATACAAAGGCAAATCGCTGAATGAAATGACAACAATTGCTCCTAAAATGCCGAAATTTGCATTTGCAAAAGGTACACCTAGAGTAATGACTGCAAACCGAGCAAAATTACTTTGGGCAGAATATAAAGGTTTACGAATTGCTAATAGAGCAGGGCTAATAGTATAAAATAGAAGGGAAAACCAGATTCCACTGCACAAAATTGGCATCATCCAAGTTGCATCAGCATACCTTTTGTCGTAAAGTATCGCAACCACTAGATCACCAATCGTCACTAGAATTGCTAATAGAACTGCACACCCTATCAATATGAGTCGCCGTTGGCGGATAATTTTTGCTCGCAAACTTGTTCTTGGTAAATCAACTTGTTGGGAAACTGCAGGAAAAATAACTTTATAACTAATTTGTTTAATAATTTCTTTAGGAATATTTGCCAAGGTATAAGCTATTGTATAAACACCTAATAATTCAAACGAAAATATCTTGGCCAAAACCAAGCGGTCAGCTTGTTCAGCAGCGAACATGAGTGTGGATGCAATAAACATCCATTTTCCGAAAGACAGAATTTCTTTAACAGCATCTGTGTCCCACTCAAAGTGGTTAGAATATTTTGGGATTAACCAATAGCTGCTGATTAATTTGAATATTGCCGATATCACAGTTCCAACAGCTAAAGTCCAGATTTCTGGATAGAACCAAACTAAAACAATTAAGGTGGAAAAAAAGCATGCTTGCAATGTGAATTCATACAGAGCAAGTTTACCCAATTCCATTCGTCGATGTAGAGTATGTATGCTCGTAGAGCTAAATCCATCAATAACTACGGACAGCAGAACAATAGGAATGAGCCACAGCAAGCGTGGCTCATGATAGAATTTTGTCACTGGAAAGCTAATAGGTACGCAAAGAAGCCAAATAAGCACACCACGAATAACTTGTATAGTCCAAGCAGTATTTAAAAAAGTAGGTTCATCACCTCGTTTACTGTTGATTATATTTTGAGCAATACCAATATCTGAAAAGAGTTCTAGACCAATTCTGAGAGTCGTGACTAAAGCCATCAAACCAAAAAATTCTGGTTGTAGCAGGCGAGTCAGAACTAAATTATTCCCAAACCGTAAGATTTGAATGCCTCCAAAACCGAGAATTGTCCAGATTGCACCACGGATAGCAAGTTGTTTTAGAGATGCCATAGTTTCAACAGAAATAAATTGGCGTTGCTGAATGAGAATATGAATCATGTGTTCGCCCTTGACGACACTCCGTACCAATCTTCATTAGATACGCAACAGCAGTTTTAGCGTTCACTTGACAACGTGCCCTATTTTGCTGTTGTGTTGGCAGACTCTGATTTTATTCTGTGGTAGTCTTAACTTCAATATCCCATTGATCTTTGGAAATTAGATGCACTTGACGCACTACTTTCATAAAGTGAGGGCGTCCCCGGTAGACACACCAGATAAAAATTACCAGAGTCTGCCAATTGACTAATATAGAAATATCTTGAGTCCCTAAAGTGAGGGCAATAACAAGAAATCCAAACAGAAGGATACGGAGCAGTTGATACGGTAATTCTTCTGTCCAGTCATTTTTGGCAAAACGATAAACAAAATAAGGTATCCAGCGAGAAATCACTTGTGCGACAAATAGCATTGCTCCGATCGCATTGATTTTTGTGACTACCAGAAAGCCAAAGCACTTGTAAGCTTGCAATATAAAGTAAAGCCAAGTTCGTGTTTGCTTATCAACATAGTTGTAAGCAAAAAAACTGACCCGTACAACTAGGAGTAAACTTATCCAGAGTGCCATGTTAGTCAAAGCTGTTCTTAGCAGGTCGAGGGTAATGACTTCAGAACCAAAACTTGTATCACTGAAGACAACTTTAGTCAATACCAGAATAATTATCCCCGGAACAGCGAAAAATACAGTCCAAAGCCAAGCATGCCATACACTGATTCGGTTCTTGTAGCGTTGGTAAGTTTCTGAGAGCTTTGGTTTTTTCTCAAACCGTTCAGCAATTATGTCATTTTCTATGTAGCCTAGTTCATAGATGCACCAGAAAGAAAGCATTAAAAATAGCATACTGATTGCATGAAGAATGGGCTGGCTATTTAGCCAACTCGCAGCTAGTATCAAGACCAGAAAATCATCATATATGATCACGTTGACAAAAAATTTCTGACCTGGTCGCTTCGCTCGCTCTAGATACAGAAACGGAATATAAATATCAGCCATATCAGACATCGCCGGAACATACTTTGCTTCTGACCACAGAACTAAGCATGGAATTGCCACAGATGCAAGTAATGGGTTGTCATTCGTTGAATCCGTGACTGCGATCGCACGGGCTACTTCATCCTTACCCAATGATGCTATGACCAAGGAATTTTTTCCTTGCTGTCGGTCTATAGCTCCGCTCCAAAATCGACAAGCTATGATATCATCGAAAGTTATAGGTAGGTGTTTGGCGATCAAACGAACAATTAAACCAAATCCTAGGGTGACAAGTATGACACGTGAGTTTTCCTTCTTAGTAAGTGCCTGGATTAGGGTAGTGTTTCCATAAGCTTGAGCTAGCTGTTTGGCTCGCCATTGCCATAAAATTAAAGTCCAGGGAAAAAGCAGAGTTGCGATGAAAACCCGCATCCAATCTCGTGACACCTCTCCTTTAATTTCCCCTGGTAACCAATTCCAGGGTTTGAGAAAATTCAACAAGGTGAGCAATAACCACCCAAAGATACGAGGATATAAGGTATTTAAATACTCTTCTGTTGAATTGCGGAGGAAGATAGTTTCATCTAAATCTACTAGGATTGGTGTATTATCTGGTGCAGTTTCAATAATTTTTACGACCTCTGATACGGAGGTTTCGTAATTTTGTAGGACTTCTGATGCAGAAGCTTCATCGTTTTGTTTGTTCATTTTAAAAACTTAGAGGCTGTTGGTAGACTTTTTCTGATAATCTATTCCATATAGCAATCCGGTTTGATTTCTGAAATTATCTGCGTAGGAAGGGAACAGGGAACTCTTAACAGGAAAGAAGGCTCTTTGAGGTGTACTGAGTTTTTTTCAAAAATCAAATAGGAGTCCTATAGCAATCCACACAGGTAAGGAGAGGGAGTTCTTAATAGAGAACTCTTAACAGAAGATTTAACAATTCATTTAGAAGTGTTGTAAGGATTGTGCAACTTAGATGTGTTTTAGGCTAATTTTCTCAATCTGTTGTTGGTAATCGGGACGAATAGGTTCGACCTTTCCCTGTAAGCTATGACTGATGAGCCGATGCAGTCGTGCAACTTCATGGTGTATGTTGAAGTCTTTTTCTACTTTGGCTCTTCCTGCTGTGCCAAATGCTGCTCTCATTTCATCGTCACCCAATAATTTTGCGATGCACTCTGTCAAAGAAACAGTGTCTCCGGGTGGAACAAGATAGCCGTTGACACCATCTTCTACCAACTCACTTATACCAGCAATCTGGGTGGCGACCACAGGTACACCAGCCGCCATTGCTTCCATCAAGACGACTGGTATTCCTTCAGCAAAGCTGGACATAACGAAAACATCGGTTTGCTGAACATAATTGCGTACTTCAGCTTGGGACTTATAGCCGACGAAATTGACATTTTGACTCAATCTCAACGTAGTCGTCATCTGTTCTAACTTCTGACGGTCTGGACCGTCACCTACGACTGTTAATAATATATTTGGATGCAATCGCTTCAAAGTCGCAAGGCTTTCTAGTAGAATAGGTAAACCTTTCGCCGCAGCTAATCGTCCTATAAAAAGCAAGCGTTTTCCGAACTCGTTGTGGGAAACGACATCAAATAAAGCTGGGTCAATACCGCAATGAATGATATGCATTCGATTCCATTTGTCAGTGGGTGCAAATATCATTCCTTGACTGCGAGCGTAGTAGCTGATACAACATACAAACAGCGATCGCTTGATTTTCTCGTCGAGTCGCCATTGATATGGACGGAAGAAGATGTACGGACCGTGCAAGGTGAAGCTATAAGTAAAACCGCCCATCTGGGCGGCGAGCATGGCAACAGTTCCACTAGCTTCTACAATATGGTTGTGTAGATGTACAATTTGCCTTTTTTTGATTTGTTTGGCAAGGATACCTGCTTCCAAAAAATAAAAGAATTGATAGAGTGCACCTCGCAATCCAGGTTGACTGGTTGATAATGCAAGCTTAATTGCTTGTAAGTATCTTTTTGGGGAAGCAAATAATAGACTCAGGTGCGCCAGTAGTAAATGAATGGGATTGGGGGGAAGAATGTAGAAAGTGCGATCGCGCTCTAGTTTCTGTTCTTCTCCCACCATATGTTCATCCCCTGTTCGCCGAACAGAGAATGTGTGGACGTCCACACCCATTTCTCGCAAGGTTGTGACTTCTCGCTGGATGAAAGTATCTGTTGCTCTGGGATATTCACCAGTTAGGTAAGCAATACGCATAGATTCAACCTCCTAAAGGTTGCAAGGAGGGTGTCGGCTGCGATACCTCCAACAATTCAGCATTGCTGAAGGTGCGCTCAAGTGCAGTATCTAGTGAGTATTTGGGGTTCCAGTTCAAAACTTTTTTTGCATGGACATTACTGTAGCGAAAATGCTTAAACCTAGCATCTAATATCACTGGGTTGAATATGCCAGGTAGCTTTGCTTGACCATGAAGCACTTTTTTATTGTACTTCCAGAATATCCAGGCGATCGCGCGCATGAGTGTCCAATTGATATGAATCATGCGGGGCAAAGGGTATTTGTGTTTAACTAATTTCTTGACGTATGCTCTTTGGGTAGGCAAGTCATCATCAACAATATTCAGGGTTTGACCAATTGCCTCATCACGCTCCGCAGCACTGACAATTGCAATAGCACAGTTTTCGACATATGTCAATGGCATCGTTGCATAAGCCCCGATGCGCAACCATAAATTGTCAGTTAGTTTTCCTCCAAGCAGGGTACTCCAGAGGTTATCTCGTCCATAGACCAATCCAGGACGAATAATCGTCACTTGTGCCTTGTCATTTTGCTTAAATTCGTGAACAAGTTCTTCCTGAATGAGCTTGGTTTGGGCGTATTCATCCCGTTCAAGAGGATCGCACTCTATGAGTGTATCTTCAGTAACTGTTGCGCCAGTTTTCGTGCGAAGATAATCGTACACCGAGAAGGTGCTAATATCAACCAGCCGCAGCACATTCGCTTCCATCATCGCATTGAGTAGGTTTTCGGTGGCAATAACTGTGCCAGCAAATCGTGTGTAAAAGTCACCAACTTTTGCAGCTGCCAAATGGATGACCGCGTCCATACCCAGAAGGGCATCAACAATACCATCTTTGCGTCGCAAATCGATACGGATAAGTTCTACATCTGGGTGATTGTGCCATGCTAGACACTTTTCATCACTAGATGGTCGCACAACTGCGCGTACTTTATGTCCTCGTCGCAGTGCTTCCGCAACAACATACTTTCCGAGAAAACCGGACGCACCTGTTATCAATAACTTCATAGTCGATTAACCTCCAACAATAAGGCGTTAACTAATTGATGTGTACGCTCCATATCTTCAAAACTGATTGGTGGCGCTTTGCCTTCGATGAGTGCTTCATAGGTTTTGTCTAAAAGCCGATTGATACCTTCATACGCCGTTTGTTGCATAATTTTGTGACGAAAGTTAGTAAATGATGCTCCAATGAAATCACATCCATTCACAAAATGATTAATCAGTGGAGATAAGAGTTCTCCCGCGCGGGGTATGACACAACGTAAATGCGGCTGAAACAAATCAGTTTGTGCATAACCTTTTGAACCTCGCACCGTCACAGCAAAAGACTTGGGTGGTGTGTGACAACTGAATCGAATCCGAGCATGTGCTGAACCTCCGATGACAATCGCATCAAGGTCATCATATCGGAACAAGTCTCCACCGCCGTGATTGCTCCATGCAGCGCTGACGCGCTCAAAATCGGGTAAAAAGCGCACAGTCACGGAACACAAGTGTGTCATGAAATCATGAACGACCCCTGCGGGCATTTTATGAATAGGATTCGGCAAATTTTCGTCTGCAAATGGTCCACCATCGCGAATTGGAAGCATGATCCGAACTTCAACTTCCTGCACTTCACCAAGAGTCCCATCTGCAACTAATTTTTCAATAGCGAGGATTGGTTCGTTAAAGCAGTAGTTCTGGTTTTCAATCAGCCAGCGATCGCAAGACTGTGCAAAAGTCCAAAGTTCTTTAAATTCATCGTAGGTCGGTGTAATAGGCTTTTCGCAGAACACGTGTACACCGGCTTCTAAGCAGTCTTTGGCAATCGGCTTGTGTGTATGAGGTGGAGTCAGAATATGTACAATATCAGGTTTTGCCTCATCCAGCATCTGGCGGTAATCGGTGTAGCTTGAGTCTGCACCAAACCGTTGCGCTGCATACTTAGCAGAGGCTTTGGAAAGGTCGCAAACACTCGCTAGATGTGCGCGTTCAGATTTAGAAAGAAAATTGAGATGCTCTTTGGAGATTGCTCCTGTGCCTATGACTGCTGATTTAAGTTTTGTTACCATTGATACTTATCTCCTGGTAATATCTACTCTAATACCATTAGCTATTAGCCAGTCTTCGACTAGCAGACAAGCGTGGTTAAGCTTCCCCGCGTAAAATAACTCGAATTATTGTCTGTACCCACTCACGCATAGCAACCCTGAGTCTTTTGCCCATAGGCAGGTAGTACTCCAAGGAGGGATGCACCCAAAAATCATCTGGTCCCTTGACGTTAACCAGCTTGTAGCCGTTGGTTAGCAAAAGCTTGCGTAGTGACAGCACCTTCGCTGAAGACTTCTCAATGGTCATGCACCCAAAGCTGTACTCGTGAAACGGAAAGTTTTTCAGAGCACGGTATTCTGAACCTTCAATATCCATGCTCAGATAGTCGATGTACTTGGGCGCGTTGTACTTTCTAAGGACGTCAGCCAAGGGCATCGCTTTAACCTTGATTTCCTGGCAGGGAGTGCCCTCTGGGTAAAAGTAGTTGCGGTTATACGTGTTCATTTCTTCAAGTACACCACTGGTACCGGAGATATTTAGATTCAGGGTAAATGTCAGTTCAGTTGGCTCATTCCATAGGGCGACATTTTCAACGTAGCAAGAGCGGTTCTGTTTGACCTTTTCGTAGTCTTGGGGGTGTGGTTCGACGCAAATCCCTTTCCAGCCAAGCTGTGACTCCAAGGCGTAGCTGTTGGAATGATCAATACCATCAGCTCCAGCGCCTGCATCAACGAAAAACCCGTCACGCTTACCGCCAAATACCTTTTCAATGACCCATCTATCTTGCTGGTGTTTTGGGTGTGAGTAGTATTTTAAATTCTGAGAAACTTTTGCTGTTTGTATTGCCATAATTATCCTTAAAATTTTTGGTTGAATAATGGAACCTTTATCTAAAAGAAGAATTGTCTCAACTAGCTCTCACTACACTTTTGTATTCCACTAAGGTGGGCTGTCGTTTTAATAACTTAGAAATGAGAAATTGGATTTGACCCAGGAATTTTGGGTATTTTTCTAACACACCAAACACAGCGTAAAGAAGAGCATCCGTTGATTGATGCCCTCGTTTGTGCGTCAAGCGATACACTCGATAAGCTAAAAAGACATAAGCCATTAACAGTAACAGTATGCTTATCCCCCTAGTTGGCGATAAACTCGCAACCGTTAACAAAGGCAAAAGCAAAGCCCAGAACCAACTCCTCAAACTTTCTCTCACCCAATGTCGTTCGGGACTACGACCGTGTAGCCAAGCCCCCTCAGCATAAGCATGACCATTGCGAATCTCCCGCTTCCACCACTGACCAAAACGTATGATTTGGGCATCGTGTAATGTCATCTCTGCATCGATACGTAAAATTTTGCCACCAGCCCGACGCAGTCGCACGCAAAGTTCTGGTTCTTCTCCTGCAATCAATGTCGGATTGAACCCTCCTACCTTTTTGAATGCAGTCACCCGCATCATGGCGTCACCACCGCAAGCTTTAGCTTCACCAACAGGAGTATTCCACTCAACATCACACAGACGGTTATAAATAGAGTTATTAGGGAATTCTTCGCGACGCCGCCCACATACCACGACAACATCAGGCTGAGAAACCAATTCACGCGTGGCACTTTCCAACCATCCCTCTACAACCCGACAATCTCCATCCACAAACTGGACAAATTCAACCTCTGGTTTGACTCGCAATAGGTATTCAAATCCTGTATTCCTAGCACGGGCTGCAGTGAAAGGAACAGATAAATCCAGTTCCACTACATGGACACCAAGGGAATGCGCTAATGCCACACTACCATCTATCGAGCCAGAATCAACATAAACTACGCTTCTTCCTTCCCCTATCACTGATAGCAAGCACGCTTCCAGACGATTTCCTTCGTTGCGCCCGATAACAACAACTCCAATAGACTGCAAAGCAATACCTCCCGTAATATTCAACACGCAAATACCTTTTCTTTCTTAGATTATTAATTTTTTGAATTTGCTTTTTTGATTTACATTTACAGTAAAAACAACTGTTATAAACAACACCCAGTATATGTTAGCTAGATACAGCAAACAACTCTCTGTCACGTTATTCATTGCTAGGAAGGTGAGATAAGCTAAGGGCCAAAGCTCCTCTGGGTTTTTATTTGCGTAAGCTTGTTTCAATGTCTTAGCAAAGGTTGTGAAAAAACTTATTAAAAAAAGTGATAAACCAATCAAGCCAAAATCAAGCGCTAAATCAAGCAAGCCATTATGACCATGAGGTGGAATCCAGCCAGATCCTATTGCTTGACCTGCTTCGACTGCATACGGACTTTTAGGTGCCCAAAATGCACGATACCCATAACCCAATAATGGTCTTTCCATTAATCTAGCTAGCGCAGCACCCCACAAGGGCGTCCGTCCAGTTAAAGTTGGGTCTTTTCCTAAACCAGTTAAGAGTTCTACCCAATAAGTGCAAACTAGTAGAGCGACACATCCCAGAATCAGAATTCCAATGTCTATGAAAATTACGCTTATCTTTCCCTGCCACCGAAAGTTTTTATAGTACACCATTATGAATAAAAGCAGACAAAAGATAACAAGAGAAGTTTTTGAAGTTGAAAGTAGCATCAGGAACAGCGGAAAACTAAAACCAGCCCACTTATAGAAAATTGAATTTTCTTCTGGTAATGTAAAAAATACTAATGAGTTTAAAACCATCATGCTACCAAGAGTATTTTTGTGTCCATATACTCCTTTCCATGCTCCTAGATCAACTTCTATTCCATCTGCTCCACTTACTTGATGTATACCAATAGAAGGTAATCCAAGGGCAGCAATTGTACTGAGAAAACTCCCTATCAGTAAAGTAATGGCAACGAGTTGTACCTGCTCTTTTAAGTTAAATCGTGTTGCAAAATATAAGCCAAACGAGGTCATCATCAAGATATCTCTGCTATTAAATAACGTAAAATCTAGAAATTCTGACCAGGTAAATGATAGCAGGGCTAATGCCGTGAATATACAAAGTAATATGTTTCGACTAGCTGTAATTATCGTACTTTTCCAGAAGATGCAAACGAGAACACTTGACGTTCCCCAAATAAAGAATCTGATTAATGTGATAACGGCATTTGGCAGCAAAAGACCGAGAGAGTGTATACCAAATACCCCGGAGAAGAAAGTTAAGCCTAAAATAATAAAACCTTTCTCGGCAAGTCTTAGAGATTTATTCACAACTATATCTTGCTATACGTGGATTTTGCTTTAATTCTTTGATGTTAAGCAAGTAGACGCTATTAAAACCAGGATTAAAAAGACTTACACATATCTGATCAAAAAAACAGTTTTTGCATGAAAATGCGGTTATATCAAACACAAAATTAAAAAAACAGGTATATTTGTGTAAATTATCATGAAAATTGTGACTAAATATCCCACCCATCATACGCTGTAAAAGACTTAGTTAAGCCCAAAAACTTTTCCTCATACATATTTGATTTTGGAAACAGCTTGGCTAACTCCATCTTGCTCAGCAATCTAATACCAGTAACCATCTCTTTCGCTTTCTCCTTATCAGGAATTTTTTGAATCCAGCCAAGGTCAAAATGGTTGAGGAGAAATACTCTCAGTCCTACAGGAAGAAATTGAAAGAAAGGAAAAATAAAATGAGGTTCAATTGGAAAATAAAGATTAGGCGTCTGAATAAAGTATCTTTTACCTACTCGCATTACCTCACGAGACATTTGAAGCTGATCTTGAAAACTTCCTACATGTTCAATGACAGAATTGGAAAAAACAACATCAAATTCTTTGTCTCGGAACTGTTGCATATTTCTAGCATCACCACTCACTTGTTTAATATTTGAATAGACTGAATTATCTATTTCAAAATCCAGGTTTATGATAGTAATTTCTATATCTTTGTCAACTACATCCCAAAGATCTGTATTTTGCCACAAATCTATTCTTCCTCCTACATCGAGTATTTTGATAGGTGTTGGGAGAGAGTCAAGAAGAGATTTAAATAAAGCAAATCGTTTTCTTCTGAGCTTGATAGCTAACGAGTCATGACGTCGATAATCGTATATTTTTTTAATGATTGCTGTCATACTGATTCTCCACAAATCCACAGATGTCAAATCATTATTGATTAAAAAAAAGATTAGGTTATTTTGGTTAATAAAGTTTCACGATATCTTGTCCCTTTCCGTACGAATCCATACGTTTTGAGGCTTCACTAAAAACTTGAGATAAACTGGAATTTTCCAGAGAACGTAAAAAGGAACAGTTAAAAGTTCGTGCAGAGGAAGGTCTTTTCGAGCGAACTTAGTCCAAGCTATCAGAATTGCAATAAGGAAACAAAGTCCCGCTGTCGCAACGATCGCTGCTGGTATTGATGATACTCCTAAGACTGCAAACAGCAGAGTTACTGCCATGAGTACTAACCAAATAACAACAAGCAGAGATAGAGGTGGTACACACAAATCCAGAACGCTCACCAACAAGTCGAACCTTTTCTGATAGACTGCTTCTTTAAGCAGGATGGGGATATAGGTCTGCATGATTTGTAAATGACCGTGTTCCCAACGAGTTTTCTGACTTTTGGCAGCCTGTGACTGCTGTGGCAAATACCCAGTGACTTTTGCTTCTGGGCAAAACACTGGTCTGTGTCCGGCTATGGTCAAATCCAAGCCTAGTTTTAAGTCTTCAAGGAGGTGACCATTGGCGACATTAACTGAGCGAATGACTGACCAAGGGAAAGCCATACCTGTACCAAGTAACGGACAGGATTGTCCCAAGCGGGCTAATCCACGGGGACGAACGAGATTTCTGACGATATTAGAAAATTGTGAAACAACGTCTTTTGAGGATTGAGAGTTTTTTGGTCTTACCATCAAGTAGGTAGCTTGGACAGGTCGCCCTGTTGCGATTCCTTCGGAAAGCTTCGCTAACGCACACTCTTGTAGCTGCTCAATCGCACTCTCATCGACTGTACAGTCAGCATCAACAATCACAACCACATCAGGAGGATCTGACTCAATAAACTGTAAGCCATAATCTATAGCGTATCCCTTGCCTTTGCGCTCAAGGTCGTGACGCTCGATAACCATAGCACCTTTTGCACGAGCAATCTCTGCTGTTGCGTCACTGCAATTGTCAGCAATGACAACCAAACAGTCCTGTCTTCTTAACGCTGGGAGTAGTTTTTCTATTGTTGAACCAATAACAATCTCTTCATTGTGGGCAGGTACTAAGACAGTAACTTTGGTATCTTGGCAATGACTTCTATTTGGAGAAGAGGTCATAGCCAACAGAGCAGCAGTACACTCAATAAGAAAAAATAGGCAGACAATAAATAAACCTGATGCACCTATTAATAGAACAACATCAGTACACAAAGCCATAAATTGGCTAATGGACATGGCATTGTTACCTCAAAGATGTGAATTGCCAACTTTTGAAGGAAGGATGATTTTTGCAGGTATGCCAACTGCTGTTGCTCCTGCTGGAACAGTGCGATCGCTCTCGAAATGCGACGGTTTTTTGAGGGAGTAGTTGTGAATCGATGTTATTTATGGTCATAATCTATTTGTATGTCCATTGCTCAGTCTCTATTTCAGTTTCTGCGACACTCTGCTCCCCTCGAGGTTTGGAATAGTAAAAGTAGTGGCGACCAAGTTCCTGCTTCACGTTCACAGCGTTGGCAATCATTCCCAAAATTCTCGCCTCAGAACGTTTCAGCAAAGATTTCGCTGCGGTAGCGCTTACTGAATCCACAACACTTGGTCGAACGACTAGCAAAATTCCATCTGCCATTCTTCCTAAAACTGCTGCATCAGCAGCTCCTACTAAAGGAGGAGTATCAAATACGATGTAATCGTAGTTGTCAGAGAACGTTTTGATCACAGAAGCCATGCGATCAGAGTCGATCAAAGCCAGGGGATTAGGAGGTAGAACTCCAGCTGTGAGAACGGATAAATGTTTTGTCACTGTTTGCACTGTTTGCGAAAATTCATCCTGATCAACAATGACGTTGCTTAAACCGACTGAGTTTATTAGACCCCACAGGTGATGTTGTGATGGTTTACGCATATCTGCATCGACTAAGAGAACTCGCCGTCCTGCTTGAGCCAGTACTGCAGCTAAATTGGCAGAAACTTCTGATTTTCCTTCTCCAGGTACAGAACTTGTCACCACAATTGTGCGAACTTCTCTATGGCTAATGAACTTTAAGTTTGCCTGAAGCATTTGATAAGCTTCATGAACTATTGAGCGAGGAGAGGTTGCGACAATAACTCGATCAGAGACTTTTTCTGACATCAATTTGACAGGAGCGGATGTGTTCTTCGAGCCAAACTTAGGAATTAGCCCCAGTAATGTGTAACCAAAAAGTGTCTCTGCTTCCTTAACCGTTTTCAAAGTTCTATCTACTAAGTCTACACCGAATGCAGCTGCTACACCCAGTAGTAATCCGACAAATATGCCACCTCCTGCTAAGAGGAGTGTCATTTTGGAGAGAAATGGTTTTTTGGGAACTTGAGCAGGTTGAATCTCCTTAGCATTACCAACAGTTTGCTTTTCTGCTACTTCGATTTCCTGTTGTCTGCTGACAAGATTTTCGTAGTTCTTTTGTGCGATAGTCAATCTTTGCTCTAAATCTCCTTGCTTTTTCTCTAAATTTGGCAGAGTAGAAAGCCTCTGCTGATAAGTTGCTCGGATATTAGACAATGCTTGTATTTTGCTTTCCAAACCCTGGTGTCGCGCTTGTACGAATGCATATTTACTCGTCAGTTCTTCTTTGATTTTCCCTATTTGCAACTTACCGGGAGGAACGTTTTGTTGCTTTCCTAAAACCTGCTCAACTCCTTGAGTTCCTAAAACCTGCTCAATCCGCTGCTGTAATAAAGCATTTAAAGTGACTTCCTTATTCTTTAATTCAGCGATCGCTGGATGTTCAATGGTGTAACGTGCTTTTTCATTTGCTAGCTTAGTTTGTACCTTCTGTAACTCACCTAAAACTTCTTGCACACCAGGTATCTGACTTATGGAAGTAATTTCTACAGCCTGCTTTCCAGCCAAATTTAGTTGACTGCGCATTTTTTCTTCTTGAGCACTCACATCTGCTAGCGCAGCCCGAGCTTCATTTATCTCCCCATCTATCTGAGCCACATTTTGAATCGCAGCACTCGCCTCTTCTGGAAGCTCAATAATCTTATTCTGAGTTTTAAACTGACGCAATGCCTCTGCTGCCCGGTTTAATTCTACTCGAGTGTGTGGCAATTGCTTTTTGATAAATTTACCAGCGGCAAAGACTTGAGTTCGATTGAACTGAATGTTGTTTTCTACGTACGATTTCATCACCTGGTTGACTACTGATGCTGCCAATTCAGGGTTTTCTGATGCGTAGGAAACCTTGAGTATGTCTGTACCTACAATTGGTTCAACCTTGATTTTAAGTAACTCTGGCTCAAGGATATTTCCTTTTTTATCTTTTAATTCTAGAGTATCAATAACCTCTTTTAAAATTGGATAAGATTTCAAAATGACAGCTTGTGTTTCTAGCGGATTCCCTTCGCGCATTAAGGATTCTAGATCTCCTATTTTTTCTCCCACTTTTGTCAACGATGAGGTTCGATCTGATCTAAAAAGAAGCATTCCACTCGCCTGATATTCAGGTTTTTGCAGGAATATAACAAACGACGATAATCCTACTAAAGCGAGAAAAACTCCTACTACAATTGGCCAACGGTGTTTCAGAACTAGCCAGTATTTTTGAATCTCTACTTCTTCTTGATAGCCTCTAGTCTCCATACAAGTTTCCTAATTCATAGTTCAGTACGAAGTTGGAGCCAATAATGAGATTTGATACAAATATCTTAGCTTCATAGTATAGGTTATCTTCTTAACAAATTAACAAATCAAAAAATGATTTTTATGGCTTTTTAATAACTTAAGTTGGTAGTTATCAAACAAGTGTCTTTTTCTAAGTACAAAATTTGTTTTTTTGTATTTGGCATTACTTAAAAATGGAAATTTTGTATCTTAATAATACCGTTTATGGGCATTAACTAGCAATTTACGTTAATACAAAGACAAGGCTCAGTATTTCTCAACTTAATTAGCACATAATAATGACAACATAAATTGCATCATTATTGCTAACGACTTTTACAATAAGGCAACTGCCATCCCATTTCTTTTAGATATGAGATGGTAGTCGCCCCGTCACCGTCATTTGTCTTTACGTCTTTACACTGAACAAAGAAATAGTCACCGAGTAGGGGTTCAGGAGTCAGAATGACGACTGTGCGACGCTCGGTTGACTTAAGGGTTCAGTCCCCACTGAATCTTCTCCTTCTCCTATCGGAACGGTGAGCCAATGCATACGCTGCGCGAATGATGAGCCTGGTCCACAAGACTTTTGAAGGGTGTGAATCCTCCACTGATTGAATTCTGACTTTTGACTTCTTCTTCAATTCATTTGTCTTAATTACACCCTTAAATATAACTTTATTTCTTCAGTAATTTCAAGTAGAAATCAGGAATTCTATTTAAAGAAACTGTAAAGTTTACCGCCCTACGGAGCCTACGGTGTACACACATCTCACTCAAAACCTCACCCTCGCTTTAGGGTGCGCTAAAATCTTTCCCTCTCCTTAACAAGGAGAGGGATGCCCGATAGAGCTCTTTGAGGTTCACCAGAGAGTTTTGAGTCATTCGATGACTTGTGTGTACACCGTAACCTACGGAGCGAGCCTTATTACAATGAGTATCTGTGTGTGCTGATGAATTAACCAACAATAACCAACAAAGGCTGGTATTTTATTTTTAAAGATCTCCCTTAGTAAGCACCTGCCTTATTAAAGACAACCTTGAGAGTTTTCAGCAAAATTTGTAGATCCAGCCATAAAGACCAATTCTCTATATAAGCGATATCTAATTTCACCCCATCTTCAAAATTATCGATATCGGAGCGACCAGACACCTGCCACAATCCGGTAATGCCAGGTAGAACTTCTTGTCGGATAAAATGCTTTGTTTGGAATCTTTCTACATCCCTCATAGGGAGAGGACGAGGACCAACTAGACTCATCTCTCCAAGGAGAACATTAAACAGTTGCGGCAATTCGTCTAGACTGTAACGGCGCAGGAATTTACCTAACTGTGTGATGCGAGGGTCGTCTTTCATCTTAAAAAGAACCCCATCCTTGATTTCATTCTTTGCTTCTAGCTTTGCCTGCAAATTTTCCGCATCGGCAACCATTGTGCGGAATTTCCAAATCTTGAAACTCTTACCATGCAAACCAGCTCGATTTTGCCGGAAGAAGACTGCTCCTGAAGAATCTAACTTAATCAGTGTGGCTATCACCACATAGACAGGAGACAGCAAAAGTAACAGTACGATTGAACAACAAAGGTCAAAACTCCGCTTTACCCAAAAATCACTGCCTGGGATGACTGGTGCTGGAATTGTCATACAAGTGACTTCACCAATCGTCCAAAATACGGATTTGGGGTGACGAACTTCACCTTGTTGAGTTGGCAGTATTCGTAGAGTAATGCCAACTGTTTGGAAACACCAGCAAACATATAGACGGTCCTTGATAGCATTCCAAGAAACAAAAGCTTCTTCTATGCCCTGTTTGCATAGATCTTCAAAGGTTGTCTCTCGGTTCATCGGATCTAAACTGCTAGAGTCAGCAATTTTCTGCACAGTGTAGCAATTCTCTTTCTGTATTATCTGAAGATGGCTTTCTTTGTCTTCCGGGTCAGTAATGAGAAAAACGGAATGGCGCATTGCTCCTCTACTACGAAGCAGTCTAATAGCTACATCACAGCTAAAGTGAGCAGTACAGATGAAAACGACACAGAACAACCAAAACAGTAGAAAAGTTGAGCGCGAGACATAACTATCTGGCTCGTAGAGAAAGGCAATGAGCAAGAGTAAAAGTTCTGACAGCGTGACTGCTTTGATGAGACCAGGATAGTTACGACGATTGCTACCTGATCTGTATAGTCCTCCGATCGCAATCATGCCTATTTCAACTGCCAGAACGAGCAGTTGAAAAGATACTTTTTGTGTCCAAGGCGATTCTAATGGAGTGCCATAAATGATTGCTAACTTCCATGCTAAGGTCAAAGAAATGACATCTAGCACCATAAGTGTTCCTACCCGCAGAAATTTGGTAGTTAATCCTTTGTATATCCTTGTGCCACTCGCTGACCTTAAATCTGGTTTAAACCCTGAAATTAATAGAGATTCAGATGTTAAAGATTCAGATGCCACCATTCCCATTACCTCTGTATTTATATTGTACAAATAAACATGTAATAGTTAAATTTATTACCCATTTAACTTACACACTGACTCTTGAAAACCTTAACGACAAAAAGTGCAGTATGTAAGTGCACTAGCTTAGTATTGCGAGGATGGTCGAGAGCGCTTTCTCAGAAGTTTGGTCAAAAGTTTTGTCAACTGTTCTTGTAGGATCCGATAAAAAAACAGTGGATTGCCAACCACATAACGATGCCACAAACGTTTTGGTTGCGTGACCAATCTTGTTAACCACTCGAGACCGCGATCAGTCATCCAGCGCGGACCTCTGTAAACAGTGTCAGTATAAAAATCAAGACATGCACCCAAAGGCAGAAAAACTTTTGTCTCTATTCGCTCTGAATTATTCAAAATCCAATGTTCTTGTAACGGCATTCCAAAGCCGATATACAAGATATCTGGCTTAAATTTATTGATTTCTTGGATGACTAATTCATTTTCCTCACCAGACTTGTCAAAATAACCGTGATGTCCTTGCACTCTTAAATTTGGTGCAATCACTTTTAGCTTAGCGATCGCTTTATCTACGGTTCCTGGCTGACCAGCAAGTAGGAACAAGGAAACATTTTCCCGCTCGCAAACTTTGGCAAAATCTTCTATGTAATCTGGACAGGTCATGCGATGAGATGAATTCACACAGCAACCACAGAGTTTTGCTCCTAACAGAACACCAAAGCCATCGCAGAAAACTAAATCAGATTTGTTGAGAAACTCTCTATACCAAGGCAGTTCATAGGCAAAATTCATTGCCCGAGTATTGACATGACCTATGATTGTTTTTTTCGGAAGTTTTGCTGCTTGGATAGCGTAGTCGATGAGTTCATTAACTTTGATTTTATGAAACCTAGTTCCAAGTAAGGATATCTCATCAAAATTTTGCATTTAGATAGTTCCTCCTATCATTATTGAAGTCGTTCTCACCGATACTCATAGCTTTAGACAGTAAGCGCGCATAAAAACAGATTGACATTCAAATATCTCAAATGCCTGATCAAGTTGGGTAAGTTCAAAAATGATTTTAATTGTGGGCGGAACAGAGCAAAGACTCAAGCGCCGCCCTAAGCGTTGAGCCTTTTTTAAACCAGCCATCAAGGCCATCAATCCAGCACTGTCTAAAGATTCTACTTGCTCTAAATTAACTAACAAGGTAGAACAATGGTGTTGTCCGACTGCTGTTATTAACTCCCGCTCAAAGTCCAATGCATTTGTGGCATTTAGACAACCTTGAGGTCGAATCACTACAATTAGTGGATTGGCAAGCATCTTTTCTCTAATTTGGATCGAATTAGGTAATAAGTTTTCAATTCGCAAATGCGAAAAGCTTCACTACTTCAATCAGTCATCAGCCATCAGTTAAATTCAAAATTCTTTTTTGAATGCGTGAATGTTTGAGTAGCGAGTGGTCAACGTTTCGGAGCTTGATCAAACGCTCTTGCCATAGCATTCCATACCAACTTGGGTTTGAAGTTTGAGTCTAGTGGTAAAGGACGCACTGGCGCTTTATCTGAGCGGGGAGTAAACATTGCAAGCCAAGAGTGTCTGTCGCTCAATCCCCAAGTCGAGACCGCAATGACTGCTCGCTGATCTAGCACCACAGAAAGATAGTCTTCGTACATAGCGGCGACAATGCGATCGCGCACAATGGGGTCTGAAGGTAATTGCTGATCTCTTACGTCTAGTTCGGTAACGAGAATTTTGAGACCAAGACTAGCTACGTTAGACAGAAAATTCCGTAGTTTTTTGGGATTTAAGGAAGCGTGACCTAACAGGTGAGATTGAATACCCAAGGCATGAATCGGTGTTCCTCTAGATTTCAAACGTTCTAGCAGTTTCAGAACAGCAGTTCTTTTGACTTCATCTTCAGGGGTGTTATGCTCCAACCCATTCTCGTTGTACATCAGCATAGCTTTGGGGTCGGCTTGCGCTGCAAGGCGATAGGCAAGCTCTATGTAATCTGGACCTAATAACTTGAGCCACGGACTTTGTCGCAAGCCTGCTTTTAGTCCATCATCTGGTTTAATAGCCTCATTGACCACATCCCAAGAGTGTATTTGACCAGCGTAGTGTTTGGTCACAGTTGTAATATGTTCCACCAAAAATTTTTCTGCATTTTGGCGGTTAACGACTTCTTTAAACCACTCAGGTAGTTGCTCATGCCACACTAAAGTATGTCCTCGAAAAAGCATATTGTGAGCGCGGGCAAATGCCGCCATCCAATCTGCTCTGCTAAAGTCAAACACGTCTGGACGAGGTCGCACAAATTGCCACTTGAGTTCGTTCTCCGGTGCCAAGATGCTGCACTCCCGAACAATACTAGCCCGTAAATTTTTGTCTGATGCAAGAACATCCTTCCCACAGGCTGTTCCGTAAATTAATCCTTTAGCTGCTGCACGTTTCTTCAAGGAAGCTTGCCCACCAGCTACTTGAAAATCTCTTTTCGGGTTGTCTAATGCATTGCTCAAGTACATTGGGTAACTATTTTTTCCCACTGCGACTGCAGTAGCCCCTGCTAAACCTGATAGACCAATGTACAAAAAACGACGCCTGCTTTGTGACGAGTTTTTGAACATATAGATAAAGATAGATAAAGATAACTAAAACCAGGAATATCTGAATTTTGAACTCAAATTGCTGTTAATAACCAACAGAGAAATCTATAATCATAGTCTCTCCAAAAATCCTTTGAGATGAGAATATTGTTAACGCGATCTCTTGTCAATCAGAGATAGCTTAATACTTTTAATCTTCGCTTAAAATGAGCGATGGTAATCCCAATTACGATTATCTTCGGATATTTTCCTAAGTACACAAATATTACTGAAGATAAATCTTATCCTTCCGTAATCTTGTTCCAAGGGATTTTGAAGAAAACGTTTTGTAGATTTTGCTAAACCTTTCCAAATACTGGTTTTCATATCAATTTTCACCAACTCATAATCTCTGTTTCTTAAGACATAAGACACGACTTTTCTAACTCCAGGCATCCATATATCGTCAAAAACGACATACCCTCCTACTTGTAATAATTTGTCAATGTAGAAGAAATCTACTAAAGTGTAGTCGAAATGATGTGAGCCATCAATGAAAGCAAAATCGAGTTTTTCTCTTTTGGCTAAAAGCTGAGGTAAAACTTCATGAGAACAGGACTCAAAAAAGCGTAAATTGTCTGCCAAATTTGCTTTTTTAACATTCAGTAATCCAATAGATTTCCACATACTATTTTGCATTGGGTCAATGGCAGTATGGATTCCTGTACCTTTGTCCTGGTGTGCTTGACAAATAAACAGAGTAGACAAGCCGTAAGCCATGCCAACTTCTAGCGTTCTTTCCAGATTGTATTTTTGAATAAAATTCTTGAGAACTATACCAATATCATAAGGAGTCGCAGTAGGGAAAGGATTTATTGAATTTCCTTCCATATCCTTAACAGACTTGGTTGAATAAATTTCCTCTAAGAGTTGATTCATAACTAAATTCTTTTCGTAAATTATATGGGTTTTGTCATTTATTCAAAAAGGCTAGAAAAATAGCTTTTGAGCAAACTTAGGGCTTTTCTATATTTAGACTTAACAAGAAAGAATTCAAGAGTAGGGGTCCAGAATGGACTGCGTCCCGCTGCGCTAACAGAATAGAATTGCGTGCGACGCTCGGTTGAATAATCGGGTTTAAGTCCCCCACTAAATCAAAGATTTAGTGGTCAACAATAACGTGGCGGGTCTGAATCCCCCACTAATTGATTCTGAGCGGAGGCGGAGACGCTCCGCCTCCGCTCAGGACTTGCTGAATACTGAATTCTTCTTCAAAACTCCTAGTGTACTCAATGACAACTGCAAGCTTAAGTTCAAACTGAACATCCTTGTAGCCCTCGTACCTAAACATTCTTGTATATCTACGAGTAAATTCACTCACAAAAGGATTTTCATCAGGGTGAATGCGCCTGAACAAATGGTTTACATCCTTATGCTCTATAAAAGCTAAGATTTGATTTCTCAACTTACCTTAAATAGAATATTTTACCGGGAAATGATTTGCACGACATGTTCCCGAGGGTTTTCTGAAACACTGTTGTATTGCGGTTAATGATACAGCATATGTAAACTTATTAGCAAGTACCAATTTTTATTATTTATCATACAGCACTATGTGCTTATTAAGTAAACATTTTATTGATTCTAAAATATCTGAATATTGTTAGCTTGACGTATGATTGTGAGAGTGCGCTGTAGTGCTATTTCATAACTCTTTCCAGAGAATATTATGAAACCCTTGCAGCTAAAGACTTTATGCAATAATGAATAACCCAAGTTGCTAGTTATCAAAGTTGCTAGTTATCAAAAAGTACCTTGATTTAAGTACAAAATTTAATTTATTGGTATTTAGCAGTACTTTAAAACGTTTTTTTGTATCAACATAGATACTGTTTAGGGGTACTAACTAGCAACTTACATTGAATATTTGGGACTTTGTGTGAGAATTTAAAGTCCAAGTCCCTAACAGTGCCTGTTTTGTTGAATACTGAGTGACTAAATACCATCAATTTTTGTTGATACGAGATGTGAGCGCTCAAGGGGCGCGATTACACGCCCGCAACGAATGAAAGAAACACCTCTTTCCCTTCTTCCCTGTTAAGAGTTCCTTGTGTTTCTTGAAAGTCCGTATAAAGATAGGTAACGACAACTTAATAAATCTGGTAGGTTAATGGTAAGGTAAGTTATTTTGCCTATCCTTGTTGACTTACTGGAAGGTTTTTATGAATTATCAAAAGCTGGATACCGCCCTTGCAGTAGCACTTAACGACGTTGACAACCCACAAGAGCCTAGTTTGAATGTTTTTATTCATACCACACCAGATGCAGACTCCACGGGTACAACTGCTGTGTTAGAAAATTTAGGAGTTCCAGATGTTAGTCCTGGAAAGGATATTTTCACAGCAACCCTATCACCAAATGCAATTTCTCAGTTGTCGGAGCAGCCTGGGGTACAGGCTATTAAGTTGTCTCAAAACTTACATTTGGTAAATCAAAAAATTAAAGGTGGAATCAAATTTTCTAAATTGAATTGAGGTTCTAAATTGAATTGAGGAAAAGATGAGTGCGATGGCGCGGAGCGCCCGCCATAGGCGATCGCCACTGAAAGTTGGTTTAGGCGATCGCGCTTTTGAAGCCTCCATTAAACAGAGCTTCTTTTTTATTTTTAAGCTTTTTCCGTAATCCTTGGTACTTCTAGTGAAGGAAAGACTAGTACAACACGGCGGAAATAGAGTTACCATTAAGCAGCCAAAACCTTGCCCTTATAAGTCCACTTAAATGGTTTCGCCATAGTGCGATTAAAGTAGTTGATGAAATCTTCGATGCGGGTTTT
>JAESFN010000343.1_pt1 | contig 51297 bp, 42 predicted proteins | sample 9269411 | NCBI WGS metagenome assembly JAESFN01 (sample SAMN14505399, study PRJNA617100) | algae metagenome | isolation source: Iphinoe sp. HA4291-MV1 and co-occurring heterotrophs from trail next to... | place: USA: Maunawili Falls, Hawaii | collected 2009-07-25
GCTGGACGGCGTTCTGACCGAATGGGATTTGCCCGACCTGGGGCCGAATGCCTTCATCATGGATCGCAACACCGACAACAAGCTCTATCTCGACCTAACGGGAATGCACGGCCCCGCCGACCAGACGCTCGAGTTCAGCTACCGTCTGCGATTTGTTTAGCCGCTCCCTATGATCCTGTCATGCTCTGAGAACCGGCGTGGTCTCATCTGAGCAAGGGCTTTCCCCTCATGCTGCGGTTCGGAAACAGATCGCCGCAAAAGTGGAGAGCCAAGCTTGGCTCTTCGCCATCGGAAGAAGGGGTCTCTGGGGTGGTTCGTCGCGCGCTTGAACGGCCGCCACCCGGCTGCGCGGTCGGCGTGGGCTTCCGCGACGATTGCTATTTCCTCAAACCGTTGGTACTCGAGTCCGGCGAACTAGGCTTGTGCGGAGATGGGCGGAGGGACCAAGCGTAAGGCTTGCTAGCAGGGGTTTGTATGCAGAAACATAACCCATGACAACGCCGGTAAACGGCCGGCTTCTGGCGTTGCAGTCGGGGCCGTAAATCGGCATCATACGCGCCCTTTCCAGGCGACTCGAGCAGGCGCAGGCTCGGCGCTGGAACTTACGCTAGGTGACGGAGGCCGAAACGTGATGAACCGCATCCATTCCTTGGCTGGCTTGTTGGCCCTCGCAGTGCTCTTTACCAGCGGCTGCGGCGGCGGAGCGAGCACGGCGACCGACGAACAGGCATCGACTGTTGCGGAAACCGGCGGCCAGACGCCTGCGGTCGATACGCTGCATCCTCGCTATCGACTGGTCACCAACCAAGGTGTGATCACAGTTGAACTCGACGCCGAGAACGCGCCGATCAGCGTGAGCAACTTCCTCGAATATGCCGATGCGGGCCACTACGAGGGCACGGTGTTTCATCAGGTGGAATCGGGCTTCATTGCTGCGGCCGGCGGCTTCACCGAGCAGCTTGGCGAAAAGACGGTTTCCAAGCGGCCGATTCGCAACGAGGCCGACAACGGGCTCAAGAACGTCCGTGGCACGATCGCCTGTGCCCGTGCGCCGGACGTGATCGACAGCACCACGAGCCAGTTCTTCTTCAACCTGGGCGACAACGCGCAGCTCGACCATCAGGGACGCGAGCCGGCCGACTTTGGCTACTGCGTGTTTGGCAAGGTCGTCGATGGCCAGGAAGTGCTCGACAAGATCGGCGCTCTGCCGAGCGAGCCGCAAGGCGACTTGGCCAGTGTGCCGAAGCAGGCGGTCGTCATCGAACGGGTGTCGCGGCTGAAGTAGGTCGGACTACCGAGCTGCCTTCGTTCGCCGTACCGGGAGCTCGCCTGAAGGCTCGACCCCGGGCACCCCGCCGCCACTGGCCTAAGAGTAAGCGAAACGTCGCGCTAGCGCGGGTAGACCGTTTCACGGCCCGCGGCCTTCGGCAGCGGGAATTGCCGCTTATAGAGCTCTTTGAGCTCGGTGAGCAGCATCTTCTCGGTGTAGATCTTGCCGGTCGGTTCGTTGAAGCCCTTGGAGCTCGGCAACTGGCCGTTCTCGCCGCGCGGCAGGATGTCGACGATGCAGTTGCCGCGGTAGGCCGTTTCGGTGAAGTACTGCACCATCTTGTAGCCGTCGGGGCCCTTGATGAGTTGCTTGATCGTCAGCACGCCGCCGTAGAAGCGGATCATGCGATCGAGGCGGTCGTAGGCCAGGTCGTATTTGGCGCTGCCCCGCATGAACTCGAGGCCCTTTTTGCTGCCGCGTAACAACTGCACCAGGATGTCGTCGTCCGGCAGGGCGCGTTCGACCAATTGCTGGCCTTCGCTGACCTTCCACCCCTTCAGCTTGAGCGCAGCGACCACCTTTTGCAGATCGCTCCGCGACAGGATGTCCTGCGGCTGGTAGTCCTCGCGTTTGGCCAGCGTTTTCTTGACCGTGGCCTCGACCGTCTTCCATTCCGGCGCCTTCGCCGGGGGAGCGGCAAAAGTGCTTGTTGTGCCGATCATTCCGATTGAAAGAATTGCCAAAACCAGGGCGCGAACCTCGCACCTTTTGGCAGTCACTTGCGTAGTAGGAAGCGACGGATTGGCGGAAGCCGATCGGTTCCCCGGCGTCAGGGTGAACATAAACTCATCCTACGGTGCGCAAGGTTCATGCAGGCGGTGCAAAACCCGGAAAATCCGGCGAATGCCCGCGTGCAGGCTCATTTCAAGCATAGGTTCGAGCGAAGGCGGACGAAGACGTTATCGGCGGCTTCCCGTCTTCTAGTTTTCGAGCCCCTTGGAATAAGCTTTCATTGCGATTGGCACGGTTTTTCCACCACGCCCGGGCCTAAAGAATTTCGACGGCATTCGGGGGCACGAGCCCCTCTCGCGAGCTAGGGTTCAGATGGTGCGGGAAGCACGGCCTCAACGACAAACCACCCCCGCTTCCGCCGGCCAGTGGATCATTGAATCCCCTGATCGGATGAGGTACGATGCGGGCGTTGCCGTTCGAGGGCAAAGCCGTCCGGTAGAAGGAGATGCCGTAGTGGCAACAGGCACCTATTACTTTCAGGAATGCCCCACGTGTGGGCGTTCCTTGCAGATCCGCGTGGAATACTTAGGCCGCGTGGTCGTCTGTCAGCATTGCGGCGGAAGCCTGCAGGCACGTGATCCCGCGTCGCGCACCCTGGTCAATCCGCACTCACATCTTCTCGAACGGGCCGAGCAATTGCTGCAAACGGCCGACCAAGTTCGCACGCTCCAGTAGTAGCAGCGAGTTGGTTCGAGTAGCGTTGTCGCCGTTCCTGGCGAGCGGCCGGCGTCAGCCGGCTGACACCGTCGCCACTCGTCGTCGAAGAAGCGCGCCGCCCCATCGGCCGGCTTACACCGGCCGCTCGCCCGAGACGTTTAGCGGAGTGTCTGAGCGTCCTCGTCGAGCAGACGAGCTTAACCGCCTGCGCCCGTCGCGGCCTTGAGGTCGGCAAAGAAATTCGGGTAGGTCTTGGCGACACAGCCCGGATCGCGAATTTCCACGCCTGGCGTCTTCAAGCCAGCCAGCGCGAAGCTCATCGCCATGCGATGGTCGCGATAGGTGTCGAGCGCCGCGGCATGCAACTGCCGGGGTGTGACGCGCAGCCCATCGCTGAACTCTTCTACCTCGGCGCCCAGCTTGCGCAGCTCGCGCGCCAAGTCTCCGATGCGATCGGTTTCTTTGTGCCGAATGTGAGCGACGCCGCGGATTGTCGTGGGCCCGTTGGCGAAGAGCGCGACGACGGCCAGCGTTTGCGCCGTATCGCTAATCGCGTTCATGTCGACATCGATGCCGCGCAGCGGTCTTCCAACGACGCGAATACTGTTCGCTTGCCAATGCACCTCGCAGCCCATCTGCTCTAGGCAATCGCAGAAGCCTACATCTCCTTGCAGGCTCGAGCGGCTCAGCCCCTGCACGGTCACATCGCCGCCGGTGACGGCGGCTGCGCCAAAGAAGTAGCTCGCCGCGGAAGCGTCGGGCTCGATATCGTATTCGGCCCCTTCGTAGTGCGCCGCGTTCGACACGCGGTACCGCGGTGGCTCTGAGGCGGCGTCGATCTGGGCGCCGAAGGACCGCATCACCGCGAGCGTCATGTCGACATAGGGGACGGAGACGAGCTCACCGGCCACTTGAATCTCGAGCGGCGCGGCGGCATACGGCGACGCCAACAGCAGCCCGCTCAGGAACTGGCTCGATACATCGCCGCGAATCTTGGCCACGCCCCCGCGCAGGCCGGCCGCATCCACCACGACGGGCGGGCAGCCATTGCCGGTTTCGCTGCGCGCCGACACGCCGAGAGCGGTCAGCGCTTCGAGCAGGTCGGCGATGGGCCGCTCGCGCATCCGCGGCACGCCGTCGAGGCGGAACCGACCCTGGCCGAGGGCCACTAGCGCCGTGAGAAACCGCACCGTGGTGCCGGAGTTGCCGACGAACAAGTCGGCGCCGCGCGCCGGGAGCTGACCGTCGCAGCCGGTGATGCGCACTTCGCAGCGGGCCGCGTCGTGCGTGAGTTCGAGGCCCAGCTTCCGCAGGCCTTCGAGCATGACCTGCGTGTCTTCGCTGTCGAGCACGCCGGTCAGGCGGCTTGCGCCTCGCGCCAGCGCCGCGCAGGCCAGAGCGCGGTTGGTGATGCTCTTGGAGCCCGGAGGCCGCACGGTCGCCCGCACGGGGCCCGTCGGCTCGAGAATGATGCTGTCGGCCACCGCCGTTGTCCTTCTTGCTTGCCGGCGGCTACTTGGCCTGATCGGCGATCTTCCAAAGATGCGCGTCGCTGCGCAGGTAAATCGCGTCGCCTGAAACCGCGGGCGTGGCAAGCAGTTGTTCGCCGAGTGGATTCTTGTTGACGATCTTGCCTTTGTTTTCCAGGCTGACCACGTGGCACACGCCCGTATCGTTGGGAATGTAGAGGTGGTTGCCGGCCACGACGGGCGTCGCCCAGAATTTGCCTTCGAGCCGCAATCGCCAGAGCACTTCGCCGTTTTGTGCATTCGCACAAGTCAAGACGCCCGCGCCGTTGATGGCGTAGAGCTTGCCCAGGTGAATGATCAGGCTCGAGTTGCTGGGCCGCACTTCGTCGGCCTGCCAAAGTTCGGTGGGCGTTGCTTGGCCTTCGCTGGCTTGCAGGGCCAACACGCCGCTGGCCGGCAGGTACACCACGCCTTGCTCCGCCACGGCCGAGGCAATGCCGGCGCACTTGGCCGCGAGCTCCCACTTCACGCGTCCTGAGTGCGGATCGACGGCCGTGAAGTGCTCGGCCGATTGCATCAGCACTGAGTCGTCGGCGCGATTCGCGGCGCGCAAAATCGTGGGCGAGGCCCACATCTGCTCGCGATCGCGCGACAACCGCCAGCGGGTTTCGCCGGTCTTCGTGTCGAGCCCCGCGGCAAAGCTGTCGCCGTAGTTCTCGGCCTGCACCACCACGGTGTCGCCTACCACGACCGGCGACGAGCTCATGCCCACATCGTTCGCGGCGTCGGGATAGTCGTAGGTCAGGCCGCGGAACCAGAGCAGATTGCCTTCGAGGTCCAGGCACGCCACGTCGTTCGACGAGTAGAAGGCGAAGATGCGCTCGCCGTCGCTGGCGGGGCTGGGCGCGGCCACGGAGCTGAACTCATGGCACAGCGTATGGCCGGTGGCCCAAAACTGCCGCTCCCAACGCCGTTCGCCTGTCTCGGCGTCGAAAGCCAACACGTGCAGGCGATCCTGCTTCGGGCCGCTCGAACTCGTGACGACCACCAGGTTGCCGACCACGATCGGGCTCGAACAGCCGCGGCCCACGAGCGGCGCCTTCCAGGCAACGTTCTTCTCAGCGCTCCATTCGAGCGGCAAGTGGTCGCCGGCGGCGATGCCGTTGTTGTCGGTCCCGCGGAAATGCAGCCAATCGGCGCCTGCCGCAAAGCAAACAGCCAAGAGCACGCAGGTCAGCTTGAGGCGATCGAAACCTAAACCACGCATGAGCGATCCGTTGGTTGGCGAGAGAATCAACAGCAGGCTGCCAGAGTTACCGGCCTGACGATGCATCGGGGGTCGAAGCGGCGACCGCCGGCGGAATCACGGCCGTGCCGACCGCATCGCAGACGCGCAACTGAAACGCCCAGTCTTGGGCCCAGTCTTCGGTCTGCTCGTTTTGAGCTACCTTGAGCAGGATTACGTTCTTGCCCTGCTTGAGCGTGACCGCGTCGACGTATTGATCGATGTCGTTGCCGGAGTGGTAGACATCGTGCGCGTTGACCGGCTGACCGTTGAGCCACACCTTCGAGGCGTTGATGCAGCCGAGCCGCAGTTCGGCGGGCCGCGCCTCAGGCGCATCGATTTCAACGCGAGCGTAGGCGATCGCGCCTGGCTCCTTGCCGAGCGCCTTGTTCAGATCGACCATGCCGTAAGCGTCGGTCGTGGTGTGCTCGGTCCAGCGAAGCTTGCGATCGGCCTTGCCGGTGTACTCGGCGTCGGCGGAGAACTCTTCGACTTCCGGCGGATAGGCGATCGGAAAGCCTTTCTTGCCGGAGTTGTCGAAGGGACCGATCAATCGCCAGCCGGTGATGAAACCCATGTGCTTGGGCAGGTCAGGCTTGGCGCCGAGCTTCTCGAGCTTCTCGGCCAGCTTCTTGATTTGGTCGATATCGCGCGAGGCAACGAAGGCCCGCTGATAGGCAGCGAGCACGTCGGCCGCCGGGGCCATGTCTTGCTCGGCTTTTTCGGCCTGACCGATCGCCCAGACCACCGCTTCGCGGCGCAGCTCGACGCTCGAGTCATCCAGCATTTGCGGAATCAGTCGCTCGCCCGCCTGCGGCTCGACGGCCAGCAGCCATTCGAACGCCAACCGCCGGGCACGGGGCGCATTTGCTTGGTCGCGGAGGAAGGCCTCGAGGGCTTCTTGCGGCAGCTTGCCGCCGCTGCGCACCGTGCGGTCGGCCACGGCGTCGACCACGCCGCGCAGCCAGTTGGTGGCCAGCGGGTTCGCGCCATTCATGCCGGCCAGCAGCTCGGGGAGTTTGTCGGGGCCGAGCTGGCTGAGCTTGGTGACGGCCGCGGCGGCCTGTTCATGCCCTTTGCCGAGCCGGTCGACCCGGCGGATCGCGGCGAGGTCTGCTTGCACATCCGCAGTCTCTGCCAAAGCGACCGACGCACAGCCGACGATGGCCAGCGCGCTCAAGGTGCGAACCCAACGCATGAGAGACCGTTCTCGAGGTAAATCTGCCGGGGAAATGTTGTCAGTGATTCTAAGACCGGCCTGTGGCGCTCCGCAACTCGTTACGAGCCAGCCGGCTTACGCCAGCCGCTCGCCAGGAGCGGGATTGGCGAGCGGCCAGCGTTAGCTGGCTGATAATTGCGGGGTTGCGGCCACTGGCCGACAACCTTGACCCCGCCCATTCCCCAGGCTACGATTCCCCTAGCAGGCCCGTCCTTCAGTTCGGGCCTGCGCACACCCGATAAATGACTTCCATGACGCTCCTGTCCTTGCAACCGAACCTGCTATTGTCCCTCTCGAGGGGCCAGGCTTAGGGTTTGCAAGTTCGCGCGGGCGAATGATGACAGCACAAGAACCCTGAGCCGACCAACGGTTCAGGGTTTTTTCGTTGATTGAGTCTCTATTCTCGGCGGCGATCGATGGCTGGTACGCGAAACATGCGTTTGGGGGTCTGCCGGGGCCGCGGCCCGGCGAGGGCGCGATTGTTGTTGCCCGGGCCGACCTTGGAGTCGGCCTAAGTTCGGCAGCACGCTCGATCACCCATCGCATTCGCTCTGGTAGGAACCCTTCCCATGACGGCCGTACGCAACATCAAGATCTTTGACACCACGCTCCGCGATGGCGAGCAATCGCCCGGGGCCAGCATGAACCAGCCTGAGAAGCTGGAGCTGGCTCATGCCCTGGCCGAACTCGGGGTCGACATCATCGAAGCCGGCTTTCCGATCTCGTCGCAGGGCGACTTCGAAGCGGTGCAGGCGATCGCTCGCGAAGTTCGCGGCCCGGTGATCTGCGGCCTAGCCCGCTGCAGCGACGGCGACATCGATCGCGCAGGCGAGGCCCTGGCCGACGCCGAGCACGGCCGCATCCACGTGTTCCTGGCCACCAGCGCCATCCACCGCGAGTTCAAGCTGCGGATGGATAAGGACGAGATCCTCCGCCGCGCCGTGGCCGGCGTGCGGCGTGCGTGTCAGCACACCGACGACGTGGAGTTCTCGCCTGAAGATGCTGCCCGCACGGAGATCGACTTCCTCTGCCAGGTCGTCGAGGCGGCGATCGACGCCGGGGCGACCACCGTCAACATTCCTGACACCGTGGGCTACGCCACGCCGGAACTCTACGGCCAGGTCATTCGCACGCTCCGCGAACGGGTGCCGAACATCGGCAAGGCCGTGATCAGCACCCACTGCCACGACGACCTGGGCATGGCCGTGGCCAACAGCCTGGCCGGCGTGGTCAACGGGGCAGGACAGATCGAATGCACGATCAACGGCATCGGCGAGCGGGCCGGCAACGCCTCTCTCGAAGAAGTGGTGATGGCGCTCCGCACGCGGAACGACTTCTACCAGGCCGACACCAACATCGTGAGCCGACGCCTGGTGCCCACCAGCCGGCTGCTCGCCAAGATCACGAGCCTGCATGTTCCCCGGCACAAGGCGATTGTGGGGCGCAACGCCTTTGCCCACGAGTCCGGCATTCATCAAGACGGCATGCTCAAGGAGCGCCGCACTTACGAGATCATGCGGCCCGAGGACGTGGGCTTTAGCAAGACCGACCTGGTGCTCGGCAAGCACAGCGGCCGCGCCGCGCTGGCCGACCGCGCCAAAGCGCTCGGCTACGAGCTAACGGCCGAGCAGCTTCAAACGGTCTTCCTGGAGTTCAAGCAACTCGCCGACAAGAAAAAGGAAGTGTACGACGCCGATCTGATCGCTCTCATGGATCAGCAGATCCGCGAGGCGCCGGAAACCTGGGCCCTGGTCTCGTACCAAGTGGCCTCGGGCACCGGCATGACGCCCAAGGTCGAACTCTGCCTGCGTCATGGTGCGCAGGAGCTCCGCACCGAAATGGAATGCGGCGACGGCCCGGTCGACGCCATCTTCCTGGCGATCGAAAAGCTGACCGGCGTGAGCGTGGTCTGCAAAGATTTCCAGGTCCATAGCGTTACGGTCGGCAAGGACGCACAGGCCGAAGTCACCGTTGAGGTCGAGCATCAAGGCCGCACCTATCGCGGGCTGGGTGTATCGACCGACAGTGTCGAGGCCAGCGGCCGAGCGTTTCTCAACGCCATCAACCGCGTGGCGATGCTGCAAGGGGTGGTGATTTAGGGCAGGTGCGTTAGGCTGATAGCCAAGTGGCGCAGTAGGTCAGGCCCCAGCTTGTCTGTCCTAAGTGGCACAGGCTTCCAGCCTGTGTGCCCCACTCCACGTTCCCACCGAGGACCCCAACCATGCCTCAGCCCCTGCCCACCGCCGACAATCGCGTGCTCGATACGCCCTGGGGCCAGGCCCTGGGCTCGAGCTTCCGCTGGTCCGGCGGCCAATACTGCGCCATCCACACCGACCGCGGCCTCATCGGCTGCGGGATCTACAACCCGCACGTGGCCGGCGAGTTCGGCCAGGCGGTGGCGATCGCCAAAGGCACACCTTCGCAGCCGCTCTGCGTGCCGGAAGACCTGTACGAGGCCAAGATCGTTGAAGTCAGCGAACCAGCAGCCAAGCTCGGCATCGAACTCGGCATGACCGGAATGCAGGCGCTCGAGATGCTGCTGAAGTAAACCCCACGTCGCCGGAGCGGCCATGACCTCCGATCCTGTCTCTCTCAATCGGCGCCAACTCCTAGGCGCTGTGGCCGCCGCGGGGGCGATTGCGCCGTTCACGGGCCGTTTGGCTTCGGCCGACCTTGCCGCGGCGAAGCCTAACCCGACCGCGGTCGAGAACCGCCGCGAAGGGACGCGCGAGTGGATGCTCGCCAAGACAGGCGTCGATCCCCAGACGCGCTATCGCTGCCCCTGGATCGAAGGCTACTGTTCGCACACGAGCGTGCGCGCCGGCGACGAGATCGCCTTCTACGTGAGTACGAACCCGGCTTCGCAGTTCACGCTCGACATCTACCGCAGCGGCTACTACCAGGGGCTCGGCGGCCGCCAGGTCGCCTCGCTGGGGCCGTTTGCCGGCAAGGTGCAGCCGGATCCGCCGGTGGGGCCGCAGCGTGTGCGCGAGTGTCGCTGGGAAGCGAGCGCCTCGCTGACGATTCCGTCCGACTGGACGAGCGGCGTCTACCTCGGCAAGCTTACCGCGCTCGACCAGGGCTGGCAGAGCTACGTGATCTTCATCGTCCGCGATGAACGGCCGGCCGACCTGATCTTTCAGTGCTCCGATACGACCTGGCAGGCCTACAACCGCTGGCCGAATCAGTACGCGCTCTACGACAACGGCGAAGAGCAGTGGTGGTGTGGGCCCGGCGTGTCGGTCAGCTTCGACCGCCCCTATGGCAAGTACTGCCAGATCGTCGACGCTCCGCTGTCGACCGGCTCCGGCGAGTGGTTCCTCTGGGAATACCCGTTCGCCTACTGGCTCGAGAGCCTAGGGTACGACGTGTCATACGTGTCGAACCTCGACACCCATGCCGACACGGCCGGCCTGGCCCGCGCGAAGGGGCTGCTCTCCGTGGGGCACGACGAGTACTACACGCTCGCGATGTACGACAAATTGCACGCCGCGATTCAGCAAGGCCTGAGCGTTGGCTTCTTCTCGAGCAACACCTGCTGTGGCCGCATCGAGTTCAGGCCGGGGCCGACCGGCGCAGCGAACCGAGTTTATGAGCGCACCGACTACTTTGGCCCACGCGACGAAGGCATGATCGCGCGGTTCCCTTCGATGCGGGGCTTTCCTTACTCGAGCCCCCATGAAGGGCTGCTGATGGGGGCGCGGAACATTCCGCCCTGCACGGGCGGGGCCGACTGGGTTTGCGCGAAGCCCGACCACTGGCTGTTCGCCGCCACCGGCATGAAGCAGGGCGACGGCATCCCGGGCCTCGTCGGCTGGGAATTCCATGGCGATCCGGCGGCGATCCCTGGCAACGAAGTCGTCGCCAGCGCACCCACGCAATCGGCCCCCGGCGAACCCAACGGCGGCATCTTCGCCGCCACGGTCTACCCCGGCCCACGCGCGAACTGGGTGTTCAACGCCAGCACCTGCTGGTGGGGCGATGGACTCGCCGCGCCGCCGGGCTACTTGCGCCCGTCGGTCTACACGACCCCGCAAGGCCCCGACACGCGCGTGCAGCAGATCACGAAAAACGCGCTTGCTCGGTTCGGCGCCATGCCATCGTAATTAGCCCCCCGTCATTGACGGGAGGGCTGGGGCCGATGTGCGATCCGCCGTTCGACTCGAGCGTAGCCAAAGTACGGTCCGCGCAGCGCTCGCGCAGCCCAAGGGCGAGCCGGGGGCGAAAGCCCCCGGAGTCACCCGCGTGCTTCAGAAACCCTCGCGCCTACCGCTCAGGTCTGGTACGGGGTCCGCTGCTCGCGGCTCAGCATGCCGTTGGCCTCGTCGTCGCCGACGAACTTCTCCGCGGCGGCGTCCCAGGTGAGCTTGCGCTTCAGCCGGCAGGAGATGTTGCCCAAATGGCAGGCGGTGACCGAACGGTGCTGGCTCTCTACGTCGGAGACCGGTTGCTTCCGCGACTCGACCGCCTCGAAGAAGTTGCCCATGTGGCTGCCCGGCTTGCTCCCCTTGTAGAGCTCGGTCATCGTCTTCTGCGTGAGCTCTTGAAGCGACTTGTCCATGTCTTGAGCTTCAATGGCCCGGCCGGTAACGCGGCCGCGATTCACGCGAATCCGTCCCTTATCGCCCTCGAAGATCACGAATTCGTCGCCCGTCGTCAGCTCGAGCGTGACATCGTTCGGGTACGTGTAGGTGATCCGCGGTTCCTTGGGCGTGTTGTAACCGCCAGGAATGTTCGGCATTTCGGTGGTGCTGCCGTCGATGGTGAGCGGCCCGGGAGCGCCCAATGCCCATTGGGCGATGTCCATGTGGTGCGCGCCCCAGTCGGTGGCGATGCCGCCTGAGTACTCGTACCACCAGCGGAACTGGAAGTGGCAACGCTCCGGCGCGTAGTCGGCCAGCGGCGCCTGGCCTTGCCACATCTCCCAGTTCAAGGTCTCGGGCACCGGCTGCCCCGGGAAAGGGCCGCCCACATCGGTCGAGAGCGGCAGGCTCACGGTAACCTTGTTGATCTTGCCGAGTTGGCCGCTGCGAACCGTGGCCGCGGCCCGCAAAAAGCCCAATCCCATCTCGCTGCGCTGCTGCGTGCCGACCTGCAGCACGCGGCCGCTGTCCTTCACCGCTTTGACGAGTTGCTGCCCTTCGGCCACCGTAAGCGTGAGCGGCTTCTCGCAGTAGATGTCTTTGCCGGCGGCCAGCGCATCGAGACAGACCCGGGTGTGCCAGTGATCGGGCGTGCCAATCGTCACCACGTCGATGTCGGGACGCTCAAGCAGCTTGCGGTAGTCCCCATAGATTTCGGCCTTGGTATCTCCCTTGCCGCGCTCGGCATGTTTCCGCTCCACGTCGGCCACGGCCAACAGATCGCTGAAGTTGCGGGCAGCGTGCATGATGCCGGTCCCCTGGCCGCCGACGCCGATCGCGCCCAAACGCTTACGGCCGCTGGATTCGTCTTTGAGTCGCGCGCCGTAGCTCAGATCGGCCAGCCACGAAGGGAGCGCCACACTCGCCGCGGCAAATCCAGCGGAGTGGGCCAAGAAACGACGGCGGTTGAACGAAGAAGCGCTCATAGCGATGCGATCTACCGAGGGGAGATAGGGAGGGATCAAGCGTGCGTGGACCAAATTGCCTCGCCGAGGCGCCTGCCATTCGATCCAAAAGGGGGTAGGACCGGCGTTCCGCCGGCAGGTCATTTTATGACCGCGGGCAGGGACGCGGCCGCATTTGCTGTACGCCGGCCGAAAAGTCCCTGTTCTCCCCCACTGTAATGCGGGAGAAACGCCGCGGCTAGCAGGCAAATTCCGCGAAACCGGTCCCTTGCGCAGGCACGCCGCCTGGCAGAGCCACCGCACGGCGGGCCGCCTCGTAGTATCCCCCTCCCCTGTCGGGTTAAGATGGATTGGGCAAGGGCTCGCACCGAGCGGTCTGCCCGCCGCGAGCTGGGCATTTCATGAGCGACCTGTTGGATCCGCGCGTTCCCAATTCGGCTGCAGATGGCGACTTGCGCGAGGCGCTGTTTCGCGCAGCCGACGGCCTCAGCGAGAACGAGCGTGTCGATTTGGCCGAAAGGCTGCTCGGCCGCGAAGTCTGCCGGCGGATCGGTGTTTATCGACTGCCCGAAGGATTTCTGCTGTCCGTTGTCATTCCGGTCTACAACGAGATTCGCACCGTGGCCGAGGTCGTCCGCCAGGTGCAGGCCGCCGGCGTCCCCTGCGAGATCATTCTCGTCGACGACGGCAGCACCGACGGCACCCGCGCCTTGCTCGAAAGCTGGCGGGGGCAGCCGGGGCTCGAGATCGTGCTCCACCCGCGCAACCAGGGAAAGGGAGCGGCGGTGAAGACGGGCTTCGAGCGGGCTCGCGGCGACGCGGTGATCATTCAAGACGCCGATCTGGAATACGATCCGTCGGAGTACCGCAAGCTGCTGCAACCGATCGTGGAGAACGAGGCCGACGTCGTCTTCGGCAGCCGCTTCAAAAGCGCTACCCGCGCCGTCGACGGTTTTTGGCACGTGTTCGGCAACCGGGCAGTGACCTTCGTCTCGAACCTGTTTACCAATCGCCACCTGTCCGACATCGAAACCTGCTACAAGGTCTTCCGGCGAGACGTGGTGCAGCGGATCACGCCGACCTTGCGCGAGCAGCGCTTCGGCATCGAACCAGAGATCACGGCCAAGGTAGCCAGCCTGCGCGACGTGCGGATCTATGAACTGCCAATCCGCTATCGCCCGCGGACCTACGCCGAGGGCAAGAAGATTACCTGGCGCGACGGGATCGCCAGCCTGTGGTGCGCGGTGCGGTACTCGCGCGGGATTAAATAACCGCATGGCACGCCCAACTCGTCTTGGACCTCGGCCCGAGCTTGGGCTAGGCTGAAGCCGCGTTCCGTTGCAGCATTTCCCAAGGAGGGGAGCGATGAGCCACTTTCTGCGTTGGGTCTGCGAGCGCATCTCGCGCACCTCTCTGTTGCTGGTCTTACTTGCTGGCATGTACTGCTCCCTAGAGAGGGCAGCACGCGTCGATCTGGCTGCGGAACTCGAGGCGTTGTCGCAAATCCATTTGGCTGAATTCGGCCGCGATGCGCTCGTGCGCGCTTACGGAAAGGCCTTGGTTCGGCATCCGTACGATCCGGCCCGCTCGCAAGCCCTGTTAGCAATGGGGCATCTCTGCGAGAACCACGATCCGGCCCATGGTTTCGTAAAAGACGAGGCGCGGGCCCGAAAGTACTTTCGCGCCGCGATCGCCGCTGCTCCCCTCGGCACGGAGCCATGGCTCGAGGCGTCGCTTGTTTCATTCGGCCGCGAGATCTGGCACGAGCCTGCGGTAGCAGGCCGGCAACTCGCTGATCTTGAAGAGAACTTCTCGCAGGTTCCCTACTACGCTCCCGATTGGCGACGTGCCGCTGCGATTCGTGTCGCCGCGGCTCGGGTTGAGTATGCCGCGCGATATGAGGACCTTGCTGCGACCATCAGCGCGTTCAAGGCCCTTCGCCAGTCGGGGGAACACGCCTATTGTCTACTGGACCATTTCCAACTTCACCCCGTGTGGACTGCAGAGCAAAATGGCTATGTAGCTCTCCTGGGCAAGATCGTTTACTGCGACCTGCCCAAGTCCAGGCGTCGAGAGTTGTTGCGGTCCTATGGCGGCTGGCGCTATAGCCTTCGGCGGGACCAACAGCATTTCCTCGACGTTTTGGAGGGGCTGGAAGAGAGGCTGACTTCGAGCGAGGCAAGCACGACTCCCTAGCGGATGCCAGCGGGGGATTGGCCCCGGGTTTGTCGCCAGCCTAAAATAGTCCCGTTAGTCGCCCCAAGATTTGCCCGCCAGCGGCGAACTACCGGACGACATCCTCCCTCGAAACTCCCTGGCATCTGCGAGTGCGAGCCATGTTTGGCGAACTGTTGCGGCAACTCGATCCTGAGATGTTCTTCGCGTTGCTGATCGTTGGCGGATCGCTAGCTTCGGGCACCCTCATCACGCTGGGCTCGGTGGCGCTCATCACCTGGCGCAAGGCCCGTCGCGACGAGATGACATTCGAACTCAAGCGCGAGATGCTCGAGCAAGGCATGTCGGCCGACGACATCGCCAAGGTCATCGGGGCCGCCCCGCCGCGCCCCGCTTGGACCGCCGGATCGCCTTGGTCGTGCGGAGGCAAACGCCGCCGCCACGCCATCATGGCCGCCTCAGCCGCTAGCGCCTCCCTCTCGTAGGTTATGCTTCAGCATAACGAAACGGTGACCGACCAACGCCCCTTGGGCTGCGCGCTGCCGGTCTCGCGCTGAACTCGAGGACCGCGAAACTCGATGACCGGCGTGGCGCGCGGGGTTGTTATGCTGAAGCATAACCTACGCAGGTATGCGGTTCGGCAAACCGCGACGAACATGCGGGGCGCTAGTTCCGATCCGATTCGTCGAGGATTGCGAAGATGCGCGTCGGTCCGCCGCTGCCGGTTTCAATCTTCATGGGCGCGACGAACACGTAGAACCCGCGCGTCGGCAGCTTGTCGAGGTGGGCCACGTTCTCGAGTCCGAACCGTTCGGCGTGGCCGAGCACTTTGTGAACCTCGAAATCGCGCGATTGGCCATAGTCGACGCTGAGCGTGTCGATCCCCAGGCCGCGCACCTTGCGCTCCTTGGTCAGGTACTCCGCGGCGTCGGCGGCATAACCGGGGAAGTGGAGGCGGCCGCCGGCGTCTCGCCCTTGGTAGCGATCGGCGTGATTCCAAAATCGTCCCCAGCCGGTGTGCAACAGCACGATCGCTCCCGCAGGCACGGGGCCATGCTGCTGCTCCCAGAGCTTCACATGCTCGGCGGTGAGTCGAAAGTCGGGGTCGGCGCTCGCCTTGCCGGCGACATCGATCACCACGCCGGGGCCGAACAAGCTCTCCGGAGGCAACCGATCGACCCCTGGCTTGCCGGCCACGAAGTGATTTGGCGCGTCGAGATGGGTGCCGAGATGCTCTGGGCTGGCGAAGGCCTTCGACAGCACGCCGTTGTTCTCGAGCGTGGCGATCGTGTCGAGCTGAAACGGCCGATAGTTCTCGGCCGGCCAATAGGCGTTCTGGGCATTGAGCGGATAGCTGAGATCAACGACCTCGAGCTTGCCGCTCGCCAAGTCGGCCAGCGTGGGCGGCTGCGCTGGAATCGCGACCGCATCGAGAGCCACAAGCGCCAGCCACAACCACGGAGCACTTCGCATCACAAGCCTCCCACACGAAGATTGGCAGCGCCGCTATCTTGGCTCGCCCGCACCTGGCGCGTCAATTTCAGAAGCAGGACGCCGCGTCAGTTGCCGCCGATCGTGAACGGGAGTAGAGCTTCTCCCTGTTTTTGTCCGTGAACGTCGCTCACGAGCAGCCGCAATCGGTAGCGGCCGCGCGCGAGGTTCTTGGGAAACGTCATGCGGTGCTGAATGAAAAAGTCTTGCCGCTGGTTTAGGCAAGTCTCTTCGAGGGGCGGAAAGTCTTGCCGGGCGACCGGCTTCCCCTCTTCGTCGCTGATCTCATAGCGAGCTGAGAGCGACGTATGAAATCCATCGGGCAGGGGCTGGCTCGTGAAGTTCACCACCTCGGCGTAGAGGAGTGCGTCTTGTCCGGCCTGGAAGTCATCGCCGGCCGGGTTCAAGCGTTTGTAGATGCCGAAGCTGTCGACCTGGCGGCAGAAATTGGCGTTGCGGAGGTCGAGCAGACCTTGCTGCCCCAGGTGAGTGGCCGCTTGCCGGAGATGGCGTGCGGCCAACGTATTCCTGCGTTCGGCCGGGGCCACGTTCTGATCGAGCGCCGCCGACAGTCCGAACATCTGCTCGGTCCAGAACTGCTGCTCCCCCTCGCTCAGGCCAGCGCAGGGCTCGAGCGCATCGGGACCGCGGTCGGCCGCCAGATAGAGCAGCCGCAGCTTGGGCCCGAGGGCCGCCCCTTTTTCCTGCGCTGCTTGCCCCTCGAGCTGCGTGATCGCTGCCTGCAGGTGTTCACGCCAGCCAAGTGTGGCGCTGCCCGCGTTCTCGGGCGCCGCTGCTTCGGCCTGGGCGAACGCGGCTAGCTGCGCCATTTGCTGCGGGCCGGTCGTTGTGCCCGAGCCTCTCTGCAGCAGCGTGGCGAGATCGGGCGTCGGCTCGGGCGGCAGGGGAGCCTGCAACTCAGCAGGCTGATTGGGCGTGACGAGGGGCGCTTTGGCTGGGGCGGAGTTCCCGGCCGCTTGAATCGCGGCGAGCGCCTCGTCGATCGAGCGCGCAGGCGTCGAACGCTTTGCCGTGTTTCGCGGCGTGCTCTTCGGCTGGCTCGGCTTTTCCATGGGCGTATCGGTCGCGATCGCCCCCGGCTCCTTGTCGCGATAGTAGAGGAGCACGAACGGCCAGAGCGGCTTGTCGACCTCGCGCAGGTCGGCCGCCAACTGGGCCTTGGTCGCCGCGTCGAGATGGTCAAGCTCTTTGAGCTGAGCCAGCAGGTCGTCGTCGACTGCGGTCGCTTTCGCCGTCTCGGCCGCGGGGGGCGGAACCACGTTGGCTGTCGGCTCAGGCGGCCGGGGCTTGAGCAGCGGCTCGCCGCTGGCCGACGACGGATGCGGCAGCGGCGGCTGAGAAAACGGCAGCGTACAGCCGATGCCTGCACCAATCGCCGACACCGCGCAGGCCGCGGCCATGCCGCGCACGGCAGCCCAACCCGATCGACGTGTAGCGAGCAGGCGATCCATCGCGTCCACCGAACTGCCTTCGCTGCCGGCTCGACTTCTGTCGAGAGCGTTCAGCTATAGGCAGGGCGGATGATATCGAAACGAGCATAACGCGACAACGACAGCCTGCTTGCCGCGCTGCAACCCGGCCGGGTTCACCTTGACCCGTGCGTGGGGGCGAGATAGCATCTAGTAAGGAGGATTGTGGGCATTCCAAACGTCCTCCCGACCCTCACGCCATACGCTCCCAATCGCGGTCTTTGATTGGTCATCCGTAGTTGGCCGGCGTCGCCCCAAGCGGCGCGCGACTTCACTGAGGAGGTCGGTACGATGTATTCACGGCGCACCAGCGTTCCGCTGCGCGGGTTCTTCGCGGGGCTCGCGGAACATGCTTTTCAAGTGCGGCTCGGCGTGGCCGATCCGCCGCTGATCGACTACATCAGCGAGTTGCTCACCCGCTTCGTCGCCACCGAGGCCGTCTATAAGGTCCGGTCGCCTGAAGGGCGCCGCCTGAGCGAGCTCGTGGCGATGGTCTTCGAGGCCGAGGCCCGCGTGGGCGATGCCCGCCGCGAGATCCACCGGCACATCGGCGACTACGCCCTGTTCTGGGCCGGGCTCTACCCCGAGGCGCTGCAGCGCCGGCAGGCCGGCACCGCCGACCAGTTCGTAGACTATTGTGCCCAGGGGAAACGTGCCTACCATATTGCGAGCACGATTCCTGTTGACGCTTCGCACGAAGACGAGCGGGCCGTGCTCGAACGGTTGAGCCGGCAGTTCGATCTGTGCGTGTACGGTCTCGGTGAAATTCGCCGGGAATGGGAGCACCGCGACGACGCGCCGGGAGGCCCCGTGCTGCTGGAATAGGCCGAGCTCCGTGCCGCATCCCCTGCTCGACAAGTTCGCCCGCCTGCGCCGCCGCCTCACTTGGCTGCAGGTCGGTCGCGCGACCGGCTGGGCGGTGGCGGCGATCCTCGGCGCTGGGCTGCTATTGGCCGCGCTCGACTACTCCTTCCGCTACCACGATCGCGGTCTGCGCTATTTGCAGACTGCTGCGCTCCTGGCCGCCGTGGTGATTGCGGCGCGCCGCTGGTTAGCGCCGTTGCGGCGTCGGTCGCCGGACACGCGGTTGGCGCAAGCGGTCTCGGAGCGGTTCGCGCTGCCGGCCGATCAGTTGACGAGCGCGCTCGAGTTTCTCGCTGCCGAGGACGAGCCGGCCGACTCGCTCGTGCTGCGCCGCTCGGTGATTCACGACGCCTGGGCTAAGATCGAGCCGATCGACTTCCAAGCCGCGGTCGATGCCCGGCCGTGTCGCATTGGCCTGGGAGTTGGCGGCGCGGTGCTGCTGGCGGTGCTCTTAATCGGCGTCACGCGGCCGGCGCTCGCGCTGGCAGGGGTCGAGCGGCTTTTGCTCCCCTGGTCCAACCGTGCCTGGCCCCGGCAGCATGAGCTCGAGTTCCGCAATCTGCCGATCAAGGCGGCGCGCGGGCAGGCGGTGTCGGCGCAGGTGGCCGATCGCCGCGGCCGGCTGCCGGAGCGCGTGACCGTGCATCTGGAATATGACTCGGGCGACACCGAAAGCTTTCCGCTGACCGCCAAGGGCGAATCGGCGACGTTCGAGATCCCCGTGGCTCGCGAGAGCTTTTGGATTTGGGCCGAGGGGGGCGACGACCGCATGCCGGCCGATCACCGGGTCGAGGTCGTCGAACCGCCGCGGGCAAGCAATGTTCAAGTGACGCTCCATCCGCCGGAATACTTGGGCCTTAGCGCCGCTGCCTCACCGCGGGCGCTACGTGCGGTCGCCGGCACCGGTGTCGAACTCTCTGGCAAGTCGGACCGCCCCCTCTCGGCGGTGTTCATCGTGCTCGACGATGGCGCGCGCATTCCGCTCACGGTCGATCCCTCGGGGCGTTCGTTTCGCTCGGGTCGTGGCGCGGAAGAGGGCTGGACGCTCGCAACCTCGGGAACGTATCGCCTCGAGTTGACCGACACCGATGATGTCGTGGGGCTCGAGGACGACGACTGGGCCATTCAAGTTTTGCCTGATGAGTTGCCGGTCGCCCGACTCGAGATGCGCGGCGCGCCAACGTACGCGACGCCTGAGGCGGTGCTCGACTTGACCGCGGCGGCCGAAGACGATTGGGCACTCCAGGACCTGTATGTCGAAGCTCAGCTCGGGCCGTCTGGCGGAGCGCCCGAGACAACGTCCTTGCCGGGCCGAGTGTGGGAGTCGGCACCACGCGGCGACGCGGAGATTCCCCCCGCGACGCCGTTCCTAGGCGACTGGTCAGAACAACTTCGCATCGGTTCGCTTCCAGGTGTCGTGCCTGGCGCAGCATTGAGCCTCGCCGCGGTCGCGCACGATCGCCGCCCTGGCGAAGGCCGCAGCGCCGCGCGCAAGCTGTCGATCGTCTCGCGCGAAGAGTTCTTGGCCCGCTTCGAGGAAGAGGTCGGCAAAACCTTGGCCGATTTGCGACGGATCGTCGCGCTGCAAGAAACGGCCCAACACCGTTTGGCCGGACTCAGCGAGTCGTCGAAGCGGGTGGGCGAGAGCCTGACTTCGGTCGCCCGAGACCAAGCCACCGTGCGACGGCAGTTGATCGAAGGCTCGCCGAGCGTGATCGAACAGGCCCGCCGCTTGACCGGGCTGCTCACGGCCAACGGTCTCGAGCAGGACGAAGCCAGCCGGCGGCTCGGCGAGGTCATCCAGTCGCTCACCAAGCTCGACCAGGGCCTGCTGCCTAATCTTTCGACCGACACGGCTGCACTCGCTCGCCAGGCCACGCTCGATCCTGCGACGTTTCGCACGTCGCAGGCGGCCGAAATCCGCGGACGCCAGCAGGCGGTCCTCGATGCCTTGGGGCCGCTCGTCGGGGTGCTGCAGGGCTGGGAATTGCTGCAGCAGCTCGCGGCGCAGCTCGCGGCGGTGGCCGAGGAGCAACGCATCGTGGCGCTGTCGACCAGCGAACTGGCCGCAACGTTTCTTGGCCGCCCCCGCGAGCAGCTCACGACAGTAGAAATCGCGCTGCTCGAGCAGCGGCTGGCCGATCAGCGGCGTCTCGCGCGGAGGTTTGCGCTGCTCGAGCAACGCTTGGCTGCGCTCTCGGGCGAAGTGCTTTCGAGCGATACGCCGCTGCTCGAACGCTTGGCCGCGGCGCTCGCCGAGTCGGCGGAACTCGAGATCGCCGTCGATATGCAGCAGGCGATGACCGAACTCGAAGCGAATCGTGTATCGCGAGCGGCGGCGCAGCAAGCGGAAGCGGCGGCCGACATCGAGAAGGTCGTTGACACCTTGCGCGGGGTCGCTCCCCCTCAGGCCGACTCGGAACTCGACTCGCTGTCCGAGGTGCAGTCGCGCCAGGCGGATCTCGCGGATCAGATGGCGACGGCAACTGATCAGGAACTCGCGGCCTTAGCTCAAAGACAGGCTGACCTTGCCCAGAGCGTTCGCAAAATCGCCAGCTCGCTTTCGAGCGCGGCGGCCAAGGCGGCCGCCGCGGCGCACGAATCGATGTCCGCCGCGGAAAAGGCCGCCCGCGCTGGAGACCGCCAGAAAGCGGCCGCGGCGGCCAAGAGCGCCGCCGAGCAATTGCAGGCCGCTGACGATGCGGCCATGACCCCGGAAGACGCCGTGGCGCAACTTCGCGTGCGGGCCTTGCAACTCCGCGACGCCCAGCAGCGGCTGCTCGAGCGGACGAGCGGCGCGAAGCCGGCGGATGCTCCGCTCTTGGCTCGCGATCAGGCTCAACTGCGTGGGCAGGCCGAGGGACTTTCGCAACGATCGGGCAACGCGCCCGTCGTGCAACATGCCTTGGGGCAAGTTTCCCAGCTCATGTCTCGCGCGGTAGACTTGCTCGAGCAAGGAGACGCTGGCGCCGTGACGCAGCGGGCCCAGGCCGAGGTGGTCGAGCGGCTGACACAGCTTGCCGATTCGCTCGCGCCGCAGACGCCGGAGCCAGGCAACGAGCAAGCACCGCAGCCACCGCAGCAATCGGGCGAACAGGAACAGCAAGAAACCCCGTCGCCGCCGAGCGATCCTCTGCTGCTGGCGGAGCTCAAGCTCGTGCGGCAGTGGCAGCAGACGATTCAGGAACGCTTTGCCAAACTCGCCGCTGCGGGCAACGCGGATCAGGCATCGCTCCAGGCGTTGCGAGACGAACAAACACGGCTGGCTCAGCTCGCCACGGAGGTGGCGCAGCGGGCCGCGGAATTCACGGCCGACGCGCCTCAGAACCAAGATTCAAACGGCAAGCCATGACCTTTCGAGCATTGCGAATCGGGAACGCAGCTCGCCTTGCGGCCTGCTTGGTCTGCGGCTCGGCCATGCTTTGCTCTACGCAAGCTTGGGCTGAAGTCGACGCAAAGCTAGTCGAGCAACCCTCGGCGGCGGTCGATCTGTTGCTCGACGACGGCTCTGCCGCGCGACCGTCTGACTCCTCGATGCCAGCCGTGCAGCCAACAGAAGAGGCGTCGAGTAATCAGCAAACTATGCCGGCTCAGCGTGAAGCTGCGCCGGTCAGAAAATTGCCGCCGGGGGTGTTCAAGATTCCGGGCGCAGGCGTCAATGCGCCGGCGACGACCTCCGGCATGGCCGGCCACTCGCTCGATGGTATCGCCCGCCGCATGTACGGCGTGGCCGAGCGCATCGCTGGTCCGACGGAACAGCAAAAGGTGGTCGGCCTTGAGCAGCAGCACATCGTTCGCGATCTCGACGTGTTGATCGAAGCCCTCAATAAGGCTTGCAAAGCCGGCGGTGGCAAGCCGTCTTCAGGCAACCGCTCGGGCAACAAGCCAGGCAGCCAACAAGCGAGCAAGCCGAGCCAAAAGCCAGGCAATGGAAAACCGGCCACCGGCAGCGGTCAGCCCCAAGGGGCGTCGGGCGCCGAGGGGCGGCCCGTCGAAGCGCCGCTTACTGAACTCGAACGGCAACGGCTCGTCGACCAGGTCTGGGGACACTTGCCTGCCGCGGCGCGGAAGCAGATGCAGCAATCGGCCGGCGAGCGCTACCATCCCAAGTACGAGCGCGAGATCGAGGCCTATTTCCGCCGACTGGCCGAGCCGCGGGCCAAGCCATGATCGACGCGGACTCACTCGCTCGCGGCCCGCGGAAACTTTCACGCCGCACACTCCTGCAAGCGGCCGGCAGCGCGGCGTTCTCGTGGCCCTTTTTGCCGCACAGCGTCCTCGCGCAAAAACCTGCCGGCGAGAAGCAAAACTGGCTCACGGAGAAGGCCAAACAAGCCGTAGATCGCGGCCTCGCCTTTTTGGCCAAGGGCCAACGCGAAGACGGCACGATGGGCGCGACACGCTACGGCCAAAACGTCGCCGTGGTCGCCGTCGGCGGCCTCGCGTTTTTAGCCAGCGGCAGCACCCCTGGCCGCGGGCCGTACGGCGCGAATGTCGACCGCTGTGTCGATTACCTGCTCGCCAATCAATCGGAAAGCGGCTTCATCAACGTGCGGGCAGCTTCTAGCCATGGGCCGATGTACGAGCACGGCTTCGCCACGCTCTTTCTGGCCGAAGCGTATGGTATGAGCCAACGGCCCGACCTGCGCGACAAGCTCGCGCGGGCGATTCGGCTGATCGTGGAAACGCAGAATTACCAAGGGGGCTGGCGTTATCAGCCACAGCGCGCCGACGCCGACATCTCGGTGACGATCTGCCAGATCATGGCGCTGCGCGCCGCCCGCAACGCCGGCATCTACGTGCCGCGGCAAACGGTTGACCGCTGCATCGACTATGTGAAGCGCAGCCAGAACAAAGACGGCGGCTTCATGTACATGCTCTCCGGCGGGCTGAGCGCCTTCCCGCGCTCGGCGGCCGGAGTGGTGGCGCTCTACAGCGCCGGCGTGTATCAAGGCCCCGAAATCGAGAAAGGCCTCGAGTTCGTCATGCAGTTCTTGCCGGAGCCGGAGTCGACGCGGCAGGAGATCTATTACTTCTATGGCCACTACTACGCCGTGCAGGCGATGTGGCATGCCGGCGGCGAGCACTGGGCCACCTGGTTCCCGGCGATTCGCGATCAACTGATCGCGCTCCAGCAGCCAGAGGGGGATTGGGTCGACAGCTACTCGAACGAATATGCCACGAGCATGGCCTGCATCATCCTGCAGGTGCCCAATCACTACCTGCCGATTTTTCAGCGATGAGTGGCGCAGGTTGTCTTCACGTGCTCGCGGCGATGGTTTTGGTCCTGCCGTATTGCGCGGCCTTAGCAGCAGCGCCGCCTGAACTGTGGCGCACCGACCGCGGCCCGACGCCGGCAACCTTGATCGCGGCCGACGATCGGGAGGTGACCTTCGAGGTGAAGGACGCGCAGGTCGAACGCGTGCCGTGGAACCAGCTCGTGCGTTGGGGCGTGCCGCTCGAGCCTGTCGATCTGGCCGATCCTGGCCAGCCTGCAACTGTGGCTGCGTCGCGCGATCCCGAATGGTTGCTGCGTCCGGCCGGCGTGCTCTACGCAAGTCTCGAAAGCTTCGAGAACGATCGCTTCGGCCTGGGCTCGGCCGCCTTCTTTTCGGTCGGCCTGCCGCGGGCAGACGTACAGGGAGTCGCCTGGGCGGTCGATCTCGGCCCCACCGCGCGCGAGGAGCTGCGCGGTTGGATTCGCCAAGAGCGAACGCAGGACGCCGTGCGACTCACCAACGGCGATGAACTGCTCGGCAAGCTCACGCAGTTCGGCGAGCGCACGCTGACGTTCATGAGCGACGATCGGACTTTTGAGATTCCGCTGGCGAGCGTGGCCGCGATTGCCTTCGCCCCGGCACCAAGCGTCAGCCCAGCCGGCAACACGTGGGTCGGCCTCGTCGATGGCAGTCGGCTGCTGGTCAAGCAGTTCACCGCCACAGGCGACCAAGCGGCGCTCACCATGCCAGACGGCGTCGCCTGGCAAACCCCGCGCGATCAGATCGTGTTCTTGCAGCCCATGCAGGGGCACGTTGTGTACCTGGCCGACTTGGAGCCAGAAAGCTACCGGCAGATTCCTTTCCTCGGTGCGGCCTGGCCGCAGTTTGGCCGCAATCAAAATGTGGCCGGCGCGCCGTTGCGATCGGCGAGCGGGCTTAGCTTGTCGGGGCTGGGTATGCATAGCGCGGCGCAGGTGACCTATCGACTCGACCGGCCCTATCTCCGCTTCGCCAGCGAAGTGGCCATCGACCGCGCCGCCGGTATGCGTGGCAGCGCCGTTTTTCGAGTGTTCGTGGATCTGGGAGACGGGCGTTGGCTCGAACGGGCAGCCAGCGACATCGTTCGCGGCGGCCAGAAGCCGGTCCCACTCGAGGTCGATCTGAAGGGCGCGAAGCGGCTGCGGCTGGTCGTCGACTACGCAGATCGTGGAGATGAACTCGACTATGCCGACTGGCTCGAGGCGCGGCTGATCCCCTGACGCCTACTCGATATGATTGCGGAGAACGACTGAGAAATGGGATTCCGAAGGAGCGACAGGGCAGTCGAATGGGTGAAGTGGGTTACGAAAAACCGTGACGCCTTAACCGCGTCCGGTGTCCCCGATTTTGTCCTGGCAGACGAGTCCCGCTGGTGGCGATTTTTGGGACATGGCTACGACGGCGAAACCGGCTGGAAAGCGTCGATGCTGCGTCCAGATCAGCTAGTCGCCCTGACGGAATTAGTTGAGCGAGAGTTCGGAACCGATGCCACTATGTGTTTGCCACGGCCGACCGACAAAACTCCGTGAAGGGTTTTCGACTTCGGCCTTCCTGGGCCGCGGCCGCGGCCGCGAATAAATACTACGATTGCCTTAGCGGCACTCCCCTTGGGCATTTGTCGCTGTCCGCCTTCCCGCCAGCGAGCTTTGCCTGACATGCCAGCCAAGATCCTGCCCACCCTGCCGTCGGTTGCTGAGTTGCTCGAGAGTCCGCCACTGCGGGGACTCGTCGACAAGCTCAATCAAAACGCCGTGGTGGCTGGCGCCAAGGCAACGCTGACCGAGCTGCGCCGTGAGGTCCGCTCGGCCGCCGGCGAGGCCAAGCTGCCCGACGTGCGCGAGCTGGCCGAGCGCGTCGCCCGCCGCATCGTCGAAGACGAACGGGCAAGCCTACGGCCGGTGGTCAACGCCACCGGAGTTCTGCTGGGAGCGGAACTCGGCGAACCGCCGCTCAGTCAGGCTGCGCTCGAAGATCTGCTGGCCGTCGGCGGCAACTACGCCAGCGTGCAAATCGATTTGGCCACGGGCACTGCGTCCCGCCGCGCTGACTCCGCGGAGCGGGCGCTCTGCCAACTCACCGGCGCCGAGGCCGCGCTCGTCGTCAACAATCATGCCGCGGCCCTGCTCGTGACGTTGGCCGCACTTGCTGGTGGGCACGAGGCAATCGTCGCCCGCGGCCAGGTTGGCGAGACAGACGGCTGCCGGCTGGACATGCTGGCTATCGCAGGAAACGTAGAGCTCCGCGAGGTCGGCGCGGTCAACCGAGTGGTCGCCGCCGACTATGCGAGCGTCATTTGCCCGGAGACCAAGGCGCTCTTGCACCTGCACACGAGCGACTTCGAGATCGTTGGCCACACGCAAGCAGCAGCGCTCGAGGCGCTCGTCGAACTCGGGCGCGAACGCGGCCTGCCGGTAATCGCCGACCTCGACTGCGGCGGCTTAGTTGCGTTAGCAAACAACCCGTCGCGCGAGCCGTCGGCCGCTGAGCGCATTGCCGCTGGCTGCGAGGTCGTCGTGTTCAGCGGAAGCAAGCTGCTCGGCGGACCGCAATGCGGCCTGATCGTCGGCACGCGCTCGCTGCTCGCCCAAATCGAACAGCATCCGCTCTTCGCTTCGCTGCGTGTCGACAAGCTGCGGCGAGCCGCGCTGGCTGCGACCTTGCGCGCCTACGAAGATCCCGAGCAGCTCGCGCAATCGCTGCCGCTCCAGCAACTGCTCTCGACGCCGCTCGACAACCTGCAGAACCGCGCCGAGCGATTGGCCGAGCAATTGGCTGCGAACAAAGCGTTTCGCAGCGTCGCTGCCGCGCCGGGCGAAGCGTCGCTCGGCGCAGGGCACCCCTCGGTGTCGCCTCTCCCGAGTTGGCAACTTTTGCTAGAGCCATCTGCCGGGGGCGCTGAAGAGCTGGCCGCGACGCTACGCACCAGCAGACCGCCCATCATCGGCCGAATCGGCAAGGGCCGAGTGATCCTCGACCTGCGCACCGTATTCGCGCGGCAAGATCAGGAGATCGCCGAAGCCTGCGCGAAGCTTGGCGCGAGTTGAAAGCGGAGGCCCCACCAGGGCCTGCAACGGATTGCCGCTGCCACGATGCTTTCCCCCCGGCGACTCGCCGGGGGCTAATGGAGTTGGTCAGCACTTCATTAGCCCCCCGTCAATGACATCATTGACGGGGGGAATTCCACCGCAGCTTCCGCACTCGGGGACTAAGACTGTGGAGACGCCTTACAGCGGCCGCGTCAGACGCGGCAACCGCAGTTGCTCGGCGCTAACGACGGGCGTGCTGGCCGGGGCGCCCTCGATGGCGGGCAGCCCCTCGAGTCCCGACGTCGCCGGCGGCGGCACTGGGTTGCCACCGGCCGGCGGAGCCAAAATCTCGTTCGAGGGCGGGAACTGCGTCGGCACGCCACTCCCCGGCGGCGGAGGAGGCAGGGTACCGTCAGCCGGCACTGCGGCCGGCGGCAGCGGTTGGCCCGAGCCATCGACCGCCGGGGCGGGAATCGCCTCGGGGGCCGGGGCAGGCGTCGGAGCGCCCTCGGGGCCAGGGATAGCCGCGCCGTCGGTGTAGGGCGCGGGGCCCAGCGACGTATCGAACTGAGCGTTCTCCTTCCGCTGCGGATTCGAGAACACGTAGCTGATGCGGTCGTCCCACTTCTGAATCTTCTCCGCCTGCAAGTACGCTTCGGCGGGCCACGGACCTTCGGCCAGTCCCACGCCGTCGTAGTCGAGCAGCGAACCCTTGGCCACGTGAATGTTCTTGATGGCCAGGGCGTAGTCGGTCACCGAGCGGAAGAACGCGGTCTCGGCCTGTGCCCGCACTTGCTGCGTGCGGACGAGCAAGTCGAGCGTGGCGCGGCCCACGTCGTAGGCGGCCTGCACGGCGGCCACCTGCTCTTGAGCGGCCTTGCGACGATTGAGGTTCGTTTGCACCAAGGTGAACGCGCGGTCGGCGTCGGCCATGGAGTTGCTCAACTCAAAGGCCACCTGCTCTTCTTCATCTCGCAGAATGGCCTGTTCACGCGCAATCTGCAGACGCACGTTCCGCATGTTGGCCATCGCACGGCGGAAACCGAGCGGCATGCTGAACTGCAAGCCGGTCGTCCAGTCTTGGTAGTCACCGTCGAACATCGTTCCCAGGGCGCTGTTGAAGGGTTGGCTGCCCGGCGAGCCGGCGCCGACCAGGTCGTCGCCGAAGCCGCGCCAGCGGTACAGGGCCACCGCGTCCAACTGCGGCAAGAGGAAGTTGCGAGCGGCCACCATCTGCATTTCGCGGCTGCGAATCTGCAGGCGTTGCCGACGCAGTTCCACGCGGCGGACCACCGCTTCGTTCACGAGCTGCGACCAATCGAACGTGACCTGCGCCGCCAGCGGTTCGTCGGCGGGCCGGATCAACCGGCCGTCGGTCTGCGGCAACCGCAGCAGACGCCGCAAGCGTCGTTCGCTAGCGTAAACACCGGCCGTGGCCGTGCTGCCGGCCAAGGCGTCTTGCACCTGAGCCTCAAAGGTGAAGAGCTGCTCGCGAGCCTGGGCTTCGTTTTCCGCTTCACCACCGACGCGGCCCACCAAGTACAAGGCATGCACGCGGCGCCAAGTTTCCAGTGCGCTGTCGCGAGCGGCGCGGGCGGCGTCGAGGTTGCGATACGCGAAGCTCAACTCCCAGTAGGCGTTCTCCACGTCACTCAGGTACACGATCACGCTGCGCTCGAAGTCGTGCAGCGCGACATCGGCCGTGATGCGGGCGAGCACGACGCCGGAGGCGAAGAAGAAGCCCGGCGTGGCGCCAGGGCCGGCAATACGATTGAAGTTGACGCCGGCGCCTTGCAACAACGGCTGCCGAGCTTCGGCCTCGAAGTTGTTGGTCCAGGAGCTGGGGAACCGGTTCACGGGCGAGTTGGTCGCCGCGTAGTCGGAGATGTTGCGCAAGTTGAACGTAGCGCCGGTGGCGGCACGCTTCGAGAGCTGCGTCTGCGCGTTGAACGTTTGTTGCTGCGATACCTGGACGAGGCCGAATACCGGCTGCACGTTGAGGGGCTGGTCGACGTGGCTGCCGCCGACACTGGCGGTCCAGATCGGGTCGAACTGGCTCAACGCGGCTTCGACGCCGAACTGCGGATTACTTTCCGCGATCGCGGGGTCGTACAACGTCGAGGCGCTGGCGGGGTTGGTGATTACGCGCGCCTGCAGGTCGCGCATCACTTCGCTCTGTGAGAGCCCGAGCCGAATCGCTTCTTCCAGCTTCATGTCCCAGAATTCGCCCGAGCCCGGCGTGCGCAGGCTGCGGGGCGTGATGGCCACCGACGGATCGGTGGTCTCGCCCTCGGGCAGCACGGGCTGCGAGGCCATGTTCTCGTAGTAGGCGAAGTTCTTATCTTCCCAGAAGTCGAACTTCCGGAAGTTGCAGCCGCTGGCGAAGACCGCGGTCAACGAAGCCGTCAGTGCCAACCGGGCGAACCAACCGCGGGCCGAGAGGCCCCCTGCAGGTTTCGCCAACGCGGGATGAGACAGGTCTTGGTTTCGCACGCGATCGCGCTCCTCAAACCCATGGGCCCGGGACGCCCTGGTCGCTTGCGTCCTCCGGCCAGACCACCGCGCAACGCGCGGCGACGCCCCGGGCCGGAGTATTCGCACTTTCCCGTGCATTCGGTATCGGCCCTACAGCCGGCACGCGTGATCACCGCCGGCAGCTTCGGCAAACTCAGCCCAACTTGCCTGGTCGGCGGATCGGTGACGAATGCGAGCCCCGCCGAACGGCATAGCTGGTCGGAAAAAGCTGCCTTTCGCGGCGGGCGCTCGCCGAAGGAGAGAGAGGAGGGATCGTGCCGGATCTGGCGGTGGCGCTGTGACCGCCGGAACGCCTTCCCTCACGCTGAATGAAATAGAGACCCGTTTCCGGAGGCCGGCCCGTGTCCTGTCAGGCAACTGTTCGCATTGCCGCTATTCTCTTCCTCGCGGCGGCAAGCCAAGTACGCACCGGGGCGGCTCAGGAGCTGTCGACCTTTCCCACGGAAACCCCCGCTCAGGTGAACAACACCGACGCGGTCTTCGATCCTCCGGCGGCCAACGAGCCGAACCAGGCGCCGAGTGCCCGGCAAGAAGTCTTCCGATCGATGGGCTTTCGCCGGATCACCGATCTGGGGGTCAGCATCGCGCCGCCGCCAGGACGCTTGCCCGATCCGATCACGACGCCCCCCACGGCACAGGAGCCCGGCACGGCGATCGCCGGCCTGGAATACCGCTATGCCTGCCAGCCGTTCTACTTCGAGTCCTCCGCCCTGTGTCATAAGCCGATCTATTTCGAGGATTGGCGGCTCGAGCGCGCGGCTCGGTCGTATCGCCCCGCGATTCAGTTCCCCTTGTCGTTCGGCAAATACTACACCCGCTTCCCCGCGGTGCCTGGGCTGATGACGTTCCACCCGCCGTGGACCAAGATCTATGTGCTCGGCTATGGCCGCGCTTCGGAGGAGTTGGTGAATCATCCGGTGCCGTTCCCGCTCGAATGGACTGGAAAGGACGCGCCGCAGGAAACGTTCAACTAGGGACCCGCCTGCTGGTTCGCCCGGGGCTTGGCGGTTCGCTAAGATTCGTGGGTTGCTGCGCCTCCCCACTCCCGCGAGCCGTGATACCTGCATGAAGAATCTGCGCGTTGCCGCGGCCCAGATGGAACATGTCGACGGCGACGTGGCGGCGAATCTGGCCACGGTCGCGCGGCTCGCGCGTGAAGCCGCCGGCCAGGGCGCTCAGATCGTGGCCTTTCCCGAGTGCTGCCTCACCGGCTACTGGCACTTGCGGAAGCTCAGCCGGGAGCAGCTCGAGGCGCTGGCCGAGCCGGTCTTCGCGGGTCCGTCGTCCCAGGCTTTGAGCGCCTTGTCGGCGGAGACGGGTGCGACGATCGGCGCAGGACTCTTGGAACGCGCCGACGACGGCAAACTCTACAACAGCTATGTCGTGGCCATGCCCGACGGCGGCTTCGCTCGTCATCGCAAGCTGCACGCGTTCGTGAGTCCGCATCTGTCGTGCGGCGACGAGTTCACCGTGTTCGACACTCCCCACGGTTGCCGCGTGGGCGTGCTCATTTGCTACGACAATAACCTGATCGAAAACGTCCGCATTACGGCACTGCGCGGCGCCGAAATCTTGCTCGCGCCCCATCAAACGGGTGGCTGCAATTCGGTGAGTCCGCATGCGATGGGGCTCGTCGACCCGGCGCTGTGGGAACGTCGGGCAGTCGATCCGGCCGCAATCGAGGCCGAGTTCCGCGGAACGAAGGGGCGCGAGTGGCTGCTGCGCTGGTTGCCCAGCCGGGCGCACGACAATGGCCTGTTCGTGCTCTTCAGCAACGGAGTGGGACGCGATGACGACGAGGTGCGCACCGGCGGCGCGATGGTGCTCGATCCTTACGGCCGCATTTTGAATGAGTTGTGGGCGCCGCGCGAAGGGCTCGTCGTCTGCGATCTCGACGCCGATCTGCAGCCCACCGCCACCGGCACGCGTTGGCTGACAGCTCGCCGCCCGGATTTGTATGGGCCGCTCACGGAATTTACCGGGCGCGAACAGGCCACGCGGGCCGTGCGATTTGGCGGCGAATCGGCCGCCGGCGCCGGGCCAGCGCCCCCGGCTTAACCAAACTCTTCTCTGGCCTCTGGGGGAGGCCTATAATAAGTCGGTTCCGTAAGGTCCCAGGAATCGACATCCTCGGCAGCACCCCGCGGCGGGGCGGCAACTCCCATGATGGCGCTGCGTCGCAACAACGGATTTAAGACAGTGCCTGCTCGGCATTCACTGCTGCTCGGTGGATGGCTGGCCCTCTCGTTGACAATTGGATTCCAGGCTGCGCTCGCGCAGGATGCTGGCACGGAGCAGCCGGCATTACCAGCCATCCAAGATCCCGCCCCCGCAGTTCAAGAATCGGCCGCTCCTGCGGTTGAACCTGCAAGCGAACCAGCACCTGCGGCCCCGGGTGATGCGATGGCGGAGCCAGACGCGGCGCCGGTGGCTGCGGCCGCATTCGGCCGGATGATCCGCATTCCGCTTCCCATCGTAGGGGAGCTCGACAATCGCGTGCGGGCCATGGTGCGGCAAGCACTCTCGTCGCGCCCACCGGGCGAAGCACGGCCCGTGCTCGTCTTTGAACTTTGGCCCGAAGGCACAGAGTTCGGCCAGGGTTGCGATTTCTACCGTGCCCAAGCGCTCGCCGACTTTCTCACGAGCCGAGAGTTGAGCGGCGTGCGCACGGTGGCCTACATTCCCAAGCCCATCAAGGGGCACGGAGTGCTGGTCGCCCTGGCGTGCGAAGAACTCGTAATGGCGCCCGACGCCTCGATCGGCGAGGCCGGCGTCGACCTGCAGGCCGGCGGCGCGAGCCTGGAGGAAGCCGAGGCCGCTTATCGTAAGGTCGCCACGCGGCGCAAAACCCTGCCGGTCGAAGTCGCCCTCGGCATGCTCGACCGCAACCGCAAGGTGCTCGAGGTCGAAACCGATCTGAGCATCGAATACGTGTTCGACACCGATCTCGAACAGCTTCGCCAGCGCCGCGCGGTGCAAGGCGAACCAAAGACGCTCATCGAACGCGGCGAGTTGGGGTCGTTCACCGGTCGCGAGGCGCGAAAGCTCGGCTTTGTGAAGTTCGAGGCCGCCAATCGCGATGCGCTAGCCCGCGCGATCGGCTTGCCTGCGGCCGCGCTCGAGCAAGATCCTTCGCTGGGGGGCAAGTGGGTTTCGATCCTCGTGCCGATCAAGGGCCCGGTCACTCCGCAGCTTGCTCAACACGTGCCGCGGAAGATCATGGAGCAGATCGAGTCGCGCGGCGTCAACTTGGTGTGCCTGCAGATCGATAGCCCTGGCGGCTCGCTCACCGATTCGCTCGAACTCGCGAACTTCCTGGCCGAACTCGATCCGCAGCGCGTGCGCACGGTGGCCTTCATTCCCGAGCAAGCCTCGGGCGACGCCACGGCGATTGCGCTCGCCTGCGATCAGATCGTGCTCCGTCCGCAGGCAGTGCTCGGCGGCTGGGGCGCTCATCAACTTCCTGCCGACGACGTGGCGCTCGTTTCCGAAACGATCCGCCGCAAGCTTGAGCCGGCGAAGAATCGGTCGTGGTCGCTGCCGGTCGCCATGGTCGATCCGATGCTCGAAGTGCATCGCTACCAAAAACGCGGCGGCAAGACGGTCGACTATTTCTCCGCCGACGAGCTTGCCGAGCAAAAAGACAAAGCCGATTGGCAACAGGGCGACCTGGTGACCAAGGCCGGCGAGCCACTGCAGATGCGCGGCAACCAGGCCGTGGAGCTCGGCCTCGCTCGGCAAGTCGTCGCCAACTTCGATGAATGGAAGCAGCTCTACGGACTCGAAGGCGATCCCAACTTGGTTCAGCCCGGCTGGGCCGACATTCTGATCTCCGCGCTCACGCGCACCGAGGTCGCCTGGATGCTGCTGCTGATCGGCGGCGCGGCCTTGTACATCGAGCTGCAGGCCCCCGGCATGGGCATCGGCGCGTTCGTGGCCGCGGTCTGCTTCCTGCTCTTTTTCTGGGCCAAGTTCCTCGGCGGGACCGCCGAGTGGCTCGAGGTCGTGCTCTTCGTGGCCGGCGTGGTCTGCCTACTGCTCGAGTTGTTCGTGCTGCCGGGCCTGGGCATCTTCGGCCTGGGCGGCGGGCTGCTGATCATCACGTCGCTCGTGCTGCTGAGCCAAACCTTTGTGCTTCCGCGCAACGACTATCAGATGGACCAGTTCCGCGACTCCCTGCTCGTGGTGGGAGGAGCGCTCTTGGGCATCATCGGCGTGGGAGTCGTTGCGCGTCGGTATCTGCCGCATGCGCCGCTGCTGCGAAACATCATGCTGGCGCCCTATTCCGATGAGGAGCTCGAACAGATTTCGTCGCGCGAGTCGCTGGTCGACTTTAGCCACCTGTTAGGCCGGCACGGCTCGGCCATCACCCCGCTCATGCCCTCGGGCAAAGCCCGCTTCGGCCAGGAGTTGGTCGACGTGATTTCCTCAGGCGACGCCATCGACCGTGGAGACGACGTGGTCGTGGTGCAGGTCCGCGGCAACCATGTGGTGGTCGAGAAGTACTCCGCCTAACCGTCACGCGGCTGGCAATCCGGGCGGGCTCGGCAGGCCTGGCGAATTGCCTGCGGGTTGGCAGACTTCTCTTGAGTTGCCGACCTAGTTTCCCTACGATTCGCCCGCCTTTCTTCCGAGGGCTCTTTCGTCCGAGGCTTGCGTCGTCATGGATTACGACCTCGACCGCTGTTCGCGGCAATGCGCGGCTACCGGCCGCGAGCTGTCGCCCGGCGAACACTTCTATTCCGCGCTGATCCTGCGCGACGGCAGCGCCGTGCGCGTAGACTACGCGCCGGAAGCCTGGACAGGACCGCCTGAGAACGCGCTCGGTTGGTGGAAGTCGCGGCTTCCCTTGCCAGAGGAGAAGCCCAAGAAGGCCTGGGCGCCGGCCGATCTAATGCTCGACCTGTTCGACCGCTTGGGCGAATTGCCGGACCGAGCCGATGCCCGCTTCGTGCTGGCGCTGCTGCTCGTGCGGCGGCGTGTGCTGCGGATCGAGGAGAGCGAGCACCTTGGCGAACAAGAACGGCTGCTTTTGTCTTGCCCGCGCCGGCACGCGGAATACGAAGTCATCGCTGCCACGCCTGACGAAGGTCGTGCGCAGGAGATTCAGGCCGAACTCGAGGCGCTGCTGCAAACGGAGGCGTCGGCATGAATCGTTGGGGGCTGTGGGGCATCGTGCTCATGACGCTCGGTTCCGCCGGCGGGGCCTCGTGCCCGCAGATGGTGCGGCAGTACACGCGGCCGATGCCGCGGATCTTGCCGATCGGCGCATCGGCCGAGCAGATCGTGTATGCGATCAACACCAACACCTCGAAGGTGCAAACGCTGCAGGCGCCGTATGCGCGCGTCGATGGCCGCGGCTTTCCCGCACTGCGGGCGAATCTGGTGATCGAACGCCCGGCGAACTTTCGGCTGACGGCGGAAACGCCGATCACCGGGCCCGAGGTCGACCTGGGCAGCAACCCCGAACTCTTTTGGATGTGGGCCAAGCGGCCGCAGCCGACGCTCTACTACTGCCGGCACGACCGCTTCCACACGAGCGCCGCGCGGCAGATGTTTCCCATCGAGCCGAGTTGGTTGATCGAGGCCTTGGGCCTGGTGGAAATCGACCCGCGGGCCAACACCACGGGGCCCTTCGAGGCCGGCGTGGGACGGCTGCGCATCGAAACGCGCGGAGGGATGCAAGCGCCCGTGCGCGTGACGATCGTCGACGCGGGCTCGGGCTGGGTGCTCGAGCAACAACTCTACGATCCCAGCGGCCGACTGCTCGCACACGCGGTGGCCAGCGGTCACCGGCTCGACGCGGCCAGCGGCGCTGGCTTGCCGCGGCAGGTCGACGTCCGCTGGCCCTCCACCGGGCTCGAACTGCAGATTGATCTCGGCGACCCCGTGGTCAATCAGGTCGACAGCGTCTCGCCGACCGTGTTCGTGTTGCCGGAGTACAACGGCAGCGCACGGATCGACCTGGGCGATCCAAACGTGCAGATGGGCGCCCAATATTAGTTAGCCGAGGCACGTCTCGTGTAGGGTCCGCTGTGCGGACCAATTCGTGGCGGCAACCTGTGATCAGCGGTCAGCATTGGTCCGCATAGCGGACCCTACTAGAGCGCATTTCACTAGACCCTAGCGCGATCGGCGTGGACTGGATAGGCTAGGCGGTCACGGAGGTGACGCATGCCCTATTCCCGCGAGTTTCGCCGGCAGGTGTTGGCGAGTTGTGATCAAGGTCTTGGCACTCAAGCGGTTGCGCTGAAGTTCGAGGTCAGCCAGTCGTGGGTCCGCCGCATTAAGCAAGAGCGGCGCGAACTCGGCAAGCTGGGGCCGGCGACGACGCGTCGCCGCACCCCCAGGTGGGTGGCCGAGTCGGAGCGAATTCAGGCTGCGATGCAGCAGAAGCCTGACCTGACGCTGTCCGAGTTGCGAAGCGAATTGGCGACCACCCTCAGCCGCGCCACGTTGTGCCGTGCCTTGCAGGCGTTGAAGCTGTCGCTCAAAAAAAAGTCTTGATCGCGGCCGAGCAGTCGCGTCCTGACGTTGCCGAACGCCGCGCGAACTGGCGGTTGCGTCAGGCCGGTTTGACGCCGGAGCGGCTGGTCTTCATCGACGAGACGTGGGTGGCCACGAACATGACGCGGACACGCGGCCGATCGCTGCGTGGCACGCGGTTGCGTTGTTCGGTGCCGCACGGGAACTGGAAGACGACCACCTTCTTGGCCGGGCTGCGAACCTGCGGGCTGGTGGCGCCCTTGGTGATCGACGGCCCGATCAATGGCGAGTTGTTCCGCCGTTATGTCGAGCAGCATCTCGCGCCGACGCTGTCGGCTGGCGACATCGTGGTGCTCGACAATCTGAGTTCGCACAAGGTCGCCGGCGTGCAAGCAGCGATCGAAGCGGTGGGCGCGGAGCTGTGGTTCCTGCCGCCCTACAGTCCCGACTTCAATCCGATCGAACTGGTCTTCGCGAAGTTCAAAGGCTTGATCCGCGGCGCGGCTGAACGCACGGTCGAGGGCCTCTGGCACCGCTGCGGCCAACTCCTCGACCACTTCAGCGAAGCCGAGTGCCGCAACTACTTCAGACACTGTGGATACCGCTACGGTTAAGAGAAACGCGCTCTAACGACCAAGCCACTCACCGCCGCGCAACAACCGCGCAAGCTGTGGGAACAACTCCCGTCCCGCCCGCGAGCGGTGGCTGAGGGCCCATTTCACTGCCAGCCCCAGCTCCGCGAACGTGCAGTGGTATTCGGGAATCTCGAACAGCGGGTCGTAGCCAAAGCCTTGGCCGCCGCGGGCATCCTTCAGAATCCGTCCGCGGCAATCGGCCTCGCTCTCGGCCCGCACTTGGCCCGACGGATCGGATAGCGTCATGTGGCACACGTAGCGTGCGCCGCGGCGCTCGAGCGGGGTAGCGCCGAGCTCCTTCAGCAGCTTGGCGTTGTTGAGTGCGTCGGTCGCATCCGGACCGGAGTAGCGCGCGGAGTACACGCCCGGCCGGCCGCCGAGGGCGTCGACCGCCAGGCCGCTGTCCTCCCCCAGCACCCAGGCATTGAGGGCGCGAGCTTGCTCGGTCGCCTTGAGCCGGGCGTTGTCGGCAAACGTCTCGCCCGTTTCCTCGACCTGAATCGCCTGCGGCCAGTCCGACAGGGTCGACAGCTTGAGCCCCAGCGGCCCAAACAAGTCCTGCAATTCGAGTAGCTTCTTGCGGTTTCCGGTGCCTAGCACCAGTTCAGCCGGCATGGCAAGGGCCTCAAAGGGTGTTAGTGATTCAGCCGCGAATATGCGATCGATCGCACTTGGTCGTACAGGTGGACGCGCCGAACCGCGTCACCGCAAGGACCCCCGATGCTAGCGAGCCTCCGCGGGCGCTCCTATACTCCCAACAGGACGCCAACGTTTTTTCGGCGTCGGTTTCGTTGCCCGCGAGGAACGCATGGCCTCCGCCGCCCCGATCGATCTCAAGCAATTCATTCGCGAAGTGCCTGACTTCCCCAAGCCCGGCATCCTGTTTCGCGACATCACGCCCCTGCTGTCCGAGCCTGATGCCTTTCGCGACGTGATTCGGCAACTGGCCGACCAGGTGCGCGACCACAACATCGAGGCCGTGGTCGCGGCCGAAGCCCGCGGCTTCATCTTCGCCGCGCCGCTGGCGCTCGAGCTGAACGTTGGCTTCGTGCCGGTACGCAAGCCAGGCAAGCTGCCGTTCGACAAGCATTCGTTTCATTACGAACTCGAGTACGGGGCCGACACGCTCGAAATGCACATCGACGGCCTGACCCGCGGCCAGCGCGTGCTCGTGGTCGACGACCTGCTGGCCACGGGGGGCACCGTGGAGGCTTGTTGCCACTTGATCGAGCAGGCCGGCGGCGTGGTCGTGGCTTGCGCGTTCTTGATCGAGCTGCAGGCGCTGAACGGCCGGTCGAAGGTGGCGCCGTTTGAGACGATTAGTTTGCTGCAGTATCCGTGAGTGAGAGCTACAGCACCCAACCAAGGGGAGGTGCGGCTGACATGGCGACCGAAATCGAAAAGCGTCACATCGAGATCACGCCGGGCGTTTGCGGCGGCCGGCCGCGGATCGCCGGGCATCGCGTGCGAGTGCAAGACATTGTCGTGTGGACGGAGCAAGGACAGTCGGCCGACGAGATCGTCGCCCACATCGCTTCGATTACGCTCAGCGACGTCTATGCTGCACTTGCGTACTACCACGACAACCGCGAGGCGATCGATCAAGCGATCCGCGAAGACGACGCGCTGGTTGATCGGCTGAGGCAGGAGCAAGGGCCGGGGATTTTGGAGCGGTCGAACACTGGGTCGCAGCATTCTGCAGTCGAGCCATGGTAAGAACCACCTTGCTCTTGGTATGTATCGCCATCGCAGGCACGACCGACGGTGTGTGCGCAGTACCGGCTGTAGCGGAGTCTCGCAAGCCAACCTCGGATGGCGACCTCCGCCGCTGGCTCTCGAACATGCTGGTCAACCACCGTTTCACCGCGGAGGAAGCCGCGGCGGCGACGGGACTTTCGAGCGGCGAAGTCACGGCGGCGGCCCAACGACTTGGCATCGACCAAGCTACGCCGCCAACACACCAGCCAGGCGATCCGCTCCGCATTCTCCCTTACCCCGGTGGACGGCACCCGCGTCTTGGCTTTCTCGACGGCGCGGTGCGGCCGCAGCGGGAATCAAAGTTCAGCGTCTTCGCGCCCTGGGCCGACGGCGGCTATGCGGTAGTCGATTTGCCGGAAGCAATTTGGCACGACGGGGCGGGCGGCCAGCCTGAGTTGCTGTACCTGGCGCATACCCACGTGCAGACGCTCTGGTCGAAGCAGGGCATCGAGCTCGAGCGGCTCGAGTGGAAGTCAGGCGACGGCGGCGCACTCGAGATCGAGCGCACCTTGCCCAATGGCGTCGCCTTTGGCGCGAAGGCCGTGCCGGAGCGCGACGCGGTGCGGATGGAACTGTGGCTCACCAACGGCTCCGGCCAGCCCCTCTCCGGCTTGCGCGTGCAGAACTGCGTGATGCTAGGGCATCTGACAGGCTTCGCTGAACAGACCAACGACAACAAAGTCTTCCGCGCGCCGTATGTCGCCTGCCGCAACGAGGCCGGCGATCGCTGGATCATCACGGCCTGGGAACATTGCAGCCGTGCCTGGGGCAATGCCCCCTGCCCTTGCCTACACTCCGACCCCGTGTTCCCGGCATTCACGAGCGGCGAGCGCGCGACGCATCGGCTCCGCGGCTGGCTTTCTTTCTACGAAGGCACGAACCTCGACGCTGAACTCGCACGTATCGAGGCCACCGGTTGGCGAAAATAGCGATCGTTAAGCATAGGGGCCGGCATGCGGGTGCCTAGGGTCGAGCAAAGCGAGCCCTCAGTTACCACAGTGACCGTTGAAGATTCCGGGGGCTCGCCTATCGGCTCGACCCCGGGCACCCACCGCTATCGGTCCGCCCGTTCTCTTGTCGCTTGATCGCCGGGTGCCTGGGGTCGAACGAAGTGAGCCCCCAGCCACCACGGTGACATTGCTAACAGCTCGTGGCGAACCGTTCCGGTGGCTCGCCTGTCGGCTCGCCTGCGGGCACCCACCGTGGTTTGGCTCGCACTTGCTAGGCATCCTCGATCGCCGCCGCGATCACCTCCACCGGATGCACCGCTTGGCGCCCCGCGCCATGCTCGATCTGATGCCGGCACGAAAAGCCGGGGGCAACGATCACCGCGTCTTCCGCTTTGCGCACTGCAGGAAACAACACCCGCTCGCCGATCTGCATGCTCACGTCGTAGTGCTCGTAGCCAAACGAACCGGCCATGCCGCAGCAGCCTGAATCGACCACGCTCACGTCGCAGCCAGCGGCCCGCAGTACGGCCTGCGTATCCCCCAGCCCCACGAGCGCCTTCTGGTGGCAATGCCCATGCAACAGCGCGCGGGCCGGCTGCGTTCGCCACGGCAGGTCGGCTTTCACGAGCAGCGATTCGACGAGGCCTGCCGCGGCTCCCAGCCGCTTGGTCGCTTCGCCCGGCACGAGATCCTGGTAGTCGTCGACGAACGCCAGAATGCAGCTCGGCTCGCAGCCGACGATCGCCGCGCCGCGCTCGACCCAAGGGGTCAGCCGGGCAATGTTCTCCCGCGCTAGCCGCTGCGCTTCGCCCAACAGCCCTTTGGAGATCAGCGTACGCCCGCAGCACTCGAGCCCGGCCAGATGCACCCGGTACCCGGCGGCCTCGAGCACGCGCACGGCCGCCTGATTGACGCGCGGCTCGCAGTAGCTCGTGAGGCAGTCATCAAGCAGTACCACGTCGCCCCGCGGCGCTGTTTGCGGCGGGCGATGCCCGGCAAACCACTGGCGAAAGTTCTGTCGCACAAAGGTCGGCAGCGGTCGACGACGATCGAAGCCCAACAACCGCTCGCGCAGCCACCCGCCCCCAGGCAACCGGCCCAAGGCATTCGAGACCGGAGCGAGCGCCGAGCCCCAACGGTTCAACCGCGCGGTTTGCCCCACCATGCGCGCCGCGAGCGGCGTGCCGTGCTCGCGGTAATACAAGTCGAGCAACTCGGCCTTCATCTTGGCCACGTCGACATTCGAGGGGCACTCGGCCTTGCACCCCTTACAGCCTAAGCACAGTTCGAACGTCTCGAGCATCCGCGGGCTCGTCAGCTCCTCGCGCGGTAGCCCTCCGGAGAGCGCGAGCCGCAGAGCATTCGCTCGGCCGCGCGTGCTGTGCTCCTCGTCGTGCGTGGCCATGAACGACGGACACATCGTGCCGGTCTGCAGTTTTCGGCAAGCGCCCACGCCGCTGCACATCTCGGCCGCGCCGACCAAGCCCCCTTCGCGCGAGAAGTCGAACGTCGTCGGCACCTGCAGCCGCACGAGTTCGGCCCCATAGCGCAGATTTTCGATCGGGCTGGGGCCGTCGACGATCTTGCCGGGGTTGAAGAGCCCCTCGGGATCGGCCGCGTGTTTGATCTCTTGGAACGCGCGATAGAGTTTAGAGCCGAACAACCGTTCATTCAAATAGCTGCGGGCGAGGCCGTCGCCGTGCTCGCCGCTCATTGCGCCGCCGAACTCGACGACCAGATCAGCCACGTCGCGCGAAATTCGCTCCAGCCGCACCAGGTCTTCGCGGTTCGACGCGTCCAAGAGCGGGCGAATGTGTAGGCAGCCGACCGAAGCGTGGCCGTAGTAGGCGCCGTCGGTGCCGGCGTCGGCCAGGATCTTGCGGAAGCGGGCGACGAACTCGGCCAGCCGCGGCGGATCGACCGCCGTGTCCTCGACAAAGGCGATCGGCTTGCGGTCCCCCGGCACGCTCATCAAGAGCGGCAGCGCTGCCTTGCGACAGGCCCAGATATGCTCGCAGGTCTGCGGATCGAGGGCCGGCAACACGTGGGTCAGCCCGGGCTGGCCGACCAGCCGCTTTTGCAGAGCATCAACGCCGGCGCGGACCTCGTCGGCCGAACTGCCGCTGAATTCGACGATCACGAGCGAATCCGGCCGCCCCACCACGAAATCGAGCTGGCGGGCAAAGTGCAGGTTGCGATCGGCCAGGCGGACGATCAGGCCGTCGAACAGTTCGACGGCCGACGGCCCCAGCTCGAGCAGCCCGTTGATCGGGGCGACCGCCGCGGCCAGCGAATCGAAGTGCAGCACCACGACGCCGCGGGCCTTGGGCAAGGGGGTGAGGTGTAGGAGTGCTTCGGTCACGCAGCCGAGCGTGCCTTCTGCCCCGACGAACAGCTTACTCAGGTTGTAGGGGGAATTAGGGTAAAGACCCCGATCGCGGTCCCGTGCCTGCGCAACGCTGGGGGGCGTAGGCAGCAGCGCGGCGAACTCAGGCACGAACTCATCAAGGTTGTAGCCGCTGACGCGCCGCAGCACTCTGGGGAAGCGTGCGACGATCTCCTCGCGGTCCCGCGCAACGACCTGAGCGAGCGCGCGATGAAGATCTCCCAAGCGGCCCGGTGCTGCTTGTTGCAATTCAAGCTGCGCCGCATTTAACGGTTGTAGCGAAGCCAGTGAGCCATCGGACAAGACCGTTTGCAGCGCGATGACATGATCAACCGTCTTGCCGTGCAGCACCGAGCGCGAGCCGGCCGAGTTGTTGCCGATCATGCCCCCCAAATTGGCGCGGTTGCTGGTCGCCACGTCGGGGCCGAACTGCAGTCCATGCTGCGCCGCGGCGCGATTGAGTTGATCGAGCACGACCCCCGGCTGCACGCGCGCGGTGCGCGCTTGCGGATCGATTTCGAGGATCGCATTCATGTGCCGACTGAAGTCGAGCACCAGGCCGGGGCCGATCGACTGCCCCGAGAGACTGGTGCCTCCGCCCCGGCAAATTACGGGGATTTTCAGCTCTCGGCAAGCATTGATGGCCGTAACGACATCTTCCGTCGAGCGCGGCAGCACGACGCCGGCCGGCATGATCTGATACAGGCTCGCGTCGTTGGCGTAGAGCGCGCGGCGATGCTCGTCGAACCAGCTCTCGCCTTGGAGCCGTCCGGCGAGAAGCTGCGCCAGTTGTTCCGCCTGTTGCGTCGCCCGAGGCATGCTTTTGACGATTGTGAACCATCCCCCCAGCAAGAACGTAAACCGTAGCTCAACCAAATACTTGATCGGCTTCGGTTTGTTGGTACAGTCAAGAGATACGCCCTGGGCAGTGGCGTTCTTCGGCGACGAACATCATTGAGGCGTTGGTTTGCTAACAGGTCCAGGTCGCATGTCGAACGTTCGCCGCCCCGAGCCGGACGAAGTTGAGCATCTCTTGCGGAATGCTCAATTGCGCGATGAGCTCGAACCGTTTCTCGATGAAGCCGTGGAGTGCGTCAACGTGCTCCACGTGCCCACTCCGGTCGAGAACGAATACTTGGCTTCGATGCTGGCTTGGGAGCGGGCGCCGGTGCTGCCGATCGCCCGCTGGTTCGAGCCCGAAATGAAGCTCGCCCCGCCCGACACGCTCGACGAGATGGAGCTGCATCTCGCCCTGTGGGACGCGATTCAGCGGCTCTACTCGCAGCGGATCGTGCTCGAGTTTACCGACCACCTCTCCGATCGGGCCCTATATCGCCTGATCTTCCGCGACATTCTACCTTCGCCGGAAAAGAAGATCGATTCGCCGCACAACTATCTCCACTGGGATTGTTGCGACGCCTCGAACGATCCCGAACTCTGGCTGCGGTATTACGCGTCGGAAGAGGAGCGAAGCGAGTGGCTGTCGGCCGACCTTTCGCAAGCACTGCCGCCCCGCGAAGCAGCCCCCTACCTGCGTGAGCTGCCGAAACGGCCCATGTAGTGCCAGGCACGGGCGGGATTGCCCGGCTTTGCCTTGGGTAGATGCTTCTTCGGCACGCCCCGCGGCGTCCCCGCGCCTGCCGCATGCCGATCACGGTCCACCGTGTTTCACGGCCGGGCCCTTTCTACGGGAACGATTTCGCCGTTCCTGCGCGCACTCCGGCGCCGGGAGCCCGAGTTCCGCCCGCCGCGCCCTTGCGGTACACTGCGGCGGTTTCCCACCCCCTCTGTCGCCCCGCTTGCTTCGTTCATGGCGTCCGACCTGCGCATCGCCGTTTACATGGGTTCGTTCGATCCGCTGACCCTCGGTCACCTGAACGTGATCGAGCGGGCGGTCAAACTCGTCGACCGGCTGGTGGTCGGCGTGGGGATCAACACCGGCAAGCAGCCCTTGTTCACCATCGAAGAGCGGGTGGCGCTGCTGCAAGAAACCACCAGCAAGCTCCGCGGCGTCGAAGTGCGGCCGTTTACCGGGCTGGCGGTGAACTTTGTGCGGCAGTGCGGCGCCCGGGTGATGCTGCGGGGCGTGCGCTCGCTGACCGACATTGAGGCCGAGTTCACCATGACCCTGGCCAACCGGAAGCTCGACCCCGAAATCGAAACGATCTGGCTCACGGCCGACGACCAGTATTCACACGTCTCGAGCTCGCTAATCAAACAGATCGCCCCGCTGGCCGACGACGCCCAACTGGCCCGGTTCGTGCCGCAGGCCGTGGTGGCGGCGCTCCGCAAGAAAATTCAGCCCGGCGGCGAAAACGACGCGGCCGTGGGCGATTAGCCCCAGGCAAAACCGCCCCCCACAGACCCGCGGGGTGGCCGACTACGTAACGTATATTTGGACGGCGCTCCAAGACCGACCGCCGGTTGTGCAGGCAGGTCCTGGCTCTCCCCCTTTACCCAGAAAGATGGTTAAGCACCGCGCATGCAAACTTCCAATCCTGCTCTGAACTCGAACGTATTTCAGATCGAGTCGACCGCCGACAACGCGATGACCCTCGGGGGCACGGTCTGGAAGACGATCGCGCTGCTGACGGTCGCCAGCATCGCCGCCGGCGTGACCTGGATGCAGGTCGCGGCGTCGCCGAACCTGGTTCGCCCGCTCGCCATGGGCGGCCTGGTCATCGGCATGGTGATCGCCCTGATCACGATCTTCAAGCCGACCGTAGCCGCGTTCACCGCGCCGCTCTATGCCGCGGCCGAAGGTGTCGCGCTCGGGGCGATTTCGCAAGCGATTCAAGTGCAAAACATGCCAGGCATCGCGGCCCAGGCCGTGGGGCTGACCTTCGGCACGCTGGCCGTGATGCTGTTGGCCTATTCGTCGGGCCTGGTGCGGGCAACCGAGAAGTTCAAAATGGGCGTGGTCGCCGCGACCGGCGGCATTGCGATCGTCTACATCGGCAGCATGGTGCTGGGCCTCTTCGGCGTGCAGGTGCCGATGATCTTCTCGGCGAGTCCGATCGGCATCGCGTTCTCGCTATTCGTCGTCGTGATCGCGGCCCTGAATCTGGTGCTCGACTTCGACACGATCGACCGTGGCGTGGAGCAAGGGGCGCCGAAGTACATGGAGTGGTACTGTGCCTTCGCGCTGCTGGTGACGCTGGTCTGGCTGTACCTCGAGATCCTGCGTCTGCTCTCGAAGCTCCGCGGCCGCGACTAAGCCGGGCGTTTAGATCACAAAGAGACTCGCCGGGCCGGCCGTGATGAACGAGCCGGCCCGGATCGTTTGTAAGCGTTCGTGCCAGCGGACAAGGGATGGCTGGGGGCGGGCCGATAGGCGGGCCCCCAGTCTCGGCAACCGTGTGATCAACGCTGCCAGGCCCCGAGAACCGTGGTTCGCTGGGGGCTCGCTTTGCTCGACCCCAGGCACCCGTTCGCGCGACTCTAGCGATCGAAGCCGGACAGACTAAACGGCTCAGTTGTCCGAGGTTTCCGGGCCGCCGTTGCTGTGCTTCGCCAGATGCGAACGCAGATAGCGGGCACGCTCGACGTTGCGGTCGGCCGTGCCCAGTTGCGAGCCGCTGATCTTTTGCAGATGAGCCGGCTGCGTCTGGATGAAGAGCTCGTTGATCGTGGGGATCGGCAGGTCTTCGATCAGCCCCAGGTTCACGCCCATCCGCACGCTCGAGAGGAGCTGCATGGTCTCCTCGGAGCTGATGGTTTGCGCCGAGCGGAGCGTGCCGTAGGCGCGGCTCACGCGGTCGAACAAGCGATCGTGGTCCTCGCGGACGAGGAACTCGCGGGCACGCCGCTCGTAGTCGATGAGCACCGGCACCACGTCGCTCACCTGCTTGATGAGCTCTTCCTCGCTGCGGCCCAGGGTGATCTGGTTGCTCACCTGATAGAAATCGCCCATGGCCTGCGAGCCTTCGCCATAGAGGCCGCGGACGGCCAGGCTGATCTTTTGCAGGCTGCGTAGCACCTTGTCGATCTGCCGCGTTTCCTTGAGCGCCGGCAGGTGCAGCATCACGCTGACGCGCATGCCAGTGCCGACGTTCGTGGGGCAGGCGGTGAGGAAGCCGAGCGACGGGTGATAGGCGAACACGGCGTGCGCGCCGATCAGGTCGTCGAGGTGGCTGATCCGCTGCCAGGCGTTCATCAAGTCGAGGCCGCTGTGCATGACCTGCATGCGCAGATGATCCTCTTCGTTGATCATCACGCTGACCTGCTCGCCGGGATCGATGGCCACGCCGCGGGCGCCATGGCTCTCGGCATGCTCGCGGCTGATGAGCTGCCGCTCGACCAGGAACTGCCGATCGATGCCTTCGAGCTCGCCGACGTTCAGGTAGGTGAGGGCGCCCGAATCGCGCACGGCCATCACCGGTTCGCGGAGCAGCTTTTCCACCGCGCCGCGGTCACGATCGCTCGCCTTGGAGATGAACGGGTAGTCGGCCAGATTACGAGCCAGGCGAATGCGCGAACTGATCACGATGTCCGACTCGGGGCCGGAACCACGCAACCATTCGCCGCTCGAGCGGGCTAGTTCGTCGAGTTTCACGTCTTTGGCGCTCGCAACCGATGCCGCAATCTCAATCTTACCGACGCACTGAGCCCCGGGCTCTTCGAACCCACGATTCCGGCTCCTTCGCCGAGCTGCTAAGCGCTCGGCGGTGAAGCTTGCGCCTCGAGCCGGCGAATCTCATCGCGCAGCTCTTTGGCTTTTTCATAGTCTTCATCCGCCACCGCCGACTGCATGTCACGCCGCAGGCGGATCAGGTTCGTCCAGGGCTCCGTGCCCTCGGGAAACCGGGCGCTCTTCTTACCGCGGTTCTCATGATCGCCATGAATGTTGACGATGAGCGGCTCAATTTCCTTGGCGAAGCACACGTAGTCGTGCGCACAACCCAAACGCCCCTGGTTACGGAACTCGAAAAACGTAATCCCGCATACCGGGCAGGCCCGCTGATCGAGCCGCGCAAGGTCTTCCGCCGCTTGACCGACGGCCAATTGCTGCGCGAGCGCTCCGGCGATTCCGGCCGCTTGCCCCGCCTGATCGGCGCCGGGCTGGGTCAGGTAGTCGCGGGCATGCTCCTCACAAAGGTGCAATTCCTCGGGCTTGCTGCCGCCGGTCAGCTCCGTGATGTGGAAGGTCGCTTGCTTTTCGCAACGCTGGCAACGCATGGAACGACCGCACCAAGAACTGAGGGGAGACGGCCGCTGGAGGGGCTGCCTCGGAAGCGCTTCGCCGCCTGGGGAAACGGGACGCCCGTAGGGCTCCAACACGGGCGTCGTCGTTTCGTAAGTCGATATGCTGAAAGGATTCTAACGGGGTACCCCCGGGTGTCAAGCTGAACTCCGGCCAGCGCCGCACGTGCTAACCTATAGGAGCGTCGATAGTTACTCGCGGTCGAGGCAACGTTGTGAGCGCCCCCGCCAGGGTGCTAAGCTGGGCCTCACGCAGGGGTGAATGCGTCCACGGTGAGTGGCGACCGCGAACCGGCGGCCCATAATCGCCCACACCCTATGCCCGCCAGGCGGCGGCCCGGCCAAGCTCGAGTTGTTCCTGCCTCTTTCGTTTCCTCTGGGTCATCGATGTCCCACTTGCCAGACTTCGCCGCATTTACCCAGTTGGCCGCCGGCCACGGGCTGGCCCCTGTCTATCGCCGCCTGACCGCAGACACGCTGACCCCGGTTTCCGCCTTCCACAAAATCGACACGGGCAGTTGCGCCTGCCTGTTCGAGAGCGTGGTCGGGGGCGAAAAGGTGGGCCGCTATAGCTTTCTGGCGAGCGACCCCTTCCTCGAAATCGAAGCCCGCGGCTCAAAGGTGACGGTGCGCGACGCCGGGGGCACGCAGGAGTTCGAGAGCCCCAACCCCATCGAAGAGTTGCGTGCCCGAGTGGCCAAGCTCAAGGCGGCCACGCTGCCGGAATTGCCTCCGTTCACCAGCGGCGCGGTGGGCTACGCCGGCTACGACGTGGTGCGTTACACCGAGCGGCTGCCGAACGCGCCGACCGACGATCGCGGGCTACCGGACCTGGCGTTCGCGTTCTACGACCGGATGATCGTGTTCGACAACGTCAACAAGACGCTCGTCGTGGTGGCCATGGCCCGCCTCGACCTGTTTGGCGATGATCTGCGCGGCGCCTACGAAGACGCCTGCCGACGAATCGACGAAACGGTCGCGCGGCTCGAATCGCCCGAGCCGACGCTCCGCACGGCCGACATCGACCCGCGGCGGACGCCCAAGATCGCCTACGAGTCGAACTTCTCGCAGCCTGACTTCGAGGCCGCGGTGCGCAAGTGCGTCGAGTACATTCGCGCCGGCGATATCTTCCAAGTAGTCATCAGCCAGCGACTGAAGCTCAAGATTCACGTCCACCCGTTCGAGATCTACCGCACGCTGCGGATCGTGAACCCCAGCCCGTTTATGTTCTACCTGCGGACGCCCAGCGTGACGCTGGTCGGCAGTTCGCCCGAGGTGATGGTCCGCGTGGTCGAGGGGCAGATCACCGTTCGCCCCTTGGCAGGCACCCGCCCCCGCGGCGGCAGCGAGGAAGAAGACCGCCGGCTGGCCGAGGAGCTGCTGGCCGATCCCAAGGAGCGGGCAGAGCACGTCATGCTCGTCGATCTGGGGCGCAACGATGTGGGCCGTGTCGCCCGCTTCGGTTCGGTCGCCCTATCGGACATCATGACGATCGAACGCTATAGCCATGTGATGCACATCACCTCGAACGTCAACGGCCAACTCGCCGACGGCAAAGACGCCTTCGACGCTTTGCGGGCCTGTCTGCCGGCCGGCACCGTTTCGGGCGCGCCCAAGGTACGGGCGATGGAGATCATCGACGAACTCGAGCCCCACCGCCGCGGTCCCTATGCCGGCGCGGTCGGCTATGTCGACTACTCCGGCAACATGGACACCTGCATCGCGCTGCGGACCATGGTGGTGCAAGGCAACACGGCGTACGTTCAGGCCGGCGCCGGCATCGTCGCCGACAGCGTTCCCTCGGCTGAGTATCAGGAAACGCTGAACAAGGCCCGCGGCCTGCTCAAGGCGATTGAACTGGCGGAGCAGCGCGGGGCCGGTTAGTCGTTCCCGGTCGCTCGATGACTCGTCTGCCCCGAGGATTGACCCGGGCTTCTGGGGGGGCCAAGCTATCGGCTTCCCGCCTTTGCTTGCCCGCCTCGAGGATCCCTGCCGTGCGCCTGCTCGCTTCGCTCGTCTGCTGGAGTTTCCTGGCCGCCGTTTGCTCACCTCTGGCGGCGGCCCCGCCCGAGCCGCTCCCCGGCACGGCCCGCCTCACGCTCCAGGGCGACATCGCCAGCCAGATGATCGACGGCGTCGATCGCTTCCTGCTCCGCGAAACAGCGGCCTCGGTCGCCGAGCGCGAACAGCACTACCAGCGCGACTTCTCGTCGCCGGAGAAATACACAGAATCGCTTGCGCCCAATCGTGCCCGGCTGGCGAAGATCCTCGGCGTGGTGGATCAGCGGAGCGGCGGTGCGCCGGAGGTGATCTCAAATGTTGGGGAGCAGGAGCTGCAAGGCAACGGCTACGTCGTTCGTCGCATTCGCTGGCCCGTGTTCCGCGGCGTACATGGCGAAGGCCTGTTGCTCTCTCCGACGGGTGGCATCAAGGCGCACGTCGTAGTAATTCCCGACGTTCGCCAGAATCCCGAAATGCTGGCGGGCATCTTGCCGCCGCTGCCTGCCGCGGCGCAAACCGCCCGACGGCTGGCCGAGGCCGGCTGCGAAGTGATCGTGCCGACGATCATCGATCGCGAGACGGATCTCTCGGCCGACATCGGCGGAGCTCGCCAGACAGGGCAGCCCAACCGCGAGTTCATCTACCGCCCCGCGTTCGAGCTGGGCCGCCACCCCTTAGGCTACGAGGTACAAAAGGTGCTCGCGGCCGTCGATTGGTTCACGCAATCTCCCCGCTCCGCGTGTCCGGTGGCTGTGTGCGGCGCTGGCGAAGGCGGAGCGATCGCCCTGTTCGCCGCCGCGCTCGATCCACGCATCGAGGCGTGCGAGGTGAGCGGCTACTTCGGCCCGCGCGAGAACCTGTGGCAGGCGCCGATCGACCGCAATGTCTTTGGCTTGCTCGAGCAATTCGGCGACGCCGAACTCGCGGCCATGATCGCCCCGCGCACGCTGATCGTCGAGCTCGCCGAAATTCCCCCCTGGAAGAGCGAGCAGGGCAAGACCCCGGGTTTGCTCGAACCTGTCGCCGACGCCGCGGCAAAGTCCGAAGCTGACCGGGCACGAACGCTTGTTAGCCGGTTGCCGGCCGCCGCAGAGTTTCTGAAAGTGATCCCGGCCGAAAGCCCGGAGAACGCAGGCACGACCGCGATCGCGGCGCTGGTCAACAGCTTGGGCATTGAAGCAGATGTCCCCGTCGGGACCGCTCCGACCACAACCAATTGGTCGGGCTCCGTTCAAGACCGCCGCCAGCGTCAGTTCGACGAGCTCGTTGCCGACACCCAGTGGCTGCTGCGTGAGGGGGAGTTCACCCGCGAAAAGTTTTGGGCCAAGGCGGATCGGGGCTCGCGTTCCGTCGAGAAGTGGAAAGAGACGACCAAGCCCTATCGCGACTACTTCCGCGATCAGGTGATCGGCCGCTTCGATCAGCCGCTGCTGCCGGCGAACGTGCGTACCCGCAAGATCTATGACCAGCCGACCTATGCCGGCTACGAAGTGGTAATGGATGTCTTCCCGGATGTCATCGCCTACGGCATTCTGCTGCTCCCCAAGGACATCGCTCCGGGCGAACGGCGGCCGGTGGTGGTTTGTCAGCACGGGCTCGAGGGGCGGCCGCAGGACGTGGCCGATCCGGCGAGGGACGAAGCGGCTTACCACCAGTATGCCTGCCGGCTGGCTGAGCGGGGCTTCGTCACCTATGCGCCGCAGAACATCTACATCTTTCAAGACCGCTTCCGCACCCTGCAGCGCAAGGCCAATCCGCTCGGCAAAACGCTCTTCTCGATCATGGTTCCGCAGCACCAGCAAGCGACCGACTGGCTGGCTGGCCTACCGTTTGTCGATCCGCAGCGCATCGCCTTCTACGGCCTCTCCTACGGCGGCAAAACAGCCATGCGCGTGCCGGCGCTCGTCGACCGCTATTGCCTGTCGATCTGCTCGGCCGATTTCAACGAGTGGGTGTGGAAGAACGCCTCACTCCGCAGCCCCTATAGCTATGCCGGCATGCACGAGTACGAGATCTTCGAGTGGGACCTCGGCAGCACCTTCAACTACGCGGAGATGGCCGGGCTGATTGCCCCAAAACCGTTTATGGTCGAGCGCGGCCACCGCGACGGCGTGGCGCCGGACCACACGGTGGCCTACGAGTTCGCCAAGGTGCGGCTGCTCTATGCCGACCTCAAGATCCCCGAGCGCACGGAGATCGAATTCTTCGACGGCCCGCACACCATCAACGGCGTCGGCACATTCGACTTCCTGCACCGGCATCTGAACTGGCCGAAGCGAGATTAGGTGTTCCGGCTCCTTGTAGGGTGCGTCAAGCGCAGCGCGGACGCACCAATGGTGCGCAATTCAGTCCCCGGCGAGCGGCCGGCGTAAGCCGGCTGACCCTGCGTTGCTAAGCGATGCCGGCGCGGAATCCGTCGGCCAGCTTACGCTGGGCCGCTCGCCAGAACGGCTCACAGCAAGACAATCGCCCAGCCTGCGTTCAACGCTTCGCTGAACGTCACCCTACGCGAACGACTAGCCGCAACGCGACCTGCTAAGTGTCCTATCAGCAATTCGTGGCCCTTCATCCGGAGCGGCAAAACCACCGCTTTCGCCGAGAATTTCTCTGCTCTCGCGAGCAACTGGGCAAGCTTCGCAAGCGTGGAAAGTAAATCGCAATGGATTCATCTTGCCTCCCCTGGCAGCGCTAACGATACTACAAGGTGGCGGAAGAGTATTGCCGGGCGAGGGATCGACGGCTACCACGGCGGAGACGGATCGTACCGCATCGCCAGCCCGTCCTAACCAGAGCCCGCCTC
>JAESFN010000344.1_pt1 | contig 50906 bp, 51 predicted proteins | sample 9269411 | NCBI WGS metagenome assembly JAESFN01 (sample SAMN14505399, study PRJNA617100) | algae metagenome | isolation source: Iphinoe sp. HA4291-MV1 and co-occurring heterotrophs from trail next to... | place: USA: Maunawili Falls, Hawaii | collected 2009-07-25
CGTGCGGCGGCTGGTGGACACCGCGGTGGACCGGTTCGGCACCATCACCGGGCTGGTCAACTCGGCCTACTCGCACCCCGGGTTCCACGATCTGCTGGAGACCCCGGACAAGCAGCTGCGGCGGTCGCTGGATGTCATCCTGTTCGGCACCCTCGAGGTGACCCGGGCGGTGGTCCCGCACATGAAGGCCACCGGCCGGGGTTCGGTGGTGAACGTGGGCACCATGACCACCCGCAAGCCGTTGCGCGGCGAGGGCGGCTACGCGGTGGCCAAGGCGGCGCTGCACTCGGCCACCCAGTTCCTCGCCCTGGAGCTGGGCGAGCACGGCATCCGGGCCAACCAGGCGATCATGGGCTGGCTGGACGGCCCCGGGGTCCGGTACTACCTGAAGTTCACCGCCGACCAGCGCGGGACCACCGAGCAGGAGGTCTACGACGAGATCGCCGCCCGCATCCCGGTCGGCCGGATCCCCACCGACGAGGCCTGCGCCGGGGCAGTGCTGTTCCTGCTCTCCTCGCTGGCCTCGGAGGTCACCGGGGCCGTCCTGGACGTCAACGGAGGGGAATACCTGCCGTGAGCCGTGGCGTAGATCTAGTCGTGGAGTCGGTGCACGTGGAGATCGGCGCGCCGGCCCGGTTCGTCTGGGACGTCCTGGTCGACTACCCCCGCTACCCGGACTGGAACCCCTACACCGTCGCCGTGCGGACCACTCTGGCGGTCGGTGACCCGATCGACCTGACCCTGCCCAACCCGGACGGCTCGCCCGGGACGTTCGTCAACCGCGAGTACATCCGGATCGTCGACCCGCCCCACCACCTGCGCTACGACACCGGCACCGAGCTACCCGGCATCTTCGCCGTCCGGGACCAGTGGATCACCGCCCTGGGCGAGGACCGGTGCGGCTACCACACCACCGACACCTTCAGCGGCGAGTACGCGGAGCTGGTCATGGCCCGGACCGGCGCCTGGGTGAAGGACGGCTTCGACGCGGTGGCGCACGCCCTGCGCGACCGGGCCGAGATGCTCTGGGCGGTCGCTACCGCCCGGTGAAGTGGGGCGCGCGCTTCTCGGCGAACGCGCGCGGCCCCTCCTTGGCGTCGGCGCTGGCGAATACCGCCATCCCGAGCTTGGCCTCGATCGCGAACGCGTCGTTCTCCGCCATGCCCTCGGTCTCCCGGATCGTGCGCAGGATGGCCTGGACGGCGACCGGCCCGTTCGCGGCGATCAGCTCGGCCAGCTCCAGCGCCCGGGTCAGCGCCTCGCCGTCGGGTACCACGTGCCCGATCAGGCCGATCCGCAGCGCCTCCTCGGCGGTGACGTGCCGGCCGGTGAGCAGCAGGTCCGCCGCCACCGTGTACGGGATCTGCCGGGGCAGCCGGACGGCGGAACCGCCCAGCGGGAACAGCCCCCAGCGGGCCTCGGAGACCCCGAACCGGGCGCTCGCCCCGGCCACCCGGATGTCGGTGGCCTGGAGGATCTCGGTGCCGCCGGCGATCGCGAAGCCCTCCACGGCCGCGATCAGCGGCTTGCTCAGCCGGCGGCCCTTGAGCAGCGGCTCGATCACCGAGAGGTCCCAGCCGGCGGCCGTGTCGTTGGCCCGGTCCCCGGGGTGGCTGGTGGTCATCGCCTTGAGGTCCGCACCCGCGCAGAACGTGCCGCCCGCGCCGGTGAGGATGCAGGCCTTGATCTCCGGGTCGTCGTCCACCGTGTCCCAGGCGTCCTTCATGATCGCCATCATCGGACCGGACAGTGCGTTCCGGGCCTCCGGACGGTTCATCGTGACGATGAGGACCGCGCCCCGGCGCTCGACCAGGCAGTGCGGATGGGTGTCTTCGGTCGTCTCGGTCGCCACAGTCGCTCCTGATCTCGGCCCGGCCCTTGTTCGAAACGATAACATGTTCTAGTTTTCTGGAATGGCGCTGAACATCGCGGATCTGCTCGAACACGCGGTCGACCTCGTCCCCGACCGGACCGCCCTGGTCTGCGGCGAGCGTTCGGTGACCTACGCCGAGCTGGAGGCGAACGCCAACCGGCTGGCCCACCACCTGGCCGAACACGGCGTCACCCGGGGCTCGCACGTGGGCGTGCAGTGCCAGAACTCGATCGAGGCGGTGCAGGCCATCCTGGCCGCCTACAAGCTGCGTGCGGTGCCGATCAACGTCAACTTCCGCTACGTCGAGAACGAGTTGCGGTACCTGTTCGACAACGCCGACCTGGTGGCGCTGGTGCACGACCGGGCCTACACCGACCGGGTCGACGCCGTCCTGCCGGACGCCCCGCTGCTGCGGCACCGGGTGGTGCTGGACGACGGCAGCGAGGACAGCAGAGCCACGCCCGTGCCGGACGGGCACGGGGTGGACTACGACGCGGCGCTGGCCGCCGGCTCGCCGGAGCGGGACTTCGGCGAGCGCAGCGGCGACGACACCTACGTGCTCTACACCGGTGGCACCACCGGCATGCCCAAGGGCGTGCTGTGGCGGCACGAGGACGTCTGGCGGGCGCTGGGCGGGGGGATCGACTTCCTCAGCGGCGAGCCGCTGGCCGACGAGTGGCAGCAGTCCCGGGCCGGGAAGGACTTCGCCCTGGTCCGGTTGTGCCTGCCCCCGCTGATCCACGGGGCCGCACAGTGGTCGGTGCTCCCCGCGCTGTTCGGCTGCGGCACCGTGGTGCTGATACCCCGGTTCGACGCCGACGAGGCGTGGCGGGCGATCGCCCGCCACCGGGTCAACGTGGTGACCATGGTCGGCGACGCGATGGCCCGGCCGCTGATCGAGGCCTACGACCCGGACCGCTACGACGCCTCGTCGCTGTTCGCGATGTCCAGCCACGCCGCCCTGTTCTCCCGGGCGGTGCAGGAACGGATCCTGGCCGCGCTGCCGAACGTGCTGCTCACCGACGCGGTCGGGTCGTCCGAGGGTGGCTTCAACGGCATCCAGCAGGTGGCCAAGGACGGTGAGTCGACCGGCGGGCCCCGGGTCAAGCCGGGCTCGGACGTGATCCTCATCGACGACGACGGCCGGCGGGTGCCACCGGGGTCCGGCGGTGTCGGCCGGGTCGGTCGATCGGGTTGCATACCGTTCGGCTACTACAAGGACCCGGAGAAGACCGCCCGGCTGTTCGTCGAGGTCGAGGGGGTGCGTTACTCGGTGCCCGGGGACTACGCGCGGATGGAGACCGACGGCACCATGACCCTGCTCGGCCGGGGCAACGTGTCGGTCAACACCGGCGGGGAGAAGGTGTTCCCGGAGGAGGTCGAGGGCGCACTGAAGTCGCATCCGGACGTGTTCGACGCCATCGTGATCGGCGTCCCGGACGAGCGGCTGGGCCAGCGGGTGGGCGCGGTGGTCGCCCCGCGCCCGGGTGCCCGCCCCGACCTGCCCACCCTGGACAAGCACGTGCGGGCCACCCTGGCCGGCTACAAGGTGCCCCGGTCGCTCTGGCTGGTGGACGAGATCCAGCGCTCGCCCAGTGGCAAACCCGACTACCCGTGGGCGCAACGGCATGCCACCACACACGAGCCGGTCTGATGCGTACCGAACTCTGCGAGCGCTTCGGCATCGAACACCCGATCTTCGGCTTCACCCCGTCCGAGCACGTCGCGGCCGCGATCAGCAAGGCCGGCGGGCTGGGCGTGCTCGGCGCCGTCCGGTTCAACGACCCGGACGAGCTGGAGCAGGTGCTCGGCTGGATGGACGAGCACACCGACGGCCATCCCTACGGCGTGGACATCGTCATGCCGGCCACCGTGCCCACCGAGGGCACCCAGGTGGACCTGGACGCGCTGATCCCGGCCGAACACCGCGAGTTCGTGGACCGCACCCTGGAGGCGCTGGGCGTGCCGAAGCTGCCGGACGGCCAGGGCCGGGCCGGCGTGCTCGGCTGGCTGCACTCGGTGGCCCGCTCACACGTCGACGTGGCCCTCAAGCATCCGATCGCGCTGATCGCCAACGCGCTCGGCTCGCCGCCACCGGACGTGATCGCCCGCGCGCACGAGGCCGGCGTCCCGGTGGCGGCACTGGCCGGGACGGCCGCGCACGCCGTCCGGCACGTCGACGCCGGGGTGGACATCGTGGTCGCCCAGGGCTACGAGGCCGGCGGGCACACCGGGGAGATCGCCGGCATGGTGCTGGTGCCCGAGGTGGTCGACGCGGTGGGGGCGCGGGCCCCCGTGCTGGCCGCCGGCGGGATCGGCACCGGCCGGCAGATCGCCGCCGCGCTGGCCCTGGGCGCCGCCGGTGCCTGGATGGGGTCGGCCTGGCTGACCACCAGCGAGTACAACCTGAGCATTCCCGCCTCGGCCACCCAGGGCGCGCTGCTGGCCGCGACCTCCTCGGACACCGTCCGCTCCCGGGCCTACACCGGCAAGCCGGCCCGGCTGCTCAAGACCCGGTGGACGCAGGCCTGGGACGCCCCGGACGCGCCCTCCCCGCTGCCCATGCCGTTGCAGAACATCCTGGTCAGCGAGGCGCACGAGCGGATCCACCGGTCCGGTGACCCGTCCGTGGTGGCCATGCCGGTCGGCCAGATCGTCGGCCGGCTCACCGAGGTACGGCCCACCGCCGAGGTGATGGCCGACCTGCTCGGTGAGCTCGAGGCCACCCTGGCCCGGCTGTCCGACCTGCGGTAACGGCCGCTCAGCGCAGCCGGTCGCCCAGGTCCACCAGGTTGCGGGTGGCGCCGCCGAGGGCGAACTCCTGGCGCTTGGCGGCGGTGAAGTAGCGGTGCAGCGGGTGGTCGACGTCGATCCCGACGCCGCCATGCAGGTGCACCGCGGTGTGCGCCACCCGATGGCCGGCGTCGGCGGCCCAGAACGCCGCGGTGGCCAGCTCGGTCCCGGCCGGCCGCCCGGTGGCCAGCCGCCAGGCGGCCTGCCAGAGGGTGAGGCGGATGCCCTCGACGTCCAGGTAGGCCTCGGCCAGCCGCTGGGACACGGCCTGGAAGGCGCCGATGGGGCGGCCGAACTGCTCCCGGGTGCGGGTGTACTCGGCGGTCAGCTCCAGGGCCCGCTCGGTGATGCCCAGCTGGAGCGCGCACCGGCCCAGGGTCTCCCGCTCGGCGAGGAAGCCGGCGGCACCCTCGCCCAGCCGCCGGTCCGCGCCGACCGCGACGTCGTCGAGCTCCAGCCGGCCCGCGCTGTCCAGGTCCACGATGCGCTGGCGAGCCACCGTGACCCCCGGGTCGTCCGGGGCCACCAGGAACACCGACGAACCGGCCGGGACCAGGAACAGGTCGGCCACCGGCGCCGCCGGCACCACGTCCACCGCGCCGCTCAGCACCCAGCCGGAGCCCTCCGCGCGGGCCGCGATCGCATCGGACGGCGCGGGCGCCAGGATCACCCGGCCGGCGGCGGCGGGGGCGGCCCAGCGCTCCCGCTGGGCGTCCGTGCCGAACTCGGCCACCGCCGCCGCGCCCAGCGCGATCGAGCCCAGGTACGGCGCCGGGGCGACCGCCCGACCCAGCTCGACGAGCACGGCGCACTGCTCCAGCGGGCCGAACCCGGCCCCGCCGATGGACTCCGGCAGGGCGGCGGAGAGCACTCCGGCGTCGGCCAGCGCGGCCCAGAGCTCGGGATCGAACCGGTCGGAACCGTCCTCCAGCTTGCGCAGCCGGTCCTGGCTGGCCAGGTCGGTGGCGATCCGGCGGACCAGCGCGGCCAGGTCGGCCTGCGCCTCGGTGGGCGAGAAGTCCATGTCGCGCTCCTATCGCCGGTGGATCGGTTGACCGAGGGCGGCGGCCGCGATGATGTCGCGCTGCACCTCGTTGGTGCCGCCGCCGAAGGTGAGGATCAGCGCGGTGCGGTGCGCGCGCTCGAGCCGGCCGGCCAGCAGGGCACCGGGGGAGCCGGTGCGGACCGCGGCGGCCGGGCCGAGGACCTCCAGCAGCAGCCGGTAGGCCTCGGTGGCGAACTCGGTGCCGAAGACCTTGGTGGCCGAGGCGGCGGCCGGCCCGGGGGAGCCGCCGGACGAGGCGATCCGCCAGCCCTGCAGCTTGAGGAACTCGGTCCTGGCGTGCACCCGGGCCAGGTGCACCCGCACCCACTCCCGCTCGATCGCCCCGGTCTTCCGGGCCCACTCGGTGACCTCGCGCAGCGCGGAGGCGAGCGGGGCGGCGGAGGTGAGCGCGACCCGTTCGTGGTTGAGCTGGTTGGTGATCAGGCCCCAGCCCCGGTTGACCTCGCCGACCACCGAGGACGCCGGCACCCGGACGTCGGAGTAGTAGGTGGCGCTGGTGCCGACCCCGGTGACCGTGCGCACCGGGGTCCAGGAGAACCCGGGGGCGTCGGTGGGCACGATGAGCACCGAGATGCCCTTGTGCGGCGGCGCGTCCGGGTCGGTGCGGCAGGCCAGCCAGACGTAGTCGGCGTGCTGGATCAGGCTGGTCCACATCTTCTGGCCGTTGATCACGAAGCTGTCGTCGTCCCGCTCGGCCCGGGTGCGCAGCGAGGCCAGGTCGGTGCCGGCCTCGGGCTCGGAGTAGCCGATGGCGAAGTGCAGCTCGCCCCGGGCGATCCGGGGCAGGAAGTGCTGCTTCTGCTCCGGCGTGCCGAAGCGCATGATCGTCGGGCCGATGGTGTTCAGGGTGAGGAACGGGACCGGGACCCCGGCCACCGCCGCCTCGTCGGTGAAGATCAGCTGATCGAGCAGCGGCCGTTCCTGGCCGCCGTACTCGCGCGGCCAGCCGAGCGTCAACCAGCCGTCCGCGCCGAGCTGCCGGACGACCTCCCGGTAGGCTCCGCCGCTGCCGTACTCGCCTTCCCCAGAGGTGAGGTCGGCCCGGCGCTCCGGCGTCATCAACCGGTCGAAGTACGAGCGCAGTTCGGCGCGCAGCGCCTCCTGCTCCGAGCTGAACGCGAAGTGCATACGGCTCTCCGTTCGGCGACCCTGACGGGTAGTTAACTGTAACGCGTTCTAGCGAGCTTGATAACGCTTCGTTGCTGTTGAGCACTCTACCGATGGTCGAGTTTGACGCTGAACGAGAACCAGTTCTAGCATTCTCTCCCATCCCGTGGCCAGCCGCCGGGGTAACTCGCGAGGGGAGCGCCATGCCGGACGGAAGCCTGCGCGGTCGGGTGGCCGTGGTGACCGGGGCCGGCGCCGGGCTGGGCCGGGCGGAGGCGCTCGCCCTCGCCGCCCAGGGGGCCGACCTGGTCCTCAACGACCTCGGCGCGGTGGACGAGGTGATCGCGGAGATCGAGGCGCTCGGTTCGCGGGCGGAGCGGGTGATCGGCGACATCTCCGAGCGGGCCACCGCCGACGCCCTGCTGGACACCGCCCTGAACAAGCTCGGCGGCCTGCACATCGTGGTCAACAACGCCGGCATGGTCCGCGACCGGATGGTGTTCGGGCTCTCCGACGCCGACTGGGACGACGTGCTCCGGGTGCACCTGCGCGGCCACTTCCTGCTCTGCCGGGGCGCGGCGGCCCACTGGCGGGCGGAGACCAAGGCGGCCGGCGGGCCGGTGTACGGGCGGGTGGTGAACACCGCCTCGGAGGCGTTCCTGCTCGGCCCACCCGGCCAGGCCAACTACGCGGCGGCCAAGGCCGGGATCGTGGCGCTCACCGTGTCCACCGCCCGGGCGGTACAGCGGTTCGGGGTCACCGCCAACGCGATCTGCCCCCGGGCGCGGACCGCGATGACGGCGGACGTGTTCGGCGCCGCGCCCACCGACGGTCCCGACCCGCTGGGCACCGGGCACGTCGCCCCGCTGGTCGCCTACCTGGCCTCCCCGGAGGCCGCCGCGATCAGCGGCCAGGTGTTCGTGGTGCACGGCGGGAAGGTCGCGCTGCTCGCCCCGCCGACCATCGAGCACCGGTTCGCGGCGGCGGGGGAGCAGTGGAGCCACACCGAGCTGGCCGACCAGCTGGGTGGCTACTTCGCCGACCGTGACCCCGAGCGGATGTTCTCCGCGACCGAGGTGCTGTCTCTGTGAGGCTGGACGGGAAGGTCGCGCTGATCACCGGCGCCGCCCGGGGCCAGGGCGCGGCCGCGGTCCGCCGGTTCGTGGCGGAGGGCGCGCGGGTGCTGGCGGCCGACGTGAACGACGACGCCGGCGCGGCCCTGGCCGCCGAGACCGGCGCCACCTACCGGCACCTGGACGTGCGGGAGGAGGGCGACTGGGCGGCCGCCGTGCGCGCCGCCACCGACACCTTCGGCCGGCTGGACGTGCTGGTGAACAACGCCGGGGTGCTGCACTTCAGCGCGCTCACCGACACCACCCTGGACGACTACCTGCGGGTGATCTGGGTCAACCAGATCGGCACCTTCCTGGGCATGCGGGCCGCCGCCCCGGCGCTCAAGGCCGCCGGGGGCGGCTCGATCGTCAACGTGTCCTCGATCGAGGGCCTGGCCGCGGCCCCGTTCCTCACCGCGTACACCGCCAGCAAGTTCGCCATCCGGGGCATGACCAAGGTCGCCGCGCTGGAGCTGGGGCCGGACGGTGTCCGGGTCAACTCGGTGCACCCCGGGATGATCGACACCCAGATGATCAGTGACGCGGTGGGGGCGGAGGTCGACCTGAGCCCGGTCGCGCGGCGGCTCGCGCTGCGCCGGATGGGCCGGGTCGAGGACATCGCGGAGCTGGTGGTGTTCCTGGCCAGCGACGAGAGCGGCTACTGCACCGGGGCCGAGTTCGTCGCCGACGGTGGCGCCACCGCCACCCATGTGTTGAACGTCACCTGAGGCGTGGCCGGGTCGTTGAATTTCTCACGCAGGGGAGGTCGCCGTGACCCAAGGGAGTAGCCGGGCATCCAGCGTGGGCGCGGACTTCCCGGGAGTGCGCGCCCTGCGCCAGGTCGGGAACCTGACCACGCTGGCCTGGATGGTGCTGCGCGCGCTGCCCGGGCGGCCGTTCCAGGGCCGGGAGTTCCTCCAGCAGGCCTGGTTCTTCGCCTCGGTGACGATCCTGCCGACCGCGCTGGTGTCGGTGCCGTTCGGTGCGGTCATCGTGCTGCAGCTGGGTTCGCTGACCCAGCAGATCGGGGCCCAGTCGTTCACCGGGGCGGCCAGCGCGCTGGCCATCCTGCAGCAGGCCAGCCCGTTGATCACCGCGTTGCTGGTGGCCGGGGCCGGCGGCTCGGCGATGTGCGCGGACATCGGCGCCCGCACCATCCGCGAGGAGATCGACGCCCTGCAGGTGCTCGGTGTCGACCCGGTGAAGCGGCTCATCGTGCCCAGGGTGCTCGGCGCGATGTTCGTGTCGGTGCTGCTCAACGGCCTGGTCAGCGTGGTCGGTGTGCTCGGCGGCTACTTCTTCAACGTGGTCATGCAGGGCGGCACCCCGGGCGCCTACCTGGCCAGCTTCAACGCCCTCGCGCAGCTCCCGGACCTGTTGATCAGCGAGTTCAAGGCGCTGCTGTTCGGCTTCGTGGCCGGTGTGGTCGCCGCCTACCGGGGGCTGAACCCCGGCAGCGGCCCGAAGGGCGTGGGTGACGCGGTCAACCAGGCGGTGGTGATCACGTTCCTGCTGCTGTTCCTGATCAACCTCGTGCTGACCGGGATCTACCTGCAGGTCGTCCCCCCGAAGGCGCTCTGACATGGCGCCCTCCCGATTCGACCTGAGCAAGGTCGCCGCCCGCGCGGTGGACACCCGGGCCAACGCGATGGCCGACATGGGCTGGCAGCTGGCCTTCTACGGCCGGGCCGTGGCGAACACCCCGCAGGCGCTGCGCAAGTACCCGAAGGAGACGCTGCGGCTGCTGGCCGAGGTGTGCTTCGGCTCGGGCGGGCTGGCCCTGATCGGCGGCACGCTCGGCGTGATGATCGGCATGACCTTCTTCACCGGGGCCGTCGTCGGGCTGCAGGGCTACTCGTCGCTGGAGCAGCTCGGCACCGCCGCCCTGACCGGGTTCATTTCGGCCTACTTCAACACCCGCGAGGTGGCGCCGCTGTCCGCCGGCCTGGCCCTGTCGGCCACGGTGGGCTGCGGGTTCACCGCCCAGCTGGGCGCGATGCGGATCTCCGACGAGATCAACGCGCTCGAGGTGATGGCGGTGCAGAGCCTGCCCTACCTGGTCACCACCCGGGTGATCGCCGGCTTCGTCGCGGTCGTCCCGCTGTACGTGGTGGGCCTGCTGTCGTCGTACCTGGCGTCCCGGCAGACCACGGTCTGGTTCTACGGCCAGTCCGGCGGCACCTACGACCACTACTTCCACCTGTTCCTGCCGCCCGGGGACGTGCTCTGGTCGCTGGGCAAGGTGATGGTCTTCTCGCTGTTCGTGATCCTGGCGCACTGCTACTACGGCTACACCGCCCGCGGCGGGCCGGCCGGGGTGGGCGTCGCGGTGGGTCGGGCGGTGCGTACCTCGATCGTGCTGATCGTGGTCACCGACTTCTTCCTGAGCCTGGCGATCTGGGGCTCCACCGTCTCGGTCAGGATCGCCGGATGAAGATCGGCTACGACCGCTCGCAGCGGGCCCGGTACCAGCTCCTGGGCCTGGCCTTCGTGCTGGTGGCGGTGCTGTTCGTGGTCCTCACGGTGGGGGTGTACCGCAAGGCCTTCACCCCGTACGTGTCGGTCAGCCTGCAGGCGGACCGGACCGGTAGCCAGCTCTTCCGCGGCGCGGACGTGAAGGTGCGCGGGGTGCGGGTCGGCGAGGTGCGCGAGGTGACCGCCGACCCCTCCGGCGCCACGCTCGCGCTCGCCCTGGACCCCGACCAGGTGGCGCTGGTCCCGGCCGACGTGACGGCCCGGCTGCTGCCCAAGACGCTGTTCGGCGAGCGGTACGTGGACCTGCGGATCCCCGACGGCGGGTCGGCCGCCCCGATCGCCGACGGCGCGGTCATCCCACGCGACCGCTCGGCCGCCACGATCGAGATCGAGCAGGTGAGCGAGAAGCTGCTCCCGCTGCTCCGGGCGGTCCGCCCGGACCAGGTCTCGACCACCCTGACCGCGCTGCGCCAGGCGCTGGACGGGCGGGGCGAGAAGCTGGGCCGGGCCCTGGTCGGGCTGGACACCTACCTCAAGGGCGTGAACCCCTCGGTGCCCGACCTGGTGCGCACGTTCCAGACGTTGACCCCGGTGGCGGACACCTACGCGACCACGGCGCCCGACTTCTTCGGCGCGCTGGCCGATCTGACCACCACCACGGGCACCGTCGACGAGCGGAGCGACGACCTGCGCGAGATGCTGGTCGGCGCCACCGACACCGCCGACGACCTCACCGACTACCTGGACCAGAACGCGGACAACCTGGTCGCGGTGGCCGGCTCCGCCCGGCCGACGCTGGAGCTGCTGGCCCGCTACTCGCCGGAGATCCCGTGCTTCTTCCAGCGGCTGGTGGAGCAGATCCCGGCGGCGGACATCGCCTTCGGCAAGGGGTCCGCGCACCCCAACGTCCACCGGGTCCGGATCGGGTTCACCACCGACCGGGGTAAGTACCAGCCCGGCGTGGACACCCCACGCTACGAGGACCACCGCGGCCCGCGCTGCTACCCGTCCACCCCGCCGGCCGCGCAGTACGTGCCGGACGGCCCGCTGAAGGACGGCTCACGCAAGCCGGGCGCGCCGGGAGGTGGCTGATGCGTAGCGTGCTGGGTCCCTCGGTCAAGCTGGCGATCTTCACGGTGGTCACGGTGCTGCTCACCGGCATCCTCGCGGCCACGGTCGCCAACACCAGCTTCACCACGGCGCACGAGTACACGGCGGTGTTCACCGACGCCTCCGGCCTGCAGCAGGGCGACGACGTCCGGATGCGCGGGGTGAAGATCGGCCAGGTCACCACCCTGCAGGTGCGGGACGACCGGTTCGCCGCGATCGGGTTCACCGTGGACCGGGAGCGGGTGCTCCCGGCCGAGGTCCGGGCCGTGATCCGGTACCGCAACCTGATCGGGCAGCGCTACCTCGCGCTGGACGGCCCGCCGTCGTCCGCCGGCCCGGCGCTGGCCCCCGGCGGGACCATCGCCCTGGACCACACCCGCCCCGCGCTCAACCTGACCGACCTGTTCAACGGCTTCCAGCCGCTGTTCCGGGCGCTGAGCCCGGCCGACGTGAACCAGCTCTCCGCGCAGATCATCCAGGTGTTCCAGGGCGAGGGTCCGTCCGTGGAGCAGCTGCTCGCCTCGACCGCGTCGCTGTCCAACACCCTGGCCGACCGGGACAAGGTGATCGGCCAGGTGATCACCAACCTGAACACCGTGCTGGGCACCGTGTCGAACCGCTCGCCCGAGCTCAACCAGCTGCTGGAAACGCTGCAGCGCCTGGTCACCGGCCTGGCCGGGGACCGCGAGCCGATCGGCGAGTCCATCGACGGCATCGGCGAGCTGACCCGGGCCACCGCCGATCTCGTCGAGGACGCCCGGCCGCCGCTGCGTGACGACATCGGTGAGCTGCGCCGCCTGGCCGGAATGCTCAACGACAACGAGAAGACCGTCGAGCCGCAGCTCAAGGGCTGGGGTCCCGAGCTGGACAAGGTCATCCCGGCGGCCAGCTACGGAAGCTGGTTCCAGTACTACGCCTGCATCGTCACCGGCAAGATCACCATTCAGGACCTCAACGTGACCATCCCGATCCTGCCGCTGCCGGCCACCCAGCTGCCCGCGAGGTGCCGGCCGTGAAGCCACTCAAGCAGCGCAACCAGGCGGCCGTCGGCGCGGTCGCCCTGGTCGGGTTGGCCCTGGTCGCCACGGCCGCGTTCCACGCCGAGGATCTCCCGCTGCTCGGCGGCGGGACGCACTACACCGCGCAGTTCGCCGAGTCGGCCGGGCTGGACGTGGACGACGAGGTCCGGGTGGCCGGGATCAAGGTCGGCAAGGTGACCAGCATCGATCTCCGTCGGGGCCAGGTCGTGGTCGGTTTCCGGGCCAAGGACGTGCGGGTGGGCGACCAGAGCCGGGTGGCCATCGAGATCAAGACGCTGCTGGGGCAGAAGTTCCTCGCGCTGGAGTCGGCCGGGGCCACCGAGCAGGATCCGGACCAGCCCATCCCGGTGGAGCGCACCCGGACGCCGTACCAGGTGCCCGAGACGTTCAACCAGCTCACCCGGACCGTGTCCGAGATCGACATGCCCCGGCTGGCGCAGAGCCTGCGGACCCTGTCCGAGACCTTCGCGAACACCCCCGACAACGTCGGTCGCACCCTCACCGGGCTGTCCCGGTTGTCCGAGACGATCGCGTCGCGGGACGCCGAGCTCAGCGGCCTGCTCAGCAACGCGGCGAACGTCAGCGGGGTGGTCGCCCAGCGCAACGCCCAGGTGTCCCGGCTGGTCACCGACGGCTCGTCGCTGCTGGACGAGCTGAGCCGCCGCCGGGACGCCATCCGCGAGCTGCTGGAGGGCACCGAGCGGCTGGCCGACCAGCTGCGCGGCACGGTGCGGGACAACGAGGAGCAGATCCGGCCGGCGCTGACCGAGCTGGCCGACACCACGGCGATGCTCAAGCGCAACCAGGACGCCCTGGAGCACGGCATCAACTCGGCCAACAACTACGCCCGGATCCTGGCCGGCGCGGTCGGCTCCGGCCGCTGGTTCGACGGCTACTTCTGCGGCCTGCTCAACCCGGAGATCACGGTGGGCGGCATCACGCTCAACCCCGGCACCTGCGCGCCCCCCAAGTAGGTGAAGTGACCATGTCGATCTTCGGAGGTGCCCGGTGAACCGCCGTACCGCGCTGCTCGCCCTGGCCGCGGCCGCGGTGCTGGCCGTGGTCGGCGTGCTCGGCTGGCGGCTCACCCGGCCGGCGCCGACCACCATCACCGCGTACTTCGACCGCGCCGTCGGGCTCTACGCCGACTCCGACGTCCGGGTGCTCGGGGTGAAGGTGGGCACCGTGGACCGGGTGGTCCCGGAGGGTCCGGTGGTGCGGGTGGACCTCTCGGTGTCCCCGGACTACCCGATCCCGGTGGGCGCGTCCGCCGCGGTGATCGCGCCCAGCCTGGTCAGCGACCGGTACGTGCAGCTCACCCCGGCCTACGTGGACGGCGCGCAGCTCGCCTCGGGCGCGGTGATCCCCCGGGAGCGGACCGCCACCCCGGTCGAGATCGACGAGTTGCTGAACAGCGTGGACACCCTGGCCAAGCAGCTCGGCCCGGAGGGGGTCAACCGCACCGGCGCCCTGTCGTCCGCTCTGGACACCGCCGCGGCCAACCTGCGCGGCAACGGCGACGACCTGCACACCACCCTCACCCGGCTCGGCGCCCTGGCCGACACGCTGAACCACAACCGCGGCGACCTGTTCGCCACCGTGGACAACCTGAACACCTTCACCACGACCCTGGTCCAGCACGACGCCGAGGTGCGGCGACTGCAGCACGGGCTGGCCGACGTGGCCGGCCTGCTCGGCGACGAGCGCACCCAGGTGCACGACTCGCTGGACACCCTGGCCGACGCCCTGGGCCGGGTGAACCACTTCGTCAAGGACAACCGCAAGCTCCTGGCCACCAACCTCGACCAGCTCACCAGCACCACCCAGGCGCTGGTGAACCGCAAGCAGGAGCTCGCCCACCTGGTGGACACCAGCGCCACCGGCCTGTCCAACTACCTGGCCTCCTACGACGCGGGCTCGCAGTCGATCGCGGTGCGCGGTCACTTCCCGGAGATCCCGGAGGGCAACTGATGCGCCGCCTCGTGCCCCTGGTCCCGGCCCTGTTCCTGGCCGTGCCGATCCTCGCCGGCTGCGGTTCCACCGGCCTCTACGGTCTGCCCCTGCCCGGCGGCGCCGACCTGGGCGATCACCCCTACCGGGTGACCGCACAGTTCGCCGACGTGCTGGACCTGGTGCCGCAGGCCACGGTGAAGCTCAACGACGTCGCGGTGGGCAAGGTCGACGAGATCACCCTCGCCCCGGACGGGGCGCTCGCCCGGGCGGAGCTGCGGATCAACGGTGACGTGGCGCTCCCGCCGAACACCGGCGCGGAGCTGCGCTCGGCCAGCCTGCTGGGCGAGAAGTTCGTCGAGCTGACCGTGCCGCCCGGCGCCCCCGCCCCGGGTCGGCTCGCCGACGGTGCGGTCATCGGGTTGCCGGGCACGAAGCGCTACCCCGAGGTGGAGGAGGTGTTCGGCGCGCTCTCCCTGCTGCTCAACGGCGGCGGCATCGGCCAGCTGAACGACATCGTCCGCGAGGTGAACGCGGCCACCGCCGGAAAGGCCCCGCAGATCCGGGACCTGATCGACCAGCTGAACGTGACCACCGGCCGGCTCAACGCCCAGCGGGCCGACATCGTCCGGGCCATCGACGCCCTGGGCCGGCTGTCCACCGCGTTCGCCGGCCAGACCGACCGGATCGACACCGCCCTCGACCAGCTCGAGCCGGGTCTGGCCGTGCTCGCCGAGCAACGCGACCAGCTGGTCACCGCGCTGCGTGCGCTGGACGACCTGTCCCGGGTCGGGGTGGACACGGTGCACCGCGGCCGCGACGACATCGTCGCCGACCTGAAGGCTCTGCGGCCCACCCTGGAGAAGCTCAACAAGGCCGGCAAGAACATCCCGGACTCGCTGCAGTTCCTGCTCACCTACCCGTTCACCGACCAGGGCATCCGCGCCTTCAAGGGCGACTACGCCAACGTGGACGTGGAGGTCGCGATCACCCTGCCCACCCTGCCCGACCTGCCGATCGCGCTGCGCTCGGCGCTTCCGCCGCTCCCCGGGCTCCCGGCCAACCCCCTGCAGGCCGGCCTGGAGCCACTGATCCGCAAGCCCACCGTGCCCGCCCCCCGGCCCGACCGCGGGCTGCGTGACCTGCTCGTCCCGCCCCCGGGAGGCTCCCGATGATCGCGCGCAGGACGGTCGTGCAGCTGATGCTGTTCGTGCTGATCGGATTGACCGCAGTGGGCTTCCTGGGGGCCAGGTACGTCGGCCTGGACCGGCTGTTCGGTGGGGGCGGCTACCGGGTGGACGTCCAGCTGGCCGACTCCGGCGGGATCTTCACCAACGCCGAGGTCACCTACCGGGGCGTCGCGGTCGGCACCGTCAACGGGCTGCGGTTGCGCCCGGGCGGGGTCACCGCCGAGATCTACGTCAACGACGACGCGCCGCCCATCCCCGCCGACACGCACGCCGTGGTGAGCAACCGCTCGGCCATCGGCGAGCAGACCATCGACCTGCGCCCGGAGCGGGCCGCCGGTCCCTACCTGCGGGACGGCGCGGTCATCGACGTCGGCCGCACCACCCTCCCGCCCGTCCCGACCGACGTGCTGGCCAACGCCGATGCCCTGGTCGGCAGCGTGGACACCGACGCGCTGCGGACGGTCGTCACCGAGCTGGGCACCGGCTTCAGCGACGCCGGTCCGGCCCTCGGTCAACTCATCGACGGGGTCGCGGCGGTCACCGAGACCGCCACCCGGCACCTTCCGGAGACCGTCTCGCTGCTGCGGGCCACCCCCACCGTGCTGTCCACCCAGGCGGCGGCGAGCCAGGACATCCGCACCTACAGCCGGGGCCTGCGGCAGATCGCCGCCCAGCTCAAGGACTCCGACCCGGACCTGCGCACCATCCTGGACCGCGCCCCGGAGACCACCGACCAGGTGGACGGCCTGCTGGACGAGGCCGGCCCGCCGCTGGCCGAGACGCTGCGCGACCTGCGGCCGATCACCCACCTGCTGGAGCGACGTCAACCCGCGCTGGAGCAGTATTTGATCGCCTTCCCCATGGTGAACACCCTCGGGCCGACGATCTCCGCCGGCGGCCGCGGCCGGCTGGGCTTCAACTTCAACTTCTTCAACCCGCTGCCCTGCTTCCGGGGCTACGTCCCGGCCTCCCAGCGCCGCCCCGCCGACGACCTGAGCCCCAGCAAGGTCGACTTCGACAAGCTCGGCTGCACGGAGCCCCAGGGCAGCCCGATCCTGGTCCGGGGACCGCAGAACGCCCCGCGTCCCGGGCGCTGACCGGACGGACCGCGGCGCTCCGGTGTGGAGTGGGCCACCAACCGTTCCGGAAAACTAGAACACGTTCTAGTATTGCCGCCGGAGTGCCGGAGGAGAAGGGGGCATCCCGTGCGCATGCTGAGCCCGGTCGACGCGACGTTCCTGCGGATGGAGACGAAGCGGACACCGATGCACATCGGTGGGCTGATGACGTTCCGGCGGCCGCCGGACGCGCCGCCGGACTTCCTGCGCCGGCTGGTCTCGGAGCTCTCCGAGCTGTCGTTCCTGCCGCCGCCGTTCGGCTCCCGGCTGGCCGACTCCGCGGTGTCCGCGCTGGCGCCGGCCTGGGTCGGGGCGACACCCGATCCGGAGTACCACATCCGGCACTCGGCCCTGCCGGGCCCGGGCGGCGAGCGCGAGCTGGGCCGCCTGGTGGCCCGGCTGCACTCCAACCAGCTCGACTTCGAGCGCCCGCTCTGGGAGGCGCACCTCATCGAGGGGCTGACCGGCGACCGGTTCGCCCTCTACTTCAAGGCCCATCACTGCGCGATCGACGGCATGGGTGTGGTGGAGAACATCAACCGATGGCTCAGCCCGGATCCGGACGACCGGTCGGGTCCCCGGCCCGGGCCGGAGCCGTCCGGCCGGCCGGACCGGGGGTGGGTGCCGTCCGTGCTCGAGCAGATCAAGGAGGGCACCCTGGCGATGCCGGAGCTGGTCGGCAAGCTCGGCGCCATGGGGACCGGGGCGAACAGCATGGTGCGCGCGGCGCTCGACACCCCACGCACCATGTTCAACGGGCGGATCACCCAGCAGCGGCGGCTCGCCACCCAGCTGGTCGATCTGGACCGGCTGAAGGCGATCGGCAAGGCGACCGGCGCGACGGTCAACGACGTGACCCTCGCGCTCTGCGGCGCAGCGGTGCGCCGCTACCTGCTCGACCACGACGCCCTGCCGGACCGGTCGGTGACCGCGTCGGTCCCGGTGGGTCTGCGGCGCAGCGGGTCGTCGGCGAACGCCGCGGCCGGGTTCGTCTGCCCCCTGGGCACCGACGAGCCGGATCCGCTGTGCCGGCTCGAGCTCATCCGGGCCACCTCCGCGCGCGGCAAGCGGGACATCCTGTCGCTCTCACCGGGCGCGTCGCGGCAGTTCACCCTGCTCGGTCTGCTGCCGCTCGCGGTCGGTCAGGCGACCGGGACCCTGGCCCGGGTCCCGCCGTACTTCAACATCACCGTGTCCAACCTGGTCCAGTCCCGGCGGCCGCTCTACCTCGACGGGGCCCGGCTGGAGTCGTTCTTCCCGATGTCGTTCCTCGCCGACGGCCACGGCCTGAACGTCACCCTGGTCGGCTACGCCGGCCAGGTCGCGTTCGGCTTCCTCGGTTGCCGTGACCTGGTTCCACACCTGCAGCACCTGGCGGTCTACGTCGCCGAGGCACTCATCGAGATCGAGGCCGCGGCCGGCATCGGCCCGTCGACGCGGGCGGCCTGAGGCCGGCGGTCCCTCACCGGCTCGTGAGCGACGCCCGCCCCGGCCCTCGGTGCCGGAGCAGGTTGCGGTACTCCAGCCGCGGCGGTCGGGGCCGGTCGGCGGTCCGGTCGGCGAAGGACGGCTGGGTCGCGGCGAGCTCGACCAGCTGCCGGGCCGCCCACGGGCTGAACCACCGCCGGTCCCGCTCGAGCCGGTGGTGCAGCTCGTCGATCGCCATCCAGCGCACCTCGGCCACCTCGTCCGGGGCCGGGTCCGGCTCCTGCAGCAGCTCGCTGAGGAACACCGGGCAGACCTCGTTCTCCACCACCCCGTTGGCCATGGTCGCGCGGTAACGGAACAGCGGCAGCGCCGGGGTGGGCTCGGTGATCGCCGCGCCCAGCTCCTGCCGGGCCCGCCGCCGGACCGCGTCGGGCAGCGCCTCGCCGGGGGCGGGGTGACCGCAGAAGGCGTTGGTCCACACCCCGGGCCAGGTCCGCTTCGACCAGGCCCGGCGGGTGATCAGCGTGCGGCCCCGGCCGTCGGTGACCCAGCAGGAGAAGGCCAGGTGCAGCGGCGTGCGGTCGTGGTGCACGCCGGCCTTCGGCGCGGTACCGCGCGGGCGGCCGGACTGGTCGAGGAGCACGACGAGCTCGTCGGCTCCGGTGCGGTGATCGCCTCGGTCGGCGCCGGACGGCATGGGCCGAGCCTATGCCGGTGGGCGTCGGCGCGGCGCGCCCTGGCCGGGGCAGGTGAACAGGATCACCACCGCGCGCGTATCCACCGGTGGGGCACCGAGTACCCCCGCCAGCCGAGACCCTAGGAGCGTCCTCATGCCATCACCGTGGAGTTACGCCATGGCCGTCGCCCTGCTGGCCGGGGCGGCCGGCTGCGCGTCCGAGCCGTCCGCGCCGGCCGGCGGGTCGGCCGGCGGGGCGGCGGATGCGCCGGCCGTGTCGGCGGTCGGGCTGGTCGGTGGGAACTCCCTGGTCAAGCTGACCACGGCGGACCCCGCGTCGGGCCAGCCCACCCCGATCACCGGTCTGGACGGGGACACCACCCTGGTCGGCATCGACTACCGGGTCCAGGACGGCAAGCTCTACGGCGTCGGCAACGCCGGCGGGCTCTACACCGTCGAGGACTCCGGGGCGGCCACCAAGACGGGCGCGCTGAGCGTGCCGCTGGAGGGCCAGCGGTTCGGCGTCGACTTCAACCCGGCCGCGAACGCCCTGCGGGTGATCAGCGACACCGGCCAGAACCTGCGCCAGCCGTTCGCCACCACCCCGCTGCCGGCCACCGTCGCCGACACCAAGCTGACCAACCCGGCCGTGGCGCCGGCCACCGGGACCGTGCCGGCCACCGGGGTGGTGGCCGCCGGGTACACCAACAACGACACCGACGCCGCCACCGGGACCGCGCTCTACGTGCTGGACGCCACCGCCGGGCGGGTCTCCATCCAGTCCCCGGCCAACGGTGGGATCCTCGCCCCGAGCGGCGGCCTGGGGCTGACCGTGGGCCCGGCCTCGGGCTTCGACGTGCACAGCGCGAACGGGGTCAACACCGGCTACGCCGCGCTGCAGGTCGGCGACGCCGCCGAGCTGCACAAGGTCGACCTGCTGACCGGCAAGGCCACCAGGGTCGGCGCGCTGTCCGCCCCGGTCACCGACCTCGCGGTCGCCCTGAGCTGACCGTTCCCGACGCAACCGGCCGGTCCCGCCGCCCGCGGGTCCGGCCGGTGCCGGTTACAGATCTCCGTGCAGGACCACGCCGCCCGCCGCGTCGAGGACATCGAAGCCGGCGGCCTGCGCGCGCAGGATCGAGGAGTTCAGGTTGCACACCATCCGCTTGGCGCCGGTGCCGATGAACTCGCCGGCGTTGACCGTCCGGCCGGCGTCGTCGCGCACCAGGACGCGGTAGACCGCGTCGGGGCGGAAACCGTCGGCGTCCAGGGTGATCTCCACCCCCCAGGTGTGCGGGACGACCGTCGCGGAGGCGTGTACCTCCGGGCTCGACGAGTACACCGGTACCGGCTCGCGCGGCACGTTCGGGGTGCCGAGGGTGTAGCCGATCCCCCCGGCGAGCGCGATCGCCGCCCCGGCCGCGGCGACCGCCGCGATGCCCGCGAACCGGCCGCGCCGGGACCGGCGGTCCTGGTCGAGGGCCCGGCTGACGATCTCGTCGGCCAGCCACGGCGGGGGAGCGGGCCGCCGGTCCAGCCGGTCCGGGTCCACGGCCCGCAGCGGCCCGACCACCGGCTCGATCTCGGCCAGCTCGGCCCGGCAGCCGGGGCACTGGTCGAGGTGGGCGCGGACCCGGGCCGACTCGTCGCCGCCCAGCTGGTCGAGGGCGTAGGCGCCCAGCGACTCGCGCAGCGCGCGGTGGTCGTCGCGACTCACAACTCCACCCCCATCTCGTCCATCGCCAGTCTGAGCGCCTTGAGCCCGTAGAACACAGGCTGCGTACCGTGCCCACCGGGATGCCGAGCTCGGCGGCGACCTCGTCGTAGGGGCGTCCGCGCAGGTAGGTCTGCACGATCGCGTCCCGGTGCTCGGCCCGGATCCGGTGCAGGGCCTCCTCCACCAGCCAGATGTCCAGCACCGTCTCCTCGGCCCCGGTCACGCTGGGCTGCTCGTCCAGCTCGCCCGGCTCACCGGTGAGGGTGCGCCGCCAGGGCCGCGCGGTCACCCGCCTGGCCTCGTCGACCACGGCGTTGCGGGCGATCGCGAACAGCCACACCCGCAGGCTGGCGATCGAGGAGTCGAACGAGTCGGCCCGCCGCCAGGCGTTCAGGAACACCTCCTGCACCACCTCCTGCGCCGCCCCCTCGTCGCCGAGCTGGCGCAGCGCGAACCGGTACAGCTCCGGGCCGTGCGCCGCGTAGGCCGATCGGAGCTCGGCCTCGGAGCCCAGCCCGGCGTCGGTGGACCCTCGGGAGCGCCGCACCAGCCGGCGGACCGTCTGTCCTGCCACCCGAGCCTCCCGCCGCCGTCTGCCCCTCTATACGTTCCGGCGGGCCGAATCGTTCAACCGTCGGCCGGAGCCCCGGCGGCGACCTCGGCGTTTGGCCAGCCAGACAGTGACCCCGGTGACGGCGAGCAGCACCGGGGCGACGCCGAACAGCAACCAGACGCTCCGCAACCACCAGGGGACGACCGTGCCGAAGTGCAGCCCGTAGTACAGGCCGTCGTAGAACCAGGACTCGGTGACCGGGTGATCCCCGCGCGGCGCGTAGTCCTGCACCCCGCCGCCGTGGCTGTCGACCGTCACCCCCCGGCTGCCGGGGAAACTCGAGTACTCGTAGGGGTCGTAGCCGTCGGCCAGGCGGACGTAGTAGGTGCCGTCCGGGTCGGCCGGGGTGCTCTCCCGGATCCCGGTGACCCGCGCGCCGGGGTGGCCGGCCAGCGCGGTGTCCCGGGCCTGCTCGAGGGTGATCAGCGGGCCGGTGCCGGGGGTGGGCGGGGCCGGATCCTGGCGGGCCTGGCCGGGCAGGACCAGGAAGTGCGCCTTGGCCGGCCAGTCGAAGAAGAACATCGTGCCGGTGAAGCCCCACATCAGCAGGAACGGGAGGGCGAGGATGCCGACCACCCGGTGCAGGTCGAGGTCGCGGACGTACGGTCCCCGGCCGCGGCGGACCACGAAGCCGCTGACCGCCGCCCGGACACCCGGCCACCAGATGACCGCCCCGGACACGCACAGGAGGATCAGCAGCACGCCGAGGACGCCCAGCAGGTAACCGCCGAGCGTGACGTGCTTCCCGAGCAGCTCCGGCAGCGGGGTGGCCAGCCAGGCCTGGTAGCCGGGGTAGGCCGGGCAGGCCAGCCCGCACAGATGCAGGTTGGTCATCAGCCCCAGGAACCAGGGGGTGGTCTCGCCGAGGGTGGTGATCCGCCCGCTGCCCGGGTCGACCCAGACCGACTCGCGGCTCGTCGCCGGGCCGTAGACGAGGTACCCGCCGTCCTGGGTCAGCTGCGATCCGGTGGCCCCGAACTCCGGACGTCGCTCCCGGACCAGGCGCAGCGCCGCGATCGCGTCCAGCGGGTGGGCGCTCGCGGTGACCGGGTAGCGCTCCGGGTGCAGCCCTCGGACGATCTCCTGCTCGTACAGCAGCAACGCCCCGGACGTGGCCTCGACCAGCAGCAACAGCCCCAGGGTGAGGGAGGCCCACCGGTGCAGCCGGATCCACCACCGGCCGACCCGGCCGTGCGGCCGGCGCAGCCCCCGGAGCCGGCGGCGGGCGCGGGCGGGCGTCGGCGCTCCGGATGCGGCAGGCCCGGCCGTGCTCAGATCGCTCGACATGGCATCCTTGATGGTAACGGTTACCTAACTCAGGGAAGCCTAACTTCATCGACGGGTGGGGGAGAAGCGATTCGCCGATCGGTCTCCCGACATCGGTCATTACCGGGTCGAACGAGTCCTTCGCGCGCTACCATGTCGTGTCCGATCGTCAGGTTAGCCTCCCCGAACCTCCGGAGACGACGTGCGCGTCCGGGCCACGAGGCAGAACGGGGGAGCGGACGACGTGGTGTCGATCGGCCCGGGTCCGCTTCCCGCACCGCTCTTCGAGGAGCTGTCCGCGAACCCCGAGGAGGTACGGGCCGTCCGCCGCCGGGTGCGGGACTGGGCGCGCGACTCCGGCCTGGCCGACGAAGTGGTCACCGACCTGCAGCTGGTGATCAGCGAGGCCGTGGAGAACGCCGTCGAGCACGCGTACGCCGGTCAGGCCCCGGGCCGGTTCTCCTACCGGCTCCGGCACGGCGCCGACGGCACGCTCCGGGTGTGCGTGGCCGACCACGGGCGGTGGCGCCCGCCGCCCGCCGATCCCGGTCACCGCGGCCGCGGCCTGGACGTGATCCGGGACCTGGCCATCGAGTTCCACCTCGACGCGGACGACAGCGGTACCCGGCTGCGGTGCATCCTCCCGGCGACCCGTCCCGCGTCGCCGGCCGACGAGCCGGCCTGACCCGAGGGCCGGTCAGGGGCCTGGTCAGGGGCCGGCCGGGTCGTCCCGTTGAGCAGCCGGTGAGCGGCTGGCCCGCAGCGAGCCGGCGTGCGCCTTGGCCGTGGGATCGCGCCGGGTCTTGATCAGGCTGGCCACCGTCACCACGGCCAGCACCGTGATGATCACCGACAGGCTCACCGGAGTGCTGATCTCGGGCACGGCCGGGCTGAGGTCCACGTGGCCCCAGTGCAGGATGAGCTTGACCCCGATGAAGGCCAGGATCAGCGCCAGCCCGGCGGACAGGTACACCAACCGTTCCAGCAGGCCCTTGACCAGGAAGAACAGCGCCCGCAGGCCGAGCAGGGCGAAGGCGTTCGCGGCGAAGACGATGTAGGGCTCCTCGGTGACCCCGAACACGGCGGGGATGGAGTCCAGGGCGAACAGCAGGTCGATCCCGCCGATGGCGGTCAGCACCAGCAGCAGCGGGGTCGCCACCCGGCGCCCCTCCACCCGGGTGAACAGGGCCCCGCCGGCGTACTCCCGGGACATCGGCAGCACCCGGCGGGCCAGCCGGACCGGCGCGCTGTGCTCCACGTCAGGGTCCTCGTCGCGGTGCCGGAACAGCTGGACCGCCGTGTAGAGCAGCAACAGGCCGAACACCAGGAACATGAACGAGAACATCGACAGCAGCGCGGCGCCCAGCGCGATGAAGATCGCGCGCATGATCAGCGCGAGGACGATGCCGATGGTGAGGACCTTGTGCTGGTGCTCCTCGGGTACCGCGAAGGTGCTCATGATGATCACGAAGACGAAGAGGTTGTCGATCGACAGGCTCTTCTCCACGATGTAGCCCGCGAAGTACTGGGTACCCAGATCGCCGCCGTAGGCCATGGTGAACCACACCCCGAAGCCGATCGCCACGGCGATGTAGAACACCGACCACAGCGCCGCCTCGCGGAACCCGACCCGGTGCGGCCGCACCGCGGCGATCACCAGGTCCAGGGCGAGCAGCACCAGCACCAGGCCCACCGTCAGGGTCCAGGTGAGCCCGTCGATCAGCACCGTGCCGCCTCCCTCGTGTCGATCTCCACCCTACGGAAGAGAGCTCAACGGGGTGGGCCGGATGATCACCCGTCGGCGGGGAAGACCGGGGCCCGCTTCTCCCGGTGGGCGGCCAGCCCCTCGCGGACGTCGGCCTGCCCGAAGCCGTAGAACTCCAGGGCCAGCGAGGCGTCGAACGCCGGCCCGGCGGCCCGGTACCAGCTGTTGAGCGCCTGCTTGGTCCAGCTGATCGCGGTCGGCGAGCCCGCCGCCAGCTTGCGGGCCACCTCCATGGCCCGCTCCTGCACCTGGTCGTCGTCCACGCACAGCGACACCAGACCGATCCGCTCGGCCTCCTCGCCGGTGAGCACGTCGCAGGTGAGCAGGTAGTACTTGGCCTTGGCCATGCCGCACAGCAGCGGCCAGTTGATCACCGCGTGGTCGCCGGCGGCCACCCCCAGCCGGGTGTGCCCGTCGACGATCCGGGCGGTGCGCGCGGCGACCGAGATGTCGGCCAGCATGGCCACCGCGAGCCCGGCGCCGACGGCCGGGCCGTGGATGGCCGCGACGACCGGCTTCGAGCAGTTGATCACGTTGTAGACCAGGTCCCGGGCCTCCCGCATGACCCCGGTGCGGCGGACCGGGTCACCCACCATGGACTCGATCAGGTCGAACGAACCCCCGGCGGAGAACGCCTTGCCCGCGCCCCGGACCAGGACCACCCGGACGGTGTCGTCCCGGTCGATCACCGGCCAGATGTCGGCGATCTGGGCGTGCCCCTCCGCGCTGACCGCGTTCAGGTTCGGCCCGTCGAACACGATCTGGAGAATGCCCGGTTCCGGCCGCTCCAGCCGCAGCGCGGTGAACCGGGCGTACGGGTCGGTGCTGGTGTCCGTGCCGGTGGCCATGCATACCTCGTTCCCGGTGATGTTCCTCGCCGCATGTGTACCAAACGCGACCGACGCCTGCCTTAGTAGGCTGGGCGCGGCTCGCGTGCCCGGGCCGCAGTCGACGGAGGGAGCCCGGTGAGCGCGACCGCGCAGGCAGTGGAGTTGGCCAAGGTGGCCGCGGTGGCCGCGGCCGACAAGAAGGCCCAGGACATCGTGGTGCTCGACGTCTCGGAGCGCACCGACCAGACCGACTGCTTCGTCATCGCGTCCGGGAACAACGAGCGCCAGGTGCAGGCCATCTCCGACGAGGTGGAAGAGCGGCTGCGGGTGGCCGGCAGCAAGCCCGCGCACCGCGAGGGCATCCGGGAGGGCCGCTGGGTGCTGCTGAACTTCCGGGACGTCGTGGTGCACGTGCAGCTCACCGACGTGCGCGGCGAGTTCGGCCTGGAGCGGCTGTGGAAGGACTGCCCTCGGCTCGACTTCCCGGAGGCCCGGGTCGATCCGCTGGCCGACGAGATCCGGTGACGCTGGCCCGGCTGGTCCTGGTGCGGCACGGCGAGACCGACTACAACGCCGCCGGTCGCATGCAGGGCCACCTGGACTCGGAGCTCACCGAGCGGGGGCGGGAGCAGATCCGCCGCGCCGCCCCGGTGCTGGCCGGCTACGACCCGGCCCGGCTGATCAGCTCCGATCTCACCCGGGCGGCGCTCACGGCCGAGCGGGTGGGGGAGGCCTGCGAGCTGCCGGTGAAGCTCGACCCCCGGCTGCGGGAGACCCACCTGGGGGAGTGGCAGGGCCTCACCCTGGCCGAGGTCGAGGACGGCTGGCCGGGGCTGATCGCGCAGTGGCGGGCCGATCCCGGATGGGCACCGCCGGGCGGTGAGTCCCGGGTGGACGTCGCGGCCCGGGTGACCCCGCTGGTCGAGGAGCTGGTCCAGGAGATGTCCGACGACCCGCCGGAGACCGTGCTGCTGTTCACCCACGGTGGGCTGATCGCGTCGTTGACCTGCGCGCTGATGGGTCTGCCGACGTCGACCTGGACGGCGCTGGCCGGGCCGGGCAACACCCGCTGGACGGTGCTGCGGCGGCGGTCGGTGAACTGGCGGCTGGCCGGGCACAACGTCGGCCGCGAGCCCCTGCCGTGAACGCCGGCCCGACGCTGCTGGTCCTCGGGGACTCGCTGGCCTTCCACGGCCCGGAGCGGGGCGAACCGGTCAGCGAGACCCGGTTGTGGCCGAACGTGGCCGCCGCGACGCTGGGCGGGCGGACCGAGCTGGTCGCCGGGCTGGGCTGGACGGCCCGGCACGCCTGGTACGCGGTCAGCCACGACCCGCGGATCTGGGCGCTGATGCCGTCGCTGGACGCCGTGGTGATCGGCGTGGGCGGCATGGACACCCTGCCGACCCCGGTGCCCACGGCGCTGCGCGAGCTGATCCCGGTGACCCGCCCGCTGTGGCTGCGCCGGGCGCTCCGGACGGCGTACTGGGGGTCGCTGCCGTGGGCCGCCCGGGCCGCGGCGCGGGTCCTGCCCGGGGGTGGCCCGGTGGCGCTGCCGCCCCGGTTGAGCGTGCACTACCTGGAGAACATCCGGCGGGCGTTCACCTTCGTCCAGCCGGACGTCCCCATCGTGCTGATGCTGCCCGGGGCACACTTCGCCCCGGCCTACGGGCAGGTCGACGCCGGCCGGGACCGGGCCGAGCAGGCCTACCGGGTGTGGGCGTCCTCGGCCGGCGTCCACGTCGTGGCGGTGCGGCCGCTGGTGCTGGAGCACCTGCGGCTGGGCCTGGGCAACCCGGACGGCATCCACTACGGCTGGGACGCGCACGAGGCCGTGGGCAAGGCGCTGGCCTCGACCCTGACCGCCGTGCTGGGGCGGTCCTCGTGAACGTTGCGGTGGTGACCGACTCCACCGGCTACCTGCCCGACGGGCTGGCCGGGGAGCACGGAGTCGAGGTGGTGCCGCTGCGGGTGACCCTGGGCGAGCGGGTCGGCCGGGACACCGTCGACGTGTCCCCGGCCGAGGTGACCGCCGCGCTGGCCGACCCGGGGGTGGCGGTGGGTACCTCCCGGCCGGCACCGGCCGAGTTCGCCGCCCGGTACCGGGCGTTGCTCGACGGCGGCGCGGAGGCGGTGGTGTCGGTGCACCTGTCCCGGGAGCTGTCCGGTACCTGGGAGGCCGCCCGGATCGCCGCCGACGAGGTCGACCCGTCGAGGGTACGGGTGGTCGACTCCCGGTCCACCGCCATGGGCCTGGGGTTCGCGGTGCTGGCCGCCGCCCGGGCCGCCGCCGACGGGCTGACCGCTGCGAAGGTGGAGGCGGCCGCGGTGGACGTGGCGCACCGCAGCCGGGTGTTCTTCTGCGTCGACACCCTGGAGCACCTGCGCCGGGGTGGGCGGGTGAGCGCGGCCGGGGCCTGGATCGGCACCGCCCTGTCGGTGAAACCGCTGCTGCACGTGCGGGACGGGCGGATCGAACCGCTGGAGAAGGTGCGCACGTCGGCCCGGGCGGCGGCCCGGATGGTGGAGCTCGCGGCCCGGGCCGCAGGCCCCGGCGAGGTGGACGTCGCGGTGCATCACCTGGCGGCGGCGGAGCGGGCGTCGGCGCTGGCCGCGACGCTGGCGCAGCGGCTGCCGCTGGCCCGCCCGTGCCTGGTGTCCGAGGTCGGCGCGGTGATCGGCGCGCACGCCGGGCCGGGGCTGCTCGGGGTGGTCGTGGTGCCGGTCGCCTAGTGGTCCTCGGTGCCTGTAGCACAGCCGGCTGACGGTTCCGCCCGTCCCGGACCGGGTTGTGCACACGGGCCCCGGTTGTCCACAGGTCGGCGGATCCGGGACCCATCCGCCCGGCGGCCTGCCTAGCGTTCGTCGGGTGCTGACCGCCCATTCGACCGTCCGGGCCACCACGACCGGCCCCGGCGGGCCCACCGCCCGGCAACGGCTGGCCGGGCTCCGGGTGGCGTCCGGTTCCGTCCGGGAGCCACCGGAGCCTCGTCCTGGGGCGGCCGGTGGGCCGACGACCCGGGGAGCCGGGGAGCGGCGCGGTGGTGCGGGCGCGGCGGCGGAGCGGCCGGTGGAGGCGACGGCGCCGCTGCCGGTGGTGGGCCCGGGGCTCGGGCCGGCGGTCAGCGCTCGGGCCGCCCGGCTGGCGGCCCGCTGGGTGCCGGAGGCCTGGCGGGGCGCCCGGCTGGATCCCGGGCGCCGGGGCGCGATGGCGCTGGTGGCGGTGGCCGCGGTGGCGGCGCTGGTCGCGGCGGCCGGGGTGTGGCGGGACCGCCCGGTGGCCGAGCCGGCGCTCCCGCTGGCCAGCGCGGTCGGCCCGGCCGGCGGGGGTCCGGCCGGTGGGGAGGTGCCCGCCGGCCCGGGGGTCGGGCGGCCGGCCGGGGTGCCGCTGGTGGTCAGCGTGGCCGGGAAGGTCCGCCGCCCGGGGCTGGTCAAGGTCCCGGACGGGGCCCGGGTGGCCGACGCGATCGCCGCCGCCGGCGGTCCGCTGCCCCGGATCGACCTCACCGCGCTGAACCTGGCCCGGCGGGTCGCGGACGGTGAACAGCTGCTGGTCGGGGTGGCGCCGCCGCCGGGGGCGGAACCGGCCGCCGGCGTGCCCGGCCCGGCGCCGTCCGGGGGTGGGGCGGCCGCGGCCGGGGGTGGTGCGACCGCGGGTGGGAAGGTCGACCTGAACCGGGCGACCGTCGAGCAGCTCGACACCCTGCCCGGCGTCGGACCGGTCACCGCCCAGCGCATCCTGGACTGGCGGACCCGGCACGGGCGGTTCACCTCGGTGGACCAGCTCCGCGAGGTGGAGGGCATCGGGGAGCGCCGGTTCGGCCAGCTCAAGAGCCTGGTGACGGTGTGACCGCCGGCCGCCCGCGCCCGGTGCCGGCCGGCGCCACACCCGCCGGGCCGGCCGCGCCGGATCTGCGGTTGGTGCCGGCCGCGCTCCTCGCCTGGCTGGTCACCGTGGCCGGGCTGGTGCTCGGCCCTTCGGTGGCCTTCGCCCTCGCCGCCGCGGCGGCCGCGGCGGGGCTGCTGACCGTCCGGAGCCGGCGGGTGACCGGATGGAGGGCCGGGCTGCTGGCCGCCGCCGGGTGTGCCGGGGTGCTCGGGTCGTTGGTGGGTGTGCAGGTGCTCCAGCTCGAGCGGAACCCGGTGCACCGGGCGGCGGACGGGGGCAGCGCGGCCACCGTGCGGGTCCGGCTGACCGGCGACCCGGCACCGGTGCTGGGCGGGTTCGCCGGGCCCACCCAGGTCACCGTGCCCGCCGAGCTGGAGTCCGCGACCGTCGACGGCGTCCGGTGGTCGACCGGTGGTCAGGTGTTGTTGCTGGCGCCGAGGGAGGGCTGGCAGGGGCTGTTGCCGGGCACCGGGCTCAGCGCGTCCGGGCTGCTCGCGCCGGCGACCCGCCCCGATCTCACCGTTGCGGTCCTGCGGGTGCGCGGGCCGCCGGCGGAGCTCACCGAGGCGCCGTGGTGGCAGCGCGGGGCGGGCGAGCTGCGGGCCGGCCTGCGGGCGGCCGCGGCGGCGACCCTGCCCGAGCATCCGGCCGGGTTGCTGCCCGGCCTGGCCATCGGCGACACCGGCGCGCTGCCGGCCGTGGTGAAGGAGGAGTTCCGCACTACCGGCTTGACGCATTTGACTGCTGTTTCCGGCGCGAACTTCACCATCGTGCTCGGCGCGGTGGTCGGGCTGCTGGGGCTGCTGCGGACCGGTCCGCGCACCCGGGTGCTGTTCGCCGGGATCGCGCTGGTCGGGTTCGTGGTGCTGGTCCGGCCGTCGCCGAGCGTGCTGCGGGCGGCGGTGATGGGCGCGGTCGGGCTGCTGGCGGTGCTGGCCGGTCGGCGCCGGGCGGCGGTGCCCGCGCTGGCCGGCGCGGTGATCGTGCTGCTGCTCGCCGACGTCGGCCTGGCCACCGACCCCGGGTTCGCGCTGTCGGTGCTGGCCACCGGGGCCCTGGTGCTGCTCGCCCCGGGCTGGGCGGCGGCGCTGCGGCGGGTCGGCGTACCGCCCGGGGTCGCCGAGGCGGTCACCGTCCCGGCGGCCGCGCACCTGGTCACCGCGCCGGTGGTGGCCGGGCTGTCCGGGCAGGTCAGCCTGGTCGCGGTGGTGGCCAACCTGCTGGCCGCCCCGGCCGTGGCCCCGGCCACCGTGCTCGGGGTGCTGGCGGCCGTGGTCTCACCGGTCAGTACGGCCGCGGCGCAGGCGTGTGCCTGGCTGGCCGGACCGGCGGTCGGCTGGCTGGTCGCGGTGGCGCACTGGGGCGCGGCCATTCCCGGGGCGGCGGTGAGCTGGCCGGACGGGGTCATCGGCGCGCTGACGGCGGCGGCCGCCGTGCTGGTCGTGCTGCGGTTGGGCCGGCACCGGCGGGTGCGGGCGTTGCTGGCGGCGGCCCTGGTGGGGCTGCTGCTGGTCCTGGTGCCCACCCGATGGGTCACCCCGGGCTGGCCGGTCGAGGGCTGGGGCATGGTGGTCTGCGACGTCGGCCAGGGTGACGCGATCGCGCTGAGCACCGGCCAGCCGGGCCGGGCGGTCCTGGTCGACACCGGGACGGACGCCGGCGCGGTCGACGGCTGCCTGCGGCGGCTCGGGGTCACCGCGCTGCCGCTGGTGGTGCTCACCCACCTGCACGCCGACCACGTCGGAGGCCTGGCCGCCGCCCTCGACGGCCGGTCGGTGGGGGCCGTCGCGCTCGGGCCGGTGCACGAGCCGTCCGCCACGTTCGGCCGGGTACGCAAGGTGGCCGCCGCCGCCCGGGTACCGCTGCTGGAGGTGCGTGCCGGCCAGCGGTTGAGCTGGCCCGGGCTGGTCCTCGACGTGCTGGGGCCGGTCCACCCGCCCGTCGACATCAACGCCGAGGACGGCACGGAGGTCAACGACGTGTCGGTGGTGCTGCGGGCCCGGACGTCGTTCGGGCGGGCCCTGCTCACCGGCGACGTCGAGCTGCTCGCCCAGGCGCGGCTGCTGACCTCCGGTGCCGACCTGTGGGCCGACGTGCTCAAGGTCCCGCACCACGGCAGCCGGTACAGCTCGCCGGAGTTCCTCACCGCCGTCCGTCCCCGGTTAGCACTGGTCAGCGTGGGTGCCGGGAACACCTACCGGCACCCCAACGGCGGCGTGCTGGACCTGCTGCGGCGCTCCGGAGCCCTGATCCGCCGCACCGACGAGTCCGGCGACGTGGCCGTGGTCGCCTCCCGCGACGGCCCGGTCGTGGTGGCCCGGGGTGGCCCCCGGCCGCCGCCCAGATCGGGTCGAGGGTGAAACCCGGTTGATCCACTCGGGACCATGGAGAGAGCCCAGGGGAGGAGGAGACATGAACGCCGTACCGAAGGGGCTGCGCGGGCACCTGCCGGCGCCGGTGCACGAGGACGCGGTGCCGGTGCCCGCCCACGTGCACTGCGAGGCGCTCGGGCCGATGGTGCCGCTGGTGTCGGATTCGCCCGCCCAGTGGGTGGCCGCCACCGGCATGATCCTGCGCGTGCTGGCCGGGTCCGGGGTGCACGGGATGGCGATCGAGGGCACCGACGACCGCGACGAGATGGGGGTGTTCATCGAGCCGCCGGAATACGTGATCGGCGCCCGGCGGATCAAGCACTACACCTACCGCTCCCAGCCCGAGGGGGTCTGCTCCGGTCCGGGCGACCTGGACCTGGTGGCCTACGGCCTGCGCCGGTACATCGGCCTGGCCGCGCGGGGCAACCCGACGGTGCTGCTGCCGCTGTTCGTCGACGACGCCGACGTGTGCTTCGTCAACGACCTGGGGCGGGAGCTGCGGGCCAACCGGCGGATGTTCCTGTCCCGGCAGGCGGGTGCCCGGTTCCGGGGTTACCTGGAGTCGCAGCGGCGCGGCCTGCTCGGGCTGCGCTCCGGCGGTACCCGCAACCAGGGTCGGCACGACATCCGGGCGAAGTACGGGTTCGACACGAAGTTCGCCGCCCACATGGTCCGGCTGGGTATCCAGGGGGTCGAGCTGCTCAGCACGGGCACGATCACGCTGCCCGTGCCGGAGCCCGACCGCACCTGGCTGCGGGAGCTGAAGCAGGGCCGGCACACCAAGGAGGAGGCACTCGACCGGGCGCTGGAGCTGGAGGGCCGGCTCGAGCGGCTGATGACCACCTCACCGCTGCCGGAGCGCCCCGACCACGACGCGATCAACCGCTGGCTGGTCGACATGCACCGGCGGCACTGGGGCTGGACCTGACGGGTCCGGTCGCGCAGCCGGCGCCCACCGGCGCGGCCTACCGGTCAGCCGACCTGAACGTGCCGCCCCACCCACACGGTCGGGCGGCACCTCCCGGGTTCAGCCCCCTTGCAGGGCGCGGCGAACCGAAGCGGTGGAGGCGTCGACCACGGCGGTCGGACCCACGTGGTCGGCCACCGCGTCCAGGGTCTTCAGCCCGTCCCCGGTGATCAGCAGCACGGTGTCCGCCTCCGGGTCCAGCCGGCCCTCGGCCAGCAGCTTGCGGGTGCAGGCCACGGTGACCCCGCCGGCGGTCTCGGCGAACAGGCCCTCGGTACGGGCCAGCAGCCGGATCCCGTCGACCACCTCGGCGTCCGAGACGTCCGCGACCGCGCCGCCGGTGCGCCGCACGCTGTCCAGCACGTACGGCCCGTCGGCGGGGTTGCCGATGGCCAGCGAGCGGGCGATGGTGTCCGGCTTCACCGGGCGCACCACGTCATGGCCCGAAGCGAACGCGGCCGACACCGGGGAGCACCCGGTGGCCTGGGCGCCGAAGATCCGGTACGGGCTCTCCTCGACCAGCTTGAGGTCGGCCAGCTCCTTGAACGACTTGTCCACCTTGGTCAGCTGCGACCCGGAGGCCACCGGGATCACGATCTGCTCCGGCAGCCGCCAACCGAGCTGCTCGGCCACCTCGTAGCCCAGGGTCTTGGAGCCCTCGGCGTAGTAGGGCCGGACGTTCACGTTCACGAACGCCCAGTCCTCCTCCTCGGCCGCGAGCTCGGTGGCCAGGCGGTTGACGTCGTCGTAGGTGCCGTCCACCGCGATCAGCGTGGTGTCGTACACCGCCGTCATCTGGATCTTGGCCTGCTCCAGGGTCTTCGGGATCAGCACCACCGAGCGCCAGCCGGCCCGCGCGGCGGCGGCGGCCACGGCGTTGGCCAGGTTCCCGGTGGACGGGCAGGCCAGCACGGTGAAGCCCAGCTCGCGGGCGGCGGCCAGGGCGACCGCGACCACGCGGTCCTTGAACGAGTGGGTGGGGTTGCCGGTGTCGTCCTTGAGCCAGAGGTTCTTCAGGCCCAGCTCGGCGCCCAGCCGGTCGGCCCGGATGAGCCGGGTCAGGCCCGGCTCGGTGTTGGCGTGCCGGGTCACGTCCGAGGGGACCGGCAGCAGGGACGCGTAGCGCCAGATGGACTTGGGCCCGGCCTCGATCTGCTCCCGGGTGATGGGGCCGAAGTCGTAGGCGATCTCCAGCGGGCCGAAACACTCCGGACAGGCGAACTCCGCGGCGAGCGGGATCTGGTGACCGCACTCCCGACAGGACAGCGCGCGGGCCGGCCCGAGGTCGTAGGTGGTGGCGGTGGAATGCGTGACGGTACTCATGCGAGGTCTCCTCATCTGTCCCGCTGTTCGCGGGTCGGAATTGGCACCGTGATCGTCAAGGACCTCGCCACACGGGCGTACTGCGCGACGGCACTGCGCAGATCGCTCGACACCGGTTGCCGGGGCTTCGCAGGGCCGTTCCCTCTGCCCCTCTGGATGAGCCGTATTCGGTTGTGGCCCTCGGGTGGCGCCGACGGACCGTCCACCGCAGGGGATGGATGACGGCAACGTTACGTCACTGAGGCGCCCGACGCCCACTCTGTTCGTGCTTCTGCGAGTCGGGTCACGCTTCCGGGCGCTCCCGGCCGGCGTACGCGCCGTCGGTGCCGGCTGGGAGCATGGGGGCGTGAAGGCTCCCGCTGTGACGAACGTGCCGCTGCGGCTGGTCCTCGGGGACGAGGAGCTGCTGGTCGAGCGGGCGGTCGCGGACGCGCTCGCGGCGGCCCGGGCGGCCGACCCGTCGGCCGACCTGCGCCGCGTCGCCGCCGCCTCGCTGACCCGGCCCGAGCTGGCCGAGCTGGTCAGCCCGTCGCTGTTCGCCGAGGGCCGGGTAGTGGTGCTCGACGGGGCGCACGAGGCCGGCAAGGATGTGGTCGCGGCGATCAAGGACTACGTCGCCGACCCGGCCGACGGGGTGAGCCTGGTCGCGCTGCACGCCGGCGGGGCCCGGGGCAAGGCGCTGGTGGACCTGCTCAAGGGGGCCGGCGCCGAGATCACCGAGTGCGCCCGGCTCACCCGCTACGACGACCGGCTCGACTTCGTCCGCGGCGAGATCAGGCGGGCCGGCGGCACGATCAGCCAGGACGGGCTGCGGGTGCTGATCGACGCGGTGGGCAACGACCTGCGCGAGCTGGCCGCCGCCGCCAGCCAGCTGGTGGCCGACACCGGCGGGGCGGTGGACGAGACCGCGGTGCGCCGCTACCACCGGGGCCGGGCCGAGGTCACCGGGTTCGCGGTGGCGGAGAAGGCGGTGGTCGGCGACCGGGCCGGCGCGATGGAGGCGCTGCGCTGGGCGCTGCTGGTCGGGGTGCCGGCGGTGCTGATCGCGGACGCGCTGGCCGACGCGGTGCGCACGGTGGCCAAGGTGGGCGCCGCCGGCCGGGGCGACCCCTACCGGATGGCCGGCGAGCTGGGCATGCCGCCGTGGAAGGTGAAGAAGGCGCAGAGCCAGGCGCGCGGCTGGCGGCCGGCCGGGGTGGCGGCGGCGATGGGCGCCGCGGCGGAGGTCAACGCCGACGTCAAGGGCGTGGCGGTGGACGCCGAGTACGCCCTGGAGCGGGCGGTCCTGCGGATCATCGAGGCCCGAGGCACCGGCTGAGTCGCCGAGCGCGCGCGAGCCTCACCGGCCGTGGACGCGGAGCGGCGGCGCTACCCCACGGGAAAGGGTAGCGCCGCCGACGTCCATCGGGTTAGTCGCGCGCGACCGACCCGGCGTTACACCAAGATCAGGCGGAGTTGACCCGATGGGCCATCGAGGCCTTCTTGTTGGCCGCCTGGTTGCGGTGGATCACGCCCTTGCTGGCCGCCTTGTCCAGCGCCCGGGCGGCGGCGCGCTGGGTCTCGGTGATCGTCGCCTCGTCGCCGGAGTCGACGGCCTCGCGGAAGCGACGGACCGCCGTGCGCACGGCGGACTTGACCGACTTGTTGCGCTGGCGGCGCTTCTCGTTGGTCTTGACCCGCTTGATCTGGGACTTGATGTTGGCCACGCGGCTGCCTCTGCTCTTTCCGAAGTTCGTGTTGACCCGCGCGCGGAACTCACCGGCGAGGGTCGACCGGAGCCCAGCGGGAGGATCACGCGGGGCGTTCGACCTCACAGAGTAACAGCGCTCCGGCGCTCACCGGCATCCGGGACGGGTCACCACACCCGGTACGGCAGGAACTTCCCGTTCAGGGTCAGTTTCACCCGGTCGCCCTTGGGGTCGGGGACCCGCTCGAGCGCGAGCTCGAAGTCGATGGCGCTCATGATCCCGTCGCCGAACTCCTCGCGGATCAACTCGCTGATCGCGGTGCCGTAGACCTGGATCGCCTCCTGCAGCCGGTAGACGATCGGCTCGCTGGTGTCCACCGCGTCCGCGCCCCGCACCGGGGCGAGCTGGAGGGCCTCGACCACCGGCCCGTCCAGGTCCAGCAGGGAACCGACGGCGGTGGCCTGCTCGGCGGTCACCGGCTGCTGGCCGAGCAGCGCCGAGGTGGTCCACTCGGTGGATCGGCCGGTGGCCTCGGCGATCTGCGCCCAGGTCAGCCCGAGGCGCCGTTTCGCGGCCAGTACGGCGGCCGCGGCGTCGTGTCGGTCGAGGTCGGGCAGGGCGGTGAAGGACATGGCGGCTCCGTGTTCACTGGTCGGGGACTGGCTCACTTGATCGTTCCAGTGCGCCGGTCCGGCGGCAAGCTGCCGAGAGCGAACACCCGGCCGGGGCGGCTCGCGGCGGTAGGGTCGGACGGAGCTCAGCGCGGAGGTACGTGGTGGCCCTGGTTGCCGGAATCGACTCGTCCACCCAGTCCTGCAAGGTGGTGGTGTGTGACGCCACCGACGGCACCGTGGTGCGCAGCGGGTCGGCGCCGCACCCGCCCGGTACCGAGGTCGACCCGGAGCACTGGTGGTCGGCGCTGACCGCCGCGACCCGTGCGGCCGGCGGGCTGGACGACGTCGCGGCGGTCGCGGTCGGCGGCCAGCAGCACGGCATGGTCTGCCTGGACGAGCACGGCGCGGTGGTCCGCCCGGCGTTGCTGTGGAACGACACCCGCTCGGCCGAGGCCGCCACCGCGCTGGTGGCGGAGCTGCGGGACGGGACCGGGGACGGCCGGGTGGCCTGGGCGGACGCGGTGGGCAGCGTCCCGGTGGCCTCGTTCACCGTCACCAAGCTGCGCTGGCTGGCCGAGCACGAGCCGGGGGCGGCGGCCCGGACGGCAGCGGTCGTACTGCCGCACGACTGGCTGACCTGGCGGCTCGGCGGATCGGCCACCGGCGACCGGCTCGCCGAGCTGGCCACCGACCGCAGCGACGCCTCCGGCACCGGCTACTTCGACCCGTCGACCGGCGGTTACCGGACCGACCTGGTGCGCCGCGCCCTCGGCCGCGAGCCGGTGCTGCCGACCGTGCTCGGCCCCGCCCAGCCCGCCGGCCACCTGGCGGCCGGGAACGGGGCGGCCGGGAACGGGGCGGGTGCGAGCGCGGTCCTCGGGCCGGGCTGCGGGGACAACGCCGGCGCCGCGCTCGGGCTGGGCGCGCGGCCGGGGGACGTGGTGGTGTCGATCGGCACGTCCGGCGTGGTCAGCGCGGTGTCCGAGACCGCGACCGCCGACCCGAGCGGGATCATCGCCGGGTTCGCCGACGCCACCGGCCGTTACCTGCCCCTGGTCTGCACGCTGAACGCCGCCCGGGTGCTGGACACCGCGGCCCGGCTGCTCGCGGTCGGCCCGGGCGAGCTGGCCGACCTGGCACTGGCCGCCGAGCCGGCCGCCGGTGGGCTGGTGCTGGTGCCCTACCTGGAGGGGGAGCGCACCCCGGACCGGCCGACCGCCACCGGCGCGCTGCACGGCCTCACCCTGGGCGGGCTCACCCGGGAGGCGCTGGCCCGGGCGGCGGTGGAGGGGGTGCTGTGCGGGCTGGCCGACGGGCTGGACGCGCTGCGGGCCGCCGGGGTGGCCTGCGAGCGGGTGCTGCTGGTCGGCGGGGGTGCCCGCTCGGCGGCGGTGCAGCGGATCGCGCCGTCCGTGCTCGGGCTGCCGGTGCTGGTGCCGGAACCGGGGGAGTACGTGGCCGTCGGCGCCGCCCGGCAGGCCGCGTGGGTGCTGTCCGGGGCCGCCGAGCCTCCGCACTGGGAGGTCGGCGGCGCCCGGGTGTTCGAGGCCGACCCGCTGCCCGCCGTCCGCCGCCGCTACGCCGAGGCCCGCGACCACGTCCTGAACCAGCTCGAAGCCGGTCGGGGTTAGACGGCGATGCGCTGGCCGTCCTCCGCGCCGAACAGGTGGATGTGGCCCTCGCGCGGGGCGAGGTTGACCGTCTCGCCCTTGGCCGGGGCGCGCCGGCCGTCCACCCGGGCGACCAGCGGGTGCGACTCCGAGCCGACCTTGGCGGTGCCGTAGACGTAGGCGTCCACCCCGAGCTCCTCGACCACGTCCACCTCCAGGGCGATCCCGGATCCGGCCACCCCCAGGTCCATGTCCTCGGGCCGCACCCCGACCACCACGGATCGGGCCGAGCCCACGGCGGCCGAGGCGTCCCGGGGGATCCGCAGCTCCGCGTCGCCGAGGCGCAGCGAATCCCCGTTCACCGGCAGGGTCAGCAGGTTCATCGCCGGCGAGCCGATGAAGCCCGCGACGAAGAGATTCCGAGGGTGGTCGTACATCTCCCGCGGCGTGCCGACCTGCTGCAGCACCCCGTCCTTGAGCACCGCGACCCGGTCGCCCATGGTCATCGCCTCGACCTGATCGTGGGTGACGTAGACCGTGGTGACGCCGAGCCGCCGCTGCAGCGCGGCCAGCTGGGTACGGGTGGACACCCGGAGCTTGGCGTCCAGGTTGGACAGCGGCTCGTCCATGCAGAACACCTGCGGCTGCCGGACGATCGCCCGGCCCATCGCCACCCGCTGGCGCTGACCGCCGGACAGGGCCTTGGGCCGGCGGTCCAGGAACTGCTCCAGGTCGAGGATCTTCGCCGCCTCCTTCACCCGCTGCGCGATCTCGTCCTTCGGCTTCCCGGCGATCTTCAGCGCGAAGCCCATGTTCTCCCCGACGCTCATGTGCGGGTAGAGCGCGTAGTTCTGGAACACCATGGCGATGTCCCGGTTCTTCGGCGGCACGTGGGTGACGTCGCGGTCGCCGATGAACACCTTGCCCCGGTTGATCTCCTCCAGGCCGGCCAGCATCCGCAGCGAGGTGGACTTCCCGCAGCCGGACGGGCCGACCAGCACCAGGAACTCGCCGTCGGCGATCTCCAGGTCCAGCGCGTCCACTGCGGGTCGGGGGTTGTTCGGGAAGATCCGGGACGCCTTCTCGTAGGTCACCGCGGCCATGTCACACACTCCCGTCAGAAGGGTCGGAAATCGGAGGAAGTACCTGGATCTTGCGGCCCTGACCCCGGGCGAACCGGTCCAGCGCCTCGGCGTACCCGTCCAGCGGCAACCGGTCGCTGATGAACACGTCCGGGTCGATGGCCCCGCCGGCGAACAGCTCGGCCGCGCGCTCGAAGCTGTGCAGCACGGCCATCGACCCGGTGATGGTGATCTCCTGGTTGTAGATCTTGTACGGCTCGATCTCGGCCCGGGTGGCGTAGTCGGACACCCCGAACTGCAGGTAGGTGCCACCGCGACCGACCCGGCCCAGCGCGTCCTGGATGGCCCGGGCGTTGCCGGTGGCGTCGATCACCAGCTCCCAGCCGCGCGGAGCCTCCAACTCGTCGGCCGAGGTCGCGGCACGCGAGCAGCCCAGCTGCCGGGCCGTGTCCAGCCGCGCGGGGTTGATGTCCACCATGTCCACCGACGCCGCCCCGACCCGCTTGGCCAGCTCCAGCATCATCAGGCCCATGGTCCCGGAGCCGTAGATCAGCACGTGCGCCCCGAGCTGGCTGCGCAACACGTCGTAGCCGCGCACCGCGCAGGACAGCGGCTCGATCAGGGCGGCGTCCTCCAGCCGGACGTGCTCGGGCAGCTTCACGCAGTTGGCCACCGGGGCCACCGCGTACTCCGCCGCCCCGCCGGCCGTGGAGACCCCGATCGCCGCCCACCGCTCGCACAGGTTTCCCTGCCCGCGCCGGCAGTAGTGGCACTCGTGGCAGAACAGCGACGGGTCGACCGCCACCCGGTCGCCCACCGCGATCCCGTCCCGCGCGTCGACCGCCGTGCCGACGGCCACCACGGTGCCGGCGAACTCGTGGCCCGGCACCAGCGGCAGCGACGGGGCGAACTCGCCCTGCAGGATGTGCAGGTCGGTCCCGCAGAGCCCGCAGGCGGCCACCTCGACGACCACCTCGCGCGGGCCGGGCGCCGGGTCGTCGAGCCGGTGCAGCTCGATCTTCCCGACGTCGGCGATGAGCACTGCTCTCACTTGATCGCGCCCAGCGACAGCCCCTGGACCAGCTTGTCCTGGGCGGCGAACCCGGCGATCAGCACGGGCAGCGAGATGGCCATGGCCGCCGCGCACACCTTGGCCAGGAACAACCCCTGGCTGGTGACGAACCCGATCAGGTACACCGGGGCCGTCTGGGCGACGGTGGCCGTCAGGACCCGGGCGAACAGCAGCTCGTTCCAGCTGAAGATGAAGCAGATCAGCGCGGTCGCGGCGATCCCGGGCAGGACCATCGGCAGGATGATCGCCCGCAGCGAGCGCAGCAGCGAGCAGCCGTCCAGGGAGGCCGCCTCCAGCACCTCGACCGGTACCTCGGCCAGGAACGACCGCATCATCCACACCGCGATCGGCAGGTTCATCGACGTGTAGATCACGATGAGCAGCCAGATGTTGTCCAGCGCCCCGATCTGCTGGGCGATCAGGTAGACCGGCAGCAGACCGGCCACCACCGGGAGCATCTTGGTGGACAGGAAGAAGAACATCACGTCCGTCCACTTCTCCACCGGGCGGACGGACAGCGCGTAGGCGGCCGGCACCGCGAGCAGCAGCACCAGCAGGGTGGACACCACGCTCGCGGTGATCGAGTTCAGCAGCGGCGGCCACGGGCTCGCGCCACCGCTCGCGCCGAAGAAGTCCGCGTAGCCCTGCCCGGTGATCGGCGCGAACAGCGACGGCGGGTTGGTGGCCGCGTCCTGCTCGCTGTGCAGCGAGGTCAGCAGCATCCAGAGCACCGGCGTGACGAACAGCAGCCCGACGATCCAGGCCAGCACCCCGAGCGCGATCCCGGTCCGGTTGGACCGCCGGGTGACCCCGGCATCGGCCGCGGCGGTGTCCGCCCGGTGCGCCCCCGTCGTTGTGCTGGTCATCGGGACCCCTCCTCGTTGAACAGGGACGACACGCTGCGCAGCGCGAAGGTGGCCAGGACGATCGTGCCGATCACCACGACCACACCGGCCGCCGACGCCCGGCCGTAGTCCTGGGCCTGGAAGAACGTCTGGTAGATCGTGTACGGCAGGTTGGCGGTGCCCAGGCTGCCGGAGGTGATCGTGAAGACGGCGTCGAAGTTCTGCACGATGTAGATCGACCCGAGCAGACCGCCCAGCTCCAGGTACTGGCGCAGGTGCGGGAAGGTCATGTACCGGAAGATCTGCCAGTTGCTGCAGCCGTCGAGCTGCGCGGCCTCGATCACGTCCAGCGGCTTGCCCTGCAGGCCGGCCAGCAGGATCAGCATCATGAACGGCGTCCACTGCCAGACCAGGGCGACGATCACCGAGACCAGCGGGGCCGTGGTGAGCCAGTCGGGCTGGATGGCGTTCTCCCCGAACAGCCACTTCAGCACCCCGTTGAGCAGCCCGTACCCGGGGTTGAACAGCGCGTGCTTCCAGAGCAGCGCGGCCGCCACCGGCACGATCAGGAACGGCGTGATCATCATGGTCCGGACGATGCCCCGGCCGAGGAACGCCCGGTCCAGCAGCAGCGCGATGACCATGCCCAGCAGCAGGGAGATCAGCACCACCGAGGCGGTCAGCACGATGGTCGTGATGATCGCGTCGCGGGTGTTGACGTCGGTGAGAACCCGCACGAAGTTGTCGAACCCGGCGAACCCGCGCTCGTCGGGGTAGTACGCGTTCCAGTCCATGAACGAGATGATCAGCGTGCCGACGAACGGCAGCTGGGTCACCAGGATCATGAACACCAGGGCCGGCAGCAGCGGGGCCCGCCGGGCCCACCGGGCCGCGCCGGCCAGGGCCGGGGACGGCTCGGGGCTTGCCTTCGTGGGTGCGGCCGGCGGCGCCGGCGGCGTGGTGGTCGTGGTCATCACTTGCTCCCTTCCGCCCGGGACCGGTAGCGCTCGGCCACGTCCTCGGCCAGTTCCTGGCCCCGGTCGAGGGCTTCGGCCACGCTGACCTGGCCGGCGATCGCGGCGCTGATCTGCAGCGACACCTGGGTCCCCAGGTCGGGGAACTCGGGTATGTCGACGAACTGGACGCCGATGGCCGGCCGGGGCTGCACGCCCGGGTTCTTCGGGTTGGCCGACTCGATGGCCTCCTTGGTCGGCGTGGCGAACGCCGCCGACTCGGCCAGGTACTGCGGGTTGGCGTAGGTCGAGGCCCGCTTGCCGGCCGGCACCTTGGACCAGCCGACCTGCTCACCGACCAGCTGCTCGTAGCCCTTGCCCGAGGCCCAGGAGATGAACTTCCAGGCGTCGTCCTTGCGGGGGCTGGCCTCCTGGATGGCCCAAGACCAGGCGTAGAGCCAGCCCGAGCTGGCGGTCGCCTTGACCGGCGCGGCCACGTAGCCGATCTTGCCCTTGACGGCGGAGTCGGCCGCCTCCAGCGATCCGGCGGCCGAGGTGGCGTCGTACCACATGGCCACGCTGCCCTGGATCAGGTTGTTCAGGCACTCGGTGAACCCGGCCTGCGGGGCGCCGGTCTCCCCGTGCGTGCGGACCAGGTCGACGTAGAAGTTCACCGCGTCGGTGAACTCCGGGGCGTTCACCTTGGCCTGCCAGTCCTGGGTGAACCAGGTGCCGCCGAAGGTGTTGACCACCGTGGTGAGCGGCGCGAACACCTGGCCCCAGCCGGACTGCCCGCGCAGGCAGATCCCCTTCATCCCGGGCCGGGCGCCGTCCACCTGCGCGGCGATCTGGGCGACCTGGTCCCAGGTGGGCTTCGGGGGCATGGTGATGCCCTTCTCGGCCAGCACGTCGGTGCGGTACATCAGGAAGGACGACTCGCCGTAGAACGGTTCGCCGTAGATCTTCCCGTCGTCGCCGGACAGCGAGTCGGTCATCGGTTTGAGGATGTCGGCCTGGTCGAAGCCGGGGTCCTGGGCCAGGTAGCCGTCCAGCGGGGCGATCCAGCGGCTGCGCGCGTAGATCGGGATCTCGAAGTTCGACAGCGACGCGACGTCGTACTGGCCGGCCTGGCTGGAGAACTCCTGGCTGATCTTGTCCCGGACGTCGTTCTCGGGCAGCACGGTGAAGTTGACCGAGATGCCGGTCTGCTTGGTGAAGTTGTCGGCGGTCAGCCGCTGCAGGTCCACCATCTGCGGGTTGTTCACCATCAGCACGTTGATGCTGTTCGGGCCGCCGCCGACGCCTCCGCCCGCGCCCGCGCACCCCGAAGCGACGCCGGCCGCGACCAGCACGGCGGCGACGAACCTAAGACGACCCAGGTGTCTGGACACTCTTTCCTCCCTGTGGATGGGCGGGACTGCTAGACGCGCACCACCTGGGGGCCGAGGACCCCGTAGCGGTGCGCTTCGTTCGCGGACAGCCCGGTGTCGGTGACCAGGGCGTCGAAGTCGGAGATCTCGGCGAAGCGGTAGAAGCTGGCCGCGTTGAACTTGCTGTGCGTGCCGACGAAGATGCACCGGCGCGCGGCCCGGACGGCGGCCGACTTCACCGCGCCCACCGCCGGGTCCGGGGTGGTCATGCCGCGGTCCCGGGACACCCCGTTGGCGCCCAGGAAGGCCACGTCGATCACCAGGTCGGAGAGCATCCGCACCGCCCAGTGGTCCACCGTGGCCAGCGTCCGCCCGCGCACCCGGCCACCGACCATCACCACGTTCAGGGTCGGGGAGGCGGCCATGGCCATCGCGGCCGGCAGGGACGCGGTCACCGCGGTCATCGGGCGGTTCAGCCCGGCCAGCTCCTCGGCGACCAGCTGCGGGGTGAAGCCCTCGTCGACGAACACCGTCTCGGCGTCGGTCAGCCAGCCGACCGCCGCCGCCGCGATCCGCCGCTTCTCGGTGACCCGGGTCTGGGCGCGGCGGGCCAGGCTGCTCTCGAACCCGGCGCTCTCCACCGGGTACGCCCCGCCGTGCGTGCGGCGCAGCAGGCCGTGCCCCTCGAGCACCTTCAGGTCGCGGCGCACCGTCTCCGCCGCCACGTGCAGCTTCTCGGCCACCGCGGTGACCTCGATCCGGCCGGCGTCCCGGGCCAGGGCCAGGATCGTCCGCTGCCGCTCGTCTGCCTGCATCTGACCACCCCCGGACAACCAGCACCGCGTCCCCGGGACCGGGGCCACGACGGTGTGACGCCCATTAGGTGTAACACCGATCACACCGGGCCGCGAGTGCCGAGTACGCGAACAGATGCCCGATTGTTGCCCGCTTCCACACCGGGCGCGACCGCGTGAGCTGGAGATCCCGGAGACGATGCCCGTTTCGGCGGCCTGAATCGGGCGAACCGGGCGCCCGAATCGTGTGAGAGCCACCGCCCCGGACCCGCCTAGGCTGCGCGGATGTGACCACCCCGCTGGACTGGCCCGGTTTCGGATCGGTCACGCCGTGGGCGGTGGTGGCGCTGTGCGTGGCGGCGTTCGCGGCCGGCGCGGTGGACGCCATCGTCGGCGGCGGCGGGTTGATCCAGCTGCCCGTCATGCTGCTGTTCGCCCCGGGCGGAGCGCCGGTGTACGCGCTGGCCACGAACAAGCTGGCCTCGGTGGTGGGCACCGCCTCGGCCGCCGCCGGGTACGCCCGCCAGGTGCGGATCGACTGGGCGCACGCGCTGCCGATGGCTCTGGCGGCCCTGGGCGGCTCGGTGCTCGGCGCCCGGCTGGCGGCGGCATTGCCGGCCCGGGTGTTGAGCATCGTGGTCCTGGTCGCCCTGGTCGCGGTCGGGCTGTACACCTGGCGGCGCCCGGAGCTGGGGGTGGAGCACGCGCCCCGGTTCGGCCGCCGCCACCAGCTGCTGGCCATGGGGGCCGGCGGGCTGCTGATCGGTTTCTGGGACGGGCTGGCCGGGCCGGGAACCGGCTCGTTCCTGGTGTTCTGGCTGGTCGGACTGGTCGGGTTCGGCTTCCTGGACGCCTCGGCCACCGCCAAGGTGGTGAACACGGCGACCAACCTGGGCGCGTTGCTGGTGTTCGTCCCGGCCGGGGTGGTGCTCTACGGCCTGGGCGCGGCGATGGCGCTGGCCAACCTGGCCGGCAGCCTGTGCGGGGCCCGGCTGGCCCTGGCCCGGGGGTCGGGGTTCGTCCGGCGGGTGTTCCTGCTGGTGGTCGCCGTGCTGGTGGTCAGTCTGGCGTGGAAGGTGGTGTCCGGCGCGTCGTAGCGCTCATGCGACGATGGAGGCAGACTCCCGCACGGTAAGGACCCGAGTGACCAGCTTCGCCGACCGCACGTTCACCGACCCCGAGCGCATCCGCAATTTCTGCATCATCGCGCACATCGACCACGGGAAGTCCACCCTGGCCGACCGGATGCTCCAGTACACCGGCGTGGTCGACGAGCGCTCCGCCCGCGCCCAGTACCTCGACCGGATGGACATCGAGCGCGAGCGGGGCATCACGATCAAGGCGCAGAACGTCCGCCTGCCCTGGAAGGTGGGCGACCAGGAGACCGTCCTGCACCTGATCGACACCCCGGGCCACGTGGACTTCACCTACGAGGTGTCCCGCGCGCTGGAGGCCTGCGAGGGCGCGGTGCTGCTGGTCGACGCGGCGCAGGGGATCGAGGCCCAGACGCTGGCCAACCTGTACCTGGCGCTGGAGAAGGACCTCACGGTCATCCCGGTGCTCAACAAGATCGACCTGCCGGCGGCCGACCCGGACCGCTACGCCGCCGAGCTGGCGCACATCGTCGGCTGCGAGCCGGACGACGTGCTCCGGGTCAGCGCGAAGACCGGGCACGGCGTGCGGGAGCTGCTCGACGAGGTGGTCCGGGTGGTTCCGCCGCCGGTCGGCGACCAGGATGCCCCGGCCCGGGCGATGATCTTCGACTCGGTGTACGACACGTACCGCGGCGTGGTCACCTACATCCGGGTGGTGGACGGCCGGATCACCCCGCGCGAGCGGATCAAGATGATGTCCACCGGCGCCACCCACGAGCTGCTCGAGGTGGGCATCGTCTCCCCGGAGCCCAAGCCCTCCGACGGGCTCGGGGTCGGCGAGGTGGGTTACCTGATCACCGGGGTGAAGGACGTCCGGCAGTCCAAGGTCGGCGACACCGTCACCTTCCAGCGCAACGGGGCCACCGAGCCGCTGACCGGGTACCGGGAGCCACGGCCGATGGTCTACTCCGGGCTCTACCCGGTGGACGGATCGGACTACCCGGAGCTGCGCGAGGCGCTGGACAAGCTGCAGCTCAACGACGCCGCGCTGACCTACGAGCCGGAGACCTCGACCGCGCTGGGCTTCGGCTTCCGCTGCGGGTTCCTCGGGCTGCTGCACCTGGAGATCACCCGCGACCGGCTGGAGCGGGAGGCCGGGCTGGACCTGATCTCCACCGCGCCCAACGTGGTCTACCGGGTGGTGATGGAGGACGGCACCGAGCACACCGTGACCAACCCGTCCGACTGGCCGGAGGGGAAGATCCGGGAGGTGCACGAGCCGGTCGTCAAGGTGACCGTGCTGGCGCCGTCGGAGTTCATCGGGGCGATCATGGAGCTGTGCCAGAGCCGGCGCGGCCAGCTCGGCGGGATGGACTACCTGTCCGAGACCCGGGTCGAGCTGCGCTACACGATGCCGCTGGCCGAGATCATCTTCGACTTCTTCGACGCGTTGAAGTCGCGCACCCGGGGTTACGCCAGCCTGGACTACGAGGAGGCCGGCGAGCAGACCGCCGACCTGGTCAAGATCGACATCCTGCTGCAGGGCGAGCCGGTGGACGCGTTCTCCGCGATCCGGCACCGCGACTCGGCGCACGGCTACGGCACCACCATGGCCTCGAAGCTGCGCGAGCTGATCCCGCGCCAGCAGTTCGAGGTGCCGATCCAGGCGGCCATCGGCTCCCGGATCATCGCCCGGGAGAACATCCGGGCGATCCGCAAGGACGTGCTGGCCAAGTGCTACGGCGGTGACATCACCCGCAAGCGCAAGCTGCTGGAGAAGCAGAAGGAGGGCAAGAAGCGGATGAAGACCATCGGTCGGGTCGAGGTCCCGCAGGAGGCCTTCGTCGCCGCGCTGTCCACCGACGAGGCCGGGGACAAGGCCAAGAGCAAGAAGTAGCCCGCCGTGATCGCCGGTGGGGGTGGCGGCGCGGTGGCCGCGCTGCTGCTCGGGGCGGTCGTCCTGGTCGGTCTCGCGGTGACCGGCCACCTGGTGGGCCGGCGGGTCTCGGCCGGCCGGGTGCTGGCGGCCGGGGTGGCGGTGGCCGCCGGATTCGGGCTGTGGCGGCTGCTGGTCGGTCCGGTGGATCCGGCGGGCGGGGTACTGGTCCCGGCCTGCGTGCTGCTCGAACCGGCCTGCCCGGACCGCACCGGCGTGCTGCCGCGCCCGACCGGGACGCGCTAGATCGGACGCTGCTCAGGCCTGCTCGGCGGCGGCCTCGTCCTCCAGCACCTGGTCGAGGCTGTCGGTGAGCTCGGTGAGCAGCGTGGTCACCTCGGCCTCGGACGCCGAGAGCTGGGTCATGGCCGACTCGACCAGGCTCTCCAGCTGCTGGCTCACCCGCTCCACGGTCTGCCGGCCACCGGCGGCCAGGTGCACCAGCACCCGGCGGCGGTCGTTCGCGTCGTTGCGCCGGTAGGCCAGCTGCTGGCTGACCAGCCGGTCGACCACGCGGGTCGCGGTCGGGTTGGGGATGGCGGCGTGCTCGGCGATCTCACCCATGCTGCGGCCACCGCCGCGAGAGAGCAGCAGCAGGACCCGCCAGGCCTCCCGGCTCAGGCCTTCCTTGCTCGTCACCGGGGTGAGCACGGCATCCACCGCCCGATCAGCGCGGTCGAGGATGTCGACCACGCTCTCGGACTCGGGCGCCGCCCTCGGCGGGCGCACAGGGGAACCTGTCACGTCCATAGACTGTACGTTCAATTGCTGTCACATCGGTAAAGTGTGATCTCGGTACCAGTGACATTCGTCAACTTCGACGAGTTCGGTACGGCTCAACGGGTGAAAACAATTTTGCCCGCGGTGTCCCCGTCGAGCATGGCCCGGAACCCCTCCTCGGCCCGGTCCAGCGGTAGCTGGAGGCCGACCTCGGGGGTGATTCCGGCGGCGGCCACGAAGCTGAGCAGGTCGCGCAGCTCGTCCCGGGTACCCATCGTGGAACCGATCACCCGCAGCTGCAGGAAGAACAGTCGCTGCAGGTCAGCCGGGGGATTGGGGCCGCTGGTCGAGCCGGAGCAGACGATCACCCCGCCGGGCTTGAGCGCGCGCAGCGAGTGGCTCCAGGTGGCCTCGCCGACGGTCTCGAACACGCCGTCGACCTTCTCCGGCAACCGCTCCCCGGACCCGTAGGTGGCGTGCGCGCCGAGCTTCTCGGCCAGCGCCCGCTTCTCGTCCGAGCGGCCGGTCACCCACACCCGCAGCCCGGCGGCCGCGCCCAGCTGGATCAGCGCGGTGGACACCCCGCCCGAGGCGCCCTGCACCAGCATGGTCTGGCCCGGGCGCAGCCCGGACTTGGTGAACAGCATCCGGTAGGCGGTCAACCACGCGGTGCCCATGCCGGCGGCCTGCACCGCCGACAGCCCGGCCGGCTTCGGCACGGCGTTGCGGGCCGGCACGATCACCGTCTCGGCGAAGCTGCCCTGGTGTCGCTCGGTGAGCAGGGTGCGCTTCGGGTCGAGCGTCTCGTCGCCGTCCCAGGCCGGGTCCCCGATCACCGAGTGCAGCACCACCTCGGTGCCGTCGGGCAGCGTCCCGGCCCCGTCGCAGCCCAGGATCATCGGGAACTGGTCGGCCTTGATGCCCACCCCGCGCAGCGTCCAGATGTCGTGCATGTTCAGGCTGGCGGCGGTCACCGTGACCGGCACCCAGCCCTCGGGTACCTCCGGATCCGGACGCTCCCCGGTGCGGAGGGCGGCCAGCGGGTCGTCGGGGCTCGGCTCGGCGGCGTAGACGGCGAACATGACCTCGAACCTAGTGGAGATCGGCGACCACTACCCTGTGAGGCGTGCTGCGGGCGTTGGCGAACTGGTGGGACTCGGTCGAGCTGTGGGTCACCCAGCTGGAGTTCCCCTGGCAGGTGCTGCTGGCGATCGTGGTGCTGCTGCCGCTGTGCGCCGCCTGCGCGGTCCTCGCCGACCGGGTGGCCGATGTGGTGGAGGCGCGGATCGGGGATCGGGTGGGCATGCTGGTGGACGCCTGGGCGGGCCGGCGGAACACCCGCACCGGGCCGCCGGAGTCGTGACCGTGCGCTCCGTCCTGCTGGCCTTGCTGGCCGTCCTGACCCTGGCGGGCTGCGGCTCGGGTACCGCGACGCTGGAGGCCCCGACCGCACAGACCGGGGCCGCCCAGGCCGCCGGCGGTACCTGCCCGGCGCCGTCGTCGAGCGCCCCGGGTGCGGCCGAGTCCCGGCTGCCGGTGAAGTCGCTGTGCGCCCTGCCGCCGGAGGCCGCGAGCGTCTGGAAGACGATCTCCACCGGCGGCCGTCCGGCCTACCCGAAGGACGGCACGGTGTTCGGCAACTTCGAGCGCCGGCTGCCCCAGAAGCAACGCGGGTACTACAAGGAGTACACCGTGCCGACGCCGGGGGAGCGCACCCGCGGCGCCCGTCGCCTGGTCAGCGGGCAGGGCCGGGAGCTGTACTACACCGCCGACCACTACGGCTCGTTCGTGGTCGTCGACCCCACCGCCGTCACGAGGTGACGGCCGTCCTGCCCGGGTAGTCAGGCCGGGTCGGAGACCCAGGACGGCTTGCGCTTCTCGCCGAACGCCCGGATGCCCTCCTGGCCCTCCTCGCCGGCGAACACCGCCGCGGAGAACTCGGACAGCCGCGCGAGGTCGTCGGCCATGGTGGTGGTCACCGGGCGGCGCAGCAGCTCCTTGGTGCCGGCCAGGGCGCCGGGCGCGCCGAGCCGCAGCATGTCGGTGTAACGGCGCACCTCGGCGTCCAGCTGATCGGCCGGGACCACGCTGTTGACCAGGCCGATCCGGGCGGCCCGGTGCGCGTCGAAGGTCTCCCCGGTGAGGGAGAGCTCGTGCAGCTGCGTGGGGTCGAGCTTGGGCACCAGCGGCACGGTGATCACCGCCGGGATGACCCCGATCCGCACCTCGGTGAAGGCGAAGTCGACCTCCTCGGCGGCGATCACGATGTCGCAGGAGGCGGCCAGCCCGGTCCCGCCGGCCCGCACCGGACCGGCCAGCCGGGCCACCACCGGCTTCGGTGAGGTCCAGATCCGCTGGAACAGCGCTGGTACCTCGTTGACCCCCTGGCTCTGCGCCGACGCCCCGCGCGACTCCTTGAGGTCCGCGCCCGCGCAGAACACCCGACCGGTGTGGGTGAGCACGATCACCCGCGCGTCCTCGGAGTCGATCGCGGTGCTCAGGTGGTCCCGCAGCTCACCGCGCAGCTGCGCGGACAGGGCGTTGCGGTTGTGCGGTGAGTCGAGGGTGATCGTGGCGATCCCGTCGGCGATCTCCAGGTGGACCAGTTCAGTCATGATCCGAGACTAGAACAGCAGCACGGCCAACCCGAGACCCACGACGAGGTTCACCGCTGCGGCGGCGGCGAACACGCCGATCGGTTTCCAGCCGGCCTCCTTCAGCGGCCCGACCCGGAACTCCAGCCCGATCGAGACGAAGGCCAGGATCAGGAACAGGGTGCGCAGGTCGTTCACCGTGGTGATGGTCGGCTTGGCCGCCGCCGAGCCGACCGCCGCGACGAACAGGGTGCCGATCACCGAGGCGGCCACGAACCCCAGGACGAACTTGGGGAACCGGTGCCACAGGTCGACGAGCCTGGGTCGGGGCGAGTCGGCGGTGCGCTCGATGCGGAAGGCGAACCAGGCGGTCAGCGCCACCGCGACCACGCCCATCAGCGCGTTCTGGGTGACCTTGACGATGCTGGCGATCTGCAGGGCCTCCTCACCGACGATCGCCCCGGCGGCGGTGACCGCCGCAGTGGTGTCGATGTTGCCGCCGATCCAGGCCCCGGACTCGGTCGGGGTCAGCCCGAGCGCCCCGGCGGCCAGCGGCAGCAGGAAGATCGAGGGCAGCGCGAAGAGGATCACCAGGCTGGCCGTGTAGGCCAGCTGCTCCCGCTTGGCCCGCACCGCTCCGGCCGCCGCGATCGCCGCGCTCACCCCGCAGATGGAGACCGCCGAGGACAGCAGGGCGCGCAGCTTGTCGTCCAGCCCGACCCGCCCGCCCAACCACCAGGTGAAGCCGAACACCGCGGAGATGAGCAGCACGGCCTGCACGATCGCCGGGCCGGCCGAGCTCACGATCACCGCGAGGTCGATGGACGCGCCGAGCAGCACCAGCCCGGTCTTGATGA
>JAESFN010000345.1_pt1 | contig 50787 bp, 58 predicted proteins | sample 9269411 | NCBI WGS metagenome assembly JAESFN01 (sample SAMN14505399, study PRJNA617100) | algae metagenome | isolation source: Iphinoe sp. HA4291-MV1 and co-occurring heterotrophs from trail next to... | place: USA: Maunawili Falls, Hawaii | collected 2009-07-25
TATCATTGAACGCTTTGTTAATTAGCGTACTATCTAACACATTTCATGCTCAAATTCGATACACCGCTCTATACTTTAGCAAATTAGTCTGTATTCTTAAGCACAAAATTAGATGCGCTTACCCTGGGTGACAAGTTAAGTTATATTAGCGATTAGAGAGATAGCGAACACTGCTACAAAAGTATTCCTGAGCGTTAAACTCCAAATAATTGCCACTGACTTCCACGCTTATTTCCCGACCATCTTGAGTTATGTGAGTAGTTTCAAAGGTATAAGAGCCTTGTTGCTTAAGTTCTTGAATACGTGACAGCCAATTACTTGCTGCTGAAAAATTTGGGTCGATATCGTGAACAGTCATGGTGAGCAGTTGTTCGCGGGAGTAGCCTAAAGTACGACAAGCTGCTTCATTTACGTAGACAAATCGGGCATCTGAACTTACAAAAAAGACAGAATCCTTAAATATGTCTAGATAAAACTGGGAAAGCCGCAGTTCTGTCTCTGCTTTTTGCCGTTCGCTAATTTCCTGTTGCAGCTGTTTATTTTGCTCAGTCAGTTGCTTTTGCAGTCTCCGAATAGTTAAGTTATTTTCTACACGAGCAAAAACCTCTTCTTCGCTAAACGGTTTTGTGATATAATCTACTCCACCAACAGCAAAAGCTTTGACTTTGTCGAGAACCTCATCTAAAGCGCTAATAAAAATCACCGGAATATCGCGAGTCAGAGAAGAAGCTTTCAGGCGTTGGCAAACTTCATAACCGTTCATGTCTGGCATCATGATGTCGAGCAAAATCAGGTCAGGTGGGGCAGCTTCCGCTGTCTTTAAAGCTGTTTGCCCGTTAATCACTCTGCGAACTTCATACCCCAACTGAGTCAGCATGGCAGATAAAAGTCGCAGATTGTCCGGTGTATCATCAACAACTAAAATGTTTGCTTTAGGCTGCTGAGCTTGATTTTCATTCATTCTGAATCTGGTTGAGTTAAATCGATGATCTTATCAATGCGAAAATTATTGACTAAATCAGCCAGTACATTTGCCAAGAGGGCTGATTCCTCTGGAATCTGCTCTAGCAGGCTAAAAATCTCCTTCTCATCGGTGCATAGAGCCGCTTGATGTAGCTGTGCTACCCACTCAGCAGGCATAATATTTAAGCTTTCATGATTCAGCACGTAGTTTTCGGCTTTTTCTGCTTGCGAACTGCTAGGCGTTGATGATTGATTGCTATCTGCATAGACATAACGCACCCCTAGATAGTGAGCCATTTTTTCCAAGATAACTTCCTCTCGGAAGGGCTTGCGTACAAAGTCATCGCAACCCGCAGATAAAACAACAGCTCGCTCCTCATCAAAAGCACTAGCGGTGAGAGCAATGATAATGGTAGCTTGTCCCCTGAGATGAGATTTTATCTGTTTAGTAGCTTCATACCCATCCATAACTGGCATCCGCATATCCATCAGAATCAGATGAGGTTCCCAGGTTTCCCACAGAGTGATTCCTTCTTGACCATTTTCGGCTTCTCGTACCTCAAAGCCAAGCGTCGCCAGCATCTTGACCAAAAGTAGACGATTTTCCCATTTGTCTTCCACTATCAAGATACGATACTTTGGTTGGTGAGGTTCTAGAGCAATGACCCGTCGCTTTTGCTGTTGAGTTTGAGTCTCAGCTCCTTCTGCTAAGCTAAATTGAATATCGAAAGAAAAAATCGTTCCTTGACCTAAAGTACTGTTAACAGTGATATCCCCTCCCATCAGGTGTACAAATTGTTGACTAATAGTTAAACCCAAACCAGTTCCTTGCTGAGATTTCCGACCTGTTTCTGTTTGAATAAAGGGTTTAAATAACCTTTCCATCTCAGCGGGTGCTATGCCAGAACCACTATCTTCAACCTCAAAGTGAAGGAAAGAATATGGCTGAAGGCTATGATTTGAAGTCTGGGAATTTTGTCTTGATGTTTCTTGCTGCTGTAGTTTAGTTTCTTCCTTCTTCCTAACTCGCAAAGCAACACCGCCTTCTTGGGTAAATTTGATGGCGTTACCAAGGAGGTTAATCAAGACTTGACGTAATTTACTTTCGTCTGTTCGCACATATTTGGGAATTTCAGGGGTGCGCTCAACTATCAACTGTAAGCCCTTAGAGTCTGCTTTGAGTTGGAACATCTCTTCGAGGGAGTCAAGCAGATGGTATAAATCAAAATTATTTTCATTTAATGTTGTTCTGCCTGCCTCAATTTTCGACATTGACAATACGTCATTAATTAAGGTCAACAAGTGCTCGCCACTGCGACTAATAATTTCCAAATGTTCCATCTGTAAAGGATTCAAAGAGCGATCGCGAGTCATCAGTTGAGTGAAGCCGAGAATCGCGTTAAGAGGAGTGCGGAGTTCGTGACTCATGTTAGCCAGAAATTCGCTTTTAGCACGATTTGCCGCCTCAGCTTCCTGAGCTTTTTGTTCCAATCTACGGCTATAATTCTCTAACTGCTCGCGAGAAATTTTCAACTGTTTCGTCAGCCACAACACTCCAATCAGTAGAAATCCGGCTGACACCGATCCCACTAGCATAATCGTCCCTGCCAATCGGTGAGCTGGCGCAAACGCTTCTTCCTGTTCCATTTCTACCATGAGGGCAAGGTCTTGGTCATTGAGCCAGCGGTACACTCCAATGACAGGTGCTCCAGTGTAGTTATGATAGAGTCCTTCGCCACTGATTCCACTCATTGCTGCATCAATGCCTTTGCTGCTGACACCATCAGGGAAATCTTGTTTATTATCTTCTTTTTTGGAAATAAAGGAGTTTTTAGTCACCAAAGAACCAACTAAGTAAGTTTCTCCACTCTTACCTAAACCCGTACGTTCCCGGATAATCTGGTCAATTCGGTATAAGTTTAAATCAGCTAACAGAATACCTTGGCGTACCCCAGAAGCGTCACGTAGAGGTGTTGCGAAAGTGACCGATGGCTTACCAGTAACAGGCGAGACATAGAAAATGGGGGCAAAGGAGTCTCCCTGCTGAATCTGTTCAATATAGGTAATATTGGCTAAAATTTCATATTGACCTTCACGCTGCTTGTCAGTAGATAAAATAATCCGATTGCTGCGGTCAAGAATGTAAATCTCTCTGAAACTTAGCTGAGTTTTAGCTATATTTCTTAGGAAATCTGAGAGAACTTTATAAGCATTACGATTATTTACATCAGAGTCTTTAGAATTTAAAAGTATCTTAAGATTTCTTTGTGAGTCAGGAAACTGAGTGATTAAGAGAAAGTCCCGTTGTCGGTCTTCAAACCAACGGGTAATTTCTTGCTCTTTAAGACTAGCAGCAGCACGAAGTCGCTCAAAAGCAGCCTGTTTCAAAGCATCCCTAGCTCTGACAAAAGCAACTCCCCCCACCACACCAACAGTTACCAAGGACAGAAGTAAGAATGAACTAGCAACTTTAGTGGTTAGGTGCTGATTCCAGAACTTCATAGAGTTACAAGTAGTTTCTTTGAAAATAACACTCTCCTGGCTGAAGCAAGGACCATTCTATGTGTAGAGTCGCGTGGAATCCAAAAGTCAAAGTCAGACAATTTTGGATTTTAGATTTTGGATAATGGAATTGACCCCAAGGATCAATCCGCTTGCTTGGGAATGAGTGGATTTTAGATAATGGAATTGGTTCCACAGGATTTATCCGGGGGCTTGTACCATCAAGGAATCATTGGTCATTTAACATTATGTCTAATACTCTCACTGATATTGGCACTCTCATCGACAGTCATCCTGGAATTCATGGGGGCTGTCCTCTTATTGCTGGAACTGGTGTAACAGTACGACGAATTGCTATTTGGTATAAACAAGGTCTTAGGGCAGAAGAAATTGCCGCTAGGATTGGGCATTTGACGATAGCACAGGTTTACGCAGCTTTGACGTATTATCATATCAATCGAGAAGAAATTGATGCTGACATTGCCGAGCAAGAAGCAGAAGCTGACCGTATAGAGCTTGACTAAATAGCCAAATACTTTAGTAAACTTTTTCATAATTAGTCAGAAAGAGAAGTTTGACACAGTTGTAGTTTTCTGATACTTTAGTTTAGTGGCTGAAAACCAAAGCCCAAAATCATCTGGTTTGTAAACCACAGCTGATTCAAAACTAGCAAGCCTGTAAAAAGGTCGAACGGGAGACCACGATTCGTTAAATTTGCTGAAAATAATGGATGAACAATAGCTAAAAGCTTCAAGAAAAATTGCTCCAAGTCAAAAAAAAATAGGGTGGGCTACACCCGAATTTACGCTTGTGGACAAGTAGGAGCCGACTCCCTTGGTAGAAGCAAGAAGCAGACCCTCTGAAGGAAACTTTAGTTGAATGGCTAGCTTTGAACAAGTTTAGTCAAGTTCTGTATAGCAGGCATTACATAAGGCTAGCAGACAGCCGTGAGTCAAATTCGCTTGTACATGGACGAGGATTCTGGTGATATTGCATTAGTACTGGCTCTGCAAAATCGTGGTGTAGATGTCATCACAACTTTAAGTGTAAACCGATTGAGATATCCTGATGAAGAACAATTAATTTGAGCAAGGTCGCAAGGTCGCGTTTTGTACAGTTCTAACATTCAGGATTTCTATCGTTTACACACATCTTTTTCGACTCAAGAACAACCTCACTCCGGGATGATTTTAGTACAGCAGCAAAGTTACTCAATCGGAAAACTAATGCGCGGTATTTTGAGATTGGTTGCAGCTAAATCAGCAGAGGAAATGGAAAACCAAGTAGAGTTTATTAGCGCTTGGATAGAGGAGTAAATGTCAAAAAAAGTAAAAAGATTACTTGTTTTGACTGGCTTTTTTTCTGGATACCATATTGTAAACTACTGCCATTGCTCGAATATTTGCTTAATTCGTGCGATCGCTTCATCAGCTGCTTGCTCTGGAGATATGCCATCTGCAACTATGCGATTGAGGGCTTTACCCCAGACATTTTCCTGCAAAACTACAGTGTATGCAGGGTTTTGGACAATATAAAATGGGCGTGTTGAACCTTCGATGAGTGTCTTAGAAGCAGTTGAAAGATGTGGATCGGCTGGGTTTGTCCAAAAGGGGTCTTTCCAAACTGGCTTCATGACTGGTAAATATCGACCTCCAGCAGATTTGATGTATTTTCCTACTGTTCCTGGTTGAACTAAAAATGTGAGAAAGTCCTTAGCTGTTTTCTGGTGATGAGATTCCGTAAACACGATTGCTGCATTAACCGCGACTAAGTAACGCATCGGTTTGCCATTGGGTTTATTTGGATACTCTACAGTGCCAAGTTTGTTACGATAAGTTTCAGGGTCTTGGCGCACAGCAGCAGGAATCGAAAGAGTGGTATTAGGTGTCATGACCACAGCACGGTTAAGCAAGTTACGATTGTTATCTGGATTTAACCAATTGACTGCGTTTGGTGGAACGTAGCCTTGCTGATAAAATTTTGCATACCAATCTAAGCTATTAATAATTCCCTGTCGTACTTTAGGGTCATCAAAGCGAAGTTGACCCTTGGAGTCTACAATTTGGACATCGTAGGCTTCTAAAATCTGTTCAAATATGTAGTAGGTATCTGCAGCACCAACTGAATAAGGAAAGCCTAACCCGTAAATCTTTTGTTTTTTATCCTGTTTTTGCTGTGCCTGTAGTTTATCCTGTACTTGTTTCCAAAACTCCCAAAAGGCATCCCAATCTTTCGGGATATCCTTGTCACTCCGACCGACTTGCTTTAGTATGTCGCGCCAGTAGTGGATGTAAATTGTTAACTGATTAATTGGAACTGCATAGTAACTCCGCTTTTTATCAACGTTGTTATAAAAATAAACGGCTTCCAGTACAGCACCAGAATAAAGACTTTTGACCGACTCAATGACATCTGAGACATCTGCCAGTTTCCCGTCCCAAGCAAGACGCGGTATCAGTTCCCTTTCAGCACTGCTACTCATCACGATATCAGGCAGATTGTTCGCCTGAATTGCCCTCTTAGTCTTTTCTGGTAATTCATCGTTGGTATACAAAGTCAGCTTAGCTTTTTTACCACTTCGTTGTTCCCAGTTGCTAATGAGCTGCTTGAGCGCTTCATCCTCTTCTAAATTAGAACCTTTATCCCACCAAATCTTCAGTACTTTACTATCAGTAGAGGATTCGCTGACTGAGGATATGTTTGATTGAGAGGTGTGAGTGCAAGAAAAGATGATAAAACTAAGTATGAATGCTATGAGCACAGAGCGACGACTTAACCCCAAGCGACGGTTGTGTCGTAGTTGTTGACTAGCTTTTGTTCTATGTACCATATTTAGAAAAGCTCACTCATATTCAGTGAACTACCCAACACCCATCTGAGTACAGATAGGGTGTGGGCTTCCCAATTCAATGGGGATTGCCTCAATCTTCATTGATTTTTTACGTCCTGAAGACTTTGGTCTTACATCCCCTCCAAGGGCAGAAGCGCTAGTTCCTAACGCTCTTACGAGTGTCTCCTCCGGAGAGGCTGCGCCAACGCCAGTTACTTCACCTGGGGAGACCCCAAGACCGTACTGGCTCACCAGAATTCGCAAACCTTCATTTCTAATATTTATTGCAGCGTTGATGTCTCTATCATGCTGTTTCTGGCAGTGTGGACAATCTACAAACCTTACACCCAATGAATCATAACCATTCTGCAACATTGGAATTGGTAGTAGAGTTTCGCTACAAAGCTGAGATGATGGGAAAAATCTACCTATTTCTTGATAATTGTGACCAAATCTCTCAGCTTTATATTTGAGCATGGTTTGAAACATTCCCCATCCTTGGTCACTGATGGATTTAGCCAAATTAGGGTTTTTAACCATGTTCTTAACTGCTAAATTTTCTACACAAATAACTTGGTTTTCGTATGCTATTTTGCGAGATAGCTTGTGTAGAAAGTCTTCTCTTACCCTAGCTATTTTGCTAGATATCCTTGCAACTAAACGTTTAGCTTTGCGTCGCTTGTTAGATGTTTTATCTGTCTTTCTAGCCAGTTTACTTTGTTTACGTTTTTTATTCTTCTCTAACTTAGCTAATTGTTTTTTAGGTAGGTTATATTTTGAGCCTTCCGAAGTTATAGCAAAGTTTTTCAATCCGAGGTCAACGCCAATTGCATCTCTAACTGCAATTACTGGTTTGTCTTCCTGAGCCACTCCGTTGCGGGGGTTCCCCCCGTTGTCGGAAGTGGCGTGGTTAAAAAGAATAGACGCATAGTACTTACCATCTGTATTTCTTGATATTGTTACAGTCGTGAATTTTGCGTCAGGCAGTTCTCTGTGAAACACGGCTTTGACTATCCCCAAACTACCAGGAAATTTAATGACAGAATCCTTGGAAATTAATTTTATATTTTGGGGATACTGAATCGATTGCTTACCATGCTTAGATTTGAAATTAGGATATTTAGCACGTCCCTCAAAAAAATTGACAAACGCACTTGAAAGATTGAATGTTACCCGTTGTAGAACCTGGCTATAAGCAAGTCCCAACCATTCATATTCTTTTTTCAAACCAGGAAGCAATTTATCCATTGAAGCTTTAGAAAGACCTTTACCCGTTTCTTTATACGCAGTAGTCGTGGCGTTAAGCATATAATTCCACAGCCATCGAGTATTGCCAAAACATTGAGCCAAGTACGATTCTTGCTCATCCGTGGGATAAATTCTAACTTTGACCGCTCTGTACATGGTATCGACCTTACCGTATTTATATATTCATGGTAACATATATCTTGATAATAGTGCTATCAAAAAACAAATATTTTGTTCGTTTCCTCCATGTCCTCTTCCCTCGCTATCGCATTGGTCAGAGGACTGTCGTCAACTCACGAGCAATTCATCTCAACACTGACCTGGGTACAGGTACAGTGTGAGCCTTCTTGCTGTTAAAGGTAAAAGAATAAAGCAATTGCTTCGAGTTCGCTCAGCAGCTTTGCGGTACAAGAAGAAAGTTGTCACCCCCAAACTTAAAGCGATCGCCAATACCAAACTGACAGCGCCCAAAAATAATCTTTGGAGTTTGGCAACCTTTTGTTCTTGAACCAGTCGGGCTTCCACTTCCTTTTTACGTTCTGCTTCCAATCTTGTTTCAACTTCGTGCCTATCAAATTCTTGACTAGCTGCTAAAAACTGATAGTCCAAATCGCTCAAGCTTTTGCCAACTGACCAAGCTTGCGCTTCATGCAAGGCTTGTCCACGCAATAGCCGTGAAGAGTCACGGCGTTCTGAGGTAACCCAAGCATCCAATGTTTGGGAGTAGGGTCGCAATTTCGCTAATTGTTTTTCTATCCATGCTTGGTTAAAAATCTCTTGATAAATGCGGTTTTTTACCTTCAGTTGTCCTTGCTGCTTATCCACTAACCCTGATAACAGCAGCTCAATTTGCTCTTGAGAGTCGTCCGTAGGTACTTCAATCCCTTGTAATATTTGTTGATAGAGTTGCAGTAGCCCACCAGCACGCAGCTCGTTTCTCAGTAGGCGATCGCGAATTGTCTTTAAATGCTCTGGCTCATCATTCGCTTCCCAATTTTCAATAACGTGCGTTTGCACCAGTTTTTCTAAAACGAATGATGGAAATTGGTAATAGATACTAATAAGATGATAATTAACAATGGGTAAATGGTAATCCAACTTATAGCGACTTTCAGTTTCCTGGCTTCCGGAATCCTGTAAGCCATTGCTCTCGTAGTTTCTTTCCTGCACTACAATATGACACAGCTTCTGAGTCAGAAACGGCTGACCACCTGTCCATGCCAAGATTTCTTTCAGAGCTGCCATAGGATTAGCCACTTTACCCTCTAACCCTGCGGCTAGTGGTTGAATTTCTGATAACTTAAAACCTTGCAGGTTAATAGATCTACCAATATTAAATGGGGTAGAGTTTTGATCTGCAATTAAATCTGAAGGCGTTGCTACACCGAATAGTGCCCAAGTTAGACGGTTGTATTCTGGATTTTCTGCACGTTGATTATAACAAGACCGAATCAGAGCAAAAAAATTACCAACTGAGAAATTTAGGCTGATAACACTATCAATTTCATCAATAAAAATAACGATTTTCTCGCTCTTGATTTTGACTAATAAAATATCTTCAATAAACTGACTCAATCGCTGGAGTGGAGACAAATCTTCTCGCTCACTCCACCAAGTTTTGATATTAACTTCTCCAAAAAGATTGAAACCTCTTAATAAATCAACAATCACCCCCTTATACCACTGAGTCGGGGTGATATCTCCGCTACCAATGCGAGTCATGTCAACAGAAGCACATCTGAAACCTGCTTGTTCCAATCGATGTCTTGTGCGTAAACGTAAGCTAGACTTGCCCATCTGTCGGGAACTAAACACAAAACAAAACTCTCCCCTCATCAAGGCATCATAGAGTTCAACATCAGCTTGGCGCTCTACATAGCAGGGAGCATCGGTTTTGAGACTACCACCGACTTGATATTCGTACTTGCTCATAAACTGTCGCGCTAAAAGAAGTGCATACTGCTAAGGGCTAGACGACTTGCTATCAGTGGTTTTCTTCATTTTGAAAGGACACTCGTACAAGAAGGGTTAAAGAACTCCCCTCGAAGTGTCCGATGCGTGAATTTTGTGCTTCAAGTGCAACTGAGACGCTTACAGTCCGGCAAACCACTCATAGCCTTGGTCTTCCCAATAGCCCCTAGAGGGTGTTAGATGATTAACCATTGTAATCCGAGTAACCCACTTACTTTGTTTATAACCTAGTTTGATGGGAGAAGCCAGACGTATAGGTGCACCATTCTCAGCAGACAAGGGTTGACCATTTTTTTGATAAGCCATAAGAGTCTGGGGATGGACAGATGAAGCAATATCCCAGCTTTCGTAGTAGCCGTCAGCAGATTTGAAGTAAACAAAGCGGACATTCGCTTTGGGTTGAACTAAGGACAATAAGTCTCGTAGTCGCACGCCCCCCCATTGCACGATTGCTGACCAACCCTCAACACAAATGTGACGAATTGTCATCGAAGTCAGAGGCAGTTTCTGAATATCCTTCATACTTAACTGCATCGGATTGTTAACTTCACCATCAATAGTTAGCCGAAATGTTACCGGGTCAATCTGGGGAGTGAAGTCAAACGTATTGACCAGCAGGGCATTAGGCTCAATTGCACTGGTGGGAAATTCAGGAACAGGCTTTTGTGGATTCAGTAGTAAAGCTTCTACACTCTGGTTGAGAGGCTCAAAGGTTTTCCCCACAATATTTTCAAACAGACCGGACGCACAACCGGACATAAGCAAACCTGCTCCAGAAAGTCCAGATAACTGGAGTAGTTGACGGCGGTTTAATAGTCGATGAGGACGTTGAATTGGATTCATGAATTACCTCTACCAGAACATGGAGTTGATTAACCGAGAACCTCCTACCTTAAGTCCTAACAACAAGTGGAAAATCGCAAATATAGCTACCAATGGGATGGTTGCAAAATGAACCACTCGCAGAGCTTGCCAACTACCAAGTAAGTTAATGATCCAATGGAACTGAGCAGGTTTATACATCCCTATCCCGCTCAGTATGGCAAGCAAAAGAATTGGAATGATAGCAGTGTAGACAAATCGGTGCCAAGCATATATTTTGCGCTTGGGGTTTTGACCCACTTGCACTGCTTTGAGGTCATTAACACCAACAAATCGACGTTTCCAACGTTGAGTGATAAAAATGTATAGCCCGTACCAGAGTAAATTCAGTGCAAACAGCCACATAGCAGCAAAATGCCAGTGTCTACCGCCAGCTAGCCACCCTCCCAGCAAAAACAGCGACGGAAATTGCCAACCTCCCCGCCCACCGAAGACTGGATTAGCATTGTATATTTGTAGCCCACTGGTCATCATTAACAGCAAGCTAATGATGTTAACCCAGTGAAATATCTTGGCTAAAAGAGCTTGGCTTGGTTGCGATCGAGATCGGGACTTTTTAGAAGGAGTAGACGCATTCATAGCGATTTTCTCTCTACAGAGGTCTATGATTAAAAATGTATTGTGACTTTATAGTGGCAAACGGGGAAAAAATGGGGCTAGCCAAAGTTGTACCTGGACATCCCAACCTAAGAGAATTGCGATCGCACCAGCCACTACCATGACACCCCCCACTCTTTGCAAAACCATACTGTGAGACCGCAAACTCAGCAGCTTTTGAGCTAAACGGCGACCTCCGTAGGCGAGTGCAATCAAAGGTAATGCTGCCCCCACACCATAGACTATGAGTAAAACAAAAGCATCTGCAATCTGATGTTTAACTGCTGCCAAAACTAGAATGCTTCCTAAAACAGGTCCTGCACAGGGCGTCCACAGCAAGCCAAGCTGAGTTCCCAGCCAAAACTCTCCCCTTAATCCCATATGCAAAGGCTTTCTAGTTCCTTTACCTACTCTTAAGTAACTGAACAAACGGTAACTCCACTTGGGAAAAACCGCTAGAATCCCCATGAATAAGAGCAGGAAAATCGCTACAGTTCGCAGCCCACTAGCTAATCCTGTAAACCAGCTCGCCGTCACTCCCAAAAGACTACCTGCTACAGCAAATCCTCCAACCAACCCTGCGGCTAAAGCTACGGGACCATAATGATGAGACTGAAGGGAGCGACCGACTAGCACGGGCAGGATAGGTAGAACACAGGGCGAAGCGAGGGTCAAAAATCCACCCAGTAGTGCCAGCCCTGCCGATAGAGCAGATATAGCCATTGGCTCACCCTAATAACTGACGGATTGTCTGCTCAGTTTTCTCATAAGCTCCTTCCCCTATATGGTCATATTGTATGAACCCCTGACGGTTTGCCAAAAATAGATGAGGCCAATACTGGTTGTTAAAGGCGTTCCAGGTTTTATAGTCGTTATCTAAGGGAACCGGATAGGTAATTTGGTGTTGCTTCAACGCTCTTTTGACATTGTTTACGTCCCGCTCGAATGCAAACTCAGGAGTGTGAACCCCAATCACCTTGAGTCCTTGCGCTACAAATTGTCGATGCCAACGAACAACATAGGGGAGAGTTCGCTGACAATTGATGCACCCAAAAGTCCAGAAATGAATGAGTACAATTTTCCCCTTGAGGTTTTGAGTCGTTAGGGGAGCAGAATTTAGCCACTGATTTATGCCCTGAAACTCGGGTAAAGCCTTAGTTGAAGGTTGAGCAGCAATAGCATTTAAGGAAGTTGAGCTATCAGTTCTTCCAAAGGCTAGGTCAAGGATTGTTTCTGCACTTGCTAGCATAGCTCCAATCCCAAAGCAAGATAGCAACTGGCGTCGCCGTAACAAGTTCTTATTCATTGAAAATTCCATAGAAGGGGAAGAGGTACTAGTATAAATAAAGACTAGTACCGTTCGGAATTTTGCTGGTATAGTGCTATAATTTCTGGCTGTTGTAGGATTTGCATTTTTCTGAAAAGATTTTTTTCAAAAGAAGAATTTCGCGAATCCTAATTTATCAATAAACCACATGAAAGTGGCTATTACGAAACTTCACTTACCTGGCGACATCGAGTCACCCGGTTTGGACATTGAGTCACCCGGTTTGGACATCGAGTCACCCGGTTTGGACATTGAGTCACCCGGTTTGGACATCGAGTCACCCGGTTTGGACATCGAGTCACCCGGTTTGGACATCGAGTCACCCGGTTTGGACATTGAGTCACCCGGTTTGGACATTGAGTCACCCGGTTTGGACATCGAGTCACCAGGTTTCATGGCAGAGGGTTCCAATTTGTGAGTATAGCAATAGTAATTGACGCGATTACCGCCATGGTAATAGCAATGCTGCCCTTTAAGCGGAGTTTTGCTAAGAGTATAGCCTGGTGGCATGGTTGATTCTGCCTTTAATGCCACTGGTGCAGCGATAATTCCAAGTCCGAAAACTGAAATGCTAACCAATACTTGACTAAAGAGGATTTTGGTGACTTTCATAGGTTATTTTTTACTGTTGTACTGACACTATAAGAGTAATTTCTTAGACCAACATTAAAAACAGATGAGAAGTTGCCTGAGAAGATGCTGAGAAGTTATTTACCATTAGCTCATGGAGTCTCTTGCACAAATCAGGCGATCTGACTTTTCACGGCATTTTGTGGTTTGTGCAATTGCATTCAAAACTACCGTTCCGAAGCTTGATTTCTTCATCTATTATTTTTAACCTATCGCCGTAATTCCCCATCCGCCATGCGGTGGGGAGAATGTCACTGAGAATTAGCCCAATTGCTCACGGAAATAAAGTCGATATAATTCACAACTTGGTATTGCTTGATTTCCCTCAAGCTTCACCAAACCCATGCTTTCTAATTTGTAAGCAGTGATTGCTTCTAATTGCACACTTGCTGGACCTGTGACAACCCGTTTGAGTGCTTCTGCCAATTTGGGGTGTTCTTGAAGATTTGCCAAGTGATGTCGCAAGTGATTGCTATAAATTCCGCCAATGGTAGGAGCTTGTTGCAATAGCTGCTCTAGACTAACTTCTCGTCTTGCCAAGTGATAGAGTGCGACACGTACGAGAAATGGATGACCACCAATCATAGCAATGAGAGGAGCCAGTTTTTTAGCACCTACCGCACCTTCTGCCCAATCTAAGCCATGACGCACTGCCAAATCCTGCACTTGCTCTAAACTAAATTCTGGTAACCGAATCGAGAGACCAACATTGAAAGGAGATTGATTGATATCTAATGGGATATAAGCTTCAGTCGCATGAACAACGACCAGTCGGAGTTTTTGCCAAATTTCTAGTTCGGCTGCGTCCTCATACCAAGAGCGCAGCAATGGTAAAAAGTCTCCTGAAATGTCTGGATACTCAAAAATCCGATTCACCTCATCCAAAGCTAAGACGACTGGAGAGTCGATTTGCTGGAGTAAGTACCCCTGGAAGTATAATGTGCAGCTCACTTTACTACCAATATCTTCATCCCAATAATCATCCAGTCTTGGCTCTATGTTCAATTGTCGGCTAACAGTGGCACAAAACCATCTTAAGAATTTGTCCAAGCTTGTAAAAATGGTGCTATCTGCTCGCTGTAAACTTAATAGCACTGTGCGTAAACCAACAAGTCTTGCATGAGCCATAATTCTGTGAAGTAGGGAGGTTTTGCCCATTTGCCCAGGTGCTCGAATGCGGATTATACTTCCTGGTTTACTGATTTCGACATAAGTACGTTCTTCAATTGGGGTATGCTCGATGTAAAAGAAAGAATTAAGCGGTACAGGACCACCAGGAGTTTCTAGGAAGTCAGGATTAGGAAGTGTATATTCTCGAACTCCCAGCTCCTTCGTTGCGAAAGGAAACTCTGAACTCCCCTTAGCCTCAAAAGGAACTTGGGGTTCCCTTTGACCACCTAATTGCTGGTCATGCTTCAGCGCTTCCTTGATATTGTGTCTTTTAAAAATCTCACTTTCCGCTCGCCGCCTGAGAACTGACCGAAAATTGCTTTTTGTTACCTCCTCCTCTAAAGCTTGTGAAAGTAACCTCCATAACTTAGAACCTACGTCTTTTACGTAATTGGCGTCATAACCAGCATTTTCTGCTATCTCTTGGTAAGTTTGCCCTTCCCAGGCTTGGCGAAATACTACTTCCTGTAGATTATTTAAGCGTTGCTCCAGAAATGTATCTAAAATAGCTATTGCTTCTTCAACATTCATTTATAAAAAAACGATAAAGTCATATTCAAATATGACTTTATCGGACTTTTTCATACTTTTTTAAGTTATTCATTTAAATTTAACAGTAGTGTTATCCCACCTAAGCCAAAAGACTGTAGCGACGGATATCAGGTGCAGTCGCAAGCAAACCCTCAAATTTAGCGACTGCTTCTTCAATATGGGCTGTGGCTAAATGAGCATCCAAAGCATCATGAGAAGCCCATTCCTCGACAAAAGTGAAATCTGTTGGGTCAGACTCATTTTGTAGCAATTCGTACTTTATACAGTCTACTTCTTGCCGAGTTGGTTCAATAATTGCCAACAGTAAAGCTTTAACAGCTTCTACTTTTTCAGGTAAAGCAACAATCCGGGCAACAACGCGAATAGTTTGATTAGTCATTTGTTATGCAAGTAAGTTGTTAATTGCTGATTGTTAATTATTCCATATGAATTAAGTATAAACTTGACGTAGCGTGTGTTATGCCGAAGGAATCGCGCACCTTCAATTGCCGATGGTGCGTTACGCCTAAAGCGATAACGCACCCTACGATTTAATTTTATTAACTTCACGGATTTCGACGAAAATTCTTCTGGTTTTTCTCAGGCAGATTTCTGGGCGGGACTTCCCGTCCTTGGTAAAACTAATGAATCGTTCACCAAAAGGTCGTTTAGAAATTCTCTATCTTGATGAGGAACTGAGGATTACGCGTGGGGAACGAGGGACAGTTTTAGTCTGTCAGCGATCGCACAATTAAGAACAAGATCGCACAATTAAGAACAAGATTGCGGAATTGAGAACAAGAACGATGTAGTCATAAATAAAATACCGCGCTTACGAGGTAGCATATGGAGCCACTCACTGCTGGTGCGATCGCCACTCTTGCTTTCACCAAAGCTTTTGAGAAAACAATCGAGAAATTCACAGAAGCAGCCCTCGCCAAGATGGATGAGTTGCGCAAAAAGATTTGGGAGAAGTTGCGGGGAAATCCCAAAGCAGAAAAAGCGCTAACTGTGGTTGAACAAGGAAACAAGTCTGAGTTAGAGCGTCTAGCAGTGTACTTGCAAGATTCTATGGATGATGATCCAGAGTTTGCTGCACAAGTGCAAGCACTTGCTCAAGAGATTAATGCAGGAAAGTTGCAAGACAACAGCAACATGACCCAAAATAATTATGACAGCAGCACCGGCTACCAAACGAGAGTTGAAACTGAAAAAGGGACAACAAACATCGGTGGGACTCACACCCATAATTACAATACTTGACTGCAGTCGCCCGAACGGGAACGGGCAAAGTCAAATCCCCCAAATCATATTTCGTATCCTTCTGAGCCAAGAGATGATAATTTATTCTCACAAGTTTTGAGCGACTCTGAACGAATTTTAAAGCTACGAGTGCATCGAGCTATGTTTGTCAAAAGCATGATTGAATGCTACTTCGTTAATCTAACTAATCTGTCGCCGAATAGGGCACTAGAAGTAACTCATGTATGGTACGAAGATGAAGAAAAACACTTTATTCCATTGATTCACCCTTCAAGATTATTGCCTGTGAGATTAGAATTGGAACAATCGTGGGAAACATGGATTGCTGTTGAAAACCTTCCGAGAGCTACACAGAATAATGCATACCAAAATTTTCGTGCAAGGATATCAACGGGTGCTATTTTCAAATCAGAAGCTAATCCTAATGTTCCTCCCTATGGAACAGTACCCGGAGGTCCGATTTAGAAATTTGATCCAGTAGTGAAGATTGCCGCATACCAATTTTGTTATAGCGGACTGTTCAAATGGTTTACGCTTTGTAAGTAACAAATTTATTCAGTACCCTTTGGCAGGACTCTACGATTCCCAAGGACGGTACACTGAAGCAGAACCACTCTACATCAAAGCTTTGGAACTAAGACAACGCCTGCCCTTAGATGAGCACCCGTCGATCGCCTCCAGTTACAACAACTTGGCAGGACTCTACGATTCCCAAGGACGGTACACTGAAGCAGAACCACTCTACATCAAAGCTTTGGAAATTGCTGAACGCAGCTTAGGAGTCAATCATCCCAACACAATCATTTTCCGTGAAAATTTGCAATTCTTACGCGACAATCGCCAGTCTTAGTACAGCTTTGCGTAAAATTGTGGCGAATTGAGGGTTGAAATTTAAACGCATAGGCGCTGAGTCGCAAAGCGACACGCACTCGCGTTCGCCTACCCGCAGGGTAGGGGCGCACCAGGTAAGCGCAGAGAGAAGTTTGAGCGGAGGTTTCCTCCGTTCGCGTAGCGTCTCCGGAGGAGACTCAAAGCTTGCCCTACAGGCACGCGCAAGGGACGGTGGGGACGCGGAGAATTCGCGCTCGTATTAATGATATCAAGTCCGGATGATTAGTTGTCATTGCGTTCGCGCAGCGTGCCCAGAGGGCATACGTAATGAAATGAAGCGTTCGCGCAGCATGTCCCTTTGGGACTCAGCAATCTCAGAACCAATGACGAATTATAAGTAATTGAGCGGACATGATATGAAATGCTGTACTTATACTTTGCACGGTCAAAAACTGAGCTTCTCTAATTAAGCCAAGAACGATACTCACTCAAGCTACTAACCTTGGGTTCAAAGCGCAATCTGTACCCGTACGAAGTATAGTTACCACAGCTAGAGCGCCAGTCCAGTGTAATGACTTGACGAAAAATGCAGAATATGCATGTGGCATTAACGAAGTTTTGAGACCGAAGTTTAAGGCGATCGCCAAAAACTATCGCCTCAATATTTAGCTTAAAATTGGTGTTTTGTAATGAGCCACATATTTTCGTTTTTGTCAACATATATTAGTGGACCGGCTCTCTAGTCCAACTGCGCCAAACGCCCAGCTTCAAGCTTTCACCATTTCAGATTTTGCATCAGGCGAGACTCGCTCAAAGTACAATACCATAATCTGATTTGGACGCAAACCAATTGATTCATAAGTGCGTCCGTTGCGGTGACTAAACTCAACTTCAAAAGCACTACCACCCGCCAACATCTCGACCACCGTACCAACTTGTCCACGCCACAAATTATATTCGGGAAGGTCTACCGTCAAGGCTACCACATCAAGCAATTTGACTGAATTGGTTGTCATCTCATCTCACCTCCAAGTATTACAGAGGATAGCAAGTCGTTAATCTCGGAATTTCAGAATCATGTTCGATAATCCAGCCACTCCGGATGATTGCACTTCTATCTTGCCATTTCATTTGGAAATCTAAAGTGTAGCGTTGTCCAAACTCATCCTGTCTTCCCAGTCGAGCCGAATGAGTTTTGACAATTTCTAGAAGAATTTGACGCAATTGTTCAGCATCATCAGCCGTCATACCCAGTTTCGATGAGAAGAGCCGAGCTTTGTGTTTTCCGTCATCATGCTCTAGATTTAAGCAGTAATCACGCAGTTTACGAATATCAACAACTGCATTCTCTGCATTCGGAATCAACATTAGAAAAAACAGTAGTCCCTAAAAAGATAATGATGAATTATAGTGTTAAGCTCATCATCTCTTGATTTCTTTCTTCTCGCATTTGATGAACGATTTGATCGGGAGCATCCCAAATGTGCAAATTGCCCGCACTTCGCCCTTCGCGCAGCGTCTCCCTTTGGGAGAAGGGGCGACGCCAAAGGCGAACGTGCCGCTGCGCTAACAGACACCGAAGTCACTGGCTCACAAACAAAGCCATGCTCCGCAGGCTCTAATTAGTCCGCGCAGGCGGACTTCCCTGCGGGACACTGCGCGAACGCCTGTGTAGCCGCGATTTCTAATCGCCAGGTATTTTTGCAAAATTGGGATGCTCCCAAACATCCTCTAAGATTTCTGTCCACTGCTATAACAATGCAAGCCGATGCATTAACAATGTAACCCGATACATTAACAATGTGAGTCGATACATTAACAATGTAACCCGATACATTAACAATGCAAGCCGATGCATTAACAATGTAACCCGATACATTAACAATACAAGCCGATGCATTAACAATACAAGCCGATACATTAACAATGCGAGTCGATGCATTAACAATGTAACCCGATACATTAACAATGCAAGCCGATGCATTAACAATGCGAGTCGATGCATTAACAATGCACCGACTTGCGTTTAGATATACTAAAAACGGCTGATTGCTGGACTTTTGCCTTTGCAAAGAAAGTTTTGCCTGTTAATCTCTTAGCGATTTTAAAAGTAAAGCTCTAACCCGTTTTTAGTATATAAGTAGATAGGTAGAAATAAACAGAACTATGTTAAGAAAGGTAAAAGCCTCTCAAACCCTTACTAATGACTAATGACTAATGACTTTTCTCAGATTCCCAAACACCCACACCTTTAGCTGCAACCATATAGCGGAAAATATATTCCACTAACTCAATATAATGACGGGCGGTTTTGCAAGAAGATGCCCAAACAGTAACACCGTGATCGCGGATAAGTAAAGCGCTTAATTGTGGGAGATTTGTTGTAAAGCGCTCTTTAATCTCATCCGCAATGCAGGAAACCTGTGAATGGTTGGCGAAGATAGGCATAGCACAATCAGGGTTCTCTTCCCAAACTCCCAACCCTTTGAGCATTTCCAACGGTGGTAAAGGTAAAGTGTCCCCTTTAACAAAGCGAGAAACCAAATTTGCTTCTACTGAGTGAACATGGTAGCAACTTGTCGCGTCTGGAAATAGAGTATAAAGAACCTGGTGAATGGCAGTTTCAGCAGAGGGCTTCAAATCGGGCGAAGGTTGCTCTACCTTGCCACTTGGATAAATACGTACAAAATCACCAACTTCTAGTTCTCCTTTAGACCGACCACTCGCTGTAATCCAGAAGCTACCATCAGGTAAACGAACTGAGAGATTTCCTGCAGTCCCCACCATCCATCCTTGTTGGTAAAAGTAACGTGCTGCTGAAATCACTTCCAGACGAGGATCACTTAGCGTTGGACTATTCATTGTTTCCCCATCTATACTTGAGTGAGCGCCTGACGAGTGCGAATTTCTCGCCCCGTATATTCAGGAGTCCAGCCCTCACTTCCAGTAAAATACCGTACTGCTTTAATTCGCCGTGCTGGAGTTAGATAAAACCAGTGTTCGGTTCCCGCAGGCACATTGATGTATTCTTCTGGCTGTACTGTCAGTTCTACTTGACTACCATCAGGTCGTACAAAACCAAAAATGCCTTCTCCATCAACTATGTAGCGTACTTCATCTTCTGAATGAGTATGGATTTTATCAAATTTTGTCAGCATTGCATCAAGATTAGGGATACCTGGATGCAGGACAATTAAATCGCGGGTTTGATAGCCTGCTGTTTGTTGCAGTTGCTCAAAATATCGATCCAGAGATTTTAAGATTTGTTCTTTTTCTTCTTCGTGAAGGCTGTCTTGTGCTAGCAATTGACGCAACTGTTGACTCTCTCCCACAACCCAGCGATTAAGTTGGATGTTTAGGGGTGCCAATTCGCGGGAAATATCTTGCAAATCAGTGTATTGTGTCCCATCTTCCATTTGTAGAATTGCCATATCTCACCTCGCGCTAGGATATCTATTCTACGGTATCTGTTTTGTTGAACATCTCGCCATCCTTACCAATAACCAGTTCAACCTCAAAAACTTCTGCAAAGCACTTTGCCACATGAGAGCGTACCTCTAAGCAAGTGATATCAGGAATCCATTGAGCTAAACTGCCTACGGGTTTATCAGCAATACCGCAGGGTACGATGCGCTCAAATCCTGTCATATCAGGACAGACATTTAATGCAAAGCCGTGCATGGTTATCCAACGGCTGACTTTAATACCAATAGCAGCAACTTTACGCCCTTCTAACCAAACACCCGTGAAACCAAGATTGCGTTCTCCCTGTAATCCGTAAATTTTTAGTGTACGAATTAATACTTCTTCTAAGTGACGTAAATACCAGTGGAGGTCTTTACGATAATGTTGCAAATTTAAAATTGGATATCCTACCAGTTGACCAGGACAATGGTATGTGACTTCGCCACCTCGTTCAACTCGATGGACTTCATACATACTTTTGGTATGGTCAAATTTCAGAAATTCTGAACTAGCTCCTTGCCCTAAAGTGTAGACGGGCGGATGTTCTAGTAAGATTAGCACATCTTCTGTGCCAGGATTTTTGATGCGCTCAGCGAGGAGAGTGCGCTGCCATATAAGCGCATCTAAGTATGGCATCATTCCTTGGTTATATAGCAAACATCGGCGTTTGTGCAAAGACATATTACAAATAAGAAAAAAAGTCAACCTGAATAGGGAGCAAAATGTATCTCACATCACTAATAGAAGTCCAAAAATGTCAAGCTATGCAAAGGATTTTAAAGGAAAGTCAAGGGAATTGGCTTTGCAAAATACAAGATGCTAGTTTTGAATATATAACCTCAATGGAGTTGGGAGGAATTCTCTGCAGTAACCGTCACGCCAAGAAAATAGTAATGAATGTACTGGCTGATGACCCCGAAACAATAGTTGACATAAAAGACAAGATTAAGAAGTGGAAAAAGACTTGTGTTTTTTAGAGAAAACAATTAAGCCTCCTGAAGGAGCTTGAATAAGTAGCAAATTTATTTGCTACACTTACTTAAAGTGAGTCAAAATGGCAAAAACAAGCCGACTAACACCAAATCTCATTAGAGAATTTTCGAGTGGACGTACTTAGGATCGGCTAGCTCCGAAGTTACGCCTGTGGACAAGTAAGAGCCGTCTCTCTTGGTAGAAGCAGGAAGTAGACAAAGTAGTTGTCATGGATAACTACGGATAAGTTCTATATAGCAGAAAACCTAAGATATCTGCGTGGACATTCAGTTGCTTTTCAACCAATTGGAATCACAGCAGAAATTCATCTTAGGTAAATATAGGCGAAACGTCGCAACAACTCAGATTCAGTGGGCTTAGAGTCGGCGTCTTACCAGCAAAAAGTCAACAGACGCAAAGCGGTTTCCTGTTAAGCTGCTACAACTTCTACTGATCGCGTAAAACGTAGTACCCTAACTATGCCCTCCTGGCACACTACGCAAACGGTAGTAAGTCTAAATCCGTTCACGATTGATTCTAACGGCAGTCATAGACCTTACCGCATCTCCTTTTCATCCAAAACCAAATTCACATAAAACGTTAAGCGGGAGAGTTTACATGAAGCTTGTCATCCACGGCAAAAATATTGAAATCACCGATGCAATTAGGGATTACGTGCATCAAAAGATTGAAAAGGCGGCAAATCATTATCAAAACATCACCAATGAAGTGGATGTCCATCTAAGCGTGGCTCGTAATCCCCGAATTAATCCCAAACAATCGGCTGAAGTCACTATTTATGCCAATGGCAGTGTGATCCGTGCTGAGGAGAGTAGCGAGAACCTCTACGCCAGCATAGATCTCGTGGCAGACAAAATCGCCCGTCGGCTGCGTAAATATAAAGAGCGGCGTCAAGAAAAGAAAACACATGCCCAAACAACAATTGAAGGAGTTGTTCAAGAGTCGGTTGTCACAGATTTAATTGGCGATCGCACTCCCGAATTGCCTGAAGAAGTCGTTCGTTGTAAATATTTTGCCATGCCTCCTATGACCGTTGCAGACGCTTTAGAACAGCTGCAATTGGTAGGACACGACTTTTATATGTTCCGCAATGTGGACACTGGCGAAATCAATGTCATTTACGAACGGAATCACGGCGGTTATGGTGTGATTCAACCACGAAATGGTAATAATCACACCAACGGCAAGAACGGCAAGACAGCCAATGGTTATATTCCTATGCCGGAGAAGTCTTTCCAGAATAAAGTGTAGAAGGAACTAAGGTAAGTGGAGCGATCGCTTCACTCACCCTATTAACAGTTATCAGTTATCTGACAACTGATAACTGATTCAAGCTGTTGGCAATTGTTGCAACGTTTTGAATGCTTCTTCAACGTGACCTTTGAAGTTAAACATTGAGTCAAACACATACCGCACAACTCCTTGGTTATCAATAATATAAGTCACGCGACCAGGAATCAAACCGAAGGCTGCGGTTGCACCGTATTGCTTCCGCACTTGATCGCCTTTATCACTTAAAAGGGTAAAAGGCAATTGGTACTTGGCGGCAAATTTCTGGTGAGATTCGGGTGAGTCACCACTCACACCAATCACTTCTGCTCCAGCTGTTTTGAAAACTTCGTACTGGTCGCGAAAGGCACACGATTGCGCTGTACATCCTGGTGTGTCGTCTTTGGGGTAAAAGTACAGGACAACTGCTTTGCCACGAAAATCTCTGAGGCTTACAGGTGTCCCGTTCTGGGAGGGCAATGTGAAATCGGGGGCTGTGTCTCCTACTTTGACTGTCATGGGTATTTGTAGTATTTCTTAATAAAATCTTATTTTAGTCTGTAATGTAGGATGAATACTTCCACCAGCTAACCTTATTTGCCAAACTAGTATTGCGAGACTCAATCAAGCAGAGTGCGCACGGGCTGTTCGCTCCTGAGCTAGCATTGCTTTTGCAATGACTTCGAGAACTTGCAGTACCTGAACCTGTAAATGTGGGAAATCTTCTAAGAATTCCGCTAAGCCTGCTTCACCTTCCAGGTAGTCAAAAAAGGTCTGCAATGGAATCCGCGTCCCAACAAAAACTGGAGTTCCACTCATAATCTCACAGATCAGAGTGAATAATTCGGCGATCGCGCCCTCACCCAAAGACAAGGAGGACAAATGACCCAAGCCTTAACCAAACAAGTAACCTTCGATGAATTTATTGCCTGGTATCCAGAGAAACCGCAACGACGCTATGAACTACATGATGGAGTCATTATTGAAATGCCACCACCTACAGGCGATCATGAAGAGGTAATTGGATTTTTGGTTGGAGAAATAGTCGCAGAATACCGACGCTTAAATCTTCCTTACTTCATCCCCAAAACCGCGTTCATTAAACCGAACGCCACATCCTCTACTTGGGGAGACCCCAAGACCGGAGTAGCTCCTGAGGGGAAATCAGCTTATTCACCAGATGTGCTGTTATTAAATCGTCCCAATCTCATAAATGAAGCTCTGTGGAAAAAACAGTCAACTGTATCGAACGCAGCATCAATTCCCTTAGTTATTGAGGTAGTAAGCACCAACTGGCGTGATGATTATCACAAAAAGCTTGCTGACTATGAGGAAATGGGTATCCCTGAGTACTGGATTGTGGATTATGCAGCATTAGGCGGACGGGCGTTTATTGGCAACCCCAAGCAGCCGACTATCTCTGTGTACCAGCTGGTTGAAGGTGAGTATCAAGTGACTCAGTTTCGGGGAGATGATGCCTCCGGCAACCCCTCCGGGGAACATATTCAATCACCGACATTCCCAGAACTTGTCTTAACCGCCAAGCAAATCTTTCAGCTTGGTAAGTAGAGAATTAATTGCACAATCGACGGGAGCATCCCAAATGTGTAAATTTAAAATTTATTTTATTTTGTAGTGCGGGCCGGACAGCCCGCTTGGTAATAAAGTAGGGAGCTTTCCGGCTCCCACTACAGTCTTTTTTGCATGCATTGGAATGCTCCCCAATCGACTTGCATTGTTAATGCATCAACCTGCAAAAATTAACCTGTGGAAAATGATTACCTCTACTAGGCAAGCTAGCTTAGAGTTTCTAAAACAAAATTCTCTCTATGCGTCTGACTTCACTTGATGTTTTTCGCGGCATAACTATTGCAGCCATGATTCTTGTCAACATGGCGAGTGTTGCCGAACCTCATGTCTATCCTCCACTACTCCACGCAGATTGGCACGGCTGTACCCCAACTGATTTAGTCTTTCCTTTCTTTCTGTTTATTGTTGGTGTAGCGATGACTTTCTCCTTGTCAAAGTACACTGGTGACAACAAACCCACAGCGCCTGTTTACTGGCGTATCTTGCGTCGCGCTGCGATTTTATTTGCATTAGGGTTATTACTCAATGGCTTTTGGAATAAAGGTTCCTGGACTTTTGATTTGAGTACTATCCGCATTATGGGAGTGTTGCAACGCATCAGCCTAACATATTTGCTTGCTTCCGTTGCTGTCCTCAACCTTCCACGTAAAGGACAATGGATATTGGCAGGGGTGTTACTCATCGGCTACTGGTTAACCATGATGTACGTACCAGTTCCTGGTTATGGCGCTGGAGTGCTGACGCAAAAGGGGAATTTGGGTGCTTACATAGACCGTTTAATTATTCCTCAAGCACATCTTTATAAGGGCGATGGTTTTAATAATCTAGGAGATCCAGAAGGACTTTTTAGTACTATTCCCGCTATTGTCAATGTACTGGCTGGCTATTTTGCTGGACAATGGATACGCAATCAGCCAATCAAATCTCGTACAAGCATAGGTTTAGTATTATTTGGTATTGGTTGCTTAATTATTGGTTGGGCATGGGGCTGGACATTCCCGATTAACAAAAAGCTATGGACGAGTTCTTATGTCATTTTTACTAGTGGTTGGGCATTATTGTTACTAGCAGCTTGTTACGAAATTATTGAAGTGCGACGGGTACGGCGTTGGGGTAAACCTTTTGAAGTGCTGGGATTAAATGCCATCTCCCTTTTTGTTGCTTCTGTACTGCTGATTAAAATTTTGGTGAGAACTAAAGTTGGTTCTGGGGAAAATGCTCCCAACACTTATGATTGGATTTACCAGAATGTCTTTGCATTTTGGGCTGGTGCGGTGAATGGTTCTTTATTTTTCGCCATTGTTACTGTGTTACTTTGGGTGGCAGTTGCTTATTTGATGTATCAGCGACGATGGTTTATCAAAGTTTGATAGGACTTACGCAAAATTATGATAAGTGGTTTACCGGATAGAATATTCGCCAGAATCAGAAACGCACTTGCGATACCTGAGTGCTCGACAGCAAGCTATCGTGTTGGACAGCCAGTCATCATTACAAGTAACGGTCAACCCATTGCTGCATTAATCACGTTGGAGAATGCTGATCTTGAAACCGTGTCGCTAAGTAGTAATCCTAAATTTATTGAGCTGATTGAGCGATCGCGGGCACGACGACGTGCCGAGGGTGGTATCTCCAGTACGGAAATGAGGCGTAGGCTGGGGCTGAGCGAGGTCTAAGAGCGTGTTTATAAATAAAAGATAAGCTACGTGCGTCGATTTAGGGGAGGTACGAAGAGAGTGCATATAGAGACGTTGCAATGCAACGTCTCTACAAACTATGCGCCTACGGATTCTTTCGCAGCGTACATCACTTCCACGGTAATTTGACTGAAATTCCGCTCGCGAGCAAATTTCTCGGTGTTGCGTTTGACTTTACCGCGCACAAAGCCAGGAATCTTATTCAATTCTGCTTGAGCATCCTTAGTCCATGCCAAATCAGAATCAGCAGAAATGCCCTTGGTAATGACTTCCTTAGTGTCGTGTCCACCAAAGATTTCCAAGAGATGGTCTTCCATTCCCAAGGTGAAGGAATTGTAAACTAAATCTGCAACCTGATTTGTTCCTTCGTAACCCATGAATGGTTTGTAACCAATGGGGAAGTTCTGGATGTGGATGGGTGCAGCAATCACACCGCAAGGGATATCCAGACGCTTACCAACGTGGCGTTCCATTTGAGTACCGAAGATAGCAGAGGGTTCGACGCGGGCGATCGCATCTCCAATTGCACCATGATCGTCGGTAATTAGCACCTCATCGCAGTATTCGCTGACTTGCTCACGGAACCAGTCAGCATCGTACTTGCAGTAAGTTCCAGCCCAAACAACGTGAATGCCCATTTCCCGTGCCAGAATCTTGGTCATGGCAGCAGCGTGAGTGCTATCACCAAACACAACGGCTTTCTTACCAGTCAAGTTCTGACAGTCAATGGAACGAGAGAACCATGCAGCCTGTGATACATACAGGGTTTGCTCGTTGATAAAGTCTTCGTAATCAACATCCGCGCCTTGAGCGTTAATCACCTGCTGAATTTTACGGATGCAACGAGCATTTTCGACGACACCCATTGGGGTAATATCTATGTATGGCATCCCGAATTCTTCTTCAAGGTAACGAACTGCCATAACACCGAGTTCCCGATAAGGCGCGAGGTTAAACCAAGCGCGGGGCAGGTTCTTCAACTCGTGAACAGAAGCACCTTCCGGAATCACGGCGTTCACCTCAATACCCAAGTCAGCCATCAACCGCTTGAGTTCTGTGCAATCGTGCTGGTTATGGAAACCGAGGGTGGAAATACCGATGATGTTGACGGAGGGCTTTTCTGTTTTGCCTTCAGGGAGTTCGCCTTTCTTGCGTGCTTTCTCGATGTAGTATTGAACGATTTGTTGCAGAGTGCGATCGGCTGCTTGGAGTTCATTAACGCGGTAGTGGTTCACATCCGCCAGCAGCACATCGGCTTTTGCCTCCAGAGATGCCCTTTCCACAAAGTTTGCTAAGTCTTCTTGCAAAATGCTGGAAGTGCAGGTGGGAGTCAGAACAATCAAATCTGGCTGTTCTTCTGTGTCTTTGCGGGTGATGTTGTCCACCACTTTTTCTTGTGAGCCGCGTGCCAAAACGTTGCGATCAACGATACTGGCTGTCACTGGTGTGAAATTCCTCTCCCGCTCTAGCATAGAGCGCATGACGTTGAAGTAGTCATCACCCAAGGGCGCGTGCATAATGGCATGAACATTTTTAAAAGAACTGGCGATCCGCAGAGTACCAATGTGGGCGGGACCTGCATACATCCAGTAAGCCAATTTCATGTTTGTGTTCTCCCTTGTTTAAACGAACTATATCTGATGAGAGGTAGACTATGAGTGCTTGTTTTTTAAATCGTTTCTGATTTTCTCAGAACTTGTGGTCCCCAAAAAGTGGGGCTGATGGAATTTTAATAGAATTGCGATCGCTGAAACCTCCTTACTAATTGAGATTGGGCTTCTGACTTAAACAACATTGATGTTGTCAAACTGATACGAATCTTAATTTTTAGGCAAATTTCTTATAACTAGTGATTTTTGTGATAATACAAGAAATAGCACGCTTGTTTAAGCAATATGTCAAGTATAATACAACCCAAAAGTAGTGAACAGGCATCCCTCGGTTCACAAGAGTACTTTGGCGAGCAGTGGAAAGTCTATCAGAAAGTGCTCAATAATAATTACATGGGACACGGCGAGATTTACTGCATACTGCATGAATTACTCGTTAGCTACTTTCAAAAACCCTTTAAAATGCTCGACCTTGGGTGTGGCGATGCCAGCTTTACTGCTCAAGTTTTATTAGATACTAATATTGTCTCTTATCAGGGCGTAGATCTTTCCATACCAGCACTGGAGATTGCTAAACAAAACATGGCAATCATACAGTGCGATACAACTTTTACCCAAGGCAATTTCTCTGAATTAGTTTCTCAATTGGTGCAAGGTCAGCAGGATAGATTCGATGCTATTCTAATGTCTTTTGCTCTCCACCACCTCCATCTTGAGCAAAAGGATTGTTTTATTGGTCAGCTTAAGAGCCTCCTTGCATCAGGTGGTATTTTTATTCTCATCGATATTGTTCGTCAAGAAGAAGAAGACCGCGAAAGTTATATTAGACGTTACCTAGAAGGTATACAGAAACATTGGTCTCTACTTACCCCTCAAGAGTATTCGATGGTTGAAAACCATATGTTATCGAGTGATTTTCCTGAAACTCAACAAACTTTACAAGAAATCTCTCAAAAATATAATTTCACTCGGTTTGAATGCCTTTATTGCGATCCGCAGGATACCACACAATTGTTGTGCTTTTACTGATAAGACGGTGGATCGAATTCGTTTACAAAAATCTTTACTGTCATCCCCTTGCGGGGAAGAGAGATGAGAGATTGATTAAATCAATCATCCAACATCTCACGGATTAATGTTTCCGTCTCTGTTTGGAGTCAGTCTGGTAACAGTACTTGACTGTTAGTCAGCATATGACGGATGTTAGTTTCCGTCCCCTTGCGGGGTGTAAAAAGTTAGCAATCAAGTATCCTTTTAATTTTTTCAAGATTATTGAAGGATTGCGTAACTTCCAATATATTTGTAGTGTAATATATATTCGCATTATCAGGTAGAGGTGTTTGATCTTTCGGATTTTCTAAATATCTGGCTTTACGACTCTCCCTTTCTAAGTACTGATAAGCTGTACGTAAATTTGGTTTACGTAATCTATCGGCAAGATCTTTAACATATTTCCCGCGAGAGCTGTGGGGAGAGGGATGTGGATATTCACTCCTGATATCATACCCTCTAACACCAGCGTAATATTCTACCCAATGCAGCGCTGCATAAAAGCACATGGTTACAGCCCAATCTGGATAATCATGCTCAACACTGTGTGCAGCTCGTTCGTTGCTTTCAGCTTGTTCTAGGTGACGCTCACAAGTCATTTCTGTATCAAAACTTGGGTAGAAGTCATCAATGTACAACTTTGAGACGAGAACTTGACCTAGTTTGTTTGCGTACCTCTACAAGTTGTCTGTCATGAAAATCAGCAATTACCTTGGCAGTAGTGTCTTGAAGTGGAGAAAGCTTACTTACTACTTCAGCATCAAAATACCACTTTTCACTACTATCATCCCGTAACTTCCATTCACATTCAATTACTACATTTTGCAGCTGCTCCCAGGCTTCATAGGATAATTTAGTTTCTGGCTGTAACTCTATTTCAAAGTCAATATCATGAAGGTTTGGGAACCTTGGGGCTACAGCCCTTACTCTTTTTACATTGTCTAAATTAGCTAATTTCTGTGCCAATTCTTGTATTCTAATCACTACATCAGGATTAGCTGAACCATGCAAGCTAACTAAGCGTAAATTTGATGAAGAATCTTTCTTCTCCCAAATCGTATTGGAAAATCGTGAATTATTCTGTGTAAAGTTCCTGCTTGAAATCATTCCTCTTCCTTTAAAAATTCATTTAGATGGTTTCTCAAAAAGGCAGCGTGTTGTCGAGTAAATGCAAAATTTATCGGATTTGCTGTTAATGCTGATTCTTGTTCACCATCTGTGAATGGGCTTTCTGACAGCATTCCTGCTATTAAAATTCGCTGTTCTTCATCGACTGCTACACGTACACCAGTGACTAAGTACACTTTGCCATTACTTTGCTCACTCATACATTGCTCTTGATTTTCCTTTTGTCTGTGAACTGGAGAGCAAAAATGCTGTAGGTAGGCAATGCCGAATTGCAATTTGCTATCTCCCACATTGTATGATAGCCCTACTTCGAGTAGGGCTTACCCATACTCTAAACAACTTCTACAATTAGCAAACTACGTTTTTAGAATGGACGTAGCTTTGAAAATTTGGGCTATAGGCGGAGTAGCAGGAAGTTTAGGTGTTACTTGAAACTGAGTAACAGAACTATATTGTTTTTGAAACGATTGACAGTGCGTCGATGCTGAATACGAGTCTAGTACTGCAAAGTTTGACCTTGATTCATTCATAAAGCATTATTCCTTTGTAATTTCTACCTTAATTATACTGAAACATAAAGTTTGTTTTAATATACAAGTAAATCTTTTATACACATTTAACACTTTTAAGACTCCCGTCTTCCTTGAGAGATACAATTTTCACCTGAACCGTCTGTCCTTCCTGAAGAACACTAGCTTTCTTGGGTTCCTTCTCGGTTAGCTTAATTGTCCCCAGAATTTCATAAGTGACCTTGTTACCATTGATTTTGGTAACTTTTGCCTCTAATATTTGGTCAATGTGAAACTCTTGCGATGGCGCAGAGCGCCCGCTTCCCTTCGGGACACTCCGTGAACGCGATCGCACGACTTTGGCAATTTCTGTTTGACGTGTTGACTCTACAGGGGACGGGGTGGTAATTGCAATTTCTCCAATTGGTACACCAGCGTCTTTGTAGTAACGCATCAGGCGAGATACCCAACCTAAAATTTGCAGAATGGTGTAGGAATCTGCAACACTTTTGAGAGAATTACTACAAGCTTTCTCGATACTGCGGTAATAATCTGAAGTTCTGCCACTGTGTCCAATTTGTTTACCATGACTTACCAAGGTTTTTAAATACTTGAAAAACTGAGAATTTGCATCTGGTTTGTTAACAACAGTACGCAGATAAGCAACTGCTTTCCCCAATTCGTTAACGTCTGTATTTTCTTTTACTAGGGTTTGAGCGATCGCATGAGCAATATCCCACTCTGCATCTGTCAATAATTCCGAGGAACATTCAACCATAGTCATAATTAGTACATTCCTGATGGGGGTTCGCGGTCGGTTGGATAGCGCAGTACGGCTGTGAGTTCCTCTAGTTGGGGTTTTTGAATCAGGCGCGAGTGTGCCGTTTGAATATTTTTTTGTATAAATTGTTGTAATTTTTCTCCTGTCATCTCGTCAGAATCATTGAGATTATAAGACGAGTAGCGCTGTTTCAGGTTTTGTGCTTGTAAGATTTTTTCCACAGTGACTGTCATTGTTCCCATACCAATCGGTTTCCCGCCTCCCACCTTTAAGGCGATGGGATTTTTGGAGTCTTGTCCTAAGACAATTAACAAAGTTCCTAACTCTTCTGGTAGTAAATTCTTGAAGTGCAACTGGGTTGTGAAAGTATACTCTCTTGCGGCTTGCTGTACAGGAATGCCAGCATTTTGTCCTTTATCAATTGCCCTGATAGTATGGTAGTAAAACTTCCGACCTGCAACTCTGCCTTGAATAAAGTATGCGCTGCTTTCATCTGGACGAGGACGATATAAGGAAGGCATAAATCCGGTGGAAAAGCCCATGCTTTCACACTTAGCATCGTTGAAATCAAGTAATCCTTGCCAATCTAACGCACCAAAAACCCGACTGGCTGGACAAAGTTGTTCTTTGTTGCGACAAGGTAGGCGTTCGGTAGGTATCTGACTCCTATACTTGGAGGTAATGACCGCTAGAGTACTGTTGGTAATCGCTTCATAAACAGACCGGATGCAGCCTTTGAGAGAACTGCCACCAATTGTAAGCTTTTGGTTAACACCTTGTATCATTGTTTTAATGAGGGGAATGCGACTGCCAATGTCACTACCCATGACAACTACACCTGTGGAGACGTGGAGAGATGTCTGCACTTTTAGGGTAAGATATAAAGTACCGTGTAGGCGATCGCTCAAATATTTATGATGTCCAACAGGACGCTGTAGGTTAGGACGTTCCTTGGGAAAGGAGACGAATGCATAAGGTTTTGGTGCAAGTTCAGGATTTGATGAACTAGCACTGCTAGGACGGTTAGGTCTGTTTGGTTGTTGAGGTCGTTGCGGACGATTTCCAGTCATGGTTGCGTTACCTCCACAGTAAGGGCGATAAATTGCACAGTTGAGGTTTGATTATCAATAAAATAACGTTGAGCTAATTTTGGCTTATTGTTTTTTTCTTCCTTAATTTCTTCTTCTTGAAGTCGAATATCTAAGCTGTCGGGAAAAATGAGTTTTTTGGGAAAACGAGTTGTATCCGGACGATATCCATAAGCGGGATATGCATAAGGAGGATTATTAGGGTTTATCCGCCAAGGTTCTTTTTCTTCTTTGTTAATTGTTTCTTTGACTGGGATAAACTCATCATGGTTGTCAGCAATTGTGAGCAGCAACACTTCATAAGTATTTTGGCGCTTGTGCTTCCACCGCAGTTCAGATTTATGATTAAACATTTGTCCCTCAATCATGGGAAAGTCATCATTTATGGGTGGTTTTTCTAAAATTCCACTGACTTTATGAGTCCAACGTAAGAAATAATAGCTAGGTTCACTTATGAATTTTGGAATGAATTCTAGCAGTTGAGGTACTGATAAAAGTTCTTTTTTATAACCAACAAAAGGTTTCATTTTGCCCCCACCAGTAAACGACTCCAAGATTTGACAGAACGCTCAAACAAATCTTTGACTGTACCTTCTCGCCAGGTGAGTTGCACTCCAAAACCCAAATCCATTTCTTGGGCTGCAGCTGGTGTATCTTGATGATCTTGTGTGGGAAAGCCATATAATTGTGCTTCTTGAGGTTCTAAAAATTCTCCTGCACCTAAGAGGAAAGTCTTAGACCATTTTTTCTCACTACCCAAAGCACAAATTTGTTGTTTATCTTCCGATAAAATACATCCAGGATATTGGACGACAGCTTGATTTAACTTCAACTGTACCGTACCCAAACCGCGAGATTTAGCAAAACCCAAGCCAAACCAACCATCATCTAAATCTCGCAACACTAAACCAATTAAACCTAACTGTGCAAGAGTAAAGTTTTTTAAATGAATTTTAGTATGGAATTCGCCAGCAGTGCAAACTTGATAGTTGAATGGACCCACTGCGACAGAACCAAATACCCGGTCAATTGCTACCCCGTTGCGTTCTTCAATTTTTAGAGGTTGAGATTTATCAGGATAAGCATCTTCTATTCTGACTCGGCTGGCGATGGAAGTATTGCCAAACATTTGGGAGATAAAGCATGATTGTTTATATAATTCTGCCCCTGGATGAGGATGTCGCTCCTCTAACTTCTTCTTTTTTTCACGGTTTTTCCAATCTTCAAGATAAAAATTCGGATTATTCTGTTTGTCTCTTTCGTCTAATAGATTACTAGACCAAAGTTTTTGAGTATTTTCTGGTGGACGTTTTTCACTCCCTATAGTTCTAACAATTCGTTCTGCATGAGCGCGGATTGCTCCTTTTAAACTGCTTCCCGGTAAATATATAGAACGTCCTCCAGCATGATAAGTTTCCACAAATTCCATATCCGGCTTAGTTGGATCTGCACCTTCTTTACCAGATTTGATGAGAATTGGACCATCAGGAATGAGAGTTATATCAATCGTGCAGTTATTAACAAATCTTTTATGCATGACTAAATTTAGTTGGTAAGATCTGGAATATTAAGCAGCTACCAGATTGTTGAGCTGCAATTCACACTGTTGAAAGACATAATTGACGACAGCAAAGAGTTTATCTATTTCTTGAATTGTGTAAAACGTGATGTTTCTCGTAAACACTTGTGCTTCTAGCTTCCCAAATTGCCAACGGTCACCATTAGACACAATTCCAAATATAGTTATTTTAAATTCGTCATTAAGCCGCTGTGCTGCTATCATTTCTGCTAAACATTGTGCCCATCCAGTTTCAAAGTTATCTTGCTTGGCTTCTACCAATATGAAGTATGGTTTGTCAAAAACAACTTTTCCTAAAGGAGAACGTTTCGCTAAAATATACTCAGGAAATCCTGATAATTTTTCGTCGTAGTTGAGTGAGTGATGACTCCATAAAATGAACTTACTACGGTAGCATTTCCAAATCTCTTTGAGGACCGGATAAATCAGATTTTCACAAATAGCAAACTCTGAACTATCAACTACACCATCCCGCATCATGGTTTCTAAATCTTCCCGGAAGTAATCAGGGATATTAAATTCAACTTCCCCTACGAAATTAGCTTCGGTGTAGATAACTTGAAATGCTTTGAGAACTTCACCAATAGTTTTGTAACTGCTGAAAGACATATTTACCTCTTCGCTTCAGTGTTCTTTTTATGAGATGCTTTACTCTCAAGATGTTCAATTAACTTTTGTACCCAATCGTCTTTAAAATCCCGTGCATCTTCATAAGCACTCTTATCTCCCATAACCAATTTTTTGAGATAATCTAGTAATAACTGCGGTTGGTCTTCGGGATAGTCAAACCAAAGCATATCGTTAATGTCCAGTTTAACAACACCCAATCCGCGTGATCGCCCACCACCCAAAGGTACCTGTTCTGTTTCAAACTGGTGCAAACCAATCATCAACAATCCTAATTCCCATTCTTCAGCATTTTCTACCACAGCCTGAAAGTCAAACTGTGTCCCAGCAGGAACGACTTGGAAATCATACAGTTTACCGTCTGCGGCGGTTTCTGTATCTCGATCAATGGCGACACCATCTCTTTCTTGGTATTGTCCAAACCAGGTGTCAGGTACTATGGTTAAATCGCGGACTTGAAATTTACTGGCTAACCAGGGAGAACCAAAAAGATGAGAAATTAAGTCAGTTTCATCGATAATCTTTTTTGTCAGTAGTTCATCTCTTTTCGCGTTGCGTTCCTTCTCTGGATACTGCTTAAGTTTTTCTTCGACTTCTTCTTTGATACCATTTTTACCATTGAGACGTTCGTTTGTGATTGACCATTCTGCTTCGATAGCAGGATTAGCAGCAAAACTTGGGTTGATACCACGGAGGAAACTTTCTAAGCGCGATCGCATTGCGCCTTTGAAGCTAGAACCTGGTATTAATGGTCTACCTAAAGCGTCTTTGATGACAGGTAAATCAGAACCAATTGGTTCGGTGGAACGTCCTGCACTAATACGTAATGCTGTTATTGTAGTTAGTGTGCCTGTGATTGTTAGGCGGTTTTTAAAAATGTCAAACATAGCTCACTTCTTATTTGGAATATTTTTCTCTTAAATGAATAGCGATAGTGTTAGCTTCAGCGAAATTTCTACCCGTAGTTTCAATACATAAGCCAAGTCCTTTATCTGTCCATGTGAGAACAAATTCTATAATCCCATTAGGTTTGACTCGACGAATAGGATTTTTATGTTTTGGATTAAATGGGAGGGAATTTATTACCTTCTTGACATATGGAGAACGACAAATTTTATCTGCAAAAGCTTGCAATTCATCTTTACCGTGGTCATCTCTCAGATTAATTTCTTTCTTTTTAGCTTCACTTGTATCTTGGGGAATTAGTGAGAGTAGAGTAGTTTCTTGCTTTGCAAATTCCAAGCGCGAACGTTCGTTAAATAAAACACCCATTTCTGAAAGAGTTATATAAGATATGTCATCTATCAATTCGTGAACTATGAGTGACCTTATATAATCTCCATCAAGAAGTTGGTTAATTTCTGATTTCGTAATTTTTTCTGAAAGAATTTCTTCAATTTCTGCTTTCGGTACTGTTTGTTCAGTCTCTAAAAACTCAAATAATGGGTAGTGATTCAACCAAAAACCAAGGTCGAGAGCAACAGGCTGTGGTGGTAGTTCAATTACTTCAGAAAATTTTTCAAACAAGTAATAAACTGGAATTCCTAAAGCTTGTCCAATCATCCCAGCAAATGATATTTGTGCCTTGTAGCCACCCGTAGCATTAATCGCAATCTGTTCAGAAGAAAATTTTCTAGCTTCAGTACTGATTTCGCGGACAAGACTTTTTAGACCTTCTTGCTTAAATGATTTTACATCATCGTCTCGTAGTCCTTGCAGTACATGACATATAACGTTTTTAAACTGTAATGGATTACGGTAATTATTATAATACAATTTCAATATTTCACCAGTTTGTTTACCATCTTCTGTATCAGAAACCAAAAATATCAATCTTTCAAAGGAAGATAAAAATCCTTTTTCACATATTCTGGCAATAGAATTAATTTCTGCACCACATATACGATGAGTATTTACTTTCTCTAAAAGTAGTAACGTTAGCTTCTGCCAGTTTTTTTCTTCAAAAGCTTGCTTGAGCGCCTCTTCATCAGTAAATTTCAAATTACTAAAAATGCTTGTGCCCACTGTACAAATCAGAGTATTTCTCATAATGGTATTCCGGAAAATCCAAAAGTAATTTTTATCTGGTTCTGAAAGCAATATCCTATTATCATGCTACACCGTCGCGCTTGTATTTCAAATGACGCGCACCATAACCTAAATAACGACGAATCAATTCTAGCCAAATCGGTTTAAAGTCGGTTTGGGTACACTCAGCAATTATTTGAGCGGTTTTCTTGATATTGCCATCAATATCTTCAATAATTTTTTCAGCCAGTGATTCTTTACCTCTTCCCCATTTTTTATCCCTACCTACTTGATAACGAATGAAGTTTTTAATTACTTCTGCGCTTTCAGTCGTATCAGAGACACGTACCAAGTTACGAAATTGAGATTCTTCTAAGTCTCCATATTTTGCTTTGTCTAAAGCTTCCTGAATCCATATAACTAGCTCATCCTCAACGTGACGAATTTCTTTTTGAATTTGTAACTCTGTTTTTGATTCTATAGGTAAACTCATACCGCCTCCTCTCGCATGACACGATGAAATGGATTGCAAATTTGGATTTGACCGAAGCCTTCACAAGTGCGATCGCCTACTCCTTTCCATTCCAATTGCTTTAATTTATCCATCCATAAATCTCGTTGATTTGTACTAAATAAATAGACAGCACCTCGATTTGTCACTAATTCTATATCTTTCATTAACCCCCAAGCTGCATTCCAGCCAGAACGATAGTTATAGCTACTGTAAGCTACTTCCAATTTCAGAAAATCCTCCTGTTCTTCTTTGCGAAGTTGTGAAAATTCATCATCTAATTCCACAGCTTGACATAGCATTTGTGGTGAAATCACTGTAGTGCGTCGCCAGTTTTCTGTGAGGATAGCATCGGCTTGCAGGTCAAGGGTAAAATAGGTACGTTCTAATAGATTTTTTTCTGGCTTACCAAAGACTGACCAAAGTTTCCAGCGTTCCTGAAGTTTATTTTGAAATTCAGCGATTCTCGCCTCAACATCTGCTGAAGCATCTTCAATTTCTGCTTTAATTTCAACTTTCCCCAAACCCCGCGAAGTTGCTCCACCTAAACGAAAGAGATGAAATTTTTGATTGATGAAATTTTCGAGAGACTTGGCTAATTTTGCGTCTTTAACTAGAACTGAACTTCGGTAAACTACAGGACGCCAGTTTTTAAAAACTGCTTGAGGATTTTCTAAAAATGACTCGTTGAAAACTTCAAGACTGTAGAGGATATCATCCTCAGATGTAGCGCGTCGGCGGTTAATTCCCACTCTTGTCAGGAAGCGAGTGCTAGTAGAATGACTGCGATATTTATATTTAATTTCACTATCGTTAATTTTCTTGTTAGTTTTGCTGTAGAAGCCACCAAAAGGTTCAACCCGCGCATCTGTTTTGTCTTCTAGAGATTTTGGATCGCTCGGATCGTAAGGAAAATTATATGCATCTGCGCAGAAGCGGTCAATCAGAGTATCAAAAACTCCGTTATATTTGGGTTTAAAACCTGGGTTTGTTTTAGAACTAACGGCTGTTGCGGGTAGAACCATGACTTCATCAGTCACAACCTCGGAAATTAAGTCTGGCTTCTTTTGAGTAAAATTAAACTCATCTGCCATTTTAGCTACGGCTGGATAAGCATTTTGGAAAATGGCAGGTTCATCACTTAAAAATAGTGCTTCAAAATCACCGCCACCCGTGGCTAAATTTTGTTCTGCTATCCGTGGTGTTTCCTGGTTGGAGAGTTGTAGAATTTGAGATGCGATCGCTCCTCGAATCACAGAACCGGGAATATGATCTTCAGCTTCACTCACAGAACCAGCTTTTTTAGCTGCGATCGCCAATGGAGACAAAGTTGTAATCTTCAATTTAATTAGCTTCATGACTCATACAGCATTTCATTAATTTGTAACTGATTAAATCTGGCGAGACTCTGCGTTCCTACCCTGCGGGAAGGCGAAGCGCCTATGCGTGTTCCTCTGCGTTGAAAAAAATTACGAATGTAACTAACACCTGTACTTAGCCTCCGGTAGTAGTTTCTCCCAGAGAGAATCATCTTTTGGGAGTGTTTCGAGTTCTTTCCATCTCAACCAACCCAACCCAACAGATTTACTACCACCGAGGGCGTGGATATGTCGCAAGCCTGCTAAAATTAGTGGTCTGGCGTATTCGGGACAGTCTGGCAGTAGATGAATTTTCCCTGTAAATTCCAATTGACTATTAGCTGGGGAAGTCTCTAGAAAGTAGAGTTTTTTGTCTTCTGCTATGCGACGACGGCGGTTTATAGTGACACCAGGGCGTAGCACTTCTGGTAAATCCTCTGCTTCTAGATCACAAATCAAGTCATCGACTATAATTCGTGATGGCAGTATGGGATTGCCAAATATCTGAGAAATTCGGCAGTGATGACCTTTGTAACCTGTAACTTGGTATGTTTCTCGAAACTGACTTTCGACTTGTTCTTCTTTAGGACACAGTGTTTCCGCACCAGGTGATTCAAAAATTTGCCATCCTAATCCCCTAGCCAGCTTTTCGCATTCATGGCGCAGTCTCCCCTTGAGTTGCGAAGCAGGAATTATTAATTGTCTTCTCGCATTGCGGACAATGGGTTTATCTGCAAGAGAACCATCAGAACCACCTGCGCCGACACATAACGCAGTATCAATCACTGCTGTTAAGGAAATTCTTGTGACTTGATTTTCAGGTAAACTCTGCAAGGAAATCATGATTGCACCGTCTGTTGCTGTGATTCGGAACGAGTTGATGGGTTCTGTGCTTTTTCAATGAATGGATATAAATCTACCAACTCTCGCCAGATAGTTTCGTAAGTAACTTTCTCCTCAGCATCTTCTTTGTCTTCTTTCAAAGACATCCAAGGTGCAAGATTACCATTATTCTTTGGATCTTTCGGCTGACACCATGCTTCTTCAAACTGTTTTTTGAGTAATTCCTGCGCTTGCTTGTCAGCCAATCGCACTCGGAAGTAGCGATAATTGAGTATCGCTGTCTGTTTACCCCGTTCTAGCAAGCTGCGGATTTGGTAGAGTTGGGACTTGGGAAACTCTGCTGCTTTTAGTGCTTTAGCAGTTTCCAAAAGTCCGCCCAATTCATGTAAGGTGTAAGGTGCAGCATATAGTTTGAGTTTTTGCTGTCCCAGTCCAGATTTGGTTAATCCTTGAGAACGGAATTCATTTATATTGGAAGAAATCATTGTGACAGCTTTCATGATCAAGAAATCTACCGTCCCGCCATGATATCCATCTTTTTTTAAGTTTTTTGCGTAGTTTTTGGCAGATTTTAATAGCTGAGTCGTGAGCTTTTCTGCATAGTAAATTGGTGTATCTTCAGCGGTAATCAGCACTCCAGTGGACATACTTAATTGACATTGAGATGGTAGTGCTGATTGTGGATGGTAGCGATGATACAATAAGCAACGCTGTGGAATCTGGTAGTTTTCTAATTTAGCAAGCCTGCTTTCAAACTCTTCGCCGATGGTTTGAGCAATAGCTAGTGCTTTCTCTGCTGGAACAATCAGCATCACATCATCGCCGCCAATAGTTAAAATCTCAAAGGGATGAATCCAGCAGCCATTACGATTTTCATTATCTTTATCAGTCAAATTCTTGAGTTGATGGGGGCGTAGATGTTGTACTAATGCTTTATAAACTGACTGTTCAGTAGCGCTAAAAATATCTTTACTAAATTGCTGATATTCTTGTGGAGTTTTTATTTTCTGAATGTACCCACCCATATTATTACCATCAGCATAAATATAGGCAACAAATCCGTTGGGTGTACTTGCATTGCCAATTTCTCTTACAGAACGTGCTTCTTCAGGCTTTGAAGGTTGAGTATAATACTGATTGCCTAATCCATTTTCATCCAAAAACTTCTCAAATTTTTGCACCCAACTGGGAATATAGATTTGTTTAGGCTGCCAATCAAAACCAACTTTCTCGTACCAACCTTTAGGACTATCATCTCGTTTAGCAATTTGTCCTACAATGCGTTTGCGTGCTAATGCTTCTGAAAACCAAGGTGCATTAGGAAGTCCTTCAGCTTTCATTACCGCAGAACGTCTATCCCCCTCATCTCTAATTAAATAAGGATGTGTTTCAAACATTGGCGGATAACGACGACTAGGACGTTCGTCTGCAAAATCATTACCGCAGCGTCGTTGATTGAATAAAGAGGTTAACTCACCAACCAATTCGTTAAAACTTTTACGGTTTTTAAAAGCTTGTTCTGGTTCAGTTACATCAGGTTGGTCGAAATATGCTTGTATCAGTGGATGTTTTTGATTCTCGATATACTTATCCAACCAGAAAGTTTTGTCAATCTGATGTGGTAGCAAGCCAAACCTGATTTCTAATAGCTTATATTTAGCACCAACTGCACAGGAATTAGCTGTTAAAGTTTCTTCTGTGTAACGTTTTTCAATAGCATTAGCAAAATCATCAACAAAAGCAGTCGGACAAAAAGCTAGAATATTACCACCAGTAGAATAGATAATGAGTTCTGGAATTAAGGCACGTTCTAATTCGGGAAAGTGTTTTTTCAGCCATAAAGATATTGAAATTGACTTCGGTACATCTTTTTCATATTTACCAAAGAAAGCAGGTAAGTCAACTAAGTTAATTCTATCAAGTAGTGCAGAAGCACCTCGAATGTCTGGAAGTTTCGCCGCTTCAAAAACATACTGTTTAATCTTAGTCGCACCACCATAAACTAAGCCAATGCGGGTAGTCTGATTCCATAATTCAGAATACTTACTCTTTAATTCATCTAGAGTTGCCGGAAAATAATCTTTATCAATTCCTTGTAGTTTTTGAACTTGTTCGACAAGGGGACGCACTTCTTCTGGAACATCTTTCCCATCATTTATCGCCTGTCGCATTTGCTTTAAAATAGCTATATCAAACTTGGGTTCTCGCTCGTCTCCCCAAGCCAAACACCAGCTAATTGCCGTTATGATGCTGTGTTGAGAATTTGTCATAATTTACTCTTTAAAAATTTCAGCTATTTCAGTTGAGACATAATACGGGCGTGAGTACACTCATAATTCCAAGTAACTTTTTATCGACTGCTATTATGTCATACTGGTGGAATAGGCGTTTTCCACCAGCAGAAAATCCGCTTAGAGTGTTATTCGGCTTTAGTCTCACTCAGATAATTATTAACAAGTTTTGACTTCAACTAAATCAAAACCCTCTCCTGGAAATCTGTCATAACTTTAACCCGGCTTTCCATTTCCACTCCAAGCCAAGGCGTTTGCAAACTAGAGCAAAGTCTAGATTCAACTCTAGATTCTTGGATAAAGCTTCAATTAAGCGTGTCAAAACATTCTCAGTTGATTTTGCAACTGAGTTAACAGCATAAATCTTATTCATTGAGGAATCCTGGTTTGAGGTGAGGGATTCCTGATTTTGAGGTAGCACTTGTATCGACGCGACTGGTGGCAAGATAATAAATTCTATGCTTTTAGTCTGCGCTGCTTGTGGAATTTTTGGTATGGTTACCCACTTGAATGACTGTCCGCTCACTTGGAAAAAAGCGTTGCTCTGATTCTTACAATCTAACGCTAGCCAGGAATTTGGTCTTGTTGAGTGTTTTCCTGGAGTGTTTCCGTAAAAATATACCGTCATTGGCTTTCCTTATTTCTAAAATCGCTAGTCTCACGTATGCTGAATAGTTGCGTCAATTTACTGATTTCATCCGTCTGGCATTTCCATGTCTTTTTCCTTTGAACATTAATTTAGATTGTAATAGACAAATTCTGGTTTGTCCGTAATTTATCGTAAGTTTATATACTATGCTTAGAGATTAATCTCAGTATTGAGCAAGTATACTAATCAGCTTCTTTACAATACTTTTAGCTAGAAGTTGTATCTTGATTCTTAATAAGATAAGCTTTAAAGTGAGAATAGTAGACTACAATTCAGTAACTTCCTCGCAAGGGGATTGAAACTCGCTGATTCATGTATTATGAATTGTTGAGTCAATTTTCAATACTTCCCCGCAAGGGGACTCAAAAACCAACGCTGTATCTAATACCGATGACAAGTACCGTACCAAGTGAGGCGCGATCGCTATTTTACTTAACAGGTGATTTACAAGCGATTACCACTAAAATCATTTTGGAGAGGCTTAGCCTCTCCAAGAGATTCCCAGGTAAAATGTGAAAACGAAAAAGATTTATCAATCACGCAGAAACCAAACGTCGCAAAGATTCAGAACGACGTTTCGCCGTTCCATTATTTGGCTGAATTTTCAAAGCATCTTCATAAGTTTGCAAAGCTTGAGCATTTAATTTTTTCCGCTCGTATGCATGACCAAGATTATTCAGCCCTACCACATAATCGGGTTTTAATTTGAGGGCTTCTTTATACTGACGAATGGCTATGTCATACTGTTCTTGAGCAAAATAAGCATAGCCCAATCCATTGTAAATATAGGCTAGACCTTCTTCTATTTCCTTGCCATCTTTTCTTTCCTCTTCAGCAGCTTTGATAGCTTTTTGAAAGAGAGTTATCGCCTGAGAAAATAGTTTTTTCTCAGAATAAATACTGCCTAACTCGTAATATTCTTGAGTTGTACCATTTTCTTTTGTCAGCTTTTTTCGCAACTTCGACATAGAGCTTTCCACTCTACGAGTTTTGAAGATCTGGCGAAAAATAGCGACAACTGCTATTAAAAGCAGACCGACTAAAATTGACAGATAAATAATTGCTAGATTGCTATCCATTGTCTTTAGTAAAAGTTTCTTCTTATCTATATATCAGCTGAGAGGGAACAATGAAAATTATGAATTAATAATTATAAAAAACTTAATTTATCATTCATAACTTAGAAGTTCCTAATTTAGCGTAATCCCCAATATGTAGCGCGTTGCTTAAGCCAACCAGAATTAATATAACGGGCAATGGCTTCGTTAATCCGCCTTCGTAATTCATCGTACTGCAATCCCTTGGGCATAACCACAGATAACGGTTGGGTTGATAGCTTGGTTGGCAGTAGCTGATACTGAGGATACTGTTGCACCCAACCGCTAAGAACGCTAGCATCTGCGGCAAAGGCATCTGCTGCATTGTTTTCTAGCAGCGCGAAGGCTGCTTGATAAGAATCTACTCCCACTAACTCGGCATTTGGTAAATAATAGCGCACGTCGGCAATGGTACTGGAATTTTTGAGGACGGTAATTTTCCGTTTTGCCAAATCGCTCAACTGTTGCAATAAAGTATCTTTTGTAACTAATACAGTGCCATCAAAGTAGTAAGGAACACTGAAGCTTACCAAGCGAGAACGTGAGGCAGTTGCTGTGACTCTTGCGATCGCGATATCAACTTTATTATCTAAAACTGCAGATAAGCGATCGCGATTGGCAACGGGTTGTAATTTCACCGCATCTGCTTTGCCTAGTAAGTCTACTGCCAATGCCTTTGCTAAATCGATTTCTAAGCCTTGTAAATTGCCGTTTACATCTCTAAATCCTAACGGACGCAAGTTATCTTTGACGGCTATTTTTATGTAGCCCCGCCGTTGAATTTCGGGCATTTCTGCGGCAGATACTGATAATTGTGTATCTGCTATGACAAAAGAAAAAGTCAAGAGGAACAAAATGGTAGCGGATATGAGCAGATGTAACGGACAAGCTGCTTTCCATCTGTTACATCCGTTATCCATTTGTTTTCACCTTTATTTTTCCACCTTTATCCTTGAGATTGGCTTGCCAATTCAGCGACTTTGCTAAAGCTTGCTGGATCGAGGACTGCCAATTGTGCCAACATTTTGCGGTTGAGTTGGACATCGACTTTTTTCAAATTCCCTATCAACTGGCTGTAACTCAAGCCATGTTGTCGTGCAGCAGCGTTGATGCGGGTGATCCAGAGGCGGCGGAAATCGCGTTTACGTTTTTTGCGATCGCGATAGGCATTCCGCAACGCCTTCATGACTCTTTGATTTGCGGTTCTAAACAAAGTTGAGTGGGAACCGCGAAAACCTTTCGCTAGCTTGAGAATTTTTTTGCGGCGTTTGCGAGCAACATTACCGCGTTTTACCCGTGTCATATCGTCTTAGTTCCTTAACAAATTACAAATAAGGGAGCATGAGGCGCACGTTTTCTTCATCGCGCTCATTGACAACTACCATTTTCGACAGGCTACGTTTCCTAGTGGAGGATTTGTGCTGTAGTATGTGGTTTTTGAAAGCTTTGCGACGTACGATTTTGCCGCTACCTGTGGCGCGGAATCTCTTTGCCGCTGCTTTACGAGTTTTGAGTTTAGGCATGAGCTGGCTTTAATTCGACACAATCTATGATTATAAACTAAGAATTTTGCAACGAACCGCACCAGGTGCTGGGAAAGCAGAGAAATTTTTTGAAGAAGAACAAGAGAACGTAGAACGAGAGAATTCCCCACAAATGAAATTGGGGAGCCAGTCGTACAGAACTTATACCGATATTAACCTACGTGTTTCTCAAAAATTGCTGTTAGCGTAGCGGGGCAAAGCCCGTTCTGACTACTGAGTTGCTGAGTTCTTTCTTCGGTAACAAAATCATATAATAGCGGGATACTTCCATCATTTCAAATATCTGAGCGCCCAAGGGGCGCGATTACACGCCCGCAACGAATGAAAGAAACACCTCTTTCCCTTCTTCCCTGTTAAGAGTTCCCTGTGTTTCTTGAAAGTTTAGTTGGAAGCCCTTTGTTCAAACAATCCTAACTGTACCGCCTGTTGATTATTATCAGCATTTTCTGATTCGATGGGTGGTAAGTCTGCTGGAGGTTCAACAACCAAGGGAGCATTTTCTTCAAATCTCAATTTCGAGCCTTTGATGTAGTCTTCATCAATCTCAAAAGCTAACCAACGTCTTTGTAAGGTTTCTGCAACCCGAGCTGTCATATTAGAACCGGCGAAAGGATCTAAGACAATATCGCCTGGTTCCGTACAAAGGTTGATGACAAATTCTGGTAAGGCTTGAGGGAATCTTGCCGGGTGTGGTTTAAAACCTTCTTCTTTGCACCGCCGTTGATAATAATCGTTAGAAGCGGTATTCGAGGCGGAAATCACATTTACAGGTTGGATGAAATCTTCAAATAAAATTCCTTCTAAAAGAGTCGGTTGCCCTATTTCTTCTTTGTTTGTGCTGCAACATCCATCAATAATATTGGGGGGAATAGCCCCTCCTCTGTCGTTCCCAAATTTATCGGAAATATCATGACCAGATGGTCTAACTTTAGGCTTGTATCCATTCTTAAGAAGATTTTTCATCGCATCGCTATAAGGCTTCAAAACTCTTCTATTATTAGCTTTAGGATGAGGTTCTTTTGACAACCACCAAACTGTATTTACCGAATCTTTGACTCTTTCCCTGCGAACTGTCACCCATTCAGCTGGAGTGGGAAGTTTGGCTGGATTATACCAATATAATTCTTGTGCCAGATAAAACCCAAGTCCGCCTTTTTCTTTTGCTTTGCACAGAGCAACAACCAGTTCAAAGTGGTAGAGAGAACGAACTGGCATCCCCTTAATCCAACTGCCACCAATATCAATAACCAGTGAGCCTGTTGGTTTGAGAATACGGTAAAATTGTGCTGCAAAATCTTTAAACCATTCCACATATTCATCAGCATCAACGTTTCCATATTCTTTTTTACGAACTAGTGCGAATGGTGGAGACGTGCAAATCAGGTCGATACTTTCGCTATCGATAAGAGCCATTAATTCCAGGCTGTTTCCCAAATAAGCCGCACCAAATTTTGTTTCGTAGTAAGGGTTACACTGAAGTCTCATATCAACTTGTTTAGTACTCTTGTACTCTTAACGAAGACAGTATTATCCATAAAAGCATAAGTTTTCCAACTGTTAGCTATTTTTCTATCAATTTGTTGGCTGAGTAGGGCAACGCGCTAAGTATCTGCGTTAGTCTTAGTGCACTAAATCTAATCAGAATCTTTAAGTATGAGTAAGTTTCTGCTCAAGATAGAGCCAATTTCACAAAAGTTCATTCTTTAGGAGGAAGTAGTAGCTAATAATACTAATCTAATTTATAGCTAGTAGTACTAATCTATAGCAATCCTAAATCATTTGTAAAATTCTCTCTTCTCTCTTTTCTTGGCGCTCTTCTCCTGGCGGAGACGCTGCTTTGTAAGTCCTGCGGACAGGCTTGCGCCAACGCCTCTGGCGTCGCCCTTTGGGCGAAGGCGTCTTGGCGGTTGATAATTTTTACAACTCAAATAGGACTGCTATACTTTAAGTAAGCAAGGAGAAATTCTGTGAGTTTAGAAGACCGCATCAAAGCAACTGCTAAGAACATTGAAGGCAAAATTCAAGAAGTTGTAGGTGATATCACTGGCAATACACAAGATCAAGTGGAAGGCAAAGCAAAGCAAGGTGAGGCTCAGGGTCGTCACGTTGTTGAAAACGTAAAAGATAAAATTGAAGATGTAAAAAATCAAGTCAAGAAAGCGCTTGAATAATAGCTTGACTAATAAAATACTCGGCTAGCAAAGAATAGAATCTGACAGTGTTCCAGCCATCACCTACTGCCTGAATCCTTCTGCTCATAATTGATCAGGCTTGCGCTACGGATTGGTGATGGCAAAACCCATTATTGTCTGAAAGATACACTCTCAACCACGAACGCATCATGTTCGGTGAGATATATTGTGGTTGGTCTTTTATACACATCATCCGATGCTTTGAGTCGGCTAAATTAGAGTTCTCATAACTCACAAGAGTGTTTCTTCTCGTGGATAGTCATCCTGTCACCTGATTTCGGAGCAAAGGAGCAATGTCATGCCAAGACTAGTCGGTCGGCGATCTAACGATAGTTTGTATGTGCTATCTGTCTTTGTTGTTGCGATCGCGGTAGGAGGAGTACTTCAGTACTCTGGTGTCATTAATATCCAGAACTTGGTTGAGCAGACGAAAGTCAAGTTTAACAAGAGTAGCCTGCCTCCCGATTTTGGTATTGCTCATCCACATAATGAACGGATAGGTGCTTAGAGGTTCAAAGATGCGTAGAGGAAGCGATTTACTCGGTAAAGTTGTTGTGACCTATGACACCGGGGAACAAATTGAGCGGATTCAAGATTTAATTTTTGATCAAGATAGCCATCAGCTTCTCGGACTCGTTGTGGATGATGGAGGGTTATTTCGCGCTACCCGCGTCATTCCATTCAACAATCTACAGGCGATCGGTCCAAATGCAGTCGTTGTACCATCCCAAACAGCGGTTGTGAAGGTTAGAACTGTGCCTGAGATCAGAGCGATCGTAAAGCGCAATAATGTGCTCAGGGGAACCCGGATTTTGACAGTCAATGGGCGCGACCTAGGTACTATGGTTGACCTTTACTTTGACGAGCAGACAGGCTCTGTTGAGGGCTACGAAGTCTCCGGCGGTTTGTTTGCCGATGCCTACTCTGGTCGCTCCTTCGTTCCTGCTCCTCAAACCCTGAAAATTGGTGAGGATGTCGCATTCGTACCAATAGAAACAGCCGAATTGATGCAGGAGCAAGTTGGCGGTATTCGGGGGGCTGTTCAGGCAGCTGGTGACACGTTCCAGGTTACAACTGCTTTGGCAGGTAGGAAGCTTCAGGAAGCGACTCAAACTGCAACAGAAAGGTTGCAAGAAACAACAGATGCTGTTAGTAAGCGACTACAAGATGTTAATCAGGCAACTGTTGCCTCCATTACTAATACGATAGTTGATCCGGCTGCACAGAAAGCGTTCGTGATTGGTAAAGTTGTAGTTCAGGATGTAGTTGCTCCGGATGGAACACTATTGGTTGTGCAGGGACAGCCAGTTACCTTGTTGGTTGCAGAAGAAGCTGAGCGCCTTGGTGTGCTTGATCAACTTTACCGGGCAACAGGAGGTCGTGTTGTGGCGGAGTTAAACCGCAAGATACAAGAAACAGCCAACACAACCAACGTACAATTCCAGGAAATTGTAGACGTTACCAGCGAAAGGTTGCAACAGACAGCTGGCGTTGCTAATGAAAGACTGCGAGAAATGACCCGTAGTGCTGCTGCTAGATTAACAAATGCAGTGGTTGATCCAGAAGAGCAAAAGGCGCTTGTCATTGACAGAGTGGTTGATTATGATGTCATTGCCCTAGATGGAACGTTGATCATTGCTCAAGGTCAGTTAGTCACGCTAGAGATTGCCGATCAAGCTGAACGTCAGGGTGTGCTTGACCAACTCTTTCGGTCGGCTGGAGGCAGCTTAACAGCCGAGTTGAGCAACTCAGCAAACAGCTTCCTTGCCAGTCATGTGGTTGAACAAGCATTAGGTCGGCGGGTACATCGTATCGTTCAAACTAATGAAGCATTGGTCGTAGCTGCGCCAGGACAAATTGTGACGCCACAAGTCATTGAGCGAGCGCGGGCTTATCGCCAGGAGCAGGCTTTACTCAATGCTGTTGGTTTGACCTCAACTGAAGCAGCTTATTCCAATGCTAACAGAACGTTTGCAGACACGGGTGAGCTCGTCTTGGATGGTGTCATTCAAATGCGGGAGAATGCAAATACTTTGTTGGTAGTGCTCAGAGAAAGGTTTGAACATTTACGTAACCAGGCAGTTCAGCTACTGGAAGAACGACGGATGAAGCAAGCCTTGGGACGTCCAGTGAACCGAATTATCCTTGATCGGGAGGACAACATTATTCTGAGTCCTGGTGATATCATCACCCATCGTGCGATCGCACTTGCTCGTCAAGCTGATGTTCTTGATATCCTGTTTAGCTCTGTATGGAAGACTCCAGAACTTCCAGCTACCGTACTACTGGACTCATCAGCAAAGACTACAGTGAAAGATACAAGCTCGGTGGTATTGTCGAATTAACTTTCTTGTTCGGCGTCAATTAATTGAGCTATTTGGTTATAGCGACGCCGAACTAGCAACCACTGATTCAACCGCCTGTTTAGTAGCCGCGCCGATAATTTTCATAAGGGCAGTGCAGGAAGTTCGGCATTAAAACCTTTATTTTTTATGAGTGAATAAGCAAGAATTTCGGTATCTGCTGTAACGAGAGAGAAATCATAGATCCTTGCAGTAGCAACAATCAATCTATCAGCAGGATCTTTGTGGAGCCTGCGGGAACGCCCGTCGCCTCTGTCGGGAAAGCCATCATTCGCGCTAGCTCCCCAACCTACATAATTTTATGTTTTTTGCGCTAAGGCACTTAAGCGTAATAAAATGTCCCGCCGTCAAACCCAGATCCTCTACACCAACCCGTTAACTTAATACACGGCGGGACATTTTATTTTTTGGATCTCCCTAACTGAAGTGTATTGGTTTATAGACGAAATCGCGGCTGCAAGAGAAGGTTTAATTTTTAAGCGTCCCGCTGATTTTGGGATCTAGAACGAGTTCCGAACCGGATTCGTTGACATGATATGTCCAAGATTGTCTGCCAACTTGCACAACTACTTCCCAGCCTTTAATGGGTTTGTATTCTTTGGTGCAAACTTCGCCAAATTTGAATTCGCAGGAATTACCAAAGGTTTTGGGTGTGACTTTGGTAATTTTTAAGTCAGCAGCCGGTATTCTGGAACGCTTGGAGGCGTCGCGCAAAATCGTATTTTCGATTTCTTTTGGCAGTGCGGTTGGTTGTGATGTACCCACCTTTGGATCTAAAACAATTTGTGAGCCAGATTCGTTGACGTGATAAGTCCAAGAATCATCTTGCACGCGAACAACCACTTCCCAACCTTTAATGGGGTTAAATTCCCGTGTACAAACTTCTCCAAATTTGAAGATGCAGGGATTGCTAAAGGTTTTTGCTGTCGCTTGGGTAATCTGCAACTCACGGATTGGTACGCCAGAACGTTTGGAAGCATTGCGCAGAATTGCATTTGCTATGCGTCTTGGCAGAACGTTTGAGATCTGGGTTGTCTTTTGAGATATTCGAATTGTTTGCTTGCCATTTACCTGTCTCTGCTCAACGGTAGAAGTTTGTTCAACGGTAGAAGTTTGTTCAACGTCAGAAATCTGTTCAACACTAGAAATCTGTTTAACGCTAGAAGTCTGTTCAACGCTAGAAGCAGCAGCAGAATTGTTTCCAACTCCTCCCAGTCCACTTGATAACAGGCTCGTTAACGTTAAAGTCAACAAAATTCCTTTAGGAGACTTGAGTGTTTTGTTGAGTGCAGGATATAGTTTGTTTATGTCTTTCATTAGGACACCTTAAAGATTGAATAAATTGAATAAGTTAGGTTGCGACTAGGGGCTATGCCCTTAGCGCAGCTTTTGCATATTTTGGTTTTGCTCTAGGACTAGAGACTACAAACTCAAATCTAAAAGTTTCGGCTCATGTGCCGGTTTTGTTTGTGTCTTCTGCTCCATAAAATCTACTCAAAACAACAGAGGTTGCTCAAAGCTCTTATTTAGCACGGTTAAAGCCAGTTGCCAACTAATAACGCCTACGTTGGATAACAAGGTGATTACCAAATGTGAGAGATGCTTTCACCCCGCGCCGGAGAAAGGGAGCATCCCAAATGTGTAAATTTATTTTATAGCGGTTCTCAGTTGAGTGAAATACAGTATGGGAGAATCTGAATATATCAATAACCAAGTACTTCACTATGAAAGCTTACTCCACGGATCTACGCCAAAAAATAATTGATGCATACAACAATAA
>JAESFN010000346.1_pt1 | contig 50237 bp, 45 predicted proteins | sample 9269411 | NCBI WGS metagenome assembly JAESFN01 (sample SAMN14505399, study PRJNA617100) | algae metagenome | isolation source: Iphinoe sp. HA4291-MV1 and co-occurring heterotrophs from trail next to... | place: USA: Maunawili Falls, Hawaii | collected 2009-07-25
AAAATTGGTATGAACTCCAAAGAAATTTATCTCTTCAAGTGGCTCGTGATTTTATTTTAGAACACCTAACACAGAAGTTGAACTTAACTGCATAGTATCAATGTTCTGTCAATGCGTAAGTTCTATAAACTTCCCATAATTTTCCACAAACTATCTGCGTTTATCTCTTGTGCATCTGCGGTTTCAAATACTCTTAAACCAGATTCTTGCAAGAAATCTAATACAAACAAAGCCTGCATAAGCAGGCTTTAATTACATAACCCCACCCTCAAGGGGTGAGAGTTACCGTAGAACTAATTTTAGAAGGTAAAGGTGGTACGTAGTGTACCTACATAAATGGTGTCGTTGTTGTCGTTGTGTTCTGGGTTTAAGATGACCAACACACCAGGGGTGATAGCAATATTGTCAGTCACTTGAAATCTGTACAATCCTTCTAGGTGGTATGATGTGTCTCTATCTTGACGACGAATGCCGTTTGCTTGGACGAATTCGTTACCGGTTGCTTTAGGTGGTTGACCAAAGATGAAAGCAAGCACATTACCTTGTTTGCCAAAGTCTTTGAAAGAGACAGTACCAGCCCAGTAGTCGAAGTATGCATTATTACCATCTGCAGTACCGCCCTTAGCTTCTGCCTCACTATAACCATACCAACCACCGATCGTAACCTTGGGACCAAGTCTGAACGTGGCTTCTACGCCGTAGTTGTCAGCAGTTAGAGCAGCACCGCCAAAGGGGTCATTCGCATATACACTACCAGTGGAGTCAAAGAGGCTGATATTTCCGTTATTCTGATAGGTGCGAGCGTAGGTCAAACCGATGTTGAATGCTTGATTGGGCTGGAAGGATATCTGACCCAAAGCTGCATAGCTACCATCGAAAAGACCAAACCCATCGTTAGGGTTATTTGCAGTGAGACCAGGTGCACCTGCTATGTAAGCTGCTGATACAGTGATAGGTCCTTTGGGATTTATGGTCAGTGTTGCACCTGAGCCACCAGCACCTTGGCGGTAGATGGGACTGAAACGACCATAGCGAGAAATAGCACCTCTACCAGAGCTAGCCAGATCTGGGTTGAAATTGTTGATGTTTTCGTATAATTCAGCACCAAATGCATCAATCTTGATGCGCGCTGCGCTGCCTAGATTAAATGCATAGTTGAGTTTGTCGATCTCGATGTCGTTGGATCCTACAGTAGTACCTCGACCACTGCCAGAACCGCGATCCCCGTCAAAGCTCAAGCGGGTCATGTTAGTACCCGTGACACCCGTACCGTATGGGGTGGTATTTCGAGCTTGTAAACGAGTTTGCAATTGGTCTGAGCCAAAGAAGCTGGTGTTCAAGTTCAAACGAACTCGGTTAGAGAAAATAGTATTAGATTGCAACTCGGGAGCCGTTGCTGAGTTGACACCAGAAGCAACAGCCCGATCATCGCTACCAAAAATATCAGATACATTGAAAATTGCTTCCCCAACCAGTTTTGTCGTGGTGGAGAATTGATTTGCTTCCAACTCAGCAGTACGAGCTTCTAAGGCATCAACACGACCGCGCAGGGTAGCCAACTCAGCAGAGAACTCTTCTTGCAAACGCTGCAAGGTAGCTAAGTCTTCTTTCCTGACCAAGTCGGCGGTAGCTGTTGCAATCAGTTCATTCACCCGATCCAAACAAGCGTTCAAACCAGCTGCAAATTCATAACGGGTCAAAGCGCGGTTACCACGATAGGTACCATTGGGATAACCAGCAATACAACCGTAGCGCTCTACCAGAGACTGCAATGCCTGGAATGCCCAGTCTGTTGGCTGTACATCAGAAAACTGGGAAACAGATGTCACTTGACCAATGTTGTCAGATTGCGCTGTCAACTGAGAGACAGAAGTCACCTGTTCGTTGATTTCTCCTGCCATAGCGCTATTTGCAGCGAAAAATGTTGCCGCGACAACAACAGGGCTTAGCTTTAGAAAGTTTTTAGATAGTTTCTTCATGATTTATGTCTCACTCACACCTACCGACTTAATCATGGTACAATTCCCTAAAGCACATAATTTTAGTTTATTGGGAATTTACTAATGATTTTCTGTCAGGATTGTACCAGATTTTAGTGGTGATTAACACAGGTTAATCACCACTCTTTTTACTTTAAACTATATTTGACAAACGCAGAATTATACGACGTTTGTGACGTAGTAGGGTTCCTTCTTCCTCAAACTGTTGAAGCAGCCGAGTTACAGTCACTCGTGTTGTATTTAACACTTCTGCCATTTCCTGATGAGTAACATTGAGGTCGATGAGCTTTCCTTGCTCCACATCACGACCGAACTTTCCACTCAACCAGACAAGGAACTGCCATAAACGCAAGGAAATGGGTTTACGGTGTACGATGCTAAGTAATTCTTCTGCTTGTTGAATGTGAGTCAATAAAGCATTAACATCCTGATTCCACATATGAGGTGGGACTACGCTCACCTCTACGCTAGTTAGGCATTCAATTTGGTAGGGCTTGACTTTGGACAAAGGATAACCAACTAAATCTCCAGTTCCCCAGTAACCCAAAGTGATATACGCTCCGTCTTCACTCCAAGTTAAAGTGCGAACTGCTCCACGCTCAATCCGCCACAATACGTCATTACGCGCCGGAATGATTTCGCGGCGTGTAAATAGTCGTTGCGGCAGTTGTCCAGTAGAGGAAGAATTATGAGACTGGGCAGAATTATGAGAACGACTTGTGGAATACATCATGGGATTTTGTAAAGTGAAACTAATTGAGCGATGGATTAAGAGGTTGTCGGAGCCATCGGTGATGATTTGGCATCAAACTTTACCTCGTAACGAAATTGATTCAGGTTATCATATCCGTGCTCCTAGACATCAAGCTCAACCAAAAGATAGATTTCAGGATTTAAAGACTCTGGTAATCTAAGACGACTACGCTAGTTGACTGTAAAAAATAGGGAAAGTTGATTAATAACTAAATAATTCAGACTCTCTTTTTCTGTAAGCACTGGCTCAGTGTAAAGATTAGCTTTGTTTTGAGCGTGTGAGAAAAGAACACGGTTAAGTTGTGTTCAGAGTATGCAGTCCTTGTTTTGATATAGAATCATTCTCGTGTAAAGTCGATTCTTTTTGTTGTTTTTCTTTCTAAAGATTTATGGAGAAATGCTATAAACAGCAGAATTACGTGTATAACAATTCACTTTCTTGAGAAGAAAAATAGAAACTAGCAGCAGAGAATAATAGCCTTAGCTGAGTGATTTGTCAAGTTACTTGGGATTTGAAGATTGCGACAATTGCTGGTTTGGGCGGAGCATCAGGATTTTTGCTAGGCCAATTAGAACCAACTGGAATCTGACGAAATTGTAAAAATTCTTCACCTGTTGTAGTACTCATGAGAAATTTTCTGGTTTGAGACGCTTGGTTTTTACGAGTCCCGTTAGCTTCTCGTTGACAATTTGTTTGAATCACTCGGCATTCAGACCAACTCTTGTCATGCTCATTCAAATTTTCCCTTCTACTGATGAGGATCAAAATCGTGCAACAGCGCCATCAATGCTGGAACCACAGTTGGAGTCAGAATCGTGGAAAACGCTAACCCTCTGGTTAGAGCAATTCCCAGTCCTTGATACAGTTCAGATCCCTGTCCTGGAAAGATTGCCAGGGGTATCATGCCCAGGACGCTCGTACCTGCGGACATGAAGATGGGGCGAAGGCGATCGCGTTGTCTACCACCATCCCCGCCGCAAACCCCTTAGACACTTGCGGCACATTCGCTCCCACCCGACGGATGATGCCAACTCCGGCAGAGGGGGCATCGTTGAACAGAAACGCGCTGTCCTGGAACTTGCGCCCCATTTCCACGTTAGCAACATCGCCCAGATACACCGTTCCTGCGTCGTCGCGCCGCAGCACAAAGGTTTCAAGTTGCTTGAGTTCTTGCGCCCGGTTGACCGTCCGCACCTGATATTCGCGTTTTCCCAGCACCAAGGGACCGCCCCGAATATCGCGATTGTTGGTTCTCAGAGTATCTGTGACATCGGTGAGGGTGAGATTGCGATCGCTTAAGCCTTTCGGTACCACGACGGCTTGCCCGTTCTGTAGCTGATTGCTAGAAATCGCCATTGTTTCGCCCATATCAACGACGAGTTTCACTGGCACCTGGGCTGCTTTGCCATTCACAACGGTATACACCAGCCAGGTTTCATCGCGCCGAACTAGAGCATCGCGCTTTACGACAAAGCTGGATGGATTGACCTGCAACTGTAGTTCTGCGGCGATCGCCATCTTGGGCAACAAGTTCTGGGGTGGATTCTGCAACCGCACCCGTACCATTTGCCGCCGTGATGCCGCATTGGCAGCCGGAACCACGCCGCTAATCGTGGCGCGGACGCGCCAGTTGGGAAGCGCACGGGCAGTCAATTCGACGGGTAAACCGGGAGTGACACTGCCGCTTCATAGTTAACAAAAAATCTTTTGTCCAATTAGCTATTGGATGAGGAAGAACTGGCAGTAGAGGCAACGATCGCGGCTGTCATACTCGCTGATAGAGCTGCCTGAACACCTGCAACAGTATCTGAAACCGCCTTGCCTACTAGTTCTCCATTAGCAATTGCTTGAATACGCGGACGGGCTTTTCGTCGTTCTTCGGGCGTAAATAAAGAATCGGTTAGCTGACATGCCTGAATCAGGCTCATCAGTGCAGCCGTGCGGGAATGAAGACCGATATTTTCTAAAACTGCTGCACGAACTCGATCAATGATTGCTCGTTGAATCGATGCATCTGTTAGAAAATATCGCTGAACTCGGAAGATCCATAGCACTCGCTGTTCTTGTTGCGTCAGAACACCCAACTCAACTAAGTTTTGCAAAACTACTTTCTGGAACCCTGAATACTTGCTGCCCCAATGTTTCACCCAAAAATTAACCATTCTAGGACGCTGAGCCGTCAGAACCTCGTTAAGGCATTGATCAAAGAAATCATCGCCTGTTGTGTTAGCGTCCACCACAATCAAACTGTTGTGATCGATTATTAGTTTGCCTTGCAGCACTAAATCCAGCAGCACTGCTCCCATCAAACTGTAGGATAAAGCAGACGACGCAGAGAACCGAATTTTTCCTGTTTGATTGTTGAGCGCAAGGAGCATTAAATCTTGTGCAAGATATTGCATGACTGATACCCACTGTATGTGTGTGACTGTGTGTTGTATGTGCGCTTCGAAGCGATTCACTTTATTAGCATGGCTATACTTAATGGTTACTTGATGATGTGAAGCTTGTTAGAGTGTGAGTATTTTTTATATTGTAGTATGTTTGTAGCGTAAACGAAGTTTGCGCTCAATCTGATAATAATATCGCTATCCTCAAAGGTGTCGGGTTTCAGCGGGTGGTGATTCCCAATTGTTATTGCGTCCATCCGTATAACGAACAGGCGCATTGGCGAGTTCCTCGTCATCCACATCATCCAGGCAGGCAAGGTTGACAGAGTAGAAATCTCCGCCCAATTCATCAAGGTGTCCATATCCAAACGGGCGTACCCCACAATGCTTGCAGAACCGATGATGGACAATGTAGGAACCAAATTGATAATCACTTAGATCGGCTTTGCCAGCCAGCAAACGAAAGGCATCTGGCTTGAGAGTGACATTCCACATCCTCGTCTTGGTGCAAATTGAGCAGTTGCACTTGCCCGTACCCGCACTCAAATCAATGTCGGTTTCAAAGCGAACCTTACCGCAATGACAACTTCCTTTGTATATCTTATTCATTTGTGAATCTCCAGTTTTGTGATCATTTCTCGCTAACGTTGAAACTTTATTTGCTGTGCTTGTGTATGACTCGGATGTTTTCAGTTGCAGTTGAGTGATTTGACTGAGAAAGTGCTGTTGATCTGTAGCAATCTGATCCATCTGGTTGCTCGCCTGGAAATGGATCAAAGATTTCATTTTTGAATTTTGAATTGGTCACCCCCGTTGACCAGTCACAATGTATGCCACACGTTGACCGATGTTGGTCGCATGGTCCGCCATGCGCTCCAAACAACGAATCGCCAGTACCAGCAGCAAAATAGGCTCAACCACACCTTGGTCATACCGTTGATGAGCTAAGGTCTGATAAAGCCGTTCATAAGCATTATCTACCGCATCATCGAGTCGTTTTATACTTCGCCCGTTGACTTCATCTAAATCTGCCAACGCCACTAAGCTCGTTGCCAACATTGCTTGTGCATGGTGAGACATGACTGCAATCTCTGGTAAACAGGAATGAGGCGGATAGGGAAAGATTTTAATGGCAATTTCAGCCAAATCCTTGGCATAATCACCAATGCGTTCGAGGTCTCGCACAAGTTGCATAAAGGCACTCAAACAACGCAAATCTTGAGCTGTAGGAGCTTGCAGCGTCATGATTGCCGTACAGTCTAATTCTATTTGTTTATAAAAGCGATCAATCTTTTTATCTAAAAGAGGAAGTGCCTCAGCTGCTGTCAAGTTGCGAGCAAACAAGGCTTGATGACTCAGGCGAAATGATTGTTCGACCAGAGCACCCATACGCAACACATCCTGCTCTAAGCGCCTAATCTCGCGAGCTAGCTGGGGTTTTTCAGGATTGGGACTATAAAGGGGGACTTTCACTCTTGTAGTCTCAAACGTGAAGATATTTTCAAATATAATCCTGGCTCAAGGAATTTGCCACAACGCCAGGGAGTTCAACTTGTAGCCATGCTCCCCCAGTCTTTGGATGATTCATGGCTTTTATGGAACCGCTGTGGGCAAGAACAATTTGCCGGACAATTGCCAAACCCAAACCACTACCCACAATTGCCGTAGTAGTTGAATGACTTTCTGAGGTTGTCACACGAGAGCGTGCTTGATCCCCTCGATAAAATCGCTCAAACACATGAGGTAAATCTGCTTGAGAAAAACCCGTACCGGAGTCAATAATGTTAATTTGTAGTGCTGGTTCTTGATCCTTCTGTTCCGAAACGATTTTTGCTTCAATGAAAATGGTTGTATTTGGTGAACTATATTTGATACTGTTATCCAGTAAGTTGAGAAACACTTGGTAAATGCGAGATTTATCGGCGTTAATCCAGACATTTTCTGGACCAGAATAGGCAATCTCAATTTGGTGTAGCTGCGCTAAGGGTGCTAAAGTCTCCCACACAGACATTATTAGCGATCGCACTTCCACTCTTTGGCGATGTAGTTCAATAGTAGGGTTTGTTTCTAATTGAGTGAGATCCAACCAACTTTGCACCAAGTGAATCAATCTGTCAACCTCCTGTAAGAGGCGGTCAACCCAACGGTCCAAAGGTGGTTTCACACGGTCTTGTAATGTTTCGACAACCAGACGTATTGAGGTCAAAGGAGTTCTTAGTTCGTGCGCCAGGTCAGAAAAAGCACGCTCGCGTGCTTGGTTCATATCCAGCACAGACTGACGGTTTTCGATAAATACTCCTACTTGTCCCTTAGGCAAGGGTAAGCTTGTTGCTTGCAACATAAGAGATTTCACCTCCGACATAGCTGCTGCATTCTCGCAAGAAGGATGAAACACCCATTCCTTGACTTGTGACTTTTGGCGATCGCGCGTTTGCCCAATTAACTGGTCAAGTTCATAGGATCTTATTAACTCTAACAACAAACGCACCTGCCCAGGTTGCCATCTTTGCAGATACAACATTTTTTGCGCCTGCTCATTACACCAGAGCAATTGATTTTCTTCGTCAACCTGCAAATACCCTACTGGCGCAAACTCTAGCAGGTCTTCGTATGTTTTGAGCAACTGCTGCAATTGTTGCCGTTGCTGCATAATTAATCCTATTCTGTGTCGCAAACCTGGAATGAGCAGCGCCACGCCAGAAGAATGGGCGGTTAAAGGTCGCAATACTTGCCCTAGGTAGCGGTTCAATTGAACCTGTTGCCACACCCAAAAACTTGCGCCTACCGTTATACCCAGTAAAAATCCCAGTATGAGCATTGCTAGTTGTTTAGTTGTTCTCTGACAACTAAAAACTAACAACTATCCAAATCGATAGCCAAAACCTCGTACGGTCACAATATATTCTGGACGACTGGGGTCGATCTCTAATTTTTCGCGTAGCCAGCGAATATGTACGTCTACAGTTTTACTGTCTCCGACAAAATCTGGTCCCCAAACTTGGTCTAGCAATTGCTCCCGCGACCAAACTCTACGGGCGTAGCTCATAAACAATTCTAGTAGTCGGAACTCCTTTGGTGACAAATTCACTTCTTGACCACGAACTAGCACCCGACATTCTTGAGGATACAAAGTCACATCTTTATACTGGAGTACTGGTAGCTGAGGCAAACAGCTCAAGCGTTGGCGACGGAGCAAAGCGCGACAACGAGCCACTAACTCCCGCATACTAAAGGGTTTGGTTAAGTAGTCATCTGCTCCCACTTCTAGCCCCAGAACGCGGTCTGTTTCACTCCCTTTGGCACTTAGTATTAAAATTGGCACTGGGTTTCCTTGATATCGGATTAAGCGGCAGATATCTAATCCATTAATGTGAGGCAGCATCAAATCAAGAATTACCAGATCAAAGGAAAGCTCTCCTGAATTTGGTTCATAACTTTTCAGGTACTCTACAGCTAACCGTCCATCAGTGGCAGTGACCACTCCATAACCTTCCTCTTCCAAAGCTAGAACAAGCATTTCTCGGATGAGTTCCTCATCTTCTACTACCAAAATGCGGCTTCTTTGTCCGATTTCCGCCGTGTGGGGATACTTGGTCGATTCGCTGGTATACATTGATATCACAGATTTACGTGGTTGTGATTGTATCAATATTGATTATTTAATTTCAGTGTATCTACGCTTTCTTGAAGATATTTAACTTTGGGACATTTTGTAACATACGTAACAGGACTGATATTATTATAAACCAATGCAACACAAAACCAGTAATTGTTTTTTTACAAATTTGCTTTTCAATCGTTAAAAATACCAAAAATAACTATGATCAAGCAAACTTACCATCAGGATTTATAACCAAAATTTTACTATGTAGCAATTAACTTGATAGATATAACCAAAAAAGAACTCAGAATCATCCGTCAACCCCCTAAACCCTGCGCAAGTGCGTGTTCGTGCCTTCTATGTCTTTGTCCTCCGGACACTCACTCGCGTTCGGAGGAGCAACGCTTGCGCTCCGCGTGCCCAAAGGGCTTAGGACATAGGAGACACGGAGGAATTCAAAACTCAAAATCGCGTTCGCGCAATGAAGAAACCTGCGAAAGCAAGTGCGTATCGCAGGCTTAGACTTAGAAGATGTTTGGAAAGTGTCATCGTCTACCAAAATTTATTGACGCTCTCCTTAAATCCCCTTTTTCAAAAAGAGTAAAGGAAGAATCTAAATGGTCTATATGTTTCAAACAATACTTCTCAAACATCCTCTGAGGCAGGCTTTATTTGTATAGCTGAGACGATGCGTTATAGAGGACTTTTGTTCATAAGCCAAAATTGTCATTTACTAGATATTTTTCAAGGAGTTGGCTTTTTCTTTTCTGAATTGATAAGACCTGGTTCGGTCTTTTTTGGTCTATCTTTTGGTTGTGGAACCTGTTTTTGAGTAGCCATATTTTTATTCTCTGACTTAATGTACAAATTTATCTACATCATCTCCATTGCTCATTTCAGAAAAACAATATAAAATACTTATAAAAAAATAGAGACGCTTAATTTTTGCGTCTCTACAAGAGAGGAAACCCATTAACAATAAAAATCAAAATTGAAAATTGAAATATTTAAAACAAATATTATTTTGTAAGCACTTTATCAAAGAAGGAAAAGGTCTTCAAAAAGAAGAAGCAAGAATGAAGACTTCTTTCTCCATTCTTCCTCCTTGTCCCCCAAGTCTTGTCTTCGTTGACGAGCATATTCAGAACTGGATGATTGCTTACAACTTGAGATACACGACGGGAAATTACCAATCCGGAAAATCTCAAAAAATAACCGGCTGCAAGCCGGTAAAAAATTTGGAACAAGAAACGCGTTATGGCGTGTCTCTAAACTAGAGAGTAGAAAACATTAGGCAAACGCTGAAAAATCTATATCGGGTGGAATATCCTGAATACGCCCTTGACCAACAGCGCGCAATGCTTCTCTGAGAGAAACATCTCCCGTATATAGCGCACGACCAACAATAACACCAGTTACGCCTTGTGATTCTAGCGCCAAGAGACTGAGCAAATCGGTGACAGAACTGACACCACCAGAAGCAATAATAGGAATGGAAATTGTAGCCGCGAGCGATCGCAAAGCTTCTATATTCGGTCCCTCAAGGGTACCATCACGATGAATATCAGTATAGATAATGGCTGCTGCTCCCAATTCTTGCATCTGTACAGCCAGTTGAGTTGCGAAAACTTCCGAAGTTTCTTGCCATCCGCGCGTTGCTACCATTCCATTACGAGCATCAATACCAATAACAATCTGCTCTGGAAATTCTTGACAAAGTTGTTGCACAAGCTGGGGTTGTTCTACGGCTACAGTTCCCAAAATAACGCGTTGTACGCCTATGTTGAGTAGCTGTTGCACACGAGAGCGATCGCGCACTCCCCCACCAACTTGAATGGGAACCGACACGTCTTGAGCTATTGCTTCAATTGCTGGCAAATTTACTAATTTACCTGTTTTCGCCCCATCTAAATCGACTACGTGTAATCTGGTGGCTCCCTGTTCAACCCACTGCACCGCAACCTCAACTGGGTTATCGCTGAAGACTTGCGATTGTTCATAATCTCCTTGATAAAGTCGCACACAGCGACCCTCTAGTAAATCTATTGCTGGAATAACTTCCATAACCGTCCTGAAAAACTAATTTTTTCATAGAGAGTGGTTAGTAGTTAGTAGTAGTTAGTAGTAAAGAACAACCAACAAATAACGACTACTCCCTTCCCATCGCCTTTTGGGGAAAACTTTTCGATAAAGCTGAACTTAGCTTTTTCTTCTAGCAATACAGGATACCAAAGTACACAACATTGCACAGTGGTGAGGAACGCGAGTGAAAGAGTGCATAAGTTAATTTCAATGCTCCCTATATAAATATAGAGGGTTTAGCCATTGCTCTACTCTCCAAAATAGAGTAACAAAGGTAATATAGGCATGACTCATAACATATACGCGCTGCTGATTGGCATTGACAAATACCTTAGCCCAGTTCCTCCCTTAAATGGTTGTGTCAATGACATCATAGCTATAAAAGAGTATCTGGAAGGACGGATTGCTACTGAGGGCTATCAGCTTCATATACGCACACTCTTAAACCAAGATGCGACTCGTCAGGCAATTATTGATGGGTTCCTGCAGCATCTATGTCAAGCCCAGAGCAACGATTTCGTTCTTTTCTATTACAGCGGTCATGGTTCTCAAGAACAAGCACCACAGGAATTTTGGCACTTAGAACCAGATCGACTCGATGAAACCTTGGTCTGTTATGACAGTCGCCATGCAGGAGGCTGGGATTTAGCAGATAAAGAATTGGCGAAATTGATTGCTGAAGTTGCAGCAAAAGACCCCAATATTACTATTATCCTGGATTGCTGTCATTCTGGTTCTGGCACAAAAAACCCGCTACAAGAAACGGGGATACGCCGCATTCGTACAGATAAACGTGAGCGACCATTAGATAGCTTCATTTTTTCACTCGAAGATTTAGAACAACTGTCTGCATCCCGTAGTCTGGAAGAATCACCCACTGGTTGGAACATACCCAAAGGTCGTCATATTCTCTTTGGGGCTTGCCGAGATAGTGAAGAAGCTAAGGAATATAATGGAGACGGTCAACAACGGGGAGCTTTTTCCTATTTTTTGTTGGAAACATTGCGAAATAATGGAAAACTGACGTATCGAGACTTATTTAAACAAGCTAATGCTTTAGTCCGCAGCAAAGTGACAACTCAGTCCCCTCAGTTGGAGGTGACTCATGCAGAAGATGAAAACCGATTTTTCCTTGATGGTGCGATCGCAGAACGTACCCCCTATTTCACTGTAAGTCATGACAAGAACTATGGCTGGGTCATTGATGGTGGTGCTATCCACGGAATGAAAAGTGCTTCTGGTAGTGAAACAACTTTACTCGCACTGTTCCCAATAGATAGCAACATTGAGGAATTGCACAACCCGTCTAAGTCCATTGGTGAAGCTGAAGTCACACAAGTACTGCCATCGCTAAGTAAGGTTAATACCAGTAGTGTTGAAAACTTGACTTCTGAACGCACCTTCAAAGCTATTATCACTAGCTTACCATTGCCACCTTTAGGAATTTACTTTGAGGGAGATGAAGCAGGTGTCAATCTAGCACGCCAAGCATTGCAAACAGTTGGTTTTGACAACAAACCCTCCACCTATGTTCGTGAAGAACAGAAACTCACTCAAGCACAGTTTCGCCTATTGTGTCGTCATGAGCAGTATTTGATTGCTCGACCCGCAGATGACCGACCTTTGGTGGATCAGATAGATGGTTACACACCAGAGAATGCAAAAAAAGCGATCCAACGCTTAGAACATATAGCCCGTTGGACGACGATTTCTGAACTCTCAAGTCCCGCGACCACTCAGATTCAACCTGGTCATATCCAGATGCAACTTTTGTTTGAAGATCAGGACATCTCTCAATCCAATCAGATGCGTTTGGAGTACAAGTACAGGGATAATGAATGGCAACCTCCAACTTTTCGACTTAAACTGACTAACAATAGTCAAAAGCCACTTCACTGTGCTTTAGTCAATCTTACAGACCTTTACGCTGTCAACGCTCCGTTTTTTGAAGCAGGTAGTATCAGACTAGAGCCAGGGAAAGAAGCTCTGGCTCTGGATGGACAAGATTTGCAACTCGAAGTACCAGACAAGTTATGGGAACAAGGAATTACCGAGTACAAAGACATTATTAAATTAATTGTAAGCACTACCGAGTTTGATCCTCGCTTACTTTCTCAGGAAGCACTTGACGTTCCTCGACCCCCAAAAAGAGATTTACCATCGCCGAATCAAGGTATACTAGATCGTCTGATGAATCGCGTTCAAGAGCGTGATATCACACCCAGAAGTAACGGAAGATTTGACGATTGGTACACTGAGGAAGTTACCATCATCACCGTTCGCCCCTTGGATGCTACTTCAGTTTCTCCCACACAACAGAAGGAATTAGAAACTGGTGTCAGATTACAGCCGCATCCCAGCTTACAAGCTAACGTTCGTTTAACAACAATACCACAGACAAGTCGAGACTTAGGAAATAAAATTTTACCGCCTATCTTACGAGAAAATCCTGAACTCATCCAAGCCTTTCAATTTACTAGCAGCCGAGGTACAGACCCAGGATTGAGTGTGCTGGAACTTAGTAATGTGCAAGACCACACAGTTGTGACTTCAGATGCACCCTTAAAATTGTTGGTTGACACGACTTTAGGTAAAGATGAACACCTTTTACCTGTTGCTTACAACGGTGAGTTTTTCCTCCCCTTAGGTCGAGGAAAAACAAATCAAGACGGAAAGACTGAAATTGAGTTACAAAGATTGCCTGCTCCGGTTAGTGAAGGTCGTCGCAGCTTGCAAGGGTCTATTCGCATTCTATTTCAAAAAGTGATCAGCGAGAAGCTGGGGTTGGAATGGCGATATCCCATCCTTGCAGTGGCTTCTGTTGGCAATGATGCATCAGTAAAATACGAGACTGATGAAGTACAAATTAAACTATTGGTAGCGCAAGCAAAGCGGATTGTCCTCTACATTCACGGGATTATTGGTGATACCAAAAGTTTGGTTTCCAGCATTCATCAGCCCATCATTGGAGCGGATGGACAAGAACGTTCTATCAGTCAGTTCTACGACCTAGTTCTCACATTCGATTACGAGAACCTGAATACTTCAATTGAAGAAAATGCTCGGAATTTGAAAAAACGATTAGCAGCAGTGGGTTTGGGAGCAAATCATAATAAACTCCTGCACATTGTAGCTCACTCAATGGGAGGACTCGTTTCCCGTTGGTTTATTGAGCGAGAAGCAGGAAATCAAGTTGTCCAACACCTGATTATGTTAGGTACACCAAATGGCGGTTTTCCTTGGTCCACTGCTCAAGATTGGGTAACACTGGCTCTCGGAATTGGACTTAATAGCCTCTCTACAGTGGCTTGGCCTGTGAAAGTGCTGGGGAGTTTAATCAGTGCAATAGAAACTGTTGATATATCACTAGATCAGATGAAGCCCAACTCTGATTTTCTTAAGACTTTAGCACAGAGTGATGACCCTGGTATTTCTTACTCGATTGTTGCTGGTAACACATCGATTATTCCTGCAGCCGTGCAGCCACAAGGAGAAAAATCCAGTTTGCTAGAACGACTCATGCAAAGCTTATTTGGGAAAGTCGTTGCTTTACCTTTCTTTGGACAGCCAAATGATATCGCTGTCACTGTCCATAGTATCAAGAATGTTACAGAAGGACGTTCACTTCCTCCTCAAATTCAAGAAGTGGCTTGCGACCACTTGACCTATTTTCATCACCCAGCAGGGTTAAAGGCTTTGATTGCAGCTTTTGCACAGCAAAAATAAACTACATTTTGCACAGCAAAAATAAACTTTTGCGTAACCACTTAGGGTGCGTTATGGACATTAGTCAAGAGCGCACCGAAAATCTAGGATGGTGCGTAAGAGAGCGGCATAACACACCCTACCAGATGAGATTTGAGGTGATTAAATCATTTGTGTGTACACCGTAGCCCCGCAAGCGGGAAGGGGTTTAGGGGGTGGGGCAATACGGTTCGGATAAGCTCTTAAAGCTCTTGATACCCGTGGATGAGTGTTTGATACCCGTGGATGAGTGTTTGATACCCGTGGATGAGTGTTTGATACTCGCGGATGAGTGTTTGATACTCGCGGATGAGTGTTTGATACCCGTGGATGAGTGTTTGATACCCGTGGATGAGTGTTTGATACTTGTGGATGAGTGTTTGATACTTGTGGATGAGTGTTTGATACTTGTGGATGAGTGTTTGATACTCGCGGATGAGTGTTTGATACCCGTGGACGAGTGTTTGATACTCGCGGATGAGTGTTTGATACTCGTGGACGAGTGTTTGATACTCATCCACTCGCAATATGGTTCAGATAACCCCGCAGGCGCTCGCCAGTCGGAGACTGGCTCCCTGAACTCCGTTCAGGGGAGGCACTTCGTGCCTCGGGCACAGCGACGCAGTTTACACGCCCCACTAATGGCGCACGTGGCGAGGGTGACGGCTCACCGTTAACCGAACCGTATTGAAAGGCAATGGGCAAAAGCTCGCAATGGAGAAGCTCCCCTCCTTGTTCTCCCTACTCCCTGCTCCCCCGTTTTTACAAGAGTTTTAGGACTTCCTGTGAAAAGTCAGGATATGACTTTTACTTTTCTCACAACTGCAATTTATGTGAAAGGAAAGTTATTTATGTCTCAATATCAGTTTCATCGAAATTTTGCGGTTATTATCGGTATCAATAATTATAAAAACGGCATCCCATCTCTAGCTACAGCAGTTCCAGATGCTCATAAACTTGCTCATGTGATCCAAGAGCAACATAGAAAAATTAAAGATAAATATCAAAAACCAAATCAATATGAAGTTCAATTACTTTTGAATGAAAGAGCTAATCTTTACAATCTGAATCAGTTAATTGAAAACTTCAAAAAAGGACAGATAAGTTTTGACAAAGAAAAAGTGAAGGTTACCGAGAATGACCGCGTCCTCTTCTACTTTGCTGGACATGGAATCGCCTTAGATGCTTTAGAAAATCAAGAAGGACCAGTCGGTTATCTCATTCCTCAAGATGCCAAATTAGAAGATAATAGCACCTATTTGCCGATGCAGGATTTACATGATGCTCTCAATGCACTACCATGTCGGCATATGTTAGCTATTTTAGATTGTTGCTTTGCTGGAGCTTTTCGTTGGGCGAGTCTCAAGCGAGATATTGTACCTCGACTTAAGGTTTATAAAGAACGATATGATCGCTTTATTAGTGATAGAGCTTGGCAAGTTATTACCTCAGCAGCCGATGACCAAAAAGCTTTAGATTTCTTGGGACAACGGGGAAAAGTACAAGATGGAAACGAGGTTCACTCTCCCTTTGCCAAAGCTCTTTTTGATGCGCTACGTGGAGATACAGAAGAAAGTGCTGACTTAAACAAAGATGGTATTGTTACAGCAACCGAACTTTACTCGTATCTTAGGGATCGAGTAGAAATCCTCACAGAAAATCATTACAAAAAACAAACTCCAGGTTTGTGTCCCCTCAGAAAACATGATAAAGGAGAATTCATCTTCTTATTACCTGAGTTTGACCGAGATAAATTAGAAGATGCTCCACCATTGATTCCAGAAAATAATCCGTACCGAGGATTGCAATCTTACGACGAAAAAGATAGCAGCTTGTTTTTTGGTAGGGAAAATCTCATCACACAGCTTTATCAGCATGTCATTTCTGAACAGCAAGCTTTGACAGTGGTACTGGGTGCTTCTGGAACAGGAAAATCTAGTTTGATGAAAGCTGGTTTATTACCGCGCTTGCGTCATTCTCAGGAGCATCAATTTCAGATTTTACAACCAATGCGACCAGGGGAAAGTCCCTTGCAAGCACTAGCACAAATCTGTTCACCAATTGCAACTGCAATCACTGCTGAAGAATTCGCAAAAGATGAATACGCCTTAGCAACTATTATTGAAAACAGGTGTAAGGCTTATCCCAAAACTCAATTATTACTGCCAATTGACCAGTTTGAAGAGTTGATAACCCTGTGTAAGAGTGAGGAGGAGCGAGAGCAATTTCAGAAATTGATAAAGAATGCGATAACCCAATTTTCCAAACATATCGATGTAGTTATTACCCTGCGACTCGACTTTGAAGCACAGTTTCAAAATTCTGTTCTTAAAGACTTTTGGAATGATGCTCGGTTTGTTGTACCACCCATGACTCAGGATGAATTCCGCGAAGCCATTGAGAAACCAGCATCGGAAAAAGTGGTGTATTTCGATCCTCCTAGCTTAGTGGACGAATTGATCAATGAAGTCGTACAAATGCCAGGTGGTTTACCTTTGCTTTCTTTCACCTTAAGCGAATTGTACTTGAAGTATTTAGGCGATCGCACGAGAAATAACCGCGCTTTAACAAAGAAAGATTACGAAGAATTGGGAAGAGTCGTTGGTTCTCTAACCAAGCGTGCGAACCAGGAGTATGATCGCTTAGTTGCAGAAGACCCCGCTTATAATGATACGGTGCGGCGGGTAATGTTGCGAATGATTTCATTACAGGGTGGAGAGTTAGCACGGCGACAAGTTCCTAAGTCGGAACTGGTATATCCTGATAAGGATGAAACCGAGCGGGTAAATAAGGTTCTCAAATGTTTTTCTGAAGCTCGCTTAATTGTTGAAGGTTCTAATTCTCAAGGTGAACCTTATGTTGAGCCAGCCCATGATGCTTTGGTGCAGGGTTGGGATAAGATGCTGAAGTGGAAAAAAGAAGAAGAGGAAAATTTAATTTTGCAACAGCGGCTAACGCCTGCGGCTGAGGAATGGAACAATATAAAAGATAAGGAAAAAGAACCTAATTCTTTGGTGAAGACATGGGGACAAGCAGAGTCTTTTGCAATTGGAAAAATACAAACTTGGCGACGTAATTGGCAACGCAAAAAGCGAGAAAAAACCAAAACTTCCAAAGTTTCAAGTGTAAAATCAATAGCTTACCTTTGGGATGATGATCCTCGGATTGAGCAATTAAATCAAGTTCTTGATTCTAAAGATAGCTGGCTTAACTGGATTGAAGATAACTTTGTTCGGCGAAGTATCCTACAAAGAAGTAAAAATACTTATAGATTCAGGACGTTTCTGACAGTAGTCATACTGGGATTGAGCGGGTTAACTTTTTGGGCATTAATGAATCTGAGACAAGCAACGCTCAATCAAATGTTGACTAATAGTGAGTCCGCAGATGGTAAATTGGGTTCAAAGCAACCGATTTTAGATGCTTTGACTAATAGTTTATCTGCTGGAGAAACCCTTAATGGAGAAAGCCTTAAAAATAAGTTGCTGTTGCAAGTACACCCACCAAAAGAAGACGAAAAAAATAAAGTCATTAGAACCCTGCGAAAAGCAGTTTACACAGTTAAAGAAGAGAACAGAACAAATGGCTTTCCTAGTGGGGTTGAAAATATTTTTTGGGAGAAAAACGGTAAGCTACTGGTAGTTAGTACTGAAAATAATGGCACTGTTCAAGTATGGGACAAACAAGCCAAAAAGTTAGCTGAGTTACCAGGAAATCGATACTCAGTTACACAAGTCATTTTTAGTCCGGATGGTAGTCAACTTGCTATTGGGACAAATAATGGCAGTCTTATGTTGTGGAATTGGCAAAATCAACAGCAGCCAAAAGTATTACAAAGAAATTTATGTGAAGATACAAATGATAATTCATGTCAGATCACAAGCCTCCGTTTTAACCAAGATGGCAGTCAAATTGTAAGCGTTGCCCAAAACGGTATTACCCGTTTATGGAATTTATCTAGCAACCAACCTCGGCAATTTCAGATACCTCAAAACAAAATCATCACAGCTGGTTTCCAACCCAATGGTCAGTTATTGTTCTTTACTACAACTCCAGATAGTAAAACTGTGAGTGTATTTGACTCCTTTTTGCGAGAGTTAGGTAAAACCAAACTTCCAGAACAGGTTGATACAATAATCCTGAGTCCCAATGGTGAGCAAGCCGTAATTGTCTACCGTTCATCTACAAGCACCGTGAATAGTGAAAGTTCTTTGTGGAATTGGCGGCAAAAGAAATTGCAAAAGTTGCTAGGTCAGAACTTCGAGATTCACTTTAGCCGAGATGCTAACAAGCTTGCTGCTACAGGATTCAATGACGGTACTATACGCTTATGGGACTTGAACAACAGCTACAAAATGAGGGAAATCAAAGGACATCAAGGTCAAATCGCTAGTCTCAATTTTCGCTCAGATGGTAAAGTTTTTGCTACTGCGAGTGCTGATGGTACTCTTCGTCTTTGGACTTTGCAAGAACAACAGCCACGTCCATTGCAAAAACTTGCACGCAAAGTTAACAGTCTCACATTTAACCGGGATGGCACACTCATAGCAACTCAAGCAGTAGATAGAACTATCCATTTGTTAAATGTATCTGGCAAGCAAGAAAATCAGTTTAACGGTCAGTACCCTATCTTCAATAACCTGCGTTTTAGCCCTGATGGTAAGCAACTGGCAACTCTAAGCAAAGAAGGAAGTGTCGGTATATTAGATTTGTCAAGTCAGCAGTACAGAGAATTTACCGGAAAATATGACTCTGGCAGTAACCTAAGTTTTAGTCCTAATGGTAAGCAACTAGTAGTTACCGGAAATGAGAATAATAACAAAGTAGTCCATTTACTAGATGTATCCTCACGCAAGCGAAATAATTCTTTTTCTTATGATGAAAAGATTGGCATTAACAATGTGATTTGGAGGAAATCAGACGACAAAATCCTGTTAGTTGGTGTAGCTGTCAGTAAAGCCGACCAAAGTATTGTATTGTTGGATGTCAAAACAGGAAAACAAATACAGACTATTGGCGATCTAGGTGGAGAATCAGAATTTTCCACTATCAGTTCTAACAATGATGGTAGCTTATCCGCTTTTGTCCAAGAGGACGATACTGTCGATACTGTCAGTTTGTGGTACATGGATGGAACCAAGATGGGAGAATTAAAAACTCCTAAGGACAAAATCAAAAGCGTTGTTTTGAGTCCTGATAGTAGTATACTGGCGACCATTGACAACGACGGCACTGCTGAGTTGTGGGAACTTGGTAAATTAGATGCACTGCTTGCCAAAGGTTGCGATCGCATTGGTGACTATTTGAATAACCCCAATGTTAGTCAGAGCGATCGCCATCTCTGTGATCACGTACCACTTCCTTCCCCGAATAATGGTGACACAACCTCATCCACCAAGAAGTAGCTCAAACTCTCTGCTCCAAAAACTCTACACAATTCCTACTCCTGACTCTTGTGAATAACAGCTTCCCGAAAACCCAGCACAATCAAGATATTAGCAAGCGTCAAAAAAATTTCTGCACTCCCATGCAACCAGTCAACATTTGCTAGCTCCTTTCCATAATGGACTTGAGCATAAATCCCCGCTGGAATGGTGACAGCGACAAAGACAAGAGTACAGTAGAAACCATACAGTGCCAAACGGGGCATTTGCTGAGTGCGGCTGATAAACCACAAGAAACCCAAGTAGGGAAACAGGGAAAGGGCAAACAGGGTTCCTTTTGAAATCATTGCTCTGATTCTATAGTTTTGCTTGAGACGGGATTATTTGCAGTTTTAGTTGCTCTAGAGGAACGCCAAATCCACACCGCAGCTACCCAAAGCGTAAAATTACCCACTAAGGTCATACTAGCTTGCAGTGTTACCAACCATTCTAGAGATTCTGCGTTGTCAAAATAGTGCCAAGTGCAGGCACACATAGCACTAACCAGAGCAGGTAACATAGCAAAGGATAATGCCCACCAAGTACGGTTACCAGTGACTTCACCGTATTTCCAAATGAACCAAATAGCAGCAATCCACTCAATAACGCTAGATACGTGAATAATCCAAGTCGGAATCGAAAGAGCGTGCATAAAAGTCAAAAGTCAAAAGTTAAAAGTCAAAAGGAAAAGATGCGGGTACTACTGTCTGGATACTACGGTAAGGGAAACGGTGGCGACGAAGCTTTGTTAGCAGCGCTTCTGTTGATGCTACCACCATCAGTAATACCTGTGGTTCTCTCTGGCAATCCAAAGGAAACCCGCGATCGCTACAATGTGGAAGCGCATAATCGCATGGCACCTTTAACCGTACTACAAGCTTTGCGCTCCTGTGATGCTTTTATTTGGGGTGGTGGTAGCTTAATTCAAGATACAACCAGTGCCATTAGCCCATTTTATTATGAGGGAATCATGACATTAGCCCAAAAAATGGGTTTGAAAACGATCGCTTGGGCGCAAGGAATTGGTCCTTTGAAGCGTTCTGTGACTCGTAGGTTAGCACGGCAAAATTTTGGTGGTTGTACAAAAGTGAGTGTGCGCGATCGCGCTTCTGCTGCATTACTCACTAATTGGCAAATTCCTTTTATCTTGGCTCCCGATCCGGTTTGGGCGCTGCAAAGTAAGCCAGTTCCTGGACTTTGGGATTTACCTGCTCCCAGAGTGGCGGTGACTTTACGAACTCACCCGCAATTGACGGAAACACGCCTTGCTAACCTAACTCGCGCACTGGTTGATTTTCAAAAAGCTACACAAACTTTTATATTATTGTTGCCTTTTCAAAAGAGTGAAGATTTAGCCATAGCCCAAGCTATTCAACCGCAACTTAAAGATGTCAGCCAAATTATGTGTTTGGAAGAATCGCAACTTTTAAAAGGAGTGTTTCGCGGCGTGGAAATGGCGATCGGGATGCGTCTGCATAGTTTAATTATGGCAGCTAGTGAAGGGTGTCGCTGCTTTGCTCTCAGTTACGATCCCAAGGTGAATCGATTAATGGAAGATTTGGATATGCCTGGTTGGGATTTGGCTAATTTGCCAGATGATCCTAATTTTATTAGTAAAACATGGATGGAGCATTACGCCAATGGCGACCCATTATCTTCTGAAAAAATTCAGTCTTTGGTGGATAGAGCGTTGATGCATCGCGATGTGTTAAGGGAAGTCTTAACTGTTTAACTAAATATCCGGGCGAGAGAACAAGTGAACCCAGGTAAAAGTGGTGAACTCAGTTCATCACTGCTCAGTAACGTTGTCACTAACACCAATGTAGCTTGCTGCCGTCGATAAACCTGAATTTGCTGCAACTGCCAGTCAACAATCCAGTATTCTTTGACACCTTGAGTGGCGTAAAGCTTCAGCTTCACTTGTTTATCCCGTCGTTCATTATTCTCGCCAGGAGAAAGGACCTCAACTACTAACTCTGGTGCAGCAGTCAGGTGTCCTGCATCATCTATCACCAATGCAAGCCGCTCATTACTAATCCACACCACATCAGGAATAACGTTATCAGCATCAGTGAAGATAATACCAGCTGCTGTCACAGCTTCTCCCAAACCAGATTGGCGAGACCACAGTTTCAACTCAGTACAAATATTATCAGCAGCTTTTTGGTGTATCCAGTGTGGTGCATGTGTCACAAATAACTCTCCATCTACAATCTCGTAGCGCTTGCCATTGTCTGGGAACAGCTCTAGATCGGCAGTTGTCCAGCGGACTTGATTTGGAGCTTGGGTCATCTTGCAATTCTCCAGCTTTTTTACTCACATGCTAACTCATTGTTAGCCCGCAAAAAGTTCCTTCGTTTTTTGTACTCAGGCAAATGTGTTTGTTATATGGACGAGCGAGACGCCCGTCCCACAAGATTTGAGAAAATTTACACATAGGGTGATAGCTACGCTGCTATTTCCTCAGCTTTAACTTCCAACCGATTCTTTGCCAGTCGGTCATAATTCATTCGCAACAGTTCTAAAAGTAAAGGTACATCCTCAACACCATGAATGTAGAAAGAAATCCAACCGCTCTTTGGATAGATGTGATGGGGTGAAGCTTTGCCAGATTCTACGAGTTCTTTACGTATGCGCGTTGTAAAAGGAATATCTGCTTGATAATCTCCATGGAGATGACCAATTTCCCGACCAATTGACCTGAAACTCAACACCACCAAAGCGATGAGATGCGACAGTCACACCTAGCCAGGTTTGTACTTCCTGCAAAGTTGCGTCTTTTATATTGCTCATAGCTGTCATTTCTCCTGAGGTATGACTCAACCTTCTAGATAAATCATAGTCAAAATGATTATGATTTGGAATAACAGAAGTATGACTGATAACTTCTTGTTGGGTAGCCTGTAACCCAACAAAAGCGAACCTGTTGACCTTCAAAACGGAAAGCGCTTTAGCCAGTACGTAAAGTATAAAAGAATTTGATTGAGAAACAAAGTTTCCTTTTTTGAGAAATAAAGAAAGATAGGAAAAGCATGGAAAGGAGACACAATAACAAGTAATATCTTAAAAAATGAGAAATAACCCTAAATTGATGTTTATTTCCGTGTTGAATTTAATTTCATGTAAAATCTAAACTCAAAGAGTTAGTTAAGCAAAACTATTTAGTTTTAGCTTATACAATCCCTAAAGGAGTGTCTATGCGTTTTTCTCAGATTTCAGTAATTCTTGGGGGCACAATAGCAGCTTTTGTATCAATTGCACCCATACGGGCAGAAACCGCAACTTATCAGGTGCAGTCTGGAGTCACTAGCGTCTATCATGACCTGAGTTATCTCAGCAGTGTTGGGCTAAACTTAACAGGCACTGACAATACAGTCGAACCAATTAATAGCAATTTTTTGGTTGGCTTCAACATCACTCCAGCAACTAACTTCACGTTCAGTGACGTGGGTGGTTTGACTCCACTTTCAGGTACAATTGAACACACTGGTACTGTTACCTTCAATAATCAAGTTACTGTTGGTAACTTTTCAGTTGGTTTAGATCCGACACGTGCCACAAACAATGCCAGTGGGCTTTTTCTAAAAGACACAGTTTCTCTAAATACAATTTTGTTTGATTTGAGCACTCCAGGAACTGTGGCATTTGATGGCAAAGATTTAACTCTCGCTGATGTTAAATTGCTGTTTTCTCCAGAGTTTGCTGGTGTACTTGGTAACTCTAGCTTGGCGGGAATGCTGGCTGGCATTGCACGAATTGATGCTAAAGTTGTTCGAGTTGCTGCGGTACCAGAAGGAGCAAGTGTGCTTGCAATTTTGTCAGTAAGTGCGGTTGTATTGGCAACTAAGCGTAGCAAATTGCTTTCCAAAAACATTTCAGACTGCTCAAGAGCATCACTTTAACTATTTCGCCGTTAGCGGTGAGTACTTCATAACCACATTATTGGTTAATAATATCAAGTTCTCATAATGACTCATAATTCAATACGGTTCAGTTAACGATAGCTGTCACCCTTTAGGGTGCAGCTATACGAACAAAGGCTGCTCGCTCAGATTGACTCCAATTTGCCAAAACCCCCTCTATGCATACACTACATATTTTTGTCAAAGGGGAACTTTAGTTTAAAAATAAAACACAAATTAATAAATTTCCCCTGCGGCAATGGAGAAAAAACAGGGGAATTAACATTATGTGGATGTTTGTCTAACTTTTAATATTATTTAGTTAATGTTAGCGAATATTTTACCATCTATTGACAGATATCATTATTAAGCTTTTGTGTAATTATAGCTACAAAGTATCGTCAATTACAGAAAAAATTAATATTAACCAATTCCAAAAGTAGAAGTTGGGGGAAACAGAATTAATTACTTTGTAGTTGCAGAGAACTTTATTATATGATTTTTACTGATGGGTGAAGCCTACAACAGGAACTATACTGTTAGTTGAAAACGACCCTGATACACAATTTTTAATAGTAACTTCATTTAAATTCGCTAACTTGCCAGTCTCTTTTCAAGTTGTTGAAAATGGACAAGAAGCTGTCAACTACTTGTCGGGTCAAAAGCCTTACGCTAACAGAGAGTGTTATCCACAACCAGTGATAATATTGACAGATATCAGGATGCCCAATATGTCTGGTTTTGAATTACTTGGATGGGTTAAGCAGCATCCCAAACTGAAACATTTACCAATTGTGGTAGTGAGTATCTCTAACAGCCCAGATGATATGATTCAAGCTGCTCGCTTAGGCGCTTGCTCCTACTTTGTTAAAATATTACCATTAGATGATTTGATAGACATTGTGGCGAAACAAGTACTACAACAATGTTGCGTTTCAAATTAAGTAGAACTAATGCTCACAATACCAGACCACTGCACTTTTTTCTGCTTTTCCCGCCGATAAGAAAAGAAATACTTTGGGGTTTGATAAGTACAATAGGGTGCGATCGCTATCTGTTCTGGACTTATTCCCATTTGTTCCAGCTGTAAAGCATTCACCCGTCGGACATCCAACCGCACCCGTTCTGGATTTGGATCTGGGAGTAAAGGAGAATTTGGTAGCTCGTACAATGCAGCGACAATTGCTTTTTCGTCGTTATGTGCTATAATGCTACTCCCAACTTCAGCGGCAACTTGCTCTGAGACTTGATAAACTTCGCCAGCGATCGCTGGTCCCATCGCTATTCGCAAATCTTTAAGTTTGCTGCCTTGTGCTTGCATTCGAGTGATAGCTTGTGGTACTATCTTGAGCGCGGTCCCACGCCAACCAGCGTGCACTGCTGCTACCTGTCCCGTTTTCTCATCAGCAATGAGCACAGGCGTGCAGTCAGCTGTCGCAACCCATACTGCTTGCAAAGGCTGGTTGGATATTAACCCATCTCCAGATACCAAGGCAGAATCACCTTCTCCATCTACCTCGTCGCCACCTTCTGCTAACTGAGCTTCAATTTCTTTTGGAGTCAGGATGGCATTGCCATGTACCTGTTTTAAGCGATAGACTGATGCTTCTGGATGCAGCACCTTTGTGAGTTCCGAAGGATAACTAGGCGAAAACTGCTGAGTAAAAAAGCCGTGATGCCAAGGTTCCAGTAGACTACTGGTTAGATAGGGTAGCCCTTCCCAAGTGCGCCAGTGCCAAGCGTGCATCTTTAACCAAACCTAAAAACAAAATAAATAGCAGTTAACTTATCCTAACACTTGTAAATTTAGGTAAACTGCTGTGGAATTGGATCGGCAAAAGTTGGAAGCTGCTCTCCAGAAAGAGCGCAAAAGTCCTTATTTACCCTTTTCGCTACATCTTTTTGAAACTGTTTCTTCAACAAACCAAATCCTCTGGGACTTGCTAGCCCAAGGGGCTGAACCAGGATGTGTCGTTATTGCTACTCAGCAGACAGCAGGACGAGGACAATGGGGGCGTCAGTGGATGTCATCAGCTGGGGGATTATATCTCTCGGTGGCGATACTCCCAAAGGGAGTCGCGCAAAGCGCGATGGGCAAAGCCCCGCCAAGCGCGATCGCTAACGGCAAAGCGGCAGAAAATTTGACCGCTTTTTGCCTCCCCAAGCTGTATGCTATCAACAGCTACCAACTTACGCTGGCTACTGCTTGGGGAATTGCTCAACAATTGCGAAGCTGCGGCGTTCCTGTTGAGATTAAATGGCCTAATGATTTGGTATTAGTTAGCCGAAAACTAGGCGGTATTTTGACGGAAACTAAAGTACAGCAGGGACAAATCACCCAAGCAGTGATTGGTGTAGGTATGAATTGGGCAAATTCTGTACCGGAAACCGGAATCAATCTCCAAATGTGGCAAGCAAATCAGCATACCAAACCAATTTCCTGCCTGGAAATGCTCATCTCTACAGTTTTAATTGGAATAGAATCTGGTATACAATGCTTGTTCGAGGAAGGAGTCAATATATTGATATCCCGTTATCTAGAGTTACTGAAGAACATGGGCGATAAAGTATACGTCAACGATACTATAGGCACTATAGTTGGCGTAACCAATACAGGGGAGCTTCGAGTTCGTATGGAAACATCAGAACTGAAATCAGTAAAAACACCAGAATTTTACCTTCAACCCGGTATAATCAGTTTGGGTTACTCTCATTCATCTGACTAAGCCAAAACTTTAAATTGGATAATGGGTCTTAGTGAGCGCAAAAGCGTTGACTACAAATAAATACTCAATTCCAAATCAAAAATAAGTTGACAAGTTACTGACTTCACTTCTTTAAGGTCTCAATACACACAACACCAGAAAAACAATGACGCAACGCAATCACTCTGCCGAGAACCGTTTGCATCAATTGTGGCAGCAAAGCCTATCAACAAGACGCTTTGCGTCTACGCTCCCAGCACAAAGTCTTGCTTGGCTTGGCAGCATCAGTATGCTAAGTAATGGTGGCTTGGTGCTTGCCCAAACCGAATCACAAATAGACAATATCGTTCCTGTTGAAAGTTCCCAACCAACACCAGCGGCAAATCCAATCAAAAAAGATTCTGTTGAACAGAACAATAACACCCCCGCAGTGGAGGCGGCACAATCGCAACCCGAATTTTCTCAACGCCGAGCCAGACTCACACAGAGACTATCCAAGTCAAAAACATCTAGTCCTGCGGTAGTTATTGGAAATTCCAAACCCCGAACAGAAGATTCTGATTCTGAGGTAGCTAATAGAAAGTCAAAACCTCAAGTAGAAGTTTCCGCACCTACCGAAAGTGTGAGAAAATGGAGAGCGAGGTTAGAGAAAAAGCCTCAAGTAGAGACTTCGCGCTCAAGCACAACTATGAACGAGGAGAAACCCAAACAAGAGGTTTCCCCCCAAGAGAACAACAACTCCCCTGCCTCCTCTGCTAATAACTCCACCCCTAAAGATTACAACAACGCTTATATCGACCCCAATCAATACAACGTTGGTGCTACCGATAAGTATCAAGCACCGAATTCTGTGATGATTACAGAACGGTCTAATACTGAATTACCCCAAAAGAAAGCACCCAGTTGGATTAGAAGAAGCAAACCTGCCACCTTAGCAACTGTACCGCCAGTTAGACGCGTTGCTACAGGTGAGAGGAGCTCTCTGGTACGTTCCACTCCTGGTATTGTTTCTGGTGTTGTGACGAGTACTCTCAGGCGTCGCACTTCTCAAATGGCTTCTAGTAGTGTAACCAAGGATACGTACCGTCCCAATCGATTTATCCCTAACTTCACTCCTAACACACCTAACACAACAGTAAGTTCAGTACCCATTGCGCCATCAGGTGGTAGCTTACCAGCGCCAGTCACTGCTGAAAATGTTGCTCCTCGCCTCAGTAATGTCACTTACGACATCCCGCTGGCAGCAGTATTGCCGCAAATAAACTACGGTGGTATCTATGGTGGCAGACTCGCAAGTGGTTCAGGATTGATGTATCCCCTTTCTGTTCCCTCTGTAATGACTTCTCTGTTTGGTTGGCGAGTTCATCCCATTACAGGCGATCGCCGTTTCCACTCAGGTACAGACATCGGCGCAGCTATGGGAACACCTGTTTTGGCAGCTTACCCTGGTAAAGTAGAGAGTGCTGACTGGTTGGGTGGCTATGGCTTGGCGGTTATACTTAACCACAGCAACGCGCAACAAACTCTTTACGGTCATATGTCAGAAATCTTTGTTCAACCCGGACAGTGGGTGGAACAGGGAACTGTCATCGGACGGGTTGGCAGTACTGGTAACTCCACTGGTCCCCATTTGCACTTTGAGGTGCGTCAGCTGACACCAGAAGGATGGGTTGCTACTGATCCAGGTGCACAATTAGAGTACGCCCTCGGTCAATTAATTCAATCCTTACATACGGCTCAGGCTCCCCAGCAACCAGGTAGCTAGAAGATTGGGAATTGGGAATTGCCCATTGCCCATTGCCCATTGCCCCTTGCCCATTGCCCATTGCCCCTTGCCCATTGCCCATTGCCCATTGCCCATTGCCCCTTGCCCATTGCCCATTGCCCCTTTTTCCTCAGAAATACCCGTGTTCAACTAAGAACACGGGTGTTATATCATTTGGGATTGTGTCTGTCCCTTGTTTAAGGTCTTGATTGCCAAAAGAAAGGAACTTTTCTACGTATTTGCCAAGAATATCTCCCTCTAAATTCACCCAATCACCCGGGCTTAAGTACTGGAAATTGGTTTCAGTGTAGGTTAGAGGAATCACCGCTACCTTAAATTGTGAGAGTTCTGGCTGATAATCGGCTACTGTAAGGCTGATGCCATTTATTGCAATACTCCCTTTAGGGACGATATAACGAGCGATCGCACCTGGAGCCGTAAACGTCATTTCCCAAGAGGTTGCTGTAGCTTGTGCTGATACCAGTTGACCTATACCATCCACGTGTCCCATGACAAAATGACCGCCGACTTTACCCCCTACCCTCAGCGATGCTTCTAAGTTAACGTACCTTTGTTGTGTTTCTTCTTGTCCCAGTGTCGTGCGGCGTAGGGTTTCTGGCGAAGCCGTAGCGATAAATCCGTCTTTTAAAAATTTTTCTACCGTTAGACAGATGCCGTCTACAGCAATGCTGTCGCCCGTCGCTAAATCTTGCATAATGACATTAGATGACTGAATCACACAAGTGATTTGCCAAGAATCCCCCTCCAGGGGCCTTACTGTTCCTAATGCTTGGATTATTCCTGTAAACACGGCTTTTTTGCAAAACTAACTCTATTTTATTGCTTATTTTTGCCTAAAAGCAGCTAGTAATTCTCACATTTTTTTAATATTTAAGGTATAAAATTAGACAAAAAAACTATGTCAATATTTCAAAATATTTACATCTGTAACTACGCATACTTGAGAAAGTAGATTATTGTCGAATTAGACTGGTTTGACTTACTCTGGTGTTCACATCCATTTAGGAGTTTAATAGAAGCAATTATAGAGAATGAAAAGTCATGTTTATCTTTGCCCCAAGATGGATCAAACCAAAGTACGATTTGTTACATATAACCTTAGCGATCAAAGGATTTTAGAGGCTTAGCCAATGATTGAAATGAAAGTCGCTGGCATAGCATTAGATGCCATAACCCGCAGCCCAATTGTACTGTTGAAAGATGCTTCTGACCGCCGTGCATTACCAATTTATATCGGTCAGGAACAGGCTAGGGCAATTATGGGCGCACTGGAGAATCAAAAACCTCCAAGACCCTTAACCCATGACCTGATTGTGAATATTCTGGATGTATGGAACGTCGCTCTGGAAAAGATCATCATTCATTCGTTACAAAAGGATACATTTTATGCATCTTTAATTGTGAAGCAAGGTGATGTCAAAAAAGAAATAGATGCGCGTCCCAGCGATGCGATCGCACTCGCCCTCCGTACAAATACTCCTATCTGGGTCATGGAAGAAGTCGTTGCTGATGCTTCTATCCCCGTAGATCGTGATGCAGATGAAGCCGAACAGCAAGCTTTCCGAGAATTTATCTCCAATCTCCGACCCGAGGATTTGATTAAGCGCTTTGGCAGTAGCGAAATATAGAAAAGTTATGAGTTATAACTGAGGAGTTATAAGTGACTTGCTTAAACTCCTAACTCTGTTAAAGATGCAGTACCGACGCTTTGGGAAAACGAATCTGGGCTTGTCTGTGTTTTCCTTAGGGACAATGCGCTATTTAGATTCACCGGAGAATGCATGGCAGACCATCCAGAAAGCTATAGTACTGGGGATTAATCATTTAGAAACTGCCAGAGGATACGGTAAGAGTGAGGAGTATCTTGGTAGGGCAATTACTCTCGGATTACCAGTTTCTCGTTCTCAAGTTCACATCACCACTAAAATTCCACCGACACCGGATGCTGACACTATGCGTCGGTATATCAATGAATCTTTGGAACGGTTAAAGTTGGATTATCTAGATTGCCTGGGGATTCACGGCTTAAATACATGGGAACATCTTAACTGGGTAAAAGCCAAGGGTGGCTGTATGCAGGCGGTGCAGGAAGCTGTTGGGGATGGTCGGGTGCGACACGTTGGTTTTTCTACCCATGCACCTTTGGAGATCATTTTGGCAGCGGTAGATACAGATTTTTTTGAATTTGTCAATCTGCATTATTACTATTTTTCTCAACACAATGCAGAGGCAATTCAAAGAGCTTCTGAGAAAGATATGGGAGTGTTTATTATTTCTCCTGCAGATAAGGGAGGACGCCTGTATACGCCACCCCAAATTTTGAAGGATTTGTGTTCTCCTTTTTCACCCCTAGAGTTAAATTATCGGTTTTTACTGAGTGACCCTCGAATTACGACTCTTAGCGTGGGACCAGCACACCCAGATGAATTAACGGAACCTTTGCGAGTTGCAGACCGTAGTGAAAAGCTAACCCCAGAGGAAATCACGGTTTTTCAACGTCTAGAAAATCATCAAAAAGCTATTTTGGCAACAGATAAATGTAGCCAGTGCTATGCTTGTTTACCGTGCCCGGAAAATATTAATATTCCAGAAGTGTTGCGGCTACGAAATCTTGCCGTCGCATATGACATGAGCGACTTTGGACAATACCGCTACAAAATGTTTGAAAATGCAGGTCACTGGTTTAGTGGAATGAAAGCTAACCGTTGTACAGAATGCGGTGACTGTCTTCCTAGGTGTCCAGAAGAGTTAAATATTCCAACTTTGTTACAAGATACTCATAGTAGGCTCAATGGACCATCAGGACGGCGATTGTGGGGGTAGGGTGATTGGTTTTCTCCCAATTGTAGCTACTGTCGCGTAGTAGTACGCCCATGCTAGTGGGTCGTCCTTTTCTTTTGAAACGTCTAAATACCGCACTTCGACGTTAGGTAGGTTCGTATTTTTGATGAAACGTGTGTCAGGATTACCTTGTGTCTTCGTCATCTCACTTCTACAATAATCTTGCCAATGGCAATGTAAACCCAGGCACAACATCTTCACCACTTAAAATAGCTGTAGCTGGATACTGGGTTATTGAACCATTCATACGATAAACCAAAGCTTGCTGATTTTGACGCTCAATTAACCATCCCAACTTGACACCATTAGCTATATATTCCTCCATCTTAGTTTTCAGTTTTTCTAAACTATCGTTTTTAGAACGAATTTCAACGACAAAGTCGGGTGCGAGGTTGATAAACTTGTCCTCTTGTTCATCCCAACCTTCGCTTAAGCGTCCTTTAGACACAAAAGCTGCATCAGGGGAACGTACAGCAGTATTGGGTAATCTAAAACCCGTACTTGAACTGAACACTTCACCTAAATCGTGACTTTCTACCCAATTGAACAAATAAGCTCCTGCCTTTATTTCTCGATTTCCAGAAATTCCCCCTGTTGGTGGCATAGTTTCTAATGTTCCATCAGCATTACGTTCAAATCGAAGTTCTGGGTTTTGTGAACTCGTTAGCATAAGTTCTTCATCAGTGACAGTGTACAGAGACTGCACCTTAACTTTTTTGCTGTTCATGACAAATGCCATTGAAAGGTTGATATACAGTTCAATTTTAGTTAGTGGTTATTTAAAGAATGAAGGATGAAGTCTGAATAATTTCATCCTTCATCCTTGTTGCTTGATGCACAGCTATAAGAAAAATGAATGACTGTTTTCTTTTTGCTAACGGAACATACTACTTACAGAGCTATCTTCGTGAATTCGCCAGATAGTTTCCCCAAGCAGATTAGCCACTGACCGCACCACTAATTGTGGAAAGCGATCGCGAAGCGGGCGCTCTGCGCCATCGCGCACAGACTCCCCCGGAGTATTGCTTTCTGGGATGGGAATTGTATTTGTGACAATCACTTCCTCAAACACGCCGCTTGATAACCGCTCAATTGCAGGTGGTGAGAACACTGCATGAGTAGCACAAGCATAAACCTGACGTGCCCCTTCCTCACGCAAGAGTTTTGCTCCCGCAGTGATAGTACCGCCAGTGTCTATCATGTCATCCACCAGCACTGCCGTTTTGTCCTTGACATCGCCGATGACATTTAACACTTCGGCAACGTTGTGAGTCTGACGACGTTTGTCTATAATTGCTAGTGGCGCATCGTTGAGCTTTTTGGCGAATGCCCTCGCTCGTGCTACGCCACCGACATCTGGGGAAACCACGACAAGGTCAGGCAGTTGTTTGCTTGCTAGATAATCGAGCAACACCGGAGAACCGTAGACGTGATCTAGCGGTATATCGAAATAACCTTGAATCTGAGCTGAGTGCAAATCCATTGCGAGAATACGGTTAGCCCCTGCTTCTGTAATGAGATTTGCCACCAGTTTGGCAGTGATTGACTCTCTTCCTGCCGTTTTCCGGTCAGCGCGGGCATAACCATAATAGGGAATGACTGCGGTGACTTGGCGCGCAGAAGCACGCCGACAGGCATCAATCATAATCAGCAATTCCATCAAATTGTCATTCACAGGACGACAACAGGGCTGGATGAGATAAACATCACAGCCCCGTATTGATTCTTGGATTTGAATATATAGTTCTCCATCAGCAAATCGTTTGCGAATCATTGGTCCCAAATCCATGCCCAGGTAACGAGCGACTTCTTGGGACAGTGGTACATTGGCAGAGCCAGATAACAGCCGCAGGCGAGTATTTTCAGTTAGTCCTGTTGTAGTCGGCTGCACTTTTAAAGTTACAGAACTGAGCACAGCAGATCCTCGATGTGCATTCATGGCAATCTTATCACTAGAGATTAGACAGCTTTAACCAGAAAATAATCTGAAAAAAATATATAAGCTTTTTTAAGCTTTCATAAAAACTTTAAACATAACCTCCATAAAACGACATCTTGCTCATTTTCCAGCTCTTGCACTTGCAAACCATTGATAGCTTAACTGAACATTAAGCCTATAAACCATACCTATCATTTAGATTTTTTCGACATGAATTGAAAAAACTAACTCAATTGGATGTATGCTTGGCAGACTCTCCCCTTTAACCACCTAATCGATTGCTTTGCTCAAGCATTCACAGCTTAACTATTGAATTTGATTTATGATAAGCATAAATACTTAAGAACTGTTCCAATAAGGGAACCTGGATTTTCAATGATACTGGTTCTGACTGCAAATTGAGAAACTGTTAGACTTTTTTTAACTTGTAATCAAACACTATAATTCCGGGGTACTTAGAGGGTTGGGAAGTCTGATCAGAGTTAAAACTGACATAGTATTGGGAATTGGGAATTGGAAATAGGGAACAAAAGAGCTGGGAACTGGGAATCGAGCATTGCCCGTTGCCCGTTGCCCGTTGCCCGTTGCCCGTTGCCCGTTGCCCGTTGCCCGTTGCCCGTTGCCCGTTGCCCGTTGCCCGTTGCCCATTGCCCATTGCCCATTGCCCATTGCCCATTGCCCATTGCCCATTGCCCATTGCCCATTGCCCATTGCCCATTGCCCATTGCCCATTGCCCATTGCCCGTTGCCCCTTGCCCATTCCCCTTGTCCCCCTTGACGGCTGTCAAAAGAAAGTTCAATCTACGGTGTCCGCTTGGAAACTATCCGTATCATAGTAAAGTCCTCCTCTGTTGCTATTACATTCAATTCATCGACGATGCAACCACCGATTACAACTGACACCGTCTTGCAAAACCGTTACCGGATCACTCAGACTTTGGGTCAGGGGGGATTCGGTAGAACTTATCTGGCTCAAGACCAAAGGCGCTTTAACGAACTTTGTGCAATTAAGGAATTAATTCCAACAGCAACGGCGGGTTACGCTTGGGAAAAGGCAAAAGAACTTTTTCAACGAGAAGCCGCAATTTTGTATCAAATACAACATCCACAAATACCTCAATTCCGAGAGAGATTTGAGCAAGACCAGCGCTTGTTTTTGGTGCAAGACTATGTTGCCGGAAAAACGTATCGTACTTTATTGGACGAGCGTAAAGCTACTGAGAGCGCATTTACAGAACAAGAAGTGTTACAACTTGTACGCTCTTTGTTACCAGTCTTAGACTATATTCATCATCAAGGAATTATTCATCGGGATATTGCACCGGATAATATTATTCTACGAAAAGGCGATCGCTTACCAGTGCTAATCGATTTTGGGGTGGTAAAAGAACTAGCAACGAAATTGCAATCTCCGGATAACACAATGCCAGCAACCACTGTAGGAAAATATGGCTACGCCCCTAGTGAGCAAATCCAGACAGGTCGAGCATATCCTAGCAGTGACTTATATGCACTAGCCGTCACAGCAATTGTATTGCTGACTGGGAAAGAACCCCAAGATTTATTTAATGAACACCAATTGACTTGGAATTGGCAACACTGGGTTACAGTCAATCCACAATTTGCTTCTGTATTGAATCGAATGTTAAGTCAAAAAGTGAGCGATCGCTATCAAAGTGCTACAGAGGTATTACAAGCATTACAAGCCCAACAACAACCAAATATTTCTACCTCTAATGTATCTAATATACAAACAATAGCCGTTGGACGCCCCCCTGAGGCGGCGCAACCATCTGCGTCTAATAAACCTAACTCAGTCATTCCACAACAGGATAGCCGTTCAATCTTAGATAATCCCTTTGCAATTTTTGCAATTACCATTGTTGTCATTGTTGTCGCAGGATTTGGGTCTTGGGCGGTGGTCAGATCCATCCGTAGTCAGTCACAAGCAACACCAGAAACCGCAAATCCACAAACTTTCCCTTCACCTGTAATTCCTAATGGAACTGCATTAACTACACCCACATCGACACCTACACCCACACCTACCAATAATGAACCTGATGTCTATAGCAAACGCCTAAATTTTGGAACATCTAACACTGCGAATGTTGATGGTACTATTAAAGCTAATCAAATAATTCAGTACACATTTTCTGGTGAAGAAGGACAACAGTTAACTGTATTGCTTGCTCCAAAAGACAGTGTTTTGCTATCAGTTTTCGGTCCAAATCAAGAACCGATTGATGATGCGGCTAAAGAGTTTTCATTCTATCAAGGAACATTGCCTTTTACTGGTAGATACATTATTCAGGTACGTCCTGTCCCAGAACAGCCTCAAAGCAATTACAGTCTTAGCCTTGGATTAGAAAACCCAGTCAAACTTACACCCACACCCACAGACATCTCACCTTCACCTACACCCACAAACATCTCACCTTCACCCACACCCACAGATATCTCACCTACTCCTACACCCACAGACATCTCACCTTCACCCACACTCACAGAACAGCCACCCATAGTTCCTCCTGTTGAGCAACAAAATAACCCGCCTACTGGTGAAACACCAAGCTCTGTTCCTGGTCAAACAGGCTCGCCGTCGAGGTTGTAGAGTTTGATGCAGATTATGCATCAAACTTATACGAAATCCTTATAGAATGGAATTGTCAGCAATTTATGATAATAACTGTTAGCAATAAGTTGTTGGCTACTAATGACTCATGACTGATAAGCTGTTAAACACACTGTTGATTACAGGAACTGATACAGAGGTTGGCAAAACTGTTTTAACGACAGCATTGGCAGCCTATTGGCAAAAATATCACTCTTCCCGCAGTATGGGAATTATGAAACTCATGCAATCGGGAGATGGCGATCGCGAATGGTATCAAAAGCTGTTTTCCTTAGACCAATCTCCTGAAGAACTGACACCTTTGTATTTTCAAGCACCCCTTGCTCCTCCCATTGCCGCAGCAAGGGAAAATAGAACCATAGATTTAGCAGCAGTGTGGCAAGCTTTTACAGCTTTGCGTCAGCGCCGTGATTTTCTATTCTTGGAAGCTTTAGGAGGACTAGGTTCACCAGTAACTGATGAGCTGACGGTTGCTGACTTGGCGGGAGAATGGCGGTTACCTACAGTGTTAGTTGTCCCAGTCAGATTGGGTGCTATAGGGCAAGCAGTTGCTAATGTAGCATTAGCACGACAATCACGAGTGAATTTAAAAGGTATTATTCTTAACTGTGTTCAACCTCGAACAGATACAGAAATTGCTGACTGGACGCCAATAGAGTTAATTCAATCACTTAGTCATATTCCGATTTTGGGCTGCTTGCCGTATTTAGATAACTTAACTGATTTATCTAAAATGGCACAAGTCGCATCAAATTTAGATATAGAACAATTGCTATATGCTTAAGAAAGTGTGAAGAGTAAGGCAAGAAATACCTTTTGCAAAAGTTTGAAGCATAAAAATAAAAATACTTAGCTGTCATTTGAATTTAAAAAATGTGAAACATGGTTTCTACATTCCCAAACTCCTCTTCTGTTGATTTATCTCGTGTCCGGCTCTCCATCCGTTCACTGCAACCGCAACTTGTGGAGTGGCGACGACAGTTGCATCAAAAACCAGAATTAGGTTTCCAAGAAAAACTAACCGCCCAGTTTGTCTCGCAGAAGTTGCAGGAATGGGGAATTGAGCATCAAACTGGCATTGCCCAAACTGGTATTGTAGCCACCATTAGGGGTAACAACCTCAGCACTCAAAAAGTGTTGGCAATTCGAGCGGATATGGATGCTTTGCCCATTCAAGAACTCAACGAGGTATCCTACCGATCGCAACATCATGGAGTCATGCACGCATGTGGACATGACGGACATACAGCAATTGCTCTGGGAACAGCATACTATCTCCACAAGAATCGAGAAACTTTTGCTGGTACTATTAAAATGATCTTCCAGCCAGCAGAAGAAGGACCAGGAGGCGCAAAGCCGATGATAGAAGCCGGGGTATTGAAAAACCCTGATGTTGACGGGATTATCGGATTGCATCTGTGGAATAATTTGCCTTTGGGCACAGTAGGTGTCCGTGCTGGTGCATTGATGGCAGCTGTAGAAACCTTCAAATGTACAATTAAGGGCAAAGGCGGACACGGTGCCATGCCTCATCAAACTGTTGATTCAGTAGTAGTTGCTGCCCAAATCGTCAATGCCTTACAAACAATTGTCGCTCGCAACGTTAACCCTATTGATTCTGCAGTAGTGACAGTGGGTGAACTCCATGCTGGAACCAAAAATAATGTCATTGCTGATACAGCCAGGATGAGTGGTACCGTAAGGTATTTTAATCCAGCATATGAGGGCTTTTTTAAACAGCGCGTTGAGCAGATTATTGCAGGAATTTGCCAGAGTCATGGTGCTAGTTATGACTATGAGTGTTGGTCACTTTACCCACCAGTTATCAATGATGTGACTATAGCGGACTTGGTGCGCTCAGTCGCCGAAGAAGTGATAGAAACGCCCGTAGGTGTTGTTCCTGAATGCCAAACTATGGGCGGCGAGGATATGTCTTACTTCTTGCAACAGGTACCTGGTTGCTATTTCTTCCTGGGTTCCGCGAACCCAGATAAAGGATTGGCGTATCCCCACCATCATCCCCGGTTTGATTTTGATGAAACCATCTTGGCGATGGGTGTGGAGATGTTCGTTCGTTGCGTGGAAAAATTCTGTAATTGATAAGAGTAGATGGGTATCAATAAATATTAGGTAAAAGGGTTAATGGGAAGTCAATTTTGTCTAAGTTTAACCTAACCCTGCTACTTTATATGTCCACCCATCTACTCAATCAATGAATTCCCCAACGTTAGATTTATCTGTCGCTGATGCAATCGCAGAATTTGAAAAATCCAACGCCCCCAGTGTTTGGTCGAATTTAGATAAAAACCAAGTGCTGGCAGAAATGAAAATGCGCCTTTTAGACCCCTTTCAAGTCAACCAAGGTCAACAACCATTTTGCGGTCCTGCATCGATTTTATTTGAGCTCGTTCGTAAGCAACCGCTGCGCTACGTGCAAATCTGCCGCAGTTTATTTGAAACGGGTGGTTTTCAAGGGCAAACCAAACGCATTGAAGCATCAAATAGGTTGCGTCAAAGTCGAGGTAGACTACGAATGGGGCAAGCAGATTGGATGGTTTTAGCAACGTGGCGAGAATCAGAAAATTTGATTTTCTCTGTTGAACCAGAAGCACCTGAGATTATCCGCAACATAGCTGGTATGACTAAATCTTGGGAGATGAAAGGATGGACACGGGAAATCTTAGGCTATCGCAATGTCAAATACACCCACACTTATCTTTTTGGCGAAGTCGATGCTTTGAATGAGGCAGCAAAAGTTATCTCTGTTGGTGGTGTTGCTTTTGCTTTGATTACCGCACAAGGTTTGCTAGGTGACAATCCACCACCCCTACCTTACCCCACTCACTGGATCACGCTGTTGGGTAATATCTCAATCCGAGAGGGACTGTTGTGGAAACATGACAGCGGTCGTATCAGTATGGATGTTTACACTTGGGGAAGCAAGAGGCACATAGATAAAGATGAAGGTCCTTTTGAAGCTTATTTTTGGGGTATTGTGATGAGTTCAATATAATATCATCAATGTCATAATTCACTTATTCCACTCATCAACAAGCAAATCAAATGTTTTTACCTTAGGCTCAAGTTCGAGAAGGAATTCTTTGTCTCTTGGTAAGTGATGAGTTTTCTCAATATCCTCACCAGCATACTTCTTAATTGCCTCTCGTGATATCCAGTAGGAAATGACATAAAATTCTGCTACCTTATCATCCGTACGTCGGAATACTTGAACGCCTTTATTACCATCAACGAGGCGTATTTTCTTGATACCAGTTTCATAAAGGTATTTTGTGTATTCAGAAGATTTTGCAGCTGGTGTTCTACCGTGCCACATACGAGCGACAATTGTCTGTTGTGGAGAAGTCGTTATGTTAGCAGAAGGAGCTTTCTGTGCAGAACTAACAAGTGGTATTAGTACCAAAAACAGTAAGGTGGTTATGATAAAAAAAAGGTGGTTATGATAAAAAAGATTTGAAACCGCTTTTTTCTCAACATAGTAGCTGCTCCTTTTTCTGGGTACAAAGAAAGTAATAAGTTGCACACCAGAACATTATACAACGCAAGTAGAAACTAATATTTTATGTAGAAACAGCTATTTAACGCACTCAATAACAACTATAGGTGCATAATCAAGGAAATCCTGCCAAAACTCTTGACCAAATTCCTCCACTCCAGCAGGAGAAACCATCGGTTTGTACCAGCGATTCTCTTTGAAGTTTGAAGCCGACGCTTCGGAATGCCCATTCATAAGTCGTTTTGCTCAGGTAATAATTTTCAAGGATGAATTTCTGTCCATCAGCAAATATTGTGTATTTTATCGGCGCGCCTTCCCCAAGTGGTTCATCGATGCTTTTAATAAATCCATATTTTTCAGATGTGAGATAGGACGCTTCTGGTTGTTCACTGTTATTGTTAATAGTGACGAAACGACAGCCTGGTTTCAAATTGACGAATACACTCTGGCACATTTTGAGAAGTTCTTTTTTGTTTTGAATGGTATTTAGCAGATAGGAAGCCACCACCAAATCGAAATTGCCAACCTCACCAAGTTCAAGTGCATCACCAACAATGTATTCAATTGATAGGGGTTCTCTGGCTTCTTCCTGTCTTGCCAGTTCGATCATTTTTTCAGAAATGTCTACCCCCACAACTCGTGCAGCACCCCTCTGTTTAAATTGCCTGGTATAGAATCCTTCTCCACAACCCAAATCAAGAAGAGATTTTCCGACCAAATCGCCTAGCAAATTAAAGTATGTATATGCTTCAATATGCAGTCGATACGATAATTGTTTAGATTTTTTATACTGCTGAGCTATGGTGTCATAATAGTCTGCCATTTTCTTCCTGCTCCTTGCCGTTTGAAGGGTTGAGTCATTCGTGACAGGTTAAAATAGGATGCTTTTTTAAGTAAAAATTTATACCTAAAAAACAGTTAATAATCAGGTATCAAAATAACAAGAGCACTTTCCTAAGCGTAAGGTTTAGGTCGTTGAGCTACTTGCCGAACACGGTATCCACTAAGAAAGGGGCAATGTCTTTAATGGAAAGCAAATATTGAGCAGCACCTAGAGCGATCGCCTCTTTCACCATACCAAATACCACACCATCTTTCTCATCTTGAGCAACTGTCAGACCTCCTACTTGAGAAATTGCCTGTAAGCCTTCAGCACCGTCATTGCCAAGCCCAGTTAATAAAATCCCAGCGCTTGTTCTACCATAGAATCTGGCGATAGATTTGAACATAACTGTAATAGAAGGACAATGCTTTTCTGTGCTTAAAGTTTTTGAATAAATAAACTTGCCTCGAGAGTCTAATTCAAGATGATTCTTCTCTGGAGCAAAATAAATTGTTCCTGGTGAGGGCGACTCACCAACTTCAGCAACTTTGACTTTTAATGAACACTCACAGGAAAGCCAATTCACTAATCCTGACAAAACGCCTTCACCCACGTGCAGAGTACAAATAATGGGCAATGGGAAATTAGCTGGCAGTTTACAGAAAATCTTCTGGATGGCTTGAAGACCTCGTGTAGAAGCCCCTATACTGATAACTTGGATGTCATATGTTGTATTTGTTACTTTTTTCTCAGTGTTTAAGGATGATACAGACGTTGTAGGCTTTACAGGAGGAGGAGTTAGCGGCTGTTTTTGTTGTTGGGGTTTGACAGCCACTTTCATACTAGAAAGGACTTTAATTTTGGCAACCAATGCTGCTTTGATTCTCTCGTAATCAGTAGACGAACCAGCAGTTGGTTTAGGGAAAACATCTGCGGCTCCTGCTTGCAACAAACGGAAGATATTGTCTACATCTGTATTTTGTACAAAATTGCTAATCACCAAAATTGGTCGCGGGTCTTGAGCCATCACGCGCTTGGTTAACTCCAGACCATCCATGTTTTCCATAAGCAGGTCTGTACAAATGACATCCGGCTGCGTCTGGGTAATGATGTCCAAACCCTCCATACCATCACGTGCGGTGCCGACCACAGCAACCTCTGGCGAGGAATTCAGTAATCGTTGGAGAATTTCCAAAGCAATAGGTGAATCCTCGACCAAAACCACTTTTTTTTGAGATACTGTCATTTATATGAGTCTCCTTAGTGTATCTAAAAATACTTGTTGTTCAAAGTCAGTTTTTGTGATATATGCATTTGCTCCCACTTGTGTGCCTTGGCGCTTGTTCTCTTCTGAGGCTAGAGTTGTTACTAAAATGACAGGTAATTCTTTGTATTCTGGTAATTGCCGAATTTTGGCTGTTAATTCTAAACCATTGACATTTGGCATTTGCACGTCAGAGACAACGGCATCGAATCTGCTCTGTGTCAGTTTATTGAAGCCGTCTTGACCGTCCATAGCAACTGTAACTTCATAACCAGCGCTTTCCAAAATCCGCCTCATTTGAGTACAAATGGGAATTGAATCTTCAATAAGAAGAATCTTCTGTTTGACTTGTGCTTTTTCCCTTAATTCTTTAATCGTGACAGAAACAACTGCCTTCTTGGCTGACTTGAACAAATCTAGAGGATTGAGTACCATACAAACTTCTCCTGTACCAAGAATTGTGGCACCGGATATGTTGCAAATCCTTTTAAGCAAATGACTCTGGGGTTTCAAAACAATGTCCTGTAGCTCTAATGCAGTGTCTACCAACAGTCCCAAACGTTCTGAACCAAGCCGGAGGATAACGCACGGAATGCTTTTTAAAGCAGTATTCAAAGCTTGGGTTGATACAGGAGCTTTAACAGGCAAGCCTAATAAATCTGCTCCCCAAGCAACTGAGACTGGTTGTCCCTGAAATGGGAACGTCTCGCTACCTTCCAGTGGGAAGATTTCCTGTGGAGAAACTAACAGCACCGTTTCCACAAATTCCACAGGAATAGCATAGGGATGTTGGTTGACCTGCACAATTAAGACATGGGTTGTTGCTAGAATGCTATTGAGCGTGATGCGAAATAAACATCCCTTGCTTGGTGTAAATTCGACCTGAATGGTTCCCTTTAGGCGTTCGACATTAGCACGTACAACATCCAGACCAACTCCTCTACCGGAAATCTCGGTGGCTGACGCGCGGGTAGAGAAACCAGGCGCAAATATTAATGCCTGAATTTCTGCCGTTGACAGATTTGTCAATTCTTTTTGTGAGCGAATTCCACGGTGCACTGCTGCCACTTTAATAGCTTCGATATCCAAACCACGTCCATCATCTGAAACTTCAAAACTCACGGCATTACCAGTTTGGTAAGCCCTAAGGTGAATTGTTGCCGTGCTGGGCTTGCCAAGTTTTAAACGTTCTTGGGGTGTTTCGATGCCATGATCTATTGCATTACGAAGGATGTGCATGAGTGGGTCTTTCATCTCTTCAATAATCCGCTTGTCTACACAAGTCTGCTCACCTTCGATGCGAAGATCTACCTCTTTTCCTTGCTGCTTAGCCAAATCTCGTACGACGCGAGGGAAGAGATGAAAAATTGTAGATAATGGCAGCAGTCGCATAGAGGTTACTCCTGACTGGAGTTCATTAGATACAATTTCGAGTCTGGTAGTATAGTCAAATACTTTATTCCGGTGTCGATTTAAATACTCTCCCAATTGCTTTAGACGGTTTTCCATCAAGCTAGAGAAATTTTGCACTTTTTGCAGTTCACTACTTTGCCCGCGTCGCTCTAAGTCTTCATAAGCCTGACGAATCGCAAAGGTTTGACGACTTAACTCTTCCCACAAAGTTATCATTTCGTCAATTTCAACCAGTTGATCTGCGATCTGATTTTTGGTCACTATCATCTCTCCCACTTGAGTCAAGAGCTTATCGAGCCTCTGGGCTTCAACGCGGATGGTATCAATCTGGTAATCACTGACTTGAGCAAAATTGTCTACTGCGTTTCCCGTGTATTCACTAAAGCGATCTGCATCATTCCAAACTGTGGGTAGTTCTGCTGGAGTCAAGACAGAGGAATCTTCCTGTGATTGAGGAGTATCAAAAAACAGGGATGGCTCTGCAAAAGGCAAGCTAGAGGAATCAAACTCTGATTCAGTTTCCGTTTCCTCAATATCTAACCATGCGTCACTAGACTCTCCGATCATAAGTTGAGCTAGAACATGGAAAACACTGACTCCTGCTGGTTGTCCGGTAACGGCTTCATGAGCAATTTTACGAATAGCGTCCAGTCCTTGAGAAAGGCATTCGTACAGTTGGGAAGTGAAAACTCGCTCACCCCGCTTAACAGACCCCAGAATTTCTTCCATTTGGTGGGTGAGGGTTTCTGCATCTTTGACACCCAACATCCGGGAATCACCTTTGAGGGAGTGCGTTTCTCGCAGTAATCCTTCTAATTTGGCATAGTCTTGAGGATTTTTTTCTAGGTGGAGTAATCCTGCTTCGATTTTCTGTATGCGTTCTGTACTGGCTGCTTTGTAAAGCGATCGCAGTTCTTCATCTTCTATCATCATGGCTTTGAAGCTATTCTCATTATTAATTGTGTTCTCCTTTCTACAGCACAGCTTGAAGATTCTGAGCGGCTTCATTGAGATCTTCGGTAGCTTCTTTTACCTGGGTGATGGCGATAGTAGTTTCTTTTGCTCCTAAGTTGATGGCATTCATAGCTGTAACAACTCTCTGTACTACAACAGCCTGTTGTTTAGCTATCGTGGTAATTTCTTGGTTATTCAGAAACACTCTGTTGACGGCATCGGTGATATTTATGAAGACATCACCCGTTTCTTCAGCTAGCTTAATTCCTTGCGTCGCTTTCTTAGTGCCTTCATCCGTTACCATGATGGTAGAGTTAATTGCTGCTTGCACTTCGTTAACCAAAAAATGAATTCGGTCAGCTGATTTCCGACTTTGGTCAGCCAGCTTACGAATTTCACTAGCTACGACTGCAAAACCTCTGCCGTGTTCACCTGCACGAGCTGCTTCTACGCCTGCGTTGAGAGCCAGCATATTTGTTTGGCTTGCCAAATCTGCGACTAGGTCAGAAACTGTGGTGATTTGTGAGGTTTGCTCAGAAAGACGAACAATTTGGTTAGCAATTGCTATCACCTGATTTTTCAGTTCCGCGATACCGTCTATTGTCACACCCACTGTTTTTGTTCCTTCCTCAGCGAGGTTGAGGGCTTTTTGCGCTCCTCCAACGGAGATTTCTGCTTTTTGAGCCGATTGAAGCGAACAAGCTCCCACTTCCTCAATTGTGGTGGTGGTTTCATTTACTGAGGTAGACTGCTCCAAGATGGCGCGTTCCTGCTCGTCAACAGTCATAGTAATATTTTTGACAGAAGAAGAAACCGCATTTGAAGCATCTTGGATTGTCTTAGCAATACTGGAGGAGAGGATATAAGAAATGACTATAGACACAGAGACTGCTAGCAATGTACCCAATCCAGCAACAATTTGCATAAGGGTAGTTGCTTGTTTGACTTGATCAACCGACGACTGGATAATTTGGTCTTGTTCCCGAGCAAACTCATCGTGCAAAGATTCAAACTCTTGAACAAACTGTCTACTTTGTAGTGTCTCAAATTTCTTAATTGCCTCATCTTTCCTACCTGTCTGCACTAAACGAATAATCTCTCGAGCAACTTGATTGAGTTGCTCCCCAAGTTTCACAAGTTTTTTCAATCGCTCTTTCTGCTGCGGATTAACTACAAGCTTTTCAGTAACCGCAAGCGATTTTTCGTATTGAGAGATTGCTACGTCAACAGATTCTATGGAAGATGTTTCATTATTATTAAGTATCAGCAAATCAAGCGTTGCCCGTTCGGTTCTTGATACATCCAGCGCTGCTTTAGCTGTTGCTTGAGAGGCTAACCTAGCATCTGTCGCTTTTTTGAAAGCCGTATCTAAATTTCTGGAATTTATCAAAGCCATACCGCTCAGTAACATCAATAAGAAAAGCGGGAATGAATATCCTAATAAAATCCGACCTCTAAACTTTAATTTGATAAACATAAATTCATATCCTTCTATATGACAGATTTCTGTAAAAATGATTCAAAAATTGAATTCATAATAGAGTCAGAATTGTAAATGATAATCAATATGAAAAACTGTGTTTACAACTAAATTTGTTCATTCACTACCAATTCCCCTAGAGTTAGAATTTTTGTCAAGTCAAGGACATTCAGGATTTTTTCCTGAAAGAAAGCTATTCCTCGAAAGTAATGTGAATTATTAAGATTTTTGTTGGGTAACAGTGTCATTTCCGCAGGGTTGAGATAAACAACCTCTAATACTTCATCGACGGGTAGTCCAGCGATAATATCATCAACTTGAACCACCACGGCTTTAGAACCAACTCTTACAGGAGTGATTGCCAGATTTAAGACGTTCCAAATATCAATCAAGGTGATAACTTCTCCATGCAAATTCATGTTGCCAACAATATGTTTTGGGCAGCCAGGAATAGGTGTAAAATTATCAATTTCAGTAAATTTTCTCACCAGTTCTAAGTTCAGTCCATAGTAATTGTGACTAATACCAATGACTGCTAGAGGTATCAGCTTGTTTGTTTTTTCTGAGTCTTCTAATGACTGCTTGAGATAAATAGCTCTCTGTCGGAAAATCAATCGTTCTTCAGGAGTTGCACATGGACAATACATGTCGTAGAAGTTTGGTATCTGGAATTCCTCCTGTAGCTGTTGGTATTCCTCGTCTTGTTGTTGTTCATCATCAAATGCTGTCATAATATTCAACTGGTTTTGTGCATCCCAAATCAAAGTGATTAAGGTATCTGGTTGACGAACTAACTTCTTGGAATCAAGTAAAAAAATTGTTTTTGATTCTACCTTAGCGATACCAACAAAAAATTCTGTGTCTATATCACAGGGGAATCCATACATCGGCTGTATTTCAATGATTTCATTATCAATTTCTACCATTTCGTTTATATCATGAACTAGGATGCCGATTGGCAAGCTTTTCCATTGGAAAACGATAATTTTATCATGAAAATGACAATGTTGCAGTGAATGCCCCTGTAGCCAATTCAAATGTATTACTGGCACGACTTGCGAATGCAAGTTGAGTGTGCCAATAATGTCGTTATCTCCAACAATAGGTATCAATTCTGGAATAGAAAAAAGTTCTTGAACCTTTACTGCTTCGATTCCATAGTACAAATTATGTATACAAAAGGTTAGGTATTTATTGCTTTCCATTGTCGTTTTTGACTATTTCATTAATGGGATATTTACAGTTAATTATCAATAACGATTTAACACTTAATTACAACAAATAAAGTATGAAAAGTAAAAACAAGCCAATTTTCTCGGAATTGTGTCTCAATTTAGATTAGCTCAAGCTGTAGTCGCAGGGTTTTTTTGAAACTTGTCTTCTTTCGCCAATATATTTCCCCACAATATCAAGTAAAATCCTGCGTTCAAACGGTTTGGTTAAATAATGAGTTGAACCAGCAATTTGACCTCGGAGTTTATCAGAAAATTTATCTCGTGCTGTGACCATAATAACAGGTAGGTTCTTGAATTTTGGAATGCTAAGTACTGTACGGCAGAATTCTAAACCGTCAACATCTGACATAATGGCTCTAACAACAACAGTATAATAGGATTGGTATCCATCAACCTTAGAACCACTACATAAATTCAATAATTTGTTAGTTCTAGACTTAGAAGTCTATGTTTTTGATGAATCTTAATTTTGCAATTAACCAGACTAAAAATACAGACAAACCATATCAATTTGGCTTCTCCGTTTTAAATTTGCCTTTATAACTTACTTTGCTTCGCTAGTAGGTTTACTAGATTCACTCGAGTGCATCTATGTAGAAACAAACAACCACGCTTATACTAATAAATGTGCTTGAGTTACAAAAGTTTACACTACTAATTAAAGGCACTCAGTGTAAGGTACCACAGAACACTCGGATTATACAGGAACATGTAGTAGAGACCCTAAACCTTATCCAGACTTGTAGCTACACCCAACATAACTATTCACAGTTCTGTAAATGGTTTTTTACAGCGATCGCTTTTCCACTTCTATTGGAAAAAAGCAATAATTCAAGCACGCTACGTACTTAAGTTTACTTATTAAACTAAACCTATCAAACAAAAACCTAAAAATCAAGTAGAGCTTGCTGCTTTGTGAAAGTGTTTCTTGAGAGCTTTCTGATTGACTTCAACAGCATCCTCTTAGTCTTATTTGATGCTCTAACTTTCCCGGTAAGCAAGGATGAAAAGCCGAGGAAAAGGAAACAATACACGACCATCTTTTTGTTGAGGGTATGCTTGCACTAAACCAGCATGCAGTCTTTCTTGAAATCGAAGCTTTTGCTCCTCATCTTCCAAGGCTTCGAGAAAGGGACGCAAAGGAGCACCGCTGACCCATTTCATGATAGATTCATGACTGTCCATAACATGGTAGTATTCTGTTTCCCAAAGGTCGATTCGAGAGGCAAGAGGTTGCAGTATGTTGTAATAGAAAGACGGCTTTTCTACGATTAATGCGCCCTTCGCCTTGTGCATTTGACTTTTCCATACAGGATCATCTGCAATTTCAAGCATGAGTTGGAAAACAGCCAACTTACAATGCATAGGCATTTGCACTGCGAAAACTCCGTTAGGAGCCACCTGTTTCAAAAGGTGCACAAACACAGAAGCATGATTAGGCACCCATTGCAAGGTGGAACTAGAAAAAACAATGTCAAATGGAGTGTCAGCTGTCCATGTGACAATGTCAGCCAAAATCCATTTTTCTTCCGGATAAGCTATCGATGCCGCCGCAATCATCTCTGGTGAGTTGTCAAGTCCGATAATGTCGCTTGGTGACCATTGTCGGCGAATGATCTCGGTGCTATTGCCCGGTCCACATCCTACATCAAGTATCCTCTTAGGAGGACGAGAAACGGCGATGCGTGTTATTAAATCTAACGATGGCTGCGTGCGTTCGTTAGCAAATTGCAAGTAAAGGTTAACGTCCCAAGTTGGCATTTTTTGGTTTCGTTCGTTGACAATATTTGCTAGTATTTGCTTATACTTTCAGTGAAGGATTTCAATACCACTACAACTAAAGAATGGTTAATGGCCTCAACGCAGGGGGAGGAAACCAGCCTTTTCAACAAACTGTTGACCTTCTTTAGACAGTAACATATTGGTGTAAGCAACTCCGACTTGTTCATCAATTTTGCCGTCCCGGCGAATCGCAATAAACAGACGTCGAATCATCGGGTAAGTACCATCACGGAATGCTGTTGCATTGAGCTGTTTGCCATCATCTATAAAGGGCTGCACATACTCCTTAGTGTCGGTTTTAGCAAGAGGGATGAAGCGGACTGATTTTTGACCTATAAGTGGTCCACTTCCTCCAAAGGAAATGGCTCCGGGAGTCGAGGCGACCTTACGAATAGCGTCGGTGTAATCCCGGATGTACTGCACCTTCGGACTGACCTGATCAACCTCTGGACCGAGAAGCACATGTAATAAAGTCGCAACCTTAGGTCTGGCAAAAGGTATGATGGGCAGATTTGGACCTCCCACCTGTTTCCAGTTGGTAATTTTGCCCTTATAAATATCCTGGAGTTGATCTACTGAAAGTCCAGGAATAGATAAATCTGGATGGGTAAAGACAATGATCGCATCAATAGCCACAGGTACTTGTTCCAAGGTAAAGCCACGCTCTTTTGCCTTGCTGTATTCAGTATCTGTCAGAGGTAGAGCAATCTGAGCAAAGCTGATTTCTCCATTCAGCAGCATTGTCAGACTCCTACTATTACCAGGCTTACCAGATCTAGGTTCAGTGTAGACTAAGTAAAAATTTGGGTGAAATCCTGTCATAGCTTTATGTGCACCACTACCAGTTATAGATGCAAAAAGGACCGCTCCACCGTAACTGAATGTTCCTTCTGGTACATTCGGGACTTCTTTTATAGAGTTGTACAGCTGAATGTCGGAGGAACTGTTGAGACTGTTAGTGGAAGAACTGTCGAGATTGCTAGTGGTCGTTGAGAGTTTGACTGTCTGCCAGAAATAGTAACTTACTACACCCAAAAACAGTAACATCATGGCTAGTAGACTCAGCACACCCACAAACCGTGTAGACCTAGCAATTCTTCTGTAGCCAACAGATGCAGAAGCAGTTAGAGAATGACTACACTTGCGACAATGTGTAGCCCCAAGAGGGTTCTTATCATAGCCACACCTGCCGCAAACTATAGTTTCCTTCTGAAACTCTTGATTATCCATCAAATCTTCTTATCGAACCTTCTTAAAAACGTATGTTGTAGATTGTGGTGTTGCACCTGGTAATTTTTTCTTGTTTCAGTTCTTGGGTATGAGATTTTGTGTTCAACTCCTGATATTTCTTAGCTCAGGATAAGTTTTGTTGAAGGAAAAATAGATTAAGAATACTAATGATTCGTAGTTAATTGACCCACTCAAGTACGTAACAATATCACACTTTTAAGGGAAAATATAAAGAAGATTAGAAAAAATATATCTATATTATTTTTTGCATAATTAATCTTTAAAGTTGATCAGAGTCATCTACATTGAAGTTGAATACTTTGAGATTTCAAGAAAACGCGCTAAACCTTTTCCCACTTTTCTTCTCTCTACTCAACTTTAACTAGCAACTGATGTTTAAGAACTTGATATATGCTTGCTATATCCAAAAAAATAAAAAATACTATCTTACTGTATATTATTATTTTACTGTTATTTTGGTGCTATAGCAGTCCGAAATGAGATTGTAAATTGACTCATAAGGGTAGGGAACTCTTAACTCTTAACAGGAATTGTTTAGAAATGATTTAGGATTGCTATATTATCCATAATATACTTTAAATAAAATAATATGCTTAGAGGCTGTTTGAAAAGTCGGAGAAATAGTAAAAAAGCTCTCTCAGTATACGCTGTTAATAGATAATAGACAGCACTGAGAGAGCAACATGAGTAAAGCATACCCTAGCAATCTGACCCGTGTT
>JAESFN010000347.1_pt1 | contig 49910 bp, 50 predicted proteins | sample 9269411 | NCBI WGS metagenome assembly JAESFN01 (sample SAMN14505399, study PRJNA617100) | algae metagenome | isolation source: Iphinoe sp. HA4291-MV1 and co-occurring heterotrophs from trail next to... | place: USA: Maunawili Falls, Hawaii | collected 2009-07-25
CTTCTGCTCATCGATAACTATGACAGCTTCACCTACAATCTCGTCCACTTCCTGGGCGAGCTCGGTGCGGCCTGCGACGTCCATCGCAACGACGAGATCACGGTGGCCGAGGCGCTGGCGGCCAAGCCGCAGGCGATCGTGCTGTCGCCCGGGCCGTGCACGCCGAACGAGGCCGGCATCTGCGTCGACCTCATCCGCCAGGCGGGCGGGCGCATCCCCATCCTCGGGGTGTGCCTTGGCCATCAGGCGATCGGACAGGCCTACGGCGGCACGGTGCTGCGCGCACCGCTGCCGATGCACGGCAAGCTCTCGGCCGTGCGCCACCACGGCCAGGGCTTGTTCAAGGACCTGCCACAGCGCTTCCAGGTGACCCGCTACCACTCCCTGATCGTCGACCGCGCCAGCCTGCCGGGAGACCTCACGGTCACCGCGGAGACCGCCGACGGTTTGATCATGGGCGTGCAGCACGCGAGCCATCCGGTGCATGGCGTGCAGTTCCATCCCGAGAGCATCGCCTCGGAGCACGGGCATGCGCTGCTCGCCAATTTCCTGACGCTGGCCGGCCTCACGCCGCGGCGGCGCAACGCGCCCGGCACGGCCGCTGCCGCCTGATCCGCCCACCCTTTAAGTCGCAGCTTCACAAAGAACCGCCGCCATGTCCGCCGAAGAGCTCAAGCGCCTGATCCAGAAAGTGGCGACCGGTGCCACGCTCGAGGAACGCGAGATCACGATCGCGCTCGAGACGATGATGGCGGGCGAAGCCAAGCACGCGCAGATGGGCGCGTTCCTGATGGCGATGCGGGTACGCGGGGAGACGGTGGAGGAGATCACCGGCGCCACCCGCCTGATGCGCGCCAAGATGGTCAAGGTCGAGGCGCCGGCCGGCGCGATCGACATCGTCGGCACCGGCGGCGACGGCCACGGCACCTTCAACATCTCGACCTGCTCGGCGCTGGTGGCGGCGGGCGCGGGCGTGCCGGTGGCCAAGCACGGCAACCGCTCGGTGTCGTCGATCTCGGGGGCGTCCGACGTGCTCGGGGCGCTCGGCGTCAAGCTCGACCTGGCGCCGGCCGCGGTCAGCCGCTGCATCGAGCAGGCCGGGGTCGGCTTCATGTGGGCGCCGATGCATCATTCGGCGATGAAGCACTGGGCGCCGGTGCGCGCCGAGCTCGGCATCCGCACGATCTTCAACCTGCTCGGGCCGATCTCCAATCCGGCCGGGGTCAAGCGGCAGGTGGTCGGCGTGTTCTCCTGGCAGTGGGTCGAGCCGATCGCGCACGTGCTGAAGAACCTCGGCGCCGAGCACGTGTGGGTGGTGCACGGCCACGACGGCCTCGACGAGCTGACGACCACCGGGGCGACCGACGTGGCCGAGCTCAAAGACGGCAAGATCACCGTGTTCGAGGTGACGCCGGCCGATGCGGGGCTGGCGCCGGCCAAGCTCTCCGATCTGTCGGGCGGCGACGCGCAATCCAACGCGCAGGCGATCCGCGAGGTGCTCGCCGGCAAGAAAGGCCCGTTCCGCGACATCGTGCTGCTCAACACCGCGGCGGCGCTGATCGTCGGCGGCAAGGCGACCAACCTCACCGACGGCGTGGCGCTCGCCGCGCACGCGATCGAGAGCGGAGCGGCGCGCCGGGCCCTCGATGCGCTGGTCGCGGCGAGCAATCGCGCGGATTGACCGGCGCGCTCAGGCCTTGTCCACCGTGCCGCCGGCTTCGGCCCAGTCCTTGAAGGCGCCGAGGTTGTAGACGCGCTCGAAGCCCATGTCCTTCAGCACCTTGCCGGCGAGCGCCGAGCGGCCGCCCGAGGCGCAGTAGAGAATGACGTCCTTGGACTTGTCGAAGCTCTTGTCGTGGGAGGGCAAGGCCGGATCGGCGCGGAACTCCAGCATGCCGCGCGACACGTGGAGCGCGCCGGCGATCTTCCCGCTCTTCTCGACCTCGGCGGCATCGCGCACATCGACCACGAGGACGTTGCCCTTGGCCATCATCGCCTTGGCCTCGGCTGGCGTGATGCGCGGCACCGCGGCATTGGCGGCTTCCATCATCTTCTTGACGTCCGTGGCCATCTTCTACTCCCTTTTTTGATCACGCCCTGCCGTGCAGGGGCCAGGCTGTATATAGGGTGGGATGGGGCGCCTCAATGACCGCGCCGCCGGATTTCCTGACCGGCCGTCCGGCTCCCATGGGCCGCCATGGGAGGCTGCCGTGATCGAAACCCGCCGCTTCGTGCTGCGCGACCTCGGCGAGGGCGATCGAGTGGCGTTCGTCACCTATCACCTCGACCCGCGCTATCGCCGCCGCGACAGCGCCATCGACGCGGCGTGGGCCAACGCGCTGTTCGACCGGATCGTGGCGTGGCAGGGCGAGGTGCCGCGGCTCAACCTGCAGCTCGGCATCATCGAACGGGCGACGGGGCGGCTGTGCGGATGCGCGGGGCTGCGGCGGGCCGGTGCGCCGGAGGGGCAAGCGGCGCTCGGCATCGAGCTCGCACCCGACGACTGGGGCCGCCACCGCGCCGCCATCGAGATCGCGGACGCGCTCATCGCTCATGGGTTCGACACACTCGGGCTCGCGATCATCACCGGCGCCACCACCCGCGAAAACGCCCGGGTCGACCGGCTCGCCCGCTGGTTCGGGGCGCGCGTCATCGCGCGGGAGGCGGATGCCGTGGACGTGGTCCTGACACGCGCGGCGTGGGCGCGCCTGCGGCGCCGGTAGCCAGTGATCCGGCCGGCCATTGCCCGGCACCGCCGTTGCGGTACATTTTCGCTGTCCGTGCTCCCAGCCACGGATGCGCGAGGTGATCAGGCGATGGACCGCCGCTCTTTCCTCAGCCACGCCGCCGCCGTCGCGGCCCTGGCGACCGGCCGCGTCGCCTGCGCCCAGCCGGCACGAAACCGCGTGCATCGCATCGGTATCATCGGGCTCGGGGCAACCGCGGATCTGGCGGGTCCGGAACCCAGGAGCCCGACCCAGCGCGCGTTCGCCAGCGGCATGCGCGAGCTCGGCTACGTCTATGGCGAGCATTTCGTCACCGAGGCGCGCGGGGCGGAGGGCAAGCCGGAGCGCTTTCCCAGCCTGGCCGCCGACCTGGTCGCGGCCAAGGTCGACGTGATCGTCGCCAGCGGGGCGGCGCTGCCGGCGCTCAAGGAAGCGACCTCGACAATCCCCATCATCATGGCGGCGACCAGCGATCCGGTGGGCCAGGGGCTCGTCCAGAGCCTCGGACGGCCGGGCGGCAACATCACGGGGCTGAGCCTCCAGTCGATCGACACGACGGGAAAACGCCTGGAGCTGATCAAGGAGCTGGTGCCCGGTCCGGCGCCCGTGGCGGTGCTGTGGAACGCACCCGCCGGGGAGATCTGGCGGGCCACGGACGAGGCGGCCCGGCAGCGAGGATGGCCGCTCCTCTCGCTGCAAATTCGCGAGCTCGGAGATGTCGGTGGGGCCCTGAAGACGGCCAAGGACGCCGGCGCCAGCGCGCTCGTCGTGCTCGCCTCTGCAATCCTGTTCCCCAATCGCCGGCACGTGGCGGAGCTGGCCGCCAACAGCGGGCTGCCCGCCATCTACGAGCTTCGGCCCTATGTCGAGGCCGGCGGGCTGATATCCTACGGGCCGGAGATCAATGACGTCTGGCGGCGGTCGGCCGTCTACGTCGACAAGATTCTCAAGGGCGCGAGCCCCGCCGATCTGCCAATCGAGCAGCCGGTAACGTTCGAGCTGGTGATCAACGCGAAAGCCGCGCGCGCGTTGGGCCTCACGATCCCTGCCTCGCTGCTCGTGCGTGCCGACGAGGTGATCGAGTGAGCGGCGATTGGACAGGCCGTCCGCCGCCCGGCATAAGTCCCTCTTGAGACCGGACGCTTGCGAACCGTCAGGAGGGCCCATGGATCGCACGTTCACCAGCGGGATCGCGGCGCTCGACCGCTACCTCGCGCAGGGCTACGAGGAGGTGCGCGGAATGTCGTCGCGCTTCTCGGCGACGATCTGCGGCCATCTACTGCGCCGCCAGAGCGAGATGGGCATTGGCGGATCGGTGGCGGAGATCGGCACGTTCGAGGGCCGGTTCTTCATCGCCATGGGGCTGGCGCTCGGCGCGGGCGAGCAGGCCTACGGCTTCGATCTCTACTCGTGGCCGGGCAGCCAGGTGCGCGAGCGGCTGCTCGCCAATGCCGACGCCCACGGGCTCGCCCGCGACCGCTTCACGCTGCGCGCGCTCGACACCGGCACGCTGACGCCGGAAGGCTTTGCCGACCAGACCGGCGGGGCGCCGTTGCGCTTCATCCATATCGACGGCGACCATACGCCGGCGGCGCTGGCGCAGGACTTGGCGCTGGCGCACACGAGCCTGCACCCGCAGGGCTTGCTGTGCATCGACGACATGCTGCACCCGGCCTTTCCGTTCCTCGTCGTCACGGTCCACGACTACCTCACGCGCCACCCCGAGATGCGCCTGATGTGCGTGATCGACCGGGAGGACATCGTCGGCGCCCCGAAATTCCTGATCTGCCGCGCCGACGCCGTCGCCCTCTACGAGGCCGACCTGATGGAACGCTTCACGGCGCACCACCTCACCATCGGCGGCGATGCGATGGGGCATTTGTGCGTGATACTGACGCCCGAGCCACGCCTGCTCGACCTGTAGGGCCGATGCCGCTCAGACGCCGGCGAGATCGAATCGGGAGCCGGTACCGGCCGCGACCGCGGCGCGATAGGCCGCCCACGCCAGGGCCACGTCCTGAACGCCGCTGCCGGTGGAGTCGAAGATCACCAGCTCGTCGGCGGTGACGCGGCCCGGCTTGCGGCCGGCGGCGAGGTCGGCCAAGTCGGCCTGCACGGCCTCGCGCGTCACCACGCCGGCGCGGATCGCGTGGGCCAGATCGCCGCCGGCGGCGCAGGCGTCGAGGTCGTCGACGAGGATGCGGGCGCGCCGCATCAGCGCCGGGTCGATCTCCTGCTTGTCGGGATTGTCGGCCCCGACCGCGGCGACGAAGCAGCCGCCAAGGCGCATGTCGCCGGTCAGCACGGGCACCTTGGAGGTGGTGCAGGTGATGCAGATGTCGGCGCGCTCGAGTGCGGCCTCCACGGAGGGCACCGACCGGCACGCCGGGGCCGGGCCGCGACTGGCGCGCGCGAACGCATCGGCCTTGGCCGCGTCGATGTCGAAGACCAGAACCTCGTCGAGGGGAAAGCAGGCCGAGAGCGCCGCCAACTGGTAGCCGGCTTGCGCGCCGCAGCCGATGATCGCCGCGCGCCTGGCCTCCGGCCTCGCCCCGAACCGGGCGGCCAGTGCCGCCGTCGCCGCGGTTCTGAGCGCGGTCAGCGCCATCGATTCCAGGATCGCGAGCGGCCGGCCGCTGGTGGTGTCGGCCAGCACGACCACACCCTGGATGGTGGGCAGCCCATGACGCGCCTCGTTGCCGGGAAGATTGACGTTGACCTTCGCCGCGAAGGCGGTGCGCGCACCCGGCAGCAGCCCGGCCTTGACATGGATCGAGCCCTGCGGAAGCGCGAAACCGAGAGAGCGGCCGGCCTCGCTCCGGTCGCCGGCCAACTCGCGATACGCCTCGGCCATCGCGGCGATCGAGGCCGCGGGCGTCATCAGACGACGGAGGTCTTGTCCGGAGAGGAGGACGACCTCGTGGGGCCCCAGGTGCTTGCGATGCGGGATGTGCTCGACCGAATCCATGGTGCCTTCCCCAAAAAGAGGGTGAGGCAGAACTTGGACGGCGAGCGTCTGAACGGGCGTCTGCACAGCCCGTTCGCAATTCTTAGCAGGCCCGGCCCGCCGTGTGTAGGCTTTGGCCTGCTATCGGGAGATCAATCCGCGTCGTCCATTCAGGTGACGTCTGCGCGGATGCGAGGCTGCGCGCCTCAATGCACGTCTGCCGGCGGGTTCCACCAGATGCTGGTCGCCAGCGCGCCGAGACTGTCGTTCGCACCGCCTCCGAGCACGCCCATGGTCGAGATCTCGGTCCAAGCGCCGTCGGCCTGCCGCTGCTCCAGCGTCCATTCCCGGGCGCGGCCGCGCGCGGTGATCCTGAGCCGCAGCCGGCCGGCGAGCGCCATCTCGGCAAGCGCGAGCACCTGCGCGTCGGTGTCGAGATCGCTCACCCAGTCGCCGAAGGCGATGGCGCGGCGGCCGCGATCGATCACGATCTCGACGGGAAGGCGGCCGGCCCGCGCCGGGCGGATCGACACCATTTCGGCGTCTGCGATCCACGCGGCCCCGTGGGCCCGGCACAGGGCGCTCAGGTCGTGGCGCAGGCGATCGGCGGAGGCGGCCGGCGCCGACCGTTGCCGTGCGGTACCCGCCGCCGGCCACGATTGGAAAGCCTTTGCAATTTGAATAAACATCTCGCCTTCCTCCACAAAAACGATCCGATTATTTAGCCACCAAAGTCATTCGACGACAAACATTCGAACCGTTTATTTGGCGATTATTCTGCGGCCAATGTAAAAACCGGACCATTCCCCTGAACGATTACTTAAATAGGATAACCTGCATATGATATATCAATGCTCGACTTTTAATTCTCCAAACAATTCTCGATTGGTAACCCATTTCTTTTCGGACATGATCGAATTGCTTCGAAGCGCTCACCCCTTCCCCATCCTTTCGGAGAAACTCGACATGCAGACAGCATTGAAGGCCACCGTTGCCGCGCTCGCTCTTTCGGTGATGACCGTTGCGCCGGCCTTTGCCGGCGGCGGACACGGCCACGGTGGCGGCCTGTCGCTCGGCACCAAGATCAACGCCGCGGCCAAGATCAAGCTCGCCCCCCTGCTCAAGACCAGCGTCAAGGTCGGCCTGGGTCTGGGCGTCGGCATCCGCCACTGACCGCAAGCGACGCCGACGTGCCAAGGCGCCGCGGTTCCTCCGCCGCGGCGCCTTTTCTATCACGCGAACTCCCAGCGCCTTTCCGCGTCCGATTGCGGAAGCGACCTTATCCACAGCAGATGTGGGCCCAGTTCTGCTGGCCAGATCGAGCGAGGGGGAGCGCGCACCAAGGCCGCCCGCCGATCGTCGCCAAATCCGATCTTGAATTAAACCGCTCTCGCGGTATGCGCCCTGCTACTCGGGACGGCGACAGACGGCTTCAATGTTGTGTCCGTCCGGATCCAGCACGAACGCGCCGTAGTAGTCGGGGTGATAGCGGAGGCGAAGGCCCGGGGCGCCATTATCTCGACCACCAGCCGACAGGGCCGCCGCATGGAACGCGTCCACCGCGGCGCGGTCCGTGGCGGCGAAGGCGATGTGAGATCCCGTCCGCACGGCTTCGCGAAGGCCGATCCAGAAGTAGGCCTTTCTGCCCTGTCCGTAGCCGAAGCCGCCGTCCTCGGCATAGAGGCGCTCGATACCCAGCGGCTCGAGCGCCTGGTCGTAGAACGCCTTCGCGCGTTCGATGTCCGAGACGCCGATCGATACGTGATCCAACATGTCGCTTGCTCCTAGCCCCTGGGCAGGGTTGGCCCCACAGAGCCAACGAGTGACTTTGCACGAACGTATGCAAGACCGGCCACCGCCAGATCACCGACGGCCAGGCCGCGGAACGCGAAGGTTGTCCGTTCACTTGCGCTCTGGCGACCAACCACATCCCCGCAGACAAGCCCCGTCAGGTCACCCGCAACGAGCTCCGATTTCACCATCGGTTTGCTCATCTTGGCCTCTTGTTCCAAGTCGTCGATAACGATCCGATCGAAGCTCGACATGGTGTCGGGCAACCAGGGCAGCGCCAGGTCGGTCATGGTTGTGAAGCTTCCGGCCTTAAGCCAACGCGCATCGAGGAAGGGTACAGGTTCGGGCACCAGCGTCAGCGTCGTCACCACGATGTCGGCGCCATCGATCGCAGCCCTCGCCGTGTCACAGGGCACCGCCGTCATGTCACGTGACCGTGCCAGCTGACAGAGAGCGTCGCGATTGGCGCTGCCGCGGCCAAAGGCGCGAATTTCCCGTAACGGAAAAAGGTCGCCGAATGCCTCCAGATGACCGCGCGCCTGAACGCCGCAACCGATGAATGCCGCCGAGGCTGAGTCGGCCCTCGCGAGCCGCTTGGCTGCTACGGCGCTGAGGCCTGCCGTGCGCTTCTCCGTCACCCAATTTCCATCGACGACGGCGATTGGCAGTCCCGTCTCGCCGTCGAGAAGGGTGATCAGCGAATTGAGCGTCGCAAGCCCCCGCTCGGCATTGCGAGGATTGACCACCAGGGTCTTGGTGGCAACGATGCGAGGCTCGGACGCGACACCGAGCGTTGCCATGATGAAGCGTTCGTCACCCGGCCAGACGGCTGCTTTCGGTGCGCACCATACCTCTTTGCGCCTCTGGCCGGCGATTTGACGCTCGATCTCGCTGACCATATCGGATGTCGAAATCGGCAACTGCCGGAGGAACGCCTCAGACAAATATGGCAGGCTGTCGATGCTCATCGCATTCCCGCTGAAAACACATGGTAGACATGACAATCATGCAAAAGGAAAGCACCTATGAAGAAACTTACGTGCAAAGACTTGGGCGGTGCGTGCGATGAAGTCATCTCTGGCGCAACGTTCGAGGAGATCGGCAAGAACTGCCGTGCTCACGTCATGGACGCGGTAAAACGCGGCGACGCTGCTCACAAGGCGGCGGTCGATAAGATGATGAGCGCATCGCCTTCCGACCAAGCCACGATGATGGCCGGTTACAAGAAGAAGTTCGATGCGGCTCCTGAAGCCAAGACGTAACCTGATCGTCGACCCGATGAACCGCACAAGCCCGATATCGGGCTTGTTGTGTTTGGTGCTCCCGATCTGAGATCGTTGGGTAGAGCTCCCCGCGTGCGGCAGGGGTTACCGCGGTAGCGGTCTAGCGCAAGATGACCTCTGCGACAGGAGCCGAACCAGGGCCGTCGGCGCGGGGTCGAGCTTACCCCCACGAACATCCCGCTCGGCTATTTCCCGCGTTTCGGGCGGTAGCACGCTGGCTGGTTCTCTTCGCACCAGCGTCGAATGCCGCTTTCCGCATAGCCCATCTGCTTGGCCTTCGAAGAGTTGACGGAGCACTGGACGCAAGCGGTCACAGAGTCCAGGCGAGAGCAGCGCGTGCACTGCTGCGCCGACGCGTCGGGCAGCGGCGCGAGCATCCCAAGGGCAAGACCGCCACCCAGACACCAACCAAGACGCTTTAGCATTTTTCACCCTCTCCCTGCCCCGACCGTGTACCCATAACACCGCCGGCTCGACGCGACGAGAGCTACGTGCGCTTTCTCCCGATAGCGACGAAGTTCGTGCGGCAACGCAAACTGTCGCGATGGGCCAGACTCAGACGTCAATTCCAACGCTCGGCGGCGGTCAGGCCATCGACTGACACAACCTGAGAAGGTTAGGTGTCGTGTCGCGAGCTCTTGTTTCTGGTCATTGCCGGAGATGGATGATCCTAGTGCAGGTCCAGCGATCGATTAGGGTCTCGTCGCCTTCCTAGAGGCCCGGTACGCGGCGGGCGGCGATCCATTGGCCCTTGCGAATGCGCGACTGAAGGCTGCCTCGGACGAGTAGCCCGCCTGTGTTGCAACTGTCGCAATAGAGGCATCGTCCTGAGCAAGCTGCTCCCGTGCGAGAAACAACCGCCAGTCGCGCACGTACTTGATTGGCCCGGTGCCAAGCATGGCAGCGAAGCGATCCGAGACAACGCTGCGCGATGCACCGGCCTCACGGGCCAGAGTGTCCAGCACCCAGGGCCGCATCGGATCGCTGTGGATCAATTGCAGACATCGCCCGATTACGGGGTCTCGGATCGCCGCGAGCCAGCCGATGCCGCGACCGTCCTCCTGAAGCAGCTGACGGCGGAGGACCTCGAGCAAGGCGATCTCCGTCAACCGCTCCAGCATAGCCGTGCCGCCCCCCCGGGGCGCGTCCACCTCGTGCACGATCTGAGTCACTATGCCGGCGAGCCAGTCGCGATCGCAGGCAGTTCCAACGTGGATGAATTCAGGCAATGCCTGGCGGAAAGGTGCGAAGTGCATCACCTCGCATCGGACATAGCCGCAAAGGATGCGGACGACCCGGTCCGAACCGCCGAAACGCAAGATGGGTGTCTCAGGCCAGGGTGGCGGCGGTAACGCGCCGCCCGGATCGATCTCCGGCCCTTCGGTCCCAGCACCGATCCGATGCGGGGTGCCGAAGGGAAAGGCGGCGATATCGCCTTCCTGCAGCGTCGTACGTTTGCCTTCGATCTCGAGCCAGCAGGTCCCACCTGCGAGGATATGAAAGCCGATTGCGTCCTTCGGCTTGTAAGGCGCGGGCGTGGCGTCGGTCTCCCAGTCACCGGACGGCATGTAGCAGTATTGCATCGAGTCAGTGATCCGTACTCGACGCAGTGCTACCGCCAGCAGGGATCCGAGGCCGGTCATGTTCGGATTCTCAGTCAAGACTTCCAGAAGCCCGGCCAAAGCCAAGCCGCCAGAAGCATAGCATTGTCGATCTTCAACAAACGCCTCGCGTCCAAGGCAGGCTAGCGAAGCTTTGGCGTCAGTAATAGAGCGGCCTCAGGGCCGCTGGCTCGCAGGAGGTCCCCATGCCGAGATTGATCGCATTCTTGCCCCGTTTCACGGCAGGCCTTGCGCTGGCTGCCGCCCTGATGCTTGCGCCAGCGATCTCGCCGAGCGGTGGCGACAGAGCCGAGGCCAGGACGATGAAACAGTGCTCTACCAGGCTTCTCAATTGTCAAATGCGCTGCGGGGACCGGGCGGCCGAAAAATACGGCATGGGCTCCACGAAGATGCAGGTAGATACCGCAAACTGTGAGAAGCGAACCTGCAGCCATCAATACGACTCCTGCACGGCCAGTGCGAGCGATGCAAAAAAGCCCACCAAGGCGGTAGCCGAGCCCTCCGGCGCCGGACCCAAAACCAAGGTTCAACCCAAGGTGCAGCCCGGCAAGGCGGGCGGACCTGACAAGATGGGACCGGTAACGCGCGTGCCGCCCAAGGTGCAGCCAATTGGTGGCGCCCAGTCATCGTCGGGGTCCGGCGGACCAACGCTCAGAAGGCGATGATCGCGCAGTACGCCGCCATGCGCCCTGCAGACACACGAAGACGGCATGCCTGCTCAGCCAAGGGAGACCGACAAGACTGCGACGCTCAAGGCGCTCTGCGTTGTTGTGCTGGCCGTCGGGATTGCCGCTGTCGCCGCCACAGCTCCGGCCGCCGCGGCCAAGTCGAAGCCTGTCGTCAAGGATCATCGCATTCCGTCGTGTGGCAGCTGCCGCAGCACAATGCATGAACTTTCTGTGCCGCAACAACGACGTCGACATCGCGCGGGCCGATATACCCGAAGCCGTCATCGAGCGTACTTCGCGCGCACTGCCGGTAGAACAAAGTTGGCCAGCAAATCGAGCGTTGCTTGCCCCTGCCGGCCACTGGGATAGAGCCCCTGCGTGACCATCATCACGAGGTCATGATCGGGAACGATGATCAAGCGCTGCCCGCCCAACCCCTGCCCGGCAACCCACTTGATCTCTCGGTCATCAACCAGGGTGCGGCCGATCCACCATTGATAGCCGTAATAGAACAGACCGCCGAACATATTGGTCGCTTGGAGGCGCGGCTTGATGGATTCCGCGATCCATTCGGTGGACACGATCTGGCGACCTTCCCACACACCCTTGTTCAGCACGAGCTGGCCGATTTTCGCGGCATCGCGCGGACGCAGACGCAAGCCGGCCGCCGTTGCTTGTTTGCCGTTGCGATAGTCCTTCAACTGCCACTCGGTGATGCCGAGCGGCTTGAATAGAGCCTCGTTCGCAAACGTATCGATGCGAACACCCGATGCTTTCTCGATGACCTTGCCGAGCAGATCGGTTCCACCGCCGTTGTAGGTGAAGAACGTGTCCGGCGCGAACGCAAACGGCTTTTGAAACACGTAGCGCAATGGATCGGCGTCGTTCACCAGGTGCCATTCGTCATTCTTGTCATTCCAGGGGAGGTTTTCGTCCCATTGCAGGCCGGACGACATCTTCAACAGATGTCGCAACGTGACATTGTCCCAGCCGGGTGACTTCACATCGGCGTATTCTGGAAAGTATTTCGTGACCGGTTCGTCGAGATTCGTGATGAGCTTGCGATCGAGTGCAATGCCGAACAGCACGGATATGATGCTTTTCGTCACCGAGCGCAGGTCGTGCAACGTATTGGCATCGAACTCGTATCGCCCGGCAGTCCCGCCCCATGGTTCGTCGTAACCTGCGAAATATTGCTCGAACACGAGCTTGCCTCCGCGCACGATAACGACGCCGTGGACGTTGGCATTGGCTGCCTTCAGCCGTTCGGCGATCCCACATAGTCGAGTGCCATCGAGGCCCGCGTCTTCTTGCTTTCCGATAGCCCAACCGTCGTCCAACTTCGCGGGCACGCCGCATTCCGGCTTCTGAGCTTGAACCTCAAGCGCACCAACCGTAAGCGCCGCGGCCAAAGCAACAATGTGCGATCGCATGCACTCAATCCTCCCGTCTCACATCGACGGAGTCCGTCTCTGATCCTGCTGATCCTGTGTAAACCGTGAACAGATTAGACCGGATTGGGAAGTCGCCGTGCTGTCCGCCCACGGCTGCGACGGTAAAATTCTGCGGCGCACCATGCCGGTTGCATTCACGAGGCAACAACCGGACCCAACCTTGGGGTCTACGCTCCGATCCCGTTGGGGTCATTTTCGACGAATCCAGTGGGGTGTCGGCTGGTTGATGTCCGCTTTGCCCCCGAAGCGCCGGAGCGCGTTAACGCCCCAACTCATAGGCCAGGCCCAGCGTCATCTGGACCATGTCGGTGGCGGCGCCGCCGAAGGTGGATTTGAAATCGGTATAGTCGGCGCGGGCGGTCAGATAGGTCTTGTCGGCAATGCGCGTCTTGCCGAGCACCGTCAGCTCCAGCTTGTGATCGATCCGCTCGAAGCCCACAAACTCCTTGCTGGTGACCGTCGCCTCGGCGATGGCCGTGGCGGCCTGCGTGATCTGCCAGGACAGCCCGCCGGTGAGCGCATGCTCCTTCTGGGTGCGCGCGTCGAGGAAGTCGGTCTCCTCGAGGCTGATGCCGGCGCCGGCATGGAGGCGCAGCCCCGGCCTCAGCGCGAGCCCGGCGCGGACGCTGCCGACGGTGGCGGCCAGCGGCGCGAAGGACGGCTCGCGAAAGGTGCGGCGGACGCGGGCCAGGAACAGCTCGGCCTCGAAGCTCGCCGTGCGGTAGCCCGCGGCGGCGAACGGATAGAGCGAGCGGTTGTCGCGGCGGAGGCCGAAGTCGTCGTGGGCGGCGCGGTAGCGCTTGGCGTCGGCGCCGCCGCCGGCCGACACCCACAGGCTGTCCGTCACGGCATAGCGCGCGCCGATCTCGCTTGAGCCGGCGAGGCGATCGCGGTCGTCCTGGTTCTCGAACTCGAGCACGATCGAGGGCAGGTCGGCGTAGTCGAGATAGACGGCCGACACCTTGGCGAACGGCGTGACGGGCCCGAGCGCCCACTCCGAGGTGACGGTCCAGCCGGTCTCGGCGACGTCCTCGTCGACGTCGGTGCTGCGGCCGGCGCGCAGGGCGTGGGTGAGGGTCCAGGCCGGCGCCCAGCGGGCGGCGTGGGTGGCGGCGAGGCGATAGTCGAGGAGCTCGATGTCGCGCGCGTCGGGGAAGCGGCGGAGCGCCACGTCAAGGGTGGCGTCGAAGGCGCGGGCCTCGGTGCGCGAGACGTGGGCCAGCGCGAGGCCGGTCTCGAGGACGGCGCTCGGGCGCTTGGCCAGTGTCGGGCCGGCGTTGGTGGTGTAGCCGGCGCCGGTCGAGACGGTGAGCGCGGTGGCGTGCGCGGCGGCGGCGCCGATGTCGGTGTCGTGGAGGGGCCCGCGCAGGCGCGGCGCGGGGTCGGCGGTCGCTGTGGCGGCGCCGGCGAGGATGAGGGCGACGGCGAGAGCCGCGCCGCGCGCGGGGGCGGCGGTGCGGGCGTGGGTGGCGACGGTGGCGGCCCGAGCGCCCGCGTGGTGAAGACCAGAGTTCGACGACATCTTGATCCGCGCGCTCGGAGACCTTGTTCGGAGACGTGGAACGCACGTTCGCGGCGTTGTGCGCGCGATGTGGCCCTCAAGTATTGGGCGCCGTTATCCTTAATTGTGTGTAAAATATCGAGTTTAACACACCGAAACGTCGGGCGTATTATTGTTTATATACGATGATCCTTCAGAAATTCGGACAATAACCACCAATGATCAAAGTATTTCTTCTGAAGTATATCCTATGTCCGATATCCGATGCTGGGCAAGGTTTTGCGATCCGCCGGGGGCGCGCATGTCGCTGAGGGACACCGTCGAGATGCGGCCACTCTATCTGCAGGTTCGCGATGTGCTGGTCGAGCGGGTTGCCACGGGCGTCTGGAAGGCCGGCGGCGTGATTCCGAACGAGATTGAAATCGCTCGCGAATTCGGGGTGAGCGTGGGGACGGTGCGCAAGGCGCTCGGGACGCTGGAGGCGGAGCGGCTGGTGGTGCGGCGGCAGGGTCGCGGCACCTTCGTCGCCGACCAGACGTCGGCGGACCTGGCGGTGCGGTTCAGCAACATCTACTCGCCAGACGGGCAGCGCACCACCGGCACCATTGAGCGGGCCAGCGCGAATACTTCGATCGCCAACGCCACTGAGTGCCGCCGGCTGCGCCTCTCCCCCACCGATTCCGTCATCCGCGTCGCCCGCACCCGCGCGTTGGAGGGGCGAGTTTTCATGACAGAGCGCGTCGCGCTTCCGCAGAACCGGTTTGCGCGACTCAATCCGGAGAGCGAATTTTCTCACCGAATCAGCGTTCTGGCCCGCGACCACGGGATCATTCTCGGCCACGCCGACGAACGGGTTGCGGCGGTTGGCGCAAGCAAAGACGTCGCTGCCGACCTCCGGATCGCCGAAGGTGTGCCGGTGCTCGAACTCGACAGGGTGGTCTTCACCATTGACGGGGATCCGGTCGAGTGGCGCATGGCCTGGTGCCATCTCGACGCCGGCTTCTACATGACCAGCATGCGCTGAAGCGCCTTGGGCGCGACAATCCGACACCCGCGACCGGGCCCCTCAACACGAGGCCGCTCTAAAAAAGGCAACGCAAGACACGACGACACAACAGATTTCTTCCGGTTTCTCATACGCGCCACAAAGCTGCCACTCTAAGTAATTGGCAGTCCCGCTAATTCCTCATGTCAGCCAGCCTCATTGTGGCCATAACGGGCGCCCACATGGGCGCCGCCCGAGGGCGGCCTCTTCATGCGGGGTCCGCGCCAGTCTCATAAGGCGCGGCTGAAATTGAGAGGCATCTTGCTCCGGTGAGGGTTGGGCAGCGGCAGACCACACGGTCTCGCATCGACGGGGGACCACACACGTAGTGCCGCTCATCGTGTCGCGGTCGCTTCGCTAATGGCGCGGGGCGCGCCGACGGCAATCCTGTCAACTCGAGTTTGATGGAGATATCATGATCAAGCGGCTTCTCCCCGCGGTTGTGGCCATTGCGGCTGCAGTGCTCATTTCTTCCCTTCTCGTTCCCTCCTCGGCGGAGGCGGCGCGCAAGAAAGGTCGCAGCTATCATGGCGGCGGCAGCGGAACTTCGCTGTCGTGCCTCACGCCCGCTGCGCGCGCCCTGTTCGGACAAATTGAAGCCAGGTTCGGCAAGATGCAGGTCATCTCGACGTGCCGGCCGGGTGCGCGCATTGCGGGGACCGGCAAGATCTCGAAGCACGCCAGCGGCCAGGCCATCGATTTCAACGCGGGTGGCCGCAAGGGGGCCGTGGTGCAATGGCTGATGGCCAACCATAAATCCGGTGGCACCATGACCTATAGCGGCATGAGCCACATCCACGTCGATATCGGCTACCACTTCGTGGCGCTCGGCAGCGGCGGACGCCGCTACGCCTCACGGTCGAGAAGCGGACGCACCTATGCAAGCTCGACCCGGAGCCGCAGCTTCGCCACCCATTCCCGGTCATCGCTCGGCATGGGGACATCGGGTGGGATCCAGCTCCTGGAGCGGTAGTCAGACCCCATCGCACGGCGGTGGCCGTGTCGCGAAAGTAACCTTGTCGACGACCCAGAGAGGAGGCCCACGCGGCCTCCTTTTTCTCCGATCGCGGATGACCACACTCGACTTTGCGGGTGGCCCCACGGCGTGTGCCGTCGTAAGGTTTCGCGCATGTCAGACATTCTCGAGACAATCACGCGCTACAAGCGCGAGGAAATCGCCGCCGCAAAGGCGAAGCGACCGGCACGCGACATCGAGACCGCGGCACGAGACGCAAGCCCCGTGCGGCCGTTCGCGGCGGCGCTTGCCGCACGCATTGGGCGTGGACAACCCGCCCTGATCGCGGAGATCAAGAAGGCGTCTCCCTCTAAAGGTCTCATCCGGCCGGATTTCGACCCTCCGGCACTGGCGCGCGCCTACGAGGCTGGCGGCGCCGCGTGCCTCTCCGTGCTGACGGACGCGCCGTCGTTTCAGGGCGCGCCCGAATTCCTCACCGCCGCGCGCGCCGCGACAACGCTGCCCGCCTTGCGCAAGGACTTCATGCTCGATCCCTATCAGGTTGCAGAGGCACGTGCGTGGGGAGCCGACTGCATCCTCATCATTCTCGCCCAGGTCGACGACGGCTTGGCGCGCGACTTGGCTGCGGCGGCAAAGGGCTGGGGGATGGATGCGATTGTGGAAGTGCACGATCGGAACGAAATGGACCGCGCCCTTGCGCTCGATTGCCGGCTGATCGGCATCAACAATCGCAATCTGCGCACGTTCGAGACGACGCTCGCCACGACTGAGGCCCTTGCACCGCTTGCGCCGACGGACCGGCTCGTCATCGGGGAAAGCGGAATCGCAAGCCCGGCGGACATCGCGCGGCTCAAGCGATCGGGCGTCGGCGCGTTCCTGGTTGGGGAAAGTCTCATGCGCCAATCGAACGTGACGCAAGCGACGCGCCGTCTCCTGGCACCGGAGACCGCGGGGGCTACCGGCTCGTGACCAAGCTCACTCATCTCAACGAGAAGGGCGAGGCGCGGATGGTCGACGTCTCGGACAAGGCCGTAACATCGCGCGCCGCGCGCGCCGAAGGGTTTGTCGGCATGACGGCCGGCACGCTCGCCCTGATCGCGTCCGGAGACGTCAAGAAGGGTGACGTATTCGGGGTCGCGCGCGTGGCGGGCATCATGGCCGCCAAGAGGACGCATGACCTGATCCCGCTGTGTCACCCCCTGCCCATCACAAAGGTGACGATCGACTTTGAGATCTGCCGCAACCCCGTTGGGGTGCGGGTGGCTGGTGAAGTCAAAGTGACCAGCCAGACGGGCGTGGAGATGGAGGCGCTGACGGCCGTGTCGGTGGCCTGCCTCACGATCTACGACATGCTGAAGGCGGCGGACAAAGCGATGGAGATCAGCGGCATCCGGCTGTTGGAAAAGAGCGGCGGCCGTTCGGGCACCTACCAGGCCGCGCCGGGCAAGCGAGGCTGAACCCCATGGCGCTATCCGTCGCCGAAGCGCTCGCCAAGATTCTTGAAGAGGCGCGTCCGCTCGGGCGCGAAACGGTCAGCGTCGCGGATGCCGCCGGGCGCGTGCTCGCGCAGCCCCTGATCGCTCGTATGACGCAGCCGCCGTTCGATGCCTCGGCCATGGACGGCTATGCCGTGCGGTCCAGCGACGTCGCACAGTTGCCGGCGTCATTGAAGCTCATTGGCGAATCCGGAGCCGGCCATCCTTTTGCTGGGCGCCTCGAGGCGGAGCAGACCGTACGCATTTTTACCGGTGCGCCGATGCCCGAGGGGGCGGACGCGGTCGTGATCCAGGAAAATACGATCCGCGACGGGGCTACCGTGACGGTTCGCGAGGGGCGGGCCGGACACGTTCGCACACGCGGGTTCGACTTCCGCGAGGGCGATGCCCTCCTCGCGGCGGGGACACGACTGGGGCCGCGGGAGATCGCGCTTGCCGCGGCGATGGGCTACGGCGAGATTCCGGTGCACACACGGCCGGTGGTCGCCGTCCTTTCGACCGGGGATGAGCTCGTGCCGCCGGGGCAGCGTCCAGGTCCAGGACAGATCATCGCGTCGAACCATCTGGCGATCGCGGCGCTGGCCGCGCAGACCGGGGCCACGCCAGTGCTGCTCGGCATCGCACGCGACACGCGGGAGAGCCTTCGCGAGCATATCGATCGAGCGCGCGATGCCGACGTGCTGGTCACGATCGGCGGTGCATCGGTCGGCGATCACGATCTCGTCGGGCCGGTTCTGCGCGAGCACGGCATGGCGCTCGCCTTCTGGCAAATCGCGATGCGGCCGGGCAAGCCGCTCATGTTCGGCCGGCTCGGAGCGCAACGGGTGATGGGCCTGCCCGGCAACCCGGTCTCCTCGATCATCTGCTCCCGGGTTTTCCTGGTTCCGCTGGTGCGGGCGCTTGCCGGCCTGCCGACACAGGATCCAGCCGTGCGGCGCGGGCGGCTCGCGGTAGCGATCGAGGCCAACGGCCCACGCCAGCACTACATGCGCGCAACACTGATCGACGAGGCGCGCGGCGCCGTCATCATCCCATCACGGTCCCAGGACAGCTCGCTGCTGGCGCCGCTGGCCTCGGCCAACTGCCTCATCGTCAGGGGGCCCCATGCAGAGGCTCTCCCGGCCGATTCGGAGCTCGACGTCTTGCTGCTCGATTTTTGAGCATCTGCGAGACCCTTGCGGAACAACTGCGGAACATCTATTCTGTTCTTGATTTGTCCAGCCTGTCGCGTCCAGAGCGTCCTCAGCAATGACCGGCAAAATCTCAGGAAGGGGCCGATGCTGACGCAAAAACAGAAGGAGCTGCTGCTCTTCATCCACGCACGCCTTCAAGAAGCCGGCGTGCCGCCGTCGTTCGACGAGATGAAGGACGCGCTCGATCTCAAGTCGAAGTCCGGAATTCACCGCCTGATCACGGCGCTGGAGGAGCGCGGCTTCATCCGGCGGCTTCCCCATCGGGCCCGGGCCCTCGAGGTCATCAAGCTGCCGGAGATCGCGTCCGCCGGCGCCGAGCCGCAGCGTCGCGCAGGCTTCACACCGAGTGTCATCGAAGGCAGCCTCAGCCGGCAGCCGCAGCTCGCCATGCCGCCCTCAACGGTGGTCGACAGCCGGACGATCTCGGTGCCGGTGATGGGGCGGATTGCGGCCGGCGTGCCGATCAGCGCGATTCAAACGCATACTCACGATATCGCCTGTCCGCCCGACCTGCTGACCAACGGCGAGCACTTCGCACTCGAGGTGCGCGGCGATTCGATGATCGACGCTGGAATTCACGACGGCGACGTCGTCATCATTCGGCGCTGCGAGCAGGCCGAGAACGGCGATATCGTAGTGGCCCTCGTCGAGAAGGAAGAAGCAACGCTCAAGCGCCTGCGGCGGCGCGGTGCGGCGATCGCGCTGGAGGCGGCGAACCCCTCCTACGAAACGCGAATCTTCGGCCCTGACCAGGTCGATATCCAGGGCCGTCTTGTCGGCCTCATCCGCCGCTACTGAGGCGGGTCGCGGTCGTCGTTGTTGGGTCCATCCTCGTCCTCGATCTCAGGACGGGGACGAGTGAATGGTGCGAAAAGCTCACGTGGCGCGGCGAACGCCGTGATTCTGGAATCGCGAACCCGGGAATTGGCGAATTGCCGAGACCTGCGCTGCAGATCAGCACTCGGCGACCAGGGCCGGTCGCCGCGCATATCGGCTACCGTCGTGACCGAGAGTGCGCCGCCGTTCACATAGACCGCATGGGTTCCCTTCTCGCGTAGCTCGAAGAAATCGATGACCGTTCCGGCAGATTGGCAGCCGCGCGGCTTCGGAAAATTCAGAATCAAAAGCTTCGCCCGGCTGCAGTCGTCGGCCACGGCGCCCGGATGATGCGCGACCGCGATCAACTGACCCTTGATGGTGGCCGTGCATCCCAACGCATCGCAGCGATAGGTGTCCTGGCGGATAGCCTCGCGCGCGGTGCGCGCGTCCCCGTCATGCTCGAGCCAACGCTGCAGCTCGTAGGTCGATCCGGAAACCGGCAACGCCGACAGTCGCTCATCGGCGGTGCGGATGGCGACGAGATGACCGTCGCGACCGATGAGGATGTCGGGGCGCGGCAACGCAGGTGCCACCGCAAGCCCCGCGGCCGCGAGCGTCAATCCGATGACCCGCCAGCGTGTTCGCCACAGCAGGAACCACAGCCCGCCCATCACCATCAAGGCAAAGGCCACTTCGGGGATTGCGGGAATGCGGCCCACGGCTCCCGGCAGATCGGCCACCGCATAGGCGCACCAGACCATGCCCTCGATCCCCAGGCCCATCAGCCAAAGGGGGGCCGCCTCCGCGCCGAACGGCATGAGGACCAGCGTCAAGAGCGCGCCCGGCATCACGATGAGATTGCAAATGGGGATGGCGATGAGGTTGGCCAGGATGGCAAATTGCTGAGTCTTGTGAAAGTGATAGGCGGCGAACGGGGCGACCGCGATGCTCGCGACCAGCGTGGTGAGCACGATGCCGCCAAAAAACAGCAAGCCGCGCAGCAGCGTGCCGTTGAACAGCGCCTCGCGCCGCTGGCGGGCGCGCTCGCGAAGCTCCTCGAAGGTGGCAACGAGCGCCACCACCGCCGCAAATGACATCTGGAAGCCGACGTCGAATACGCTTTCGGGAAACACGATCAGTATGGCGAGGGCCGCCAGCGCGACGTTGCGCAAGGCAACGGCCGGGCGGTCGAGCAGGACCGCGAGGAACATCAGCGAAATCATGATCCACGAGCGGATGGTCGCGGACGTCGATCCCGAGATGAGAAGGTAGCCAAAGGCGGCCACGACAGCGACCACCGCCGCCCACTTCTTGATCGGGAACCGCAAGGCAACGGGCGGCAGGGCGGCGAGCAGCAAGCGGATCGAAAGAAAGACGGCGCCGGCCATGACCGTCATATGCAGGCCGGAGATCGACAGGATGTGAAACAGGCCGGAGTCGCGAAACGCATCGTTGGTGGCTTGACTGATGCCGCCCCGCTCGCCGGTTACCAGAGCATTGGCAATGGCGCCGGTTTCACCGGGAAGCCCGGCCAGGACACGTGATCCAATGGCCTGCCGTACGCGTTCGATGGCGGCGCTGACACGCAGAGATAACGGGGCGGGCCCGGCGTCCGGATCGAAAACGGGGGCCGCCATGGCGTAGCCAACGCCGCCGAGCCCCTGGAACCAGGCCGCGCGAGCAAAATCGTAGTCGCCGGGCAAGGCGGGAAGCGCCGGCGGCGCCAAGGTCGCCCTCAGCTTGATGGCATCGCCGGGTTCCAGTCCGGGGGGCACCGAGTTGACGCGGACGCGGACCCGGCGCGGCCGTTGCTCGGCGCTGCGCCCGGCCAAATGGCTGACACGCAGCGTGATGCGGGCTCCACGCGTCGCACGAGGCTCGATGAGCTCGACAAAGCCGCGCAACTCGGCCGCACCGAGCTGACGCTCCAGAATGGGAGCATGAACCCATTCTGCCCGAAGCTTCGCCGCCGCGAAGCCAAGCGCAACAGCCAGCACCGTGCTTGTGGTCACGACCGCGAGGGCGCCCTGCCGCCACAGCGCCGCCAGCGCGACCGCACCGGCGAGTGGCATGAACGCGGTGAGAACAGCCGGCTCGGTGGGCAGGCGGAAATAGAAGATGACGCCGGCGCCGAACAGGACGGGCACCCAGAGGAACCAGCGGTCCTGCTCATGCTCCAATGTTGCAAGCGCGGCGGCCACAATCGACGGGCGCTGCCTGAGCGGCCGCGATCCGGGTTCGCCGTCATCGCGTCCGCTGTCAGCCGTCTCGACCGCGACGAAGGCCACCGCCTTGTCCCCCCGCGAACGCTGACGTCGGCCCTCTGCTTGTGGTAGAGGCTTGGCACAACGCCCGAACGCGGGAAAGTCTATCCGAACAATGAGTATTGGAACATCAGATATGGGCCCCCCGGTCGTCACGAGATTCGCGCCCTCGCCAACCGGCTTCCTTCATATCGGCGGCGCGCGAACCGCCTTGTTCAATTGGCTCTACGCACGCCATACCGGCGGCAAGTTCCTGCTGCGCATCGAGGATACGGACCGCGAGCGTTCCACCGGCGAGGCGATCACGGCCATCATCGACGGCCTCAAGTGGCTGGGGCTCGACTGGGACGGAGAGCCCTACTTCCAATTCGCCCGCGCGGAGCGGCACCGCGCGGTCGCACAGGAGCTGCTGGCGAGGGGCAACGCGTACCGCTGCTATCTGACGCCGGCCGAGCTCGATGCCATGCGCAAGGCGGCCGAAGCCGAGAAGCGCCCGCTTGCGATCCAAAGCCCGTGGCGGGATCGCGACCCCAAGGACGCACCCCCCGGCGTCAAGCCCGTCATCCGCCTCAAGGCGCCCCGAGAGGGAGAGACCGTCATCGAGGACAAGGTGCAAGGGCGGGTCGTGTTCCAGAACAAGGATCTGGACGACCTCGTCATCCTGCGCAGCGACGGCACACCGGTCTACAACATGGCGGTCGTGGTGGACGACCACGACATGGGTGTGACCCACGTCATCCGCGGTGTCGATCATCTCACCAACGCGGCGCGTCAGACGCAGATCTACCGCGGCATGGGCTGGGACGTGCCGGTCTTCGCTCATGTGCCGCTGATCCATGGGCCGGATGGGGCCAAGCTTTCGAAACGTCATGGCGCGCTCGGCGTAGAGGCCTACCGGGCGATGGGGTATCTGCCGGCAGCGCTACGCAACTATCTCGCCCGCCTCGGCTGGAGCCACGGCAACGACGAGATCTTCACCACCGAGCAGATGATCGAATGGTTCGACCTGTCCTCGCTCGGCAAATCGGCCTCGCGCTTCGATTTCGCCAAGCTCGAGGACCTCAATGGCCACTACATCCGCAAGACGCCCGACATCGAGCTCCTCGCTCACGTGCGCCGACTGCTACCGGAGCTGGACGGGGGCGGCGAGATCGAAGCCGCGTTTGCACGGGTCGGGTGGGACAGGCTGGCCGCCGCGCTGCCGGGTCTCAAGGAGCGGGCCAAGACGCTCAAGGAGCTCGTCGATGGTGCGGCCTACCTGACGGCCCAACGCCCGATCGCCATGGACGAGAAGGCAGCGAAATTGCTCGACGGGGAAGCCAGGCGGATGCTCGCTGCTGTGCTACCGCGGTTCGAGGCTGCCTCGGAGTGGTCGGCCGCTGCCCTCGAGGCCGAGGTTCGGGTGTTTGCTGAAGGATCTGGCCTCAAGCTTGGCAAGGTGGCACAACCGCTGCGTGCGGCGCTGACCGGCCGCTCCGTCTCGCCACCCGTCTTCGACGTCATGGTGGTGCTGGGGCGCGAGGAGGCCCTGTCGCGCATTCGAGATCGTGCCGAAGCGAGCTAGAACAAAGATACGGGCAGGCCGTGCGTTCCGTTTCTGGTGCCTGCCGGCGACACCGAGCCATCAGACTGATGGTCGGCACAATCACAGCAATTTGCTCATTGCTCACTCTCGTTGGGCGAGAACTGTTCCCCATCTAAAGGCTGTCTTGCCGCAGTGCAAAAACTATACTAGGCAGGTGCTGCGGAATCCCGTTGCCAGCGTCTTCGCGGCAGTAATCGGGCAGACGATCGAAAGGAACCGGCCATGAACGTGCACGACAACGCGGCGGGCAAACCGGACGCACACAAGGCCGCAACCGTGATCTGCGACAACAAGCAGGTCAGTCTCCCCATGCGCTCGGGCTCGGTCGGGCCCGACGTCATCGACGTGTCCCGTCTCTACCGCGAAACGGGATGCTTCACCTACGATCCAGGCTTTACGTCGACCGCAAACTGCTCGTCAAAGATCACCTACATCGACGGCGACGAGGGCGTGCTCCTCTACCGGGGCTATCCGATCGATCAGGTCGCCGAGAATCCCGATTTCATCGAGGTGTGCTACCTGCTGCTTCATGGGGAGCTGCCCACCAAGGCGCAGTACGACGTCTTTAGAAGCACAATCACGCGCCACACCATGGTGCACGAGCAGATGACCCGGTTCTTCACCGGCTTCCGCCGCGACGCGCACCCGATGGCGATCATGGTGGCCACGGTCGGCGCGCTGTCGGCGTTCTATCACGACTCCACCGACATCAATGATCCGAAGCAGCGCGAGATTGCCTCGCACCGCATGATTGCCAAGATGCCGACGATTGCGGCGATGGCCTACAAGTATTCGATCGGCCAGCCGTTCATCTACCCGCGCAATGATTTGGATTACACGTCGAACTTCCTGCAGATGTGCTTCGCGGTTCCCTGCGAGCCCTACGTGGTCAACCCCGTGCTCAGCCGCGCGCTCGACCGAATTTTCATCCTGCACGCCGACCACGAGCAGAACGCGTCGACCTCGACGGTGCGCCTCGCCGGCTCGTCGGGCGCCAATCCGTTCGCGTGCATCGCCGCCGGTATCGCTTGCCTGTGGGGGCCGGCCCACGGCGGGGCCAACGAGGCGGCGCTCAACATGCTGCAGGAGATCGGCACGGTCGACCGCATTCCCGAGTTCATCAAGCGGGCGAAGGACAAGAATTCCGGCTTCCGCCTGATGGGCTTCGGCCACCGCGTTTACAAGAACTACGACCCGAGAGCGCGGGTCATGCAGAAGACCTGCCATGAAGTTCTCGACACGCTCGGCGTCAAGAACGAGCCGCTGCTCAAAGTGGCCATGGAGCTGGAACGCATCGCGCTGCAGGACGAATACTTCGTCGAGAAGAAGCTCTATCCCAACATCGACTTCTATTCGGGGATCACGCTCAGAGCGATGGGTTTCCCGACCTCGATGTTCACGGTGCTGTTTGCCGTTGCCCGCACGGTCGGCTGGATCGCACAGTGGAAAGAAATGATCGAAGACCCGGAGCAGAAGATCGGACGGCCGCGTCAACTCTACATCGGCGAGACCGAGCGCAAATACGTGCCGATCGATCGCCGCCGGTAACGGGCCCTCGGTCGAACCAAGGCTCAGCATGCACACCGTGCGCGATGTTGCGACGCTCGAGGCCCTCTTCCAGCAGCCAGGAGAGGCGGCGCTAGCCAAAGAGCTCGATCACATTGATGCCAACTACAAGGCGCTGATCGCGGCGAGCCCTTTCTTCGTGCTAGCGACGGTGGGCCCCGAGGGGCTGGACGCGTCGCCACGCGGAGACCCGCCGGGGTTCGTTCGCGTCGTCGACGAAAAGACGCTGGTTCTTCCCGAGCGACGCGGCAACAACCGCATCGACAGTCTGCGCAACATCGTCCGTGATCCCAGGATCGGGCTGCTGTTCCTGATCCCCGGCCTGGGCGAGACGCTGCGGGTCAACGGAGCGGCGGTTCTGTCCACGGAGCCCGCGCTTCTTGAAGGTTTCGCAATCAATGAGCGGCCCCCTCGCCTGGCGATCGTCGTGACGGTCACGGCCGTGTACTTCCAGTGTGCCCGGGCGATCATCCGATCGGATCTTTGGAATCCGGCCAAGCACGTGGATCGCGGCTTGCTGCCGACACCCGGCCAGATCCTGGAAGAGTGCAGCCAAAAGCGTATCGACGCTCAAGCTTACGATACCGCGCTTCCGGCGCGGCAGCGGGAAACGCTCTACTAATCTAGCGAGACGAGCCTGCCCGGCCGGTTCGAGCGATCTCTAGAACAGTATCCGTCGCAGCGTCGATCGAGGTGAGCACGTGATCGATATTGGCAGGCGTGCGTCCGATGGGGCCCGGCCATGCCCCGACCGAAGGACCGACGAGGTCGACTATCGGGATCTCCTGCCGGCGCTTGCGAATAAGCCTGGCAATGAAGTGCGTTAGTCCGGAGGCATCGATGATCACGACGGCATCCGGCTCGGCAGCGACCGCGGCGTTGGCGGTGGCGTAGACACAGCGCACGATGCGGGGCAAGCGCGGTAGGACCGACAGCATACCCATTGCCACGACGTCAGACAAAGGAACCAAACTGTCGAACCCCTGCGCGGCCATCCGATCGCCGCCAACGCCTGAAAACCGAACGTCCCCGCCGCTTCGCGCTTTCACGTTCGCCATCAGCTCGGCGCCCAACGCATCCCCAGAGTAAGTGCCGGCAACGAGAAAGATGTGACGCTCTCGGCTCCTGTCCTCGGCTGCCACCAGCGCCAGCCTCGCGCGATCCGCACGGTGCGCCAGCCCCGGCGTTGGCAGCAAACCGGTCGTGGCCATGGCCGCAAATCCGGCCCCGCCGGCGGCCTCGACGAGCGCCTCGTCGGCGAGCACGTCCGGCCCGAGCACGAGGGCTCCGCGGCGCGGCCGAACGCGCGCCTCGCCCCATTGGCGCAGTCGCGCAGCGCGCGTGGCCACCCCCTCGCCCGGCTCGTCGATGCCGATCGCCAGCACATAGTTGCGCGCCATTGCTACGGCCGTCACGCGCCCGCGCGAATGGATCGCGTCGATGACCGTCATGGCTCTCGCAATGTCGGTTCTCTCGCGCGCGCCGAGGGTCACCCGGCCGAGGGTTCGAAGGCGTCTGCGGGCAGAGGTAGTCGCCTGAGACCGTTCACCGCCATCATCCGGGCTGCGTGCGACTCCGGTGAGAAAAATTCGCAACTGGTCGGCGGCGGCGATCGTCTGCTTGCGCTGAGCGATGAGCACCTGCCCGCCGATCACGGCGATGCCCGAGAGGCCCGCTTGGGCCGCAAGCGCAACTGTGCGCGGGCCGATGGCAGGCAAATCGATGCGCAACTCCTGGCGAGGCTTCGGCGATTTGACCAGGGTGCCGCCCGTCTCACTCCCTCGGCTCAACGCCAGTCGCTCGAGCATCGGATCGGTGCCGTCCGCGGCCTCGACCGCAATCACCCGACCTTTCGACACCACCACGGCTTGTCCCACGTCCGCCGGGCCGAGGGCGCGGATCAAGGCGAGGCCGTGATCGATGTCCCCCCGACAATCCGCCGTAGCCTCAACGATGCCAAGCGGTCCGAGGCCGGCAACGAGGGACGGCGCAACATCGCCCACACCCCGCACAACAAATCCGTGCTCCTCGAAGAACAGGATGACGCGCCGCAGGACGCTGTCATCTCCGCCGGCAAGCAGGCGCAGGATGTGAGGAATGCTGCGGAGAACCCCGATGTCGGGGCGCACTTTAAGCAGGTCCGGCCGGCGCACCCGCCCCACAATGGCAATCTCGCGGCATCCGGCGGCACGCAGTGCCGCGATCATGCCGCCGAGAGCGCCCCAATTGACCCGGGTGAGAGGGAAGTGCGCCAGCTCCGCGTCCGCTTCCCCCTCGATCGCAACGATGTGCACCGCCCGCCCGCCAGCAGTGACGGCCGCCGCGAGCTCGCCCGGCAAGCTGCCGCCGCCGGCGATGATGCCAAGCGGGCCGGCGCCACAGGTCGATGAGGAAGGTTCAGCCGTCTGAGCCATCGCGGGGCGTGCACAAAGACCGCTTACCGCCAGCCCGGATGAAGTCGACGATCTCGAGTACGATGGCGTTGTCCTTGAACTCTTCGACGACGTCCTCCACGCGCTCCATCAGCGTCCCTTCATCGGCGAACAGCAATCTATAGGCACGCCGCAAACCATGGATCTTGTCGCGCGAGAAGCCGCGGCGCTGCAGGCCGACGATGTTGAGACCAGACAAATGGGCGCGATTGCCGAGCGCCATCCCGTAAGGAATGAGGTCGTTCTCCAGACCGGACATGCCTCCGAGGAAGGCGTGGGCGCCGACGCGCGCAAACTGAATGACCGCCGCGCCGCCGCCGAGAATGGCAAAGTCCCCGACCACGCAATGCCCGGCGAGCATGACATTGTTCGAGAAGATCACGTTGCTGCCGACGTGGCAGTCATGGCCAACATGACTGTTGGCGAGGAACGCACAGCGATCGCCGACCGTCGTCGCCATGCCGCCGCCCGCAGTGCCGGGGTTGATGGTCACCCCTTCGCGGATGATGCATTCGGCGCCGATCGTCAGCGTCGAGGGCTCGCCGTTGTATTTGAGGTCCTGCGGCTGATGGCCAACGGACGCAAACGGGAAAATGCGGGTGCGCGGTCCGATGGTCGTCCGCCCGGCAACGACGGCATGGCTCAACAGCTCGCAGCCATCGCCCAATACGACGTTGGGGCCGATCATGGAATACGGCCCGATCCTGACGCCGGCGCCGAGCTGTGCTCCCGGCTCGACCACGGCGGTCGGGTGAATTGCCGCATCAGGCATTCTGGTTCGCAATGGCCTGGGTTTCGGGTGTGTCGACGATCATGGCGCTGATTTCTGCCTCGGCGACAACGGCCCCGTCGACCTTGGCCTCGCCATAGAATCGCCACGCGCGGCCGCGACCGCGGACCTTTCTAACATGAAAGTGGAGTTGGTCGCCCGGCAGAACCGGCTTGCGGAATTTAGCCCGATCGATGCCCATGAAATAGACGAGATGCGGCGTGTAGCTCTCGCCCAGGCTGTGTACGCACAGGGCTCCCGCTGTCTGTGCGAGACCCTCGATGATGAGGACGCCCGGCATCACCGGAAAATTCGGAAAGTGGCCCTGAAAGAACGGCTCGTTGATGGTCACGCTTTTGACGCCGACGCAGCTGTTGTCACCGTCCATGTCGTAAATGCGATCGACGAGCAGAAACGGATAGCGGTGCGGCAACAGCTTCATGACCCTCGCAATATCTGCGGTCGCCAGCTTGCCTTTCGATTTCACCTCGCTCATGTCCTTCTGCTCCGTGCGCCTGCTACCATCGATCTAGGGCAGGCCGCTCGACTGCCAATTATGACGTCTCTTGTCCAGGAGGTTCGGAATCCTCCTTAACGGTGCGCGCCAGCCGCTTGATCGCAGCAATCTCGCGAGCCCATTCCTTCAGCGGGCGCGCCGGTGTACCCCCGATGCGGGCTCCGGGGGGGACGTCCTCCTTGGGGTGTGAGGCACCCGCCACTTGGGCGCCCGCCCCAATCTTGATGTGTCCCACGCATCCCGACTGGCCGCCCATCACGACGAAGTCTCCAAGCTCGGTCGAGCCTGAAATGCCGGTTTGGGCGACGATGACACAATGGCGACCAATGAGGACGTTGTGCCCGATTTGGACGAGATTATCAATTTTCGTCCCTTCTCCGATGATCGTATCCTTAAGCGCGCCCCGATCGATCGTGGTGTTGGCACCAATTTCGACGTCGTCCTGAACGATTACGCGCCCAATCTGGGGAACCTTGAGGTGCCCCTCGCTGCCCATCGCGAAGCCGAAGCCATCCTGGCCGAGGCGCGCCCCGGCGTGAACGATCACGCGATCGCCGATGAGAGCATGGGTAATGGTTGCCTGCGGGCCAATGAAGCAGTTTCGGCCGATGCTGCAGCGATAGCCGATCACCGCGCCGGCCGAGATGACGGTGCCCCGCCCAATCCGGGCCTCGGCTCCAATGATGACGCCGGGCTCGACCCTTACTCCTTCCTCCAACACCGCTGTACGATCGATCGGCTGGCTCAGGTCGCCCGCCGCAACCTTCGGGACGCCGGCGTCCGGATAGAACATGCCGAGGGCCAGCGCGAACGCCCGATAAGGCGCCTTGCTGATGAGAGCCGCCGTGGTCGCGGGCACGCGCGAGGCCAACGCGGCGTGGACGAAACACGCGCCGGCAGCCGTGCGGCCAAGTTGGTCGATGTATTTGCGGTTGTCGAGAAACGAGACGTGATCGGACTGCGCATCGGCCAATCCGCGAACGTTCGTCACGAGGCGTGTCGGGTCGGCCCCCGACGCGAGCGTCGCTCCGGCCTGGCTGGCGACGGCACTCAAGGCAAACGGCCCTGCTCGCTCAAAAAAACCTGGATGCTCCATGTCTTCCGCCTTGCGCCTGCTCTGCGGCGCAGGCCTCATGCCGCGCCACCGCGGCTACGCCGCGGGGACAAGCATCGCACTGGGTCGAGAATGGCTCAACCGTTCAGAACTTGGTCGAGGCGCCAAAACGGATCTGCTGAATGTCGTCGAACTTCTCTTTCGACAGCGCATAGGCATAGTCGAGGCGCAGCGGACCGACCGGCGAGTTCCACATCAAGCTTGCGCCGACCGAGGAGCGGATCGAGGACTCATCGGCGAGGCACACGCCATTACGGTCCTGGCCCTCGAACTTCACTATCTTCCCGCAATCCGCACCCAGCTTCTTGACCGCGTCGCTGGCATCGAAGAGCGAACCAGCGTCCGCGAACACCGCGCCGCTCATACCGAGCTCGTCCGGGATGAAGGGAAGCGGGAAGCGAACCTCAGCCGTCGCCGCCCAGAAGGTCTTGCCGCCGAGCGCGTCGTTGGTCGTCAGGTCACGCGGGCCAATGCCTGATCTGTCGAAGCCGCGAATCGTCTCGCCACCTTTGTAGAAGAGATCGAGCAGGCGAACATCGTCTCCACCCCAGCCATCGATGTGGCCGCCGATGACGCGCCCGACAAACGTGATCTTTTCGGTGATGGGATAATACCCTCGTCCCTCACCCAGCACGCGATAGTATTGGACGTCGCCACCCGCACCGGCGAAGTCGGTCCCGACCTGGAAGTAGAGGCCGCGGTTGGGATTGCGTGGATGGTTGCGCGTGTCATAGGTCACCGCCGCGCCCACCGCCGAGGTCAGAAACGCGCCCTGTGCCTGTAGCACGGCAAGAGAGGCTCTCGTCTTATCGACCTCATAAATATCGTCGTGAGACAGCGTGTAAGTCGTGTTGAGCCAGACGTTCTCCGCCAGCGGGAAGCCCAGCCGCAGGTTGCCGCCCACCTTTCGGGCCTTGTAGGACGAGGTATTCGTATAATCGACGTCTTTGTAGAACAGGTCGAAGCCCGCCGCGATGTTGCGGTCCAGGAAGCGCGGCTCGGTGAAGCTCAAATCCATCTGGAAACGTTCCAGCGAGCCACCCACTTTGAGCCGCAAGAACTGGCCATTGCCGAGTAGATTGCGCTCGGTGATGCTGACGTCGCCGATCACGCCTTCCGACGTCGAGTAGCCTGCTCCGAACGACAGCTCGCCAGTCGGTTGCTCGACCACCTCGACATCCAGGATCACACGATCCTGGGCGCTACCCGGGCGACGCTTGACGTCAGCCGATTTGAAGAAGCCGAGCGCCTGCAACCGCTTCTTAGCGCGATCTACGAGCAATGGGTTGTATGCGTCGCCTTCCGCGAGACGGAACTCGCGGCGGATCACATGGTCCTTGGTGCGCAGGTTGCCGGTGATGTTGATGCGCTCGATGTAGACGCGCGGCCCCTCGTCGATCAGGTACGTGAGATCGATCGCTCGCGCCGCGGCGTTACGGTCGGCCCGCGGGCGCACTCGAGCGAACGCGTAGCCCTGCTCCGAAATTGCCAGCGTCAGTTTCTCGACCGTCTTGTCGATATCTGCCGCGTTGTAGGTCTGACCGGGCGAAGTCAGCAGCTCGCCCTGCAAGGTCTCGGGCCGGATCGGCGCCAGCGAGCTCTCAATGCGCACGTTGCCGAACGTGTAGAGGTCCCCTTCCTCGATCACGAACGTGATGAAGAAGCCCGAGCCGTCACGATCGAGTTCGGCATTGCCCGACACGACGCGTGCGTCCGCGTAGCCGTTCTTGAGGTAATACTGACGGAGCAGCTCGCGATCGAGCCCCAGGCGGTCAGGATCGTAGACGTTGGTTCCCTTGAGAAAGTCAAACCAGCCCGACTGGGTCGTCGAGATGATGTCGCGCAATTGAGAGTCGGAGAAAGCGCGATTGCCGATGAAGTTGATGCCCTTGACCTTGGTGGCCGAGCCCTCGGTGATCTCGAACACGAGATTGACCCGATTCTGCTCGAGCTCGATCAGCTTGGGCTCGACAGCCGCTGCGAAGCGCCCCTGGCGCCGGTAGACATCGAGAATGCGCTGCACGTCGGCCAGCGCGCGGGCACGGGTATAGACGGAGCGCGGCTTCAGCTGCACCTCGCTCTGCAGCGTGGCGGTATCGACCTCGCTGTTCCCCTCGAAAGCGATCTGATTGATAACGGGATTTTCCACCACGGTGATGACCACCGCGTTGCCGTTGCGATCAATGCGCACGTCGGCGAATAGGCCGGTCGCAAACAGCGCCTTCAGCGAGCGGTCGACCTTGCCCGCATCGTAAACATCGCCGACCGAAAATTGGAGGTAAGACCGCACTGTTTCAGGCTCAACCCGGCGGTTGCCGGACACCTGAATATCGCGAATCACGGCTGCTTGGGCCTGTACGGGGGTGGACCACCCTCCGACCGTGACGAGCCCGGGCGCGAGCATGACGAGCAGCGCGATGAGCCGCCAAGCCCCCACCGTTTTCATCCGAAACAGAGGCATCCCTGAATGCGCCCTTGTATCAACTGCTCCCCCTGGTGCAATCCTGGTTTGGACCCGTTGATGCACCCGTCTCAGTCAACTCTCGGAGCGGCGCCAAGGGGGCCGCGCTAAGTCCCGACTAACCCGACCGAGCACTGTTCAGTCTTAACGATTCAGGAAGGGCATTGGAAGTGGCAAGAATGCTTCATTCCCCCTGATTTTCTAGCCATTTCCGGCGAACCAGCGCCAAACAATCACACGGTCGTTCCAGGTCGCAAAAACCATCAGCATGAGCACAACGGCAAGCCCAATGCGGAAGCCGATTTCCTGGGTGCGCTCGCTCAATGGCCGGCGGCGCAGCGCCTCGATTGCATAGAACAAAAGGTGACCGCCATCCAGCAACGGAATCGGGAAGAGGTTGATCAGGCCGACGCTTACCGAGATGACCGCGATCAGGTTGAGCAGAGCCTCCGGACCGACCTTGGCGACCTGGCCGGACACCTCGGCAATCCGAATCGGCCCCCCCAGTTGATCCGGCTTCTGGCGACCGGTGACGACGTCGCCCAGGTAGCTGAGCGTCGAGGTGACGATGAACTCAGTCTCCTTGACGCCGAGCCATACCGCCTCGATCGGCCCGGCCTTCTTGGTCTCGATCGTCAGCGGCGTGGCCATGCGCCGGATGCCGATGACGCCGCGCGGGATCTTGCCACCCATGTTGTCGCTGACTTCCTGACGCTCCGGCGTCACGGTCAGCGTCATGGGCGCGCCACCCCGATCGATCAGGACGCTCAGCTCGCGCCCCGGAGACGCGCTGACGATCCGCAGGACGTCGTTGAAGGTTTCCGTGCGGCGCCCATCGATCTCCACGATGACGTCGCCCGATTTGAAGCCGGCGATGGCGGCCGGCGTGCCCGCCACCACTTCGTCGACTCGCGGCGCCGTCGAGCGAACGCCGATCAGCATGAACATCAGCGCAAAAATCACTATGGCCAACAAGAAGTTGGCAATCGGCCCAGCCGCCACCACAGCGGCGCGCTGCCAGAGGGGTTTGGTGTGGAAAGCGCCTTCCCGCTCGGTCGGCGAAAGGTTGTCGAGCGCCTCACGTGAGGGTGCGCTGGCGGCGTTCTCGTCGTCCATGAATTTGACGTAGCCACCTAGTGGGATCCAGGCGAACCGCCAACGCGTGTCGTGGCGATCGTTGAACCCCCAAATCTCAGGCCCAAAGCCGATCGAAAACGCCTTTACCTTCACGCCGCACCAGCGCGCCACGAGGAAGTGGCCAAGCTCGTGGATAAATACAACCACGGTGAGCACGAACAGGAACGACACGAGCACGAAGAAGAAGCTGCCAACGCCGCCTGCCAATCCAGACAGTGAGCTCATCGTGTGTCATCTCCCGTTTTTCGCCCGCATGCGGCCGGCGGCCACCCCGCATCGGCGTACAATCACATCTTGTGCCAACTTCACATGCCGAAGTCGTGGCGGCTGGCGCTCCAGTTTACGCTAGCGCGCAATTAATGCCGATCCAATTTGGCACAGCCAGGGATTTGGCGAATGTGCCGATGAAGTCAAGGAAATCCACCAAATTTGTCGCATTCAGCGCCTTGCAACGGCCGGACGCGCCCTCGCACCACCCCAGCCTCCGTCATGACCAGAACAACAAGGCCCGAGCGGGTGCCATTGGCCTTATCAGCAGGCCGACCAGGGCTGCAAGAATCGCGGCAAACACCACACCGTCCACGCGATCCAGAAAACCGCCGTGCCCTGGGATTAGGCCGCTCGCATCCTTCACGTCGAAGCCCCGCTTGAGTGCGGACTCCGCAAGATCTCCGGCCTGCGCGGCAACACCCAGCGCAAGGCCCAGAAGCCCCAACCCTATCGGTGAGGCTCCCTTGACCCAAAGAGAGAACACAACGCCTGTGAGCGCTCCCGCACCAACGCCCACCAGAAGCCCGGCCCAGGTCTTTCCCGGCGACAACCGCGGCCACAATTTGGGGCCACCGATCGTCCTGCCGCCAATGTAGGCGAAAATGTCCGTAGCCCACACCGTCAGCAACAGGTAGAGCACCGCCAGAAATCCCCAAGGTTCGTCGCTTCTCAGCCAAACGAGCGCAACCGTGGGCAGGCCAACGTAAAAAACTCCCAGGGCAGAAAGAGCGCCGCGCTCGCCAAAGCGCAGCGCAGAAATGATGATTGCTCCAATGAGCGCGGCCACGACACCCAGCGCGGCCAGCCCGGTTGCCGCGAGGCCGAGCGCCACCGCCACCGCCGTAGCGTGCACCCAGAAGGCAAGATCGAATGTGCTCCCCCGCACGACACGGCCCCATTCCCAGCTCATAAGGAGCGCGACGGCCAGGACCAACGCGCTGAATGCGACTGGGCCGGCATAGGTCAGCCCGAGCGCCACGGCAGCCAGGACGATTCCAGAGGCGAGACGCGGACCAAGGTCACGGAACGATGGGGCCATGCGATCCGGCGACCGCTGTTCCTGAGCAGGGGCGATCATGCGTCCGGCCTCACGCTGTGGAGCGCCGCGTCAGCCCGCCATAGCGGCGCTCGCGCGTCCTGAATTCGACCAAGGCCTGCTCCAAGAGCTCACGACCGAAATCCGGCCAGAAGGCCTCGAGAAATACGAACTCGGCGTAGGCGCACTGCCACAGCAGAAAATTCGACAGGCGCATCTCGCCGCCGGTGCGAATGAGAAGATCCGGGTCCGGGATTCCGTCGGTATCCAACGCGCGCTCGATCGACGACGGGGTGATGTCGTCGACGCTCAGCGTGCCGTTGACGGCGCTCGTGGCGAGCCGGCGCGCGGCCCGCGCGATCTCGTCGCGTGCGCCGTAGTTGAAGGCGATCACGAGGGTCAGCCGATCGTTGGGCGCGGTCAGCCCCTCGGCCTCGCCGATCATCATCAGCAACTCCGGATCGAGCGTGTCGCGCTCGCCGATCACGCGGATCCGCACGCCGAATTTGTGCAACTCCGCCAGATCGCGCCGGATGAAGCGCTTCATCAGGCCCAGCAGGTCGTCGACCTCGGTCGCCGGGCGCGACCAGTTCTCCGACGAGAAGCTGTAAATCGTGAGAAAAGGGATCGAAAGCTCGATGGCCGCGCGCACGGTGCGCCGAACCGCCTCCACACCCATGCGATGACCGACGGCACGCGGCAACCCGCGCTCCTTCGCCCATCGGCCATTGCCGTCCATAATGACGGCCACATGGCGCGGCGCAGGGCCATCTTCCCCCGCCTGCCAAGCTGTTGTCTCGGGCTGTGCCACGGTGGCGCGGACTTTCATTCCTGAGGGCGCCGAAGCGGCGAAGATGGTGCGATGGCGAAAGGCAGAACCTGTGTGCGCTAGACCTTGTTGATCTCACCTTCCTTGAGCTCGAGGGTCTGATCGATCTCCTTGACCAGCCGATCGGTCAACTCCTGCACCTTGGCGGAATTCTTGTGGTGGTCGTCCTGACTCATCAGGCTGTCCTTATCGAGCTTCTTCAGCAGCTCCATTCCGTCGCGGCGCACATTGCGCACGGCGACGCGCGCCTGCTCGGCATATCTGTGGGCGATCTTCACGAGCTCCTGGCGACGTTCGCTCGTCAGAGTCGGGATCGGCAGGCGAATGACTGCCCCATCGATGATCGGATTGATACCGAGGTTGGCCTCGCGGATCGCCTTCTCGACGGCCGAGACGGCCGCCTTGTCCCACACCTGAACCGTGAGCATCCTCGGCTCCGGCACCGAGACGGTGCCGACCTGATTGATGGGCATCTTCTGGCCGTAGACCGAAACGACAACGGGATCGAGCAGGTTCACGCTGGCCCGCCCGGTGCGCAGGCCGCTGAACTCGCGCTTGAGCGTCTCGATCGCGAGACGCATGCGCTTCTCGAACTCTTTGAGGTCGAACTTGTCCTGAGCCATTGCCATTCATCCTCTCGCCCAGCCAACCCGGCGCATAGGGGCCTGCGGCGCTGAGCGAACCGCGTCAAACGCGCGTCGCACCCGCCGGAGCTTTCAGGCCGTGGCCGCGATTACAGTGGCTTTCGCCTCGCCGCGCAGCAGCTTCAGAAGATTCCCCGGCTCCTCGATAGAGAACACAATTACCGGAAGATCATTGTCCCGAGCAAGGGCAATGGCGGCTCCATCCATGACGCGCAGGTTGCGTGCGAGCACATCGGCATAGGTCAGGCGGTCGTAGCGAACCGCATTCGGCTCCCTCTTCGGATCCGCCGAGTAGACCCCATCGACCTGTGTTGCCTTCGCGACCACATCGCAGTTCATCTCGATGGCGCGCAATGCCGCCGTCGTGTCGGTCGTGAAGAACGGGTTGCCGGTTCCGGCGGCAAATACCACAACCCGGCCCTGGTCGAGATAGTGCAGCGCCTTGGGCCGGACAAAAGCCTCGCAAACCGTCGGCATGGGAATGGCCGAGAACACGCGTGCATCCACGCCCTCCCGCTCGAGGGCGTTCTGGAGCGCCAGGGCGTTCATGACGGTTGCCAGCATGCCCATATAATCGGCGGTGGCGCGGTCCATACCCTTTGCCGCTGCCGCCAGTCCCCGGAAGATGTTGCCGCCACCGACAACGACGGCGAGCTGCGCACCGGCCCGGGACGCCTCGGCAATGTCATGGGCAAGCCTCGTGGTCACGCCCATGTCAATTCCATAGGCACCCTTGCCCATCAGGGCCTCGCCCGAAAGCTTCAGCAGCAGGCGCTTGTAGCGGAAGCTGGCAGTGCTCATGGTTGCTGGCCCTCCGAAGCCGTGCCACCGGCGGCCTCGCCGGATGAGATTCGTGTCAGAGGGTGATAGCAACGAATCCGGCCGATCGGGAAGCCCGACCGGCCGGAGATCAGACGTTGCCGAGACGTAAAAATCAGGACTTCTTCACTGCGGCTGCCACTTCCGCGGCGAAGTCCTCCTCCTTCTTCTCGATCCCCTCGCCCAGTGCATAGCGGACGAACTTGGTGATCTTCACAGGAGCACCGACGCTCGCCTCCGCCGCTTTCACCGCGTCGGCGACCGAGGCCTTGCCATCGATGACAAAAACCTGCTGCAACAGCACGGCCTGCTGGAAGAACTCCTTGCGCAGCCGCCCCTCCACCATCTTGTCGATGATGTCCTGCGACTTGCCGGAGGCCTTGGCCTGCTCCAGATAGATTGCGCGCTCGCGATCGATGACGCTCTTGTCGAGCTCCTCCGGCGTTACGGCCAGAGGGCTGGCCGCTGCGACGTGCATGGCGATCTGGCGGCCGAACTCGGCAAGCTTGGCCTTGTCGCCCTTGCTCTCGAGCACGACTAGAACACCCATCTTGCCGAGACCGTCTGCGGCTTTGTTGTGGAGATAGTCGGCGACGACGCCGTCCTTCGCCTCGACGCTCGCCGTGCGGCGCACGCTCATATTTTCGCCGATGGTCGCGATCATCTCCGCGACATGCTGCTCGACCGTGGACGAGGTGCCAGGAAACTTGGCCGCCAACAGCTTCTTGAAGTCGCCGCCGCTCGACAAAGCGACGCCGGCGATCTTGCGCACCATGTCCTGGAACGTGTCGTTACGCGCGACGAAGTCGGTCTCGGAATTGACCTCGACGACGGCCGCCTTCTTGCCGTCCACAGCCAAGCCGATCAGACCTTCGGCGGCGACCCGTCCGGACTTCTTGGCGGCCTTGGCGAGGCCCTTCTTGCGCAGCCAATCGACGGCATCGTCCATCTTGCCGGCGTTCTCGATCAGCGCCTGCTTGCAGTCCATCATTCCAGCGCCAGTCTTGTCGCGGAGCTCCTTGACCATCTGCGCGGTGACATTCGTCATCGGTTCGTTCTCTCGTTGGCGGGCGGGCGGCATCTGCCCTCGCCCGCGCCATGACCCATGGATCAAGACGGCTTGCGCGTCAGACGGCGGCTGCCTCGACCAGTTTCTTTGCCTGCGCGGGCCAATCGTCCTTCTGAATCTGGCCCTTGAGGCGGAGCTGCTTATCCAGCTGCCCGATGCTGTCGGCGTCGAGGTCGGAGAGCTGCCAGAAATGGTAGACGCCGACGTCGTTCAGCCGCTGCTCGAGCTTGCTCGTGATACCCGTGATGCGCTTCAAGTCGTCGGGCTCGCCGCGCGGCCCCTCGATGCCCTTGAAAACGCCTGCCTTGCCGTTGGGCAATGCAGCTTCGGCGGGAGGTGCCTCGGAGGCGCCGACATCGACGCCCGATGCTGCCTGGCCGCGCTCGATGCCGTCGATGGCCGCGCGCGCGACGAGATCGCAATACAAGGTGACCGCGCGACCGGCGTCATCGTTGCCCGGAATCGGGAAATCGATGCCGTCGGGATCACAGTTGGTATCGACCACGGCCACGATAGGAATGCCGAGCTTGCGGGCCTCCTGGATCGCGATCTGCTCCTTGTTGGTGTCGATCACGAACAGAAGGTCGGGCGTGCCGCCCATGTCCTTGATGCCGCCCAGCGCCTGATTGAGCTTCTCGCGCTCACGGGTGAGGTTGAGAATTTCCTTCTTGGTGTGCCCGTGCGTGTCGCCCGATAGGATCTCGTCAAGCTGACGCAACCGGCGGATCGACTGCGAGATGGTCTTCCAGTTGGTCAGCGTACCGCCCAGCCAGCGGTGATTGATGAAATACTGGGCCGAGCGTTTGGCCGACTCCGAAATCGCATCGGAGGCCTGACGCTTGGTGCCGACGAACAGCACGCGGCCGCCCTGGGCGACCGTATCCGAAACCTTGAGCAGCGCCTGGTGGAGGAGCGGCGTCGTCTGCGTCAGGTCGATGATGTGAATCTTGTTGCGGGCGCCAAAAATGAACGGCGCCATCTTGGGATTCCAACGGTGCGACTGGTGACCGAAGTGCACGCCAGCTTCGAGAAGCTGACGCATATTGAACACGGGCAGTGCCATGCGAGGAGCGTCCTTGCTTTTCCGGTTGAACCTCCGCGGACCAAGAAGGTCGCCGCCGGCCAAATGGCCAACGACAGAACCCACCGGAGCGCGGCCTGCGGGGCTTTATTTCCGCCGGAGCGCTTGAGATCCGCGTGTGGAATGAGCGCTATGTAGCGGCTCGGGGGCTTGTTGACAACCCCGGGATCGGCTCAGCCGGGGCCGAACTCAGTTCTTCCCGCCGATGAGGTGGCTCTGTACCCCCTGGGGGGACAGCTTCGGGCGCACACTCGTAATCCGACCCGAGTTGACCCCTGCCCAGCCGATCTCGCCTGACAGGCGGCCATATTCGATCTTCGGACAGCGGTTCATGACAACCTGGAGCCCGGCCGCTTCGGCCTCCCGGGCGGCCTGCTCGTTGCGCACGCCCAGTTGCATCCACACGACCCGAATGCCAAGCCGGTCCTTGAGAGCAATGGCCTCGCGCGCGACCTCGAGGGCGGCGTCGGACGTGCGAAAGATATCGACGATGTGGACTGGCGGGGGGCAGTCGGCCAAGGCACCGTAGACGGTGCGTCCGAGGAGCTGCTGCCCGGCCGTGCCCGGGTTGACCGGATGGACGGCATAGCCCTTGGCGAGAAGATATTTCAGAACGAAATAGCTCGGCCGGCTCGTATTCGCGCTCGCCCCAACCATTGCGACCGCCGTGTTCGTGCGCAGGATGCCGGCAATGTACTCGTCGTCGTAGCGATCGTGGTTCATGGATTCGCGCGCAGATGCGCTCAGCGCCCCTTCCACTCGGGAGTGCGCTTCTCGATGAAGGCGCCAATACCCTCCTCGGCGTCCCGCGCCATCATGTTCGTCACCATCACCTGCGCGGCATAGGCGTAGGCTTCGGCAACCGGCGTCTCAATTTGCCGATAGAACGCTTCCTTGCCGATGGCGACCGTCAACGGCGACTTGGCGGCAACCCGGCGCGCCACAGCGAGCGCCTCGCTTCTTGCGGCACCGGCCGGCACAACGCGGTTGACGAGCCCCCAGGCCCTGGCCTGCTCGGCGGGCAGCGCATCGCCAAGCAGCAGCATTTCCATCGCCTGCTTGCGCCCCACATTGCGGCTCAGAGCGACCATCGGCGTCGAGCAGAAAAGGCCGATGTCCACACCAGGGGTCGCGAATGTGGCTTTCGCGCCGGCGACCGCGAGATCGCAGCTTGCGACGAGCTGGCAGCCGGCGGCGGTCGCCACGCCCTCGACGGCGGCGATGAACGGCTTTGGGGAGGCCATGATGGCCTGCATCACGCGAGAGCAACGCGCCATCGTGTCGGCGAAGAAGGCACGCCCGCGATCCGGATCGGCGCGGTGCTCCGTCAGCTCCTTGAGATCGTGGCCTGCGCAGAAGGCCGGTCCGCTGGCGGCCAGCACGACGGCCCGCACGCCCGCGTCGCCAGATACGTTCGCAGTCGCCTCCGCCAGCGCGTCGAGCAAGGCAACCGACAATCCGTTGCGAGATGCAGGGCGGTTGAGCGTGAAAATGGCGACGTCATCGGCGCGCTCGACGATCAATGGTGCCGCCGATTCCGCGCGCGGCGCGTCGGCCGGCGGGGTTCCGCTCATCGTCTTCCGCGACACCAGAGGCCTATTGGAGCGATTTTTCGATGTCGACACGATGCTTCTTCACGAGCTCGATGTTTTCCTTGTGCTCGAGGACCGGGGTGGTCTTCAGAGCCTCCTGCATCTCCTCGAGCATCTGCTTCTTGTCCTTTTCGGCGATCGTGGCATCAGCCTTAATATCCTCGATCTCCTTTTTGATCGCTTCGACGGGGTCCATGTAGTCGCCCGTCTGGGGATCCAACCCCGCCATCACCATCGAGATATTGGCGGCAACGTCATCCAGCTCGGTAAACGAGGCGAAGCCATGCTTCTTGGCCAACGTCTCCAGCTCGGCCTCCAACTTGGGGTCGGGCTTGTCGCCTGCGGCTTGCAGCTTCGCAGCCATCGCCGACAGGTCCTTTTGGGCTCCGATGAAGCCTTTGATATTCGCCTCGGACAGCTTGATCTGCTTGAAATCTGCAGGCTGGTTCTGTGCGTTCTGCGGCGCCGTCTGTGCCATGCCGGGCGCCGCAAGAAGGATCAGGGCGAAGAGCGCCGATGCCACGGCCGTCGCAAGGCCGGCTGAAGCGACTCTCATGATCTTGGCCTCCAAGGTTTTTCCAGTTACGTCATTCGGTTTATTCGGACAGCTTGCAGACTTTATAGCCGAACTAGGACCGCTTTTTGATGCCTCACGTGCCACGCCATGCCACCGGGCTCGATTCCGCTCAGGTTACTGCGCTGATCGACGAGCACTTTCCGCTAGTCCACGAGGGCGGCGGACGCCTCACTATCGAACGAATCTCGCCCGACGCCTCCGTCGTTCGCATGGCCGGTGACGATCGCGCCATGCGGCCCGGCGGCACGGTTGCGGGGCCGGCGATGTTCAAGCTCGCCGACTTTGCCGTTTATGTGGCGATCCTGGGTAAGTTCGGGGAGGCGGCCTTGCAGGCCGTCACAACCAGCATGACGATCAATTTCCTGAGCAGGCCCGGGCCCGGGGACATTGTGGCTACGGTCCGGCTGCTCAAGACCGGACGGCGGCTGGCGGTGGCCCAGGTCGAGATTCATTCGCTCGGCGTTCCAGAGATGGTCGCGCACGCGACCGCGACATACGCGATTCCTTCGCCGAGGTAATATAATACCTTAGAATGGTAATGTATTACCATAATGGCCAATTTGTTGTTTTTCTTGCTTATTTTTGACGCTGCGAATTTTGGTATTGACGTCAGACGCGGGCACACGTATCGGATCGCACCGATGGGGCCCTCTTGGGACGCCCGCTCTCATCTTTTGGAGCATCGCTCACAATGAAAACCTACGTCGCCAAACCCGGCGAGGTGGAGAAGAAGTGGATCGTGATCGACGGCGACGGTCTCGTTGTCGGCCGCCTCGCATCCCTCATCGCCATCCGCCTCAAGGGCAAGCACAAGGCCACGTACACGCCTCACGTCGACACCGGCGACAACGTTATCGTGGTGAATGCCGAGAAGGTGGTCTTCACAGGCAACAAGTACGAAGACAAGGTCTACTACCACCACACGGGTCATCCGGGCGGGATCAAGGAGCGGACCCCGCGCATGATCATGGAGGGGAAGTTCCCCGAGCGGATTGTGGAAAAGGCGGTCGAGCGCATGCTTCGTCGCGGACCGCTTCAACGCAAACTGATGCGCAATCTCAAGGTCTACAAGGGCCCTGAGCACCCCCACACGGCTCAGAACCCCGAGCCATTCGATGTCGCCAAGCTCAACCGCAAGAACGTGAGGGCCTAGGTTCCATGGCCAATGAGACCAAGTCGCTCGAGGATCTGGGCGCGCTCAAGGGCGGCGCCGGTGAAGCTGCCGCTGCCCAGGCCGGCGTGCAGAAACTCGACAAGCTCGGCCGGGCGTACGCGACCGGCAAGCGCAAGAACGCCGTCGCCCGCGTGTGGATCAAGCCCGGCCACGGCAAGATCACGGTCAACAAGAAGGACTTCAGCCAGTACTTCGCGCGGCCTGTGCTGCAGATGCTGCTCAAGCAACCGCTGCAGGCGTCCAATAGGGCGGATCAGTACGACATTCAGGCGACGGTCAACGGCGGCGGCTTGTCCGGCCAGGCGGGCGCCGTGCGTCACGGCATCTCAAAGGCGCTCACCTACTTCGAGCCCGACCTTCGCGGAGTGCTGAAGAAGGGTGGCTTCCTCACCCGTGACAGCCGCGTCGTCGAGCGCAAGAAGTATGGCCGCGTCAAAGCCCGGCGCAGCTTCCAGTTCTCGAAGCGCTGATCCGGCTGCAGTCTTCACGCTTTTTGGCAACGGCCTGCCCACGGCGGGCCGTTGTTCGTTTGCGCCTCGTCAGCCGTCAAGCGCTTCCGGGCCGAGCACCACCGGCAAGTCGGTGAGGGTCGCAACGACATGGCGCGCCGCTCCACCCTCCGCGACGGCTGCCGTGCCATGAATGCGGCCCGTGCGCACGATCTGCACCGTGATCCACCCGCGCGCATTTGGCGCCACGAAATCCTTGGCGGGATTGTCACCGACATAGACCAGGTCTTGCCCGCTTGCGCCGAAGACCTGCTCGATCCGCTCGAATGCAGCGGGATGGGGTTTGGCGAAGGCGCGTCCGCCCAGGCCATGGGTGTAGACGATCTCGCGAAAGCGGTCGGCGATCCTCAACGCCTTCACCTTGCTCTGCTGTAGGGCCGGCGTGCCGTCGGTGATCAGGCCGAGTGGGCCCAGAGCGCCCCAGTGGTCGAGGGCCACGCGCGCGTCGTCGTAGAGGGCCAGCACGGGCCGGTGGGTCCGATACGCTTCGATGAACGCGGCCAACTGCGCTTCGGTGTGCGCCGGGAGCCGGGCCTTCAAGGCCAGGCCGAACAGGGCGCCGAGGTGGCCGCCATCCAGGAGGCGCGTCATGTCGCGGTCGAGCCCCTCCAAACCCAACTCGGACTGAGCCCAGCGCGCGGCTGCCCGGAAGCCCGACATGGCGAAATCGCGCTCCGGATAAAGCGTGTCGTCGAGATCGAAGACCAGATAGGGCGGTGACATCGGCTCCATCGTCCCAGGTGATGGCCTCAAACGCAATTGACAGGCCGAGCGGCGCGGAGCATATGTGCCGCATGTTCAAGATGGCGATCAAGACATCGGCCCGACGCCCGCGTCCGCACACACTGGCGCGGAAGCGATGACGGCTGCCTGAGCACCGACCCATCGTCCAGCCGCGCCATGCGCGGCTTTTTTGTTGCCGCGCTCCCTGCTCTCACTCACTTTGAATTCGAGGAGCCAAACCGATGCCCAAACCCACTGTCTTCATCGACGGCGAAGCCGGTACGACCGGTCTTGGAATTGCCGAGCGGCTCAAGGCCGTGCCGCAAGTCGCGTTGAAAAGCATTGCGCCCGAACGGCGCAAGGATCCGGCCGCCAAGCGGGCGCTGATGGCGGAGGTCGATCTCGTCGTGCTCTGCCTGCCCGACGAAGCGGCAAAGGAAACGGTGGCGGTGGCCGACAATCTGCCCGGTGGAGGACCCAAAATCGTCGATGCTTCCACGGCCCACAGGGTTGCGGAAGGCTGGGTCTATGGCTTTCCGGAGATGGCCAAGGACCAGCTCGCCGCGGTCAAGTCGGCCCGGCGCGTGTCCAATCCCGGCTGCTACCCGACCGGCGCCATCGCATTGCTCAGGCCACTGGTCGACGCCGGGCTGATGGCGCCCGACCATCCCGTGACAATCAACGCGGTTTCGGGCTACTCCGGCGGCGGCAAGTCGATGATCGAGGCGTTCGAGAGCGGCAAGGCGCCGAGCTTCGAACTCTACGGGCTGGCGCTCGAGCACAAGCACCTGCCCGAGATCCAGAAATACGCCAAGCTGACCCGGCGGCCGCTGTTCGTCCCCTCGGTCGGCAACTATCGGCAGGGCATGCTGGTGAGCGTGCCGCTGCACCTCGACACGCTGACCGGGCGGCCAAAGGTTGCCGATCTCGAGGCGACGCTCGCCAAACATTTCGCGGGAGGAGACCTGGTGAAGGTTGTCCCAGCGGGCGATCCCGACAGCAAGGGCGGCCGACTGGAGCCCGAGGCACTCAACAACTCCGACAAGCTTGAGCTCAGAGTGTTCGGCAGCGATGCTCGCGGTCAGGCCGTGCTGGTGGCGCGACTGGACAATCTCGGCAAAGGCGCCTCGGGGGCGGCCGTTCAGAGCGTCAAACTGATGCTGGGCGTGGCCTGAGCGGCGCGGTGGTCCGCGACGCCATCGCCAGATGGAGATGGCGGACGGCCAGGCCGAGCACGATGAACGCGCCGCCCTGATGCGCGAGCCCGAGACCAATCGGGATCGCGCCTTCGGCCGCGACCAGCGTCCATACGCCGAGGCACGCCTGAATGACGACGGCGCAGGTCAGTATGGCGGCTGACCGCACGAGCACTGGGGTGGCGCCTGCGCGTCGCAGAGAGACCCATTGCAGGAGCGCGAGCGCGAGTAGCGCGTAGGCGGTCATGCGATGATTGAACTGAACGGTAGTGATGTTCTCGGTGAGATTCAGCAGCCGGGGTTGGAGGGTGGCCAGCCCGCTCGGAATGAATCGGCCGTCCATCAGCGGCCAGGTGTTGTAGGTCAGGCCCGCCTTGAGTCCGGCAACAAATGCGCCGAGCACAACCTGCAGGAGGACAACGCCCAGAACAATGGCCGCACATACGCGCTGGCCCGGCGTGGCCGGACGCGTGCCATCGTCGCGGCGAGGGCCACGCTCCAGAGCAAGCCAGATCAGCAGCGCGAAGAGGAGTGCCGCGACCGTCAAATGCAGCGCGAGGCGATACTGGCTCACATCGACGCGATCGACGAGACCGGACTGGACCATGTACCAGCCAATGGCCCCTTGGAGCCCACCCAGCGCCAGCACGCCGACGAGTTTGAGGGCGAGCCGCGGACGCAGCGCACCTCGCCACCAGAAAATCGCCAATGGCAGCGCAAAGGCGATGCCGATGAAGCGTCCGAGAAACCGGTGCGCCCACTCCCACCAGTAGATCGCCTTGAAGGCCTCAAGACTCATGCCCTTGTTGACCTGGTGATATTCCGGGATCTGCCGGTACTTCTCGAAGGCGTCGTGCCAATCGGCCGCGGACAAGGGCGGGATTGCCCCAAGGATCGGCTGCCATTCGGTGATCGAGAGGCCCGAGTCCGTCAGCCGCGTCGCACCTCCGACGATCACCATGGCGAAAACGAGGGTCGCCATGGTGAACAGCCATAGGCGAACGCCCACCGCTTCGACCTCGGAGCGGGGTGGGATGGACGCTTCGGCGGCGAGGGGCACGGCCATTTGGCGCACGAGCCTCAAGTGGGGATGGCTTTGTCTACGAGTGTGATAGTGAGAGGCGGATGAGCCGGCAATGCGCTGCATCGGCGCGGGCCAGCGCTCAGACCCATTCGTCCCGGCGGGGAAAGCTCAGGTGACCCTTCGCGTTCGCAAGCTGATCGGAACCGTGCTGCTGTTTCTGCTCATCGGCATCTACGCGCTCGCCGCGATGATGGTTGCCGCCGTTCTTCAGGTCGGCGGGAGCAAGGTGGCGGAGGTGCTGTTCTACGTCATCGCTGGGCTTGCCTGGGTCTTGCCGGCGGGATGGCTCATTCGCTGGATGCAACGCCCCGATCCACCGACGGGCGCCCCATAGCTACGGCTCAGGCCGCGGACGATACTTCCCGCGGGCGCCGGCGAAAGAGGTTCCAGACTGCGAACGGAGCGCCGCTCAGCATCACCTTGACGTAGCGGAGATCCTGATAGTCGCCGTTGAGGGAAACGCGGGGCAGGCCTGTTCGCTCAGCCTGGGCCGTGACCACGCCCTTGCGGGTGGTGACGGCCGTCTTGAGCCCGAGCTCGGCCGCGAGCGCAAATTCGCGCGGGCCGGCGCTTGCCTCGTCACCATAGGGAAAGCTGAAGTGATGGCAGGGGCGGCGGAGCTCCCGCTCGATGCGACCCACGCTCTCCGCGATTTCGGTTCGGGCCTCGCCGAAGGGCAGCTTGGCCAGCGCGAAGTGACGACGGGTGTGGGCGCCGATGGTGACCAGTGGGTCGGCTGACAGCGCACGGATCTCATCCCACGTCATCACCCGGTCGGCGCACAAGCGCCGCTGGTCGATGCCTACGGCGTCGGCCAACTCGGCAACCACGCGACGCGCGCGATCCTCAGGAATCGAGCGAAGCCACCAGTAGATTTCGTGGAAGGCGGCATACTTCTCGGCCACCGTAGTGCACGGAAACTCGCGCAGCATTCCGTTCATCTGAACGCCAACCGCGCGCGAGCGGCGCACCACTTCTTCCAAGGCAAGCCACCACAGCTCGCCGTGACCATCCGCGAAATCGGTTGGAACGTAGATGGCGAAGGGCAGTCCGCGACGCTTGAATATCGGATAGGCGTGTTCGCGATTGTCGCGGTAGCCATCGTCAAAGGTGAAGCAGACGAACGGACGGCGCGCGGTTGTTTGGCTGGTGATGCGTCGGTGGGCCTCGTCGAGCGATACCACGTCGAAGCCTGCCGCCAAGGTTTGCTCGATGACGCCGTCGAGGAACTCCGGGGTGACGCGCAGGATCCTGTTCGGCTCGAACGGATCGGGCGGTGTCGGACTGACATGATGGAGCGTTAGGATGACGCCATCGCCGCGGGTGAGTGGCGCCAGCAGGCTGTCTGCGCCCGAATAGTAGAGCGCGGACAGTGCAGCCTTCAGCAGTCTGGTCGAGCGGCGGCTCATGCGAGGCGGGTCCCGGCTATGACGAATGGCCGGGATGCAAGATTTGTGCTTGCGTTGCTGCGCGGCATCCCTGGGTCTTTTCCCAGGGCGATATTGGTTACTGCCGCACTCCCCACGCGTCAGATTGGGACGTTGCCGGCCCGCTCGAGCTGCAGTGCAGGTGGCCGCTTGGCCAAGGTCGGCGTCCCTGGCCGCGTGCAGCGGAGGATCTCCATTCCAGTGACCTCGAAGCCCAGGAAGGTGTTGGCCGGCTCGTCCTCTCCGGCACGGGGCCGTCCGACCCGCACGACGATGCCGGCATCGAAGCGGCCCTGAATGGCCTCGAACAGCTCCTGACCCGGAGTGAACGCAGCGGCGACGATGATGTGCTCGTAAACTTCGTCGAGCGTGTCGAGCAGCAAGTTGACATGGTCGCCATCGAGAAGCGCGCGAGGATGGGACAGGCCCTTGCCGCACGGGATGGTGTGCACGTCCGTCTGGGGCAAACGGGCGATTGCGCTTTCGAACGAGATGGTGCCCTCGATCAGCTCAGACACACCCGGCTGTCCGCCAAGCTCATTTTCGCGAGCAAAGCCTGTGCCGTCGAGCGCCCAATCGATGAGGAGGACCTGTTTGCCCATGCCCGACAGTGCTGCGGCCAACGCGATAGCCTCATCGGATATGTCGACGTCCGCGTTGTCGCCGACGATGAGCGAGCGCACCCCGCCCTCGCGGTGGACCTCACGCACCAGATGTCGCGCCGCGTCCGTCATGCTGGCGCACTTGTGCGCGACGGACGCAGGCGTCGCATCCGCCGCCTTCATGGGAATCGCTGGCTCAAGCAAGCTGTCCTCGGTGGGCCAGCCAGCCCCCGGGGAGGAGGCCGGAAGCGCCAGCCGCGGGATCGGCTCGCGTGTCGCGGGGGGCGTGTGATCCTTCGGCAGGCCGGAGACGGCAAGTGCTCCGGACACCAGCTCGCGGGTCACCATCACGGCCACTCCGAGCAACAGTGTCGCCGCCATGGCCAGCAAGGTCAGCGGTCCCTTCTTCGGGTAGCTCGGCACGCTCGCGGCGCGGGCGCGTGAGATGACCTGAGCCTCGACAGGGACCGACCTCGTGACAACCAGCGTCTTGTTGTCCTCGAGCTGTTTTTGCAGCCGCTCCAGCTCGGCGCGTTTCGAGCGCGCCGTCGCCTCGAGCGACTTCAGCCTGGCCTCGTTGCCGCTCGACCCGACCACCTTCGTCTTGAGCTGCGCGATCTGATCGGTCACGGCCTGGACCCGGAGCGCGGATGCCTTGGCGTCCTTCTCGATGCTCTGCACGATCTTCTGGGTTTCCCCAGCGATCTGGCGTTTCAGCCCTGCGAGATCGGCTGCGAGCTGCTGCATGCGCGGGTGGCCAGGCAGCAACGTCGCAGAGGCTTCCGCGATTTGCCGCTCCAGGCGAACCTTTTGGTTGAGAAGATTTTGGATCAGCGGTGACTTTTGGACCTCGGGCACCAGATCGGGGCCGCCGGCCTGCGTCAGGTCCGTTGCGGTGCGCCAGCGCGCGTCAGCCTCGCCGCGCTGCGCCTCGGCGCGGACGAGTTCGTCGTTGAGGGCCGCCATGCGCTGCTCGGTCACCGGCGTGCTCTGGGCGCCGCCGCGGAATTGATCGGTCGAGGCGCGATAGCGCTCGACACCGGATTCAGCCTCGATTACCTCGGCGCGCAGCTTGTCGATCGCCGGGACCAGCGCATCGACGACATCGCTCGTCTCCTGCACGGGCACGGAGACGAGGCTTTTGCGGTAGGCCTCCGCAAGCGCGTTGGCGAAACTGGCGGCGAGGTCCGGATCGATGGACGTGAAGCGGATCGGGATGAACCGGCTGTCCTTCGCGGCGGCCACCTCGAGCCGGTTGTAGACCGTGGTGAGCACGCGATCGTCTTCGCTCTCGCCGGGGCGCGGTCCGCCAATACCGATCATGCGGAGCAGCCGCCCCATAGTGTCGACGGGTCCGAGGGCGTCGTTGAATTCCGGGCGATCGCGCAGGTCGAGCTCGCGGGCGACCTTCAGCACGAGGTCGGACCCCATCAGTGCGCGAACGTGCGTATTGATCGCCTCTTTGTCCATGCGCGGCGTCATGTTGTCGGCGCCGCTGCGCTCCCTGCCCTCGGGAAACGGATTGGTGCTCTTGGCGACGATGGCCAACTGGCTTTCCGAGGTGTAGCGCGCCGCGATCAGGGACAGAGCCGCATACGTCAAGGCGCCTGCAAGGGCACTCGCTACCAACAGCTTCGGCAGGCCGGTGCGCAGGCGACGGCCGAGCGATCCAAGGTCGATGTCGTCCTGCACTGCAGTCGTGGCCATCGGCAGGTGCCCGCGTGAAGCATTGATTCGCGTACCGGATTAGAGCGGGAGGCCGTTGCCAATCTGTTAATTGTGCCGAAGCAATACGCGGCGTCAGCTTTTGTTAACGGGTGCGCTCGTAGAACTGGACCATCGAATCTCAGGCGATGGGAGCCCTTCCGCAATGTTCGCGCGCCTCTCAACCGTTCTTGCGGCCGTTTGCGTC